>Ga0209751_10001268_pt1 | contig 26140 bp, 29 predicted proteins | sample RifCSP13_1_FD_184019 | JGI IMG/M metagenome (GOLD analysis project Ga0209751, IMG submission 184019) | Soil microbial communities from Rifle, Colorado - Rifle CSP2_sed 13_1 (SPAdes) (version 2) | ecosystem: Environmental > Terrestrial > Deep subsurface > Rock core/Sediment | place: Rifle...
CACCAGGTCGTACCGGCCCGCAATCCGGTCGAACATCCCGCGGACGGCGCGGCGCTTCTCGGAACCGGTGGGCAGGTCGCCGGGGACGCTCACTCGAACCGCTCCTTCGCCTCGCCGAGCAGGACCCGGCGGAAGTGATTCGCTACGAGGTTGGTCACCGCCGGCAGCAGCGTATCGAACGCGTCGACGAGCTGGGACGCAGCCGCCTCCGCCGAGCCCGACGTGTCGATGATCGGCTTGCGCACATGCTCATCGAACAGCTCCACCGCACGATCGGCCAGACGGACCATCGCGTCGTTCGTCTCGCGGGCCAGAGACAGTAGCTCGCCGAGCGGCAGTCCGTACTCGAGGAGCCGAAGGGCGCCGCGAACCATGCCGATGTCGGAGGCCGTGTAGCGCTCCTCGCCCTCGACGGTCCGACCGAGCTTGATGCCCTCGCGCTCGACGGCCTGGATCAGCGATGCCGGGACGCCGCTTCGGCCCGCGAACTCCTCCAGCGATAGGAGCTCGTCTGGATCGGTCTCACCCCACGCCGCCGAGATAGCGGCGGCCAGGTCGGCGTCGGGCCGTTCGAGGCCGTCGCCGATCACCCGGCCGATCGCCGCGAGCGTAAGGCCCTTGGCCCGTAGCGCCTTGACCTGGCGGATCCGCTCGGCGTGGAGCTCGTCGTACCAGGCCACTCGGCCCTCGCGCTCCGGCGGCGGGACGAGCCCTAGAGACTGGTAGTAGCGAACCGTGTCGACGGAGACGTCGCACGCGGCTGCGAGCTGTTCGACCCGGTACCTCACGAGAGATAACTCTACGAGTGCGCGCTCGAACTATCATCCCAGCCAGGTGAGCTAGATACGCAGCGAGGCGGTGGTGAGGATCCCGCAGGTCTGCTGGTCCACCGCCCAGACCACGACCTGGTCGGTCGGCTGGCCCGCGCCAGGGCTCTCCGCGTAGATGGCGATGTAGGCGGGCGTGCCCTCGAACCCGGCGGCGATCAGCCGGATGAGCGTGTCGCGAGGGTCGCCCACCGTAGGGGCGCCGCTCGCCTCGACGCACTCGAGCCCCTCGTTGGTGGCTCGAGCGCTTGCCGTCAAGGCCTCGGTCGCGGCGGCGGTCTGCCCGGTCACGATCGGGACCGCGTCCTGGGCTAGGGCGAGGATCCCTGAGTCGTCGTAGTCCACGCCCTCCTGCTCCTCGAGCCCGCGGAAGGCGAAAGCGATCGAACCCTGCCCGTCCTCGCCCTCCGGCGCCACGGCCCCGGCCTCCGCGTCGGCGGCCGCGGTCGACCCGAGGGACGCGGCGCCCTCGCGGTTCGAGCCGTCTCCGATGTTGAGAGCCACCACGAGCACCAGAGCCGCCGCCGCCGCGATCCCCGCCGCCCACTGCAGCCGCTCCCACACGACTACCCGGCGCCTCTCGAAGCGTCGGCCGGCCTCGGCGAGCACCGGACCGGTCACGCCGAAGGGCACCGGCACGTCCTCCAGGGTCGCGAGCGCCGCGAGGGCCCTGCGTGCCAGGTCCACTTCCTGGCGGCAGGTCGCGCACCCAGGCAGGTGTGTGTCGACGACGGCACGCTGTTCATGGTTCAGCGTGCCGTCGACGTAGTCGGCGAGGAGCTCCTCAGGGTGGGTCATGGGGTCATCGTCCCCTCAGACGGCGGGGCGGGGTCGGTGCGTTCCCCGGACCGTCGCACGCCCAGAGCCCGGGCGAGCGCGATCCGGCCTCGGTGCAGGCGCGATTTCACGGTCCCCACGGGCACCCCGAGGATCTGCGCCACCTCTTCCTGTGGCAGGTCCCGCACGTCGTGCAGGATCATCACCACCCGGAAGTGCTGGGGGACCTCTAGCAGTGCACGCTGGACGTCGATCGACAGGTCGGAGGCGTCGGCGTGGTCGGGGACCGGGGGCGGCTCGGTGGCGGGGCGATCCTCGGCCCCTGCGCGCTCCAGGAGCGGCTGTCGCTGGCGCTTGCGGAGCAGGTCGTAGCAGGCGTTGACGGTGACCCGGTGCAGCCAGGTCGTGAACGCCGACTCGCCGCGGAACGAGGAGAGCTTGCGCAGCACCGTGAGGAAGGCGTCCTGGGTGGCGTCGCGCGCGTCCTCCTCGCGGCCGGTCATCCGAAGTGCGAGGTTGTATACGCGGCGCTCGTGGCGCTCGACGAGCGCGGCGAAGGCGGCGCGGTCCCCGGACAGGAATCGCCGGACGAGATCCTCGTCGCGGACGTCCCCCTCAGGCATCAGAGCCCTCCGGGACCGGGACCACGATCCGCACCTCCGCCACCTCCGCGCGGTTGCCGTCGCCCGTCGGGACCACGGAGGTGATCCAGACCAGGACGTACCGACCGGTCGCCTCGAGCGGGACCCGGGTGATGGACGCGGCGATCCCTGCGTCGCCGACTCCGGCCACGAGGCTATCGGGATCGTCGCCGATGGCGATGCGGAAGGTATACCCCGGGTGAGGGGTCCACAGGCGGAGACCGGTGATGTGCAAGGTCTCACCCATGTCCAGGACCAGCCCGATCCCGGGCTTTCCGAGCTCGCCGTCGAAGTAATCCTCCGACCGCCAGAGCGTTGCAAGGTCGCCGTCCACCGCGCGTGGGGCGTTGGTGGACAGCTCGCTGCCGTCGCCGAAGGGATCCAAGGCGATCGCCGAGATCGGGCGCTCCGCGCGCAGCGTTACCTCCGCGGGCGTGGGTTCCTCGCGCGTCGGGCGGATCCCGAGAGGTCCACCGACCTCGAGCGTGCCGACCCACAGGCCGAGGGCGATCGTCGCCGCAGCCACGCCGGCGATCAACAGGGGGACGCCGACCCAGGACAGGAGACCCGCTCCAGCCTGCGGGGTCTCCTGATGCACGAGGAGGCCATCGCGGTCGCCGTCGGGCGTGAGCTCGCTCCGGAAAGAGAGCGCGTCGGGGAACCTGCGGTCGGGGTCCGCGTTCAACGCTCGCGCGAGGGCTCGGTCGAGCCTCCGAGGTACGTCCGGGCGAAGCTTACGGACGGACGTGCGCCCTCGCGGCAGCTGCCCCGTCAGGAGTTCGAACGCCAGGGCGCCGGCCAGGTAGATGTCCGTCCGCGCGTCGGCAGGCCCTCCGGCGGCCTGCTCGGGGGCGAGGCGGTCCGCGCCTAGCAGCTCGACCGCCTCGGCCGGCTTGGCGTTCGCGATCGCGGCGCCGATCCCGAGGTCGGTGACGCGGATCTGCCCGTCACCGGCGATGATGACGTCGTCGGGATCGAGCGCGAGGTGCCGGGCCCCGGCCTCGTGCGCCGCGCCGAGCCCCTGCAGCACGGCGACGACGACCCCGATCGCCTCCGCTAGGGGGAGGGGGCCGGCCTCGTTCAGGCGGGTGCGAAGGCTCGGGCCCTCGACATGCTCTCGCACCACGAAGGTGACGCCCTGCTCCTGGCCGGAGTCCAGCAGCCGTGCCAATCTCGGGTCGGCGAGTCCGGCCACCCGTCGCACCTCCTCGGTCAGAGCGGTTGCGAAGACGGGGTCGTCGGCGAGCCTGGGATGTACGACCTTCACGGTGACCCGTCGGTGAAGGAGCGTGTCGGTCGCCAGCCAAACCATGCCGGTCTCGCTGCGTCCCAGTCGCTTGTCGAGCGCGTAGCGCCCGGAGAGCATCGTGACGGGGCGGGTCGTGTGCATCACGCGGCAGTGTATGCCTGCATCAGCGACGATCCGCGTCGGACGGTTCCTACCCGCCGGAGGGAGATGCGGTGTCCGTGACGGTCACCTTGGTCAGGTCCTCTGTGAACGGGAACCGACCGAGAAGCAGGGTCCCGGCCCGGTCCACAAGCACTACCGTGACCTCGCGCCCGATAACGTCGATGTGTTTGAGCCGCGCGCCGGCGCCCGATCGATCGATCTCGCCGAGCGCGACGGCGCGAGCGGCCTCCACATCGCCGGTCTCGGCGAAGGTCTCGGCGGCCGCGAAGGCGACGTCCTGCGCGACGTCGGCGGCCCGGTACCGCGCGAGGAGGATCGAGCCAACGTCCAGCGCAAGTACGACCAGGAGCGCGGCCACGAGCAGCCACGCCAAGATGAGCTTGCCCACCAGTCCGGACTCGAGCTCGAGGCGCCGCCTCATCGCCGCCATCTTCCCGCCACCTGGCGCCGCACCAAGTCGACCTCTTCGATCCGAAGGGCTACCGCCGAGGCGAGGAAGACGGCGAGTCCGACGACCACCGCAGACACGACCTGCATCGCCTGTGCGCCGACCGTGGCGACCCCGAGCCATCTCTCCATCGCCTCGGCCATCAGCCAGGCGGCGCTCGCGGTGGCGAGTCCCGCGACGAGGACGCGCCCGATCGACCCCCAGACCCGTTCGCCGCCCAGACCGCCCACCTTGGCGCGCACCCGCAGGAAGAGCACGATCGACGCGAACACGTACGACGCGGCATGGCCGAGCGCGAGGCCTCGCACGCCGAGGTCGAACCCGAGCACCATGATCAGGTTCACGCCGATGTTCAGCGCGGTCGCCGCGACGTTCACGAGCGCGGGCGTTCGGGTGTCCTGCATAGCGTATGAGGACCGCAGCAGCAGCTGGAACGCCGAGAACGGGAACAGTCCGAGCGCGAACAGGACGAGGACCTCGGCGACCAGTTCGCCGCTGGACGGTCCCGTGACGCCGTGCTCGAGCAGGAGGCGCACTATCGGGCGCGCGAGCACCAGGTAGCCGAGGGCCGCCGGGATCAACACGGTCGCGGTCGCGCGCAGGCCCTGCGAGAGGAGCCGGCGGAACCCCTCGACGTCGCCGTCGCTCCACCGCGAGGACATCGCGGGCAGGAGCGCCGTGAAGATCGAGACCGCGAAGATCGAGTGCGGCAGCTGGAACAGGATGAACCCGGCCGCGTAGGCCGAGTAGTCGCCCTGGATCGCGGCCGCGAGGATCAGCACGACGAGGTAGCCGAGCTGGTTCGTGACGACGTAGACGAGGACCCAGGTCGCCAGGCGCGCCATAGTCCGCACGGCCTCGGCGCCTCGCTCGGCCTTCCACCGGAAGCGGAAACCGGTGGCTCGCACCGACGGCCAAAGCGCGGCGGTCATCCCGATCACGCCGAGCGTTGTGCCGATCGCCAGGACGAGCCTCTGGGCGTCCGTCGCGAGCTCACCCGATCCCGGGTCGGCCCCAGGCATGGCAGCGAAGATCGCGAAGGTCGCGATGACGATGAGGTTGTTCACGATGGGGGCGAACATCGGCGCCGCGAACCGCCGATGGGCGTTCAGCAGGCCGGTGGCCACCGCGCCCACTCCGTAGAAGACGACCTGCGGCATGAACCAGCGGAGGAAGAACGTGGCCAGCGCCGCCGTCGCGACCTTCTGGGACTCGGGGACCCCACTGGTGTACAGGTCCACGATCCACGGCGCGAAGACGATGCCCAGCGCGGCGATCGCCGACAGCACGATCAGCGCGAGCTTGAAGAGCCGCCGGACGACGTCCCACGCCGCGTCGCGCCCGTGCTGCTGGAGCCACTCGACGACGACCGGGACGACTACCGAGGTGAGGATCCCGCCGAGCGCCAGCTCGTACAGGATGTTCGGCGTGATGTTCGCGATGTTGTAGGAGTCCGCCAGTCGCGACTCGGTGATCCCGAGTGCGAAGGCCATCGCCGACAGCCGGAGGAACCCGGTGAGCCGCGACAGCGCCGTGCCCGCCGACATCACGGCGGTGTTCCGCACGAACGCCTGTGTCGTATCGGCGGGTTCGGGGTTCACGGGCTCCGCCGTGGCAGGAACCTCCTCGCCCACAGGACCATCAGCACCAGCGCCGCCCCGATCGTGATGACGATCGCTATCCGGTTGTACGCGGTGGAGCGGACCACGATCGTCTCATGGTCGACCTCCCGCCCGCTCGGCGACAGGAGTTGAACCCGAACGGGGAACCGCCCGGTCGACCGGAGCTGCGCCTGGAACCGGACCGTCTCGGAGGCGCCGGGGGCGAGCTCGAGGTCCGCCGAGAGGGTCTCGCGCAGGTGCTGGGACGCCAGTCGGACCGAGACGCTGAGGGTCTCCTGTGCCCCGTTGGTGACCCTCACCGGGATCCCGCCGCCCGACTCGGAGGTCAGCGTGACGGTCTCGACGGTATCGAGCGTGAGGGAGTCCAGGACCGCGTCGACCTCGCCCCGGACGGCGTTGATGAACGCGAGGCCCCCATCCGGCTCGGACAGGAACTGCCGAGCCTCGGCGAGGAGCAGCATCGTCTCGAGCTGGGCGGGTTCATCGCTTCCCAGCGGAAGCATCGAGCTCAGCGTGTAGACGCGCCGACGCGCCTGTTTCAGCTCCGCGATGTAGGTGCCGGTGAATCGGCGGAGCGACGGCGTGGCGACCTCGGAGGGTTCCGGGGGAGGGAAGGCCGCGAGGAGCTCGGTCGGGGAGGCCAGGGAAAGCCACGGCGCACCCGAGACGCCGCGAGCGAGCGTGACGAAGAACGGGCCCGGCAGAGGGAGGTCCTCGCCCAAGACGAGTGCTACGCCGCGCGGGTCACCCGGTCGTTCCTGCCAGATCGCCGCAAGCTCGCCGAGCGCCGCCTGCGCGGCGCGCACCGGGTCCTCAGGTGCGATCTGAGCGATGACGGCCTCCGTGGAGGGGTCGGGGGCGATCGCGGCGATTGCCCCCTGGGCGAGGCTAGCGGTGGCGGGTCCCGTGAGGTCCAGCGGTTGCGGCACGCGTTCCACGGTGGCGGGGCCGACAAGCAGGGTGGTGATCCCCAGGGCAGCTATCCCTCGGAGCGTCGTGTCGTCGAGCGCCGCGCCAGGGGGGCGCAGCACGCCGGGGACCGGCGTCGTCTGCAGGAACGCGCCGACGACCTGGCGTCCACGCTCGAGCTGGATGCCGACGTCGAGACCGAGCCCGCCCCCGTACAACGCGGGAAGTTCCGGCGTCGCGAACGGCATCGCGGTCATCCGTATGCCGGGCGTGGAGGCGATGGTTCGCAGGTCTTCGAGCGCCTGCCCGGCGAGCTGGGCACCGCCCTCTCCCGCCGGGATCTCCCGGATTCCCTCGGGACCGACGACCGCATATCCGCCGCGCATCCGGCCGAGCTGGGTGATCAGTACCGGGGACAGCGCGACCTCCACGACGGGGTCAGAGGGCAGGGAGACGAGCTCGAGTAGGGCGCGGATCTGCCCGTTCAGGCGTCCCCCCGCGCCGAGAGCGACCTCGAGCGAGTCGTCCAGGAAGATCCCGTCGGGACCGAACGAGATCGGGTGTTCGAGCACGAAGGTCCAGGAGAGAGCGAGCGGCACCTCGGGCTCGCGGACGAGGAATATCACGGGGGTTCGGATGGCCCCGACCGATGCGCCGCCGGTGCGAAGGTCGACCTTGAGCGGATAGACGCCCGACTGGTCGGGGTCCAGGCCGAAGGAGTCGAGCGTGAATGCCACCTCGAACTCCCGCACGACAGCCGGCTCGAGCGGCCCCTCGCGGGCGAGGGTCTCGGCGTCGATCACCACGAACGGATCGGTCACGAGCGACTGCTCGTAGGCGCTGCGCGTCAGCACCCGCGAGTACAGCGTGACCCCTATAGACAGCTCTGGCAGCGGGACGTCGCCGAGGTTCTCCGCCCTGATCCGCAGGTCGACGACGCGTTGGCTCGTCGAGTTCCAGGCGGTCTGTGATAGGAGCGTGAGCCGGACGGGTGTCGGCTCCTGCGCGCTCGTGCTGGGACCGAGAGCGGCGATCAGGAGCAGGACGAGGCTGAGCAGCGGCGCGAGGCGTCGCATGGGCGGTCCCGTCATCCTATCCCCCGCTCCCTGGCAGGAACGACAGCTCGCGGATGCCGTAGGCGGCCGCGACGACCAGCAGGAAGCAGCCGACGGCCACGCGGAGCGTCCGCTCACGGGCGCCCAGCGCCAGCCGCGCTCCGATCCTTGCTCCGGGCACGACGCCGAGCGTGAGCACCAGGAATATCGCCCAGTCGATGTTCCCAAGCAGGGCATGGACGATCGTTCCCGGGATCACGAGCACGGCGATGATCGCGAGCGAGGTGCCGAGCGCGCGCTTGAGCGGCATCCCGATCCACGTAGTGAACGCCGGCACGATTATGATCCCGCCGCCCACCCCGAGGAGACCGGACACGAACCCGGCCGCCCCGCCGACGACGCCGAACTTCCAGCCCGCCGTCGTGCCCCTCCTCCATGGCGTCTTCGGCGCTCGCCCACGGATCACCTGGACCGAGGTGACGACGATGAGTCCGGCGGTGATCACCAGCAGGAGGTGGGTGTTCACGAGCTCCGTGAGCCATGCGCCGATGATCGCCCCGACGATCCCGGGGCCCGTCGCCCAACGAACCGCTCGGAAGCTCACCTGCTGTGCCTTCGCATACGTGTACGCGCCTACGATCGATGTCGGGAGGATGACCGGGAGCGGGGTGGCGACCGCCTGGATCGCCGTCCCACCGAGCATCGCGTTCACCGCCGGTGTCGTGATGATGCCGCCGCCCACGCCGAAGAGTCCGGAAAGCACGCCGGCTATGAAGCCGACGAGGGCGCCTCCGGCGACCTGTAACGCCGTCACCCGAGGAGCCCCGCCGCGCGCTTGACCATGTCGCGCTCGCCCCGGTACGCGGCGCGCTTGATCGCCGTCCGGAGCGGGAGCCAGCGAACCTCCTCCATCTCGGCGTCGTGGCGTGAGACGTCACCGCCGGTGGCGCGCATCAGGAAGAAGTGGACGCGCTTGCGAACGCGCACGCCGTCCCACACGTAGAAGTAGCGGATCTCGCCGAGGTCGGCCTCGATCTCCGCCTCCAGGCCGGTCTCCTCGAGCACCTCGCGGAGCGCGGCCTCCTCGTCTGACTCTCCTGGCTCGATCGCTCCCTTGGCGAGACCCCATGCGAGCTCACCGCGGCGCGTACGCCGGGCCGCTAACGCGATCTCGAACCCGTCGCCGACGGGTCGGTAGACGACGCCGCCGGCGGACACCTCGCTGCGCGTCGACATCACAGCGGGCCGTCCCGAGGGGCGTTCTTATACTGCCCCGGGATGCTCGAGAAGATCATCGACTTCTTCCGACCGTACCTCGAGGCTCCCTGGGGATACGTGATCGTCGGTACGGTCACGTTCCTGGAGAACTCGGTCGGCGCCGGCGTCATCGTGCCCGGCGAGACCCTCGTCATCATCGGCGGAGTCTACGCGGGGCTCGGTGACCTCTGGCTCCCGCTCGTCGCGGCGGTCGCGGTCATCGGGGCCGTGGCGGGTGACAACTTCGGGTATTGGATCGGGCGTCGCTTCGGGCGAGGCTTCCTCGAGAACCATGGGCGCAAGCTCTTCGTCACCCCCGAGCGGCTAGGGGCCACCGAGCGTTTCTACCAGCGGCACGGCGGCAAGACCGTATTCCTGGGCCGGTTCATCCCGGTCGTTCGGAGCGTCGGCTTCATCGTCGCCGGGATCTCGCACATGCCCTGGAAGCGGTTCTTCGCGTACGACCTGCTGGGCGCAACGATCTGGGGGATCGGGCACACGATGATCGGGTACGCGCTCGGGGAGAGCTACGAGCGCTTGGAGCGGTACGCCACACCGTTCGGGATGGTCGTGCTCGCCGTCCTGCTACTTCTCATCGGGGGCTCAAAGTTGCTCGCCGCGCGCCGAAGACTGAATGAGGAGTTCGAAGAGATCGAGGTCGAGGTCGGGCAGGAAGGTGACCTCGCGCCCCAGCACGAGCGGGAGGGCGACTGACGGGTGGACGTAACCGAGCTGCTCAGGCACATGGTGGAGGTCGGCGCGAGCGACCTCCACCTCAAGGTGGGCAACGTACCGTTCGTCCGTGTGGACGGTGAGCTCCTGCCTGCGCCGTACCCGGCACTGTCCGCGAACGACACCGTGGGGGCCGCTGTCGCCCTGATGCCCGAGCACAAGCGGCGGGAGTTCGACGACACTAACGAGGCCGACTTCGGCCACACCCTGACCGGCGTGGGCCGGTTCCGCGTGAACGTGTTCCGCCAACGCGGGGTGGTCGGTCTGGCTATCCGGCGCGTGCGCTCGGAGGTCCCGACGGTCGCAGAGCTGCTCCTTCCTACGGTCCTGGAGGACCTGGCCGACTCCGCACGCGGTCTCGTCCTCGTGACGGGCCCAACCGGGACCGGCAAGACTACGACGATCGCCTCGATGATCGGGCACATCAACCGCACCCGGCGGGCGCACATCGTGACGATCGAAGACCCGATCGAGGTTGTGCATGACGACGACCGCTCGATCGTGCAGCAGCGCGAGGTCGGCCTCGACACGGATTCGTACGCGGCGGCGCTCCGACACGTCGTGCGTCAGGATCCGGACGTCATCTTCGTCGGGGAGATCCGCGATCCCGAGTCCGCGCTCTCGGCGATCCAGGCAGCCGAGACGGGGCATCTCGTCATCTCGACGCTCCACACGATCGACGCGACGGAGACGATCAACCGCCTCTTGGACCTGTTCCCGCCATCGCACCAGCGCGAGGTGCGCACCTCGTTCGCGGGGGCGCTCCGCGGGATCGTCTCCCAGCGTCTCGTTCCGCGCGCCGACGGCAAGGGCCGCGTCCCGGCGATCGAGGTGCTCATCGCGACCGGCCGCGTGTACGACCGGATCATCGACCCGAGCGCCACGATCGAGATCCGCGATCTCATCGCGGAGGGCTCCTTCTACGGGATGCAGACGTTCGACCAGGCGCTCGTGCGCCTCGTGCACGAGGGGCTCGTCGACGAGGAGGACGCCAGGCTCGCCTCCACGAACCCTCACGACTTCGTGCTGGCGCTCCGTGGCACGATGAACCGCGGCGTGCTCGGCGTCGCCACGTCCTAACCCTGGTCGGCTTCGCCCGCCGCGCGCCGGGCCGCACGCTCCATCGGGTGCCGCCGGTAGCCGTAGGGCACCGCCAGCAACAGATAGACGGGGACGAAGAACGGTCCCCACGCCATGTACTGCCTGACGTGCTCGAGTTCATGCGCGAGGAGGCGACCCTGGACCGGCACGCCGCTCACGATCACGAACCCGATGGTCATGGCGGCGCGGTCCAACGAGAGCATCGCTCGGGTGAGGCCTCGCGGCGCGCGGTCGAACACTATCGCGGCGCCCTGGAGCCTGGGCAGCTGGAAGGTCAGCGTGCCGAGGAGCAGGCCGAGGATGGTGTTCGGGAGCGTCCACAGGAAGCCCAGGACCTCGATCACGTGCGCGAACGTACCGCAGGGCCGCGCCTCGACGGGGGTATCCTCGCGGGGTCATGGCCGGCCGGTCGTCCGATCCGGGCGCGCTCCTGCAGGTCCCCCCGCTCGCCGTCGAACTCGGTGAGCGCTTCCGCCTGGCCGGGCACGAGCTGCACCTCGTGGGAGGCGTGGTGCGGGATCTGCTCCTCGGGCGCGAGCACGGAGATCTGGACTTCGCGACCGATGCCCTCCCGCGCGAAACCACGAAGGTGCTCCGGGGATGGGCCGACCGGCAGTACCTGGTCGGGTTGAGGTTCGGGACCGTCGGAGCGCGCAAGGGCGACCTCGTGCTCGAGATCACCACCTACCGCGAGGAGGTCTACGCGGAGGAGCATCGCAAGCCGGCGGTGACGTTCGGCAAGGACCTGGAGACGGACCTCTCGCGGCGGGACTTCACGGTGAACGCGATGGCCGTCCGGCTGCCCGAGGGCGAGTTCGTGGACCCCTTCGGCGGCGTGAAGCACCTGGCGGCCAGATGCCTCGACACACCGCTGGACCCCGAGGTCGCCTTCTCCGATGACCCTCTACGGATGCTTCGGGCCGCGCGTTTCGTTGCGCAGCTCGACCTGGAGCCGGCGCCGCGTGTGATCGAGGCGATCGGGCGGATGCGAGAGCGCATGTCGATCGTCTCCTCGGAGCGCATCAACGATGAGCTCTCGAAGCTCCTGGTCGCGCCGAACGTGTCGAAGGGGCTGGAGCTGATCGTGCAGACCGGCCTGTCCGATGAGTTCCTGCCCGAGCTCTCGAGGCTCGGGCTGGAACAGGACCCGGTGCACAAGCACAAGGACGTTCTGCACCACACGATAGCCGTCGTCGAGCGGTGCGAGCCGGACCTCACGCTGCGATTGGCCGCTCTCGTGCACGATATCGGCAAGCCGACCACCCGCGAGATCACGCCCGAGGGGGTGACGTTCCACCACCACGAGGTGGTGGGCGCGCGGATGGCCCGAGAACGCCTGCAGGCGCTGCGCTATCCGACGCAAGCCGTGGACGACGTCGCTCACCTCGTGGAGATGCACCTGCGGTTCCACGGGTACAGCGAGTGGAGCGACAGCGCGGTCCGGCGGTACGTGCGCGACGCCGGGCCGTTGCTGGACAAGCTGAACCAACTCACTCGCGCCGACTGCACGACGCAGAACCGGTTCAAGGCCAAGAAGCTCGAGGCCCTTCAGGACGACCTCGAGGACCGGATCGCGCGTCTGGCGGAGGAGGAGAACCTAGGCGCGATGCGCCCACCGCTCGACGGCAAACAGGTGATGGACCACCTGGGCCTCCCGCCGGGACCGGACGTGGGCCGGGCGCTCGAGCACCTCATGGAGGCGCGGCTGGAGGGCGGGCCGATCGACGAGGAGGAGGCCTACCGGCTGCTCGATGCCTGGGCCGCGGAGCAGGCGAACGAGTAGCTCAGACGCCGCCGAGGCTCGACGGCGGCCAGATCACCACGAAGGCCTTGCCGACCACTCGGTCGAGCGGGACGAAGCCAAGTCCGTACCTGCTGTCGGCGGAGTTGCCACGGTTGTCGCCCATGACGAACAGCGAGTCCTCGGGGATCGTCGTCGGGGGGTAATCACCGTTGTGCGATATCGCCTCGCGTGTGAGGTAAGGCTCGTCCAGCACCTCACCGTCGATGTACACGACGTTGTCCCGGATCTCGATCGTCTCACCCGGCAGGGCGATCACGCGCTTGATGAAGTCCTCGTTCTCGGGTTGGGCGAACCCGATGCCCTCGCCCAGCCAGTGAAGGAAGCCGCTCACCGGGCCTCGGTCGGGCACCTCGCCGGGGTTCGGATTCTCGAACACGATCACGTCGCCCCGGCCGAGGTCGCCGATGTCGTAGGCGAACTTGTTCACGAAGACCCTGTCGCCGATCTCCAGCGTGGGGACCATCGACTCGGACGGGATGAAGAAGGCCTGGATCAGGAACGTCTTGATCACGATAGCGACGCCGAGTGCGATCAGGACGAGGAACGGCGTAGAGCCGACGAACCGCCGCCGTCGCGATGTCTGTTCGGCCTCGGCCGCGGGATCGCTCGGGGCGGGCTCTACCTTCTCGGTGCGCGTGTCTGTTATCTCGGACATGGAACCCCAGGGTACCTTCACGCCACGTTCCGGGCCCGATGGGCGACGAACCTGCGCGTGTATTCGAGGGCGAGGGCGAGCGCGGCGGTGACGGCGAGGTTCCCGTACCAGGCACCCAACCCGCCCGCGACGAGCGCGATGGCGAGCGGTGCTCCTCGTAGGTCCGAGACGAGCCAGGCGTGGCGCAGTCCCGCGTACGCGAGGAACGCGGCGAGTACGGATACGGGCAGGAGCCCGAGGATCACCGGGATCTGGCCGGCGAAGAAGAGCCCGAGCGTGAGGAACGAGGAGCCGAGCAGGAGGTTCATCGTCGCCGTACGGGCCCCCAGGCGCACGTGGGCCGTGAGGCCGCCAGCCCCGTGACACATCGGCATGCCCCCGATCAGCGCGGACAGCGTGTTCCCGACCCCGGCCGACAGGCACACGCGTGACGCCGACACCCGTGCGGCCCGCTCGCCGAAGTACTCGTGAGCGAGATCGTTTACCGCAACCACCGCGTTCCCGAACGTGAGCGGCAGCTGCGGGATCACCAGAAGAACGAACGCGGTTCCGAACGCGGCTGCGGGCGGCACTCCCAGGTCGGGGAGCGCGAAGGAGGGTCCGGCCAGATCCGGGCGTGTCGCTGCGATCGTCGCCGCCAGTCCCGCCCCGAACAGCACCAGCGCGAAGACGTAGCGGCGCCGCTGTGCGGCGATCGCCACCCCCGCGAAGGCGATCGCGGCGAGCACCATCGGCCAGGGCGAGGCGGGCGCGGCGAACAGCTCGGGTGGATCGGCAACGAGCTTGCCCGCCGTCACTACCAGCAGCACGCCGACGCCCAGCTGCAGTGCCCGAACGACGGGCTTGACGAACAACCTCGCAACCAGGTCGGCGATGTGACCGATCGACAGCAGCAGTAGGAACGCGGCGAGCTCGAGCCCGGCCGCGTGGATAACGTCGGGGGAGAGCTCGCGGGCGACCGCGACCGCGGTCAGCGCCTTCAAAGGTTGCACCGGGAATGGGATCTTGAAGGCCATCCCGGTGGCGAGAACCAGCAGCCCGGCGCACACGAACACCGCCCCGGCGTCCAGGCCGTTCACGAGGATCAGGGCCGCGGCCAGCGGCACCAGGACGCCGAGATCCGCGACGGCGCCGGTGGCATCGGGCAGGGTCGGCCACGGGATCGGCCGGATCGAGGTTTCGGTCGCCGAGCTCATCCGCGCAGCTCGACGGTCACGTTCGTCGCCTTGACGGCCGCGACCGCCTCCATCCCCGGCGCGAGCCCCATCTGGTCGGCCGCCTCGCGAGTGATGAACGCGAGGATCCGGTGGGGGCCGGCCTGGATCTCGACGGTCGCTGCGAGCTTGTCCTTCCTGACCTGGGTTATGACGCCGGGGAACCGGTTCCTCTGGCTCGCTCTCGCGATCGGCTGCCGGGCGTTGCGCTCGGCCATGAGCCTTGCGACCTCGGAGGCCGCTACGACGCGCTGTCCACCAGCGGTGCGCGAGGTGACGAGGCGGCCCTCCCGCTCCCACCGGCGCAGCGTTTCCACACGCACGCCGAGCGCCGACGCCGCCTCGCCGATCCGATAGGTCGCCATGAGGGTCCGAGTGTAAAGGGTTCTGGGCGCCCAGTACCAGGGAAAGCTGACTAAGGTCGGGGATACGGACATGCCGGTCGCGGCTCGGTATCGTCTTGGAAGTGCGCCGTGGGGTGGCCGTATTCATCGGGTTCGTGGTCATCGCCGTCGGCGCGGTGGCCCTGGGAGGCGGCGACGAGGTGCCGCGGGTGGGTCGGGTGGTGTGCGCGAAGGAGGGCGCGCGTGTCCTGACTCCCGTCGTTTCGACGCAGACCGATGGTCTCCACCTCCAGGTGGTCAACGTCGGCAAGGACCGTAGATACGAGGTTTCGTCTCGCACCACGGCGGCGGGGACCATCGCGGGCGTGTTGCCCGCCGACGGGATCATCGACCTGCAGTTGACCCTGTCGCCGGGAGAGATCGAGTTCGCGTGCCTGCGCGTGGGGACCGGAGAGCGTCTCGTCGTCAGCTTCGAGCTCCAGGATCCCGATGAGCTCTGGACGCCCGATGCCCTCGCGTGCGCCGATCAGGACAGCGGGGTGTTCGAGACCGATTACGCGGTGGAAGGGTTCGAGGAGACGGCGCGTCGCGCCCTGCCCGGCCTCGAGGACGCTGACCGGCTGGTGAAGCCCGGGTACCCCGACACGGACTGGCACGGCGAGCTCCATGTGGTGATCCGCGAGGAGCGGACCATCGGCCGCGTGGTTCGCGTGCTGAACCACGGCACATGGAACCTAACGGTGGACGCTTGCCCTGGGACCGACCTCACCGAGGGCGCCGTTGCCGAGACGGGCGCGACATAGGGGTCAGACCGCGAAGCGAACGTGCATGACGTCGCCCTCGGCTACCACGTAGTCCTTGCCCTCGACGCGGACCTTGCCGTGCTTCTTCGCCGCCTCCATCGAGCCCGCCTCGACGAGCTCGTCGTAGCCGATCACCTCCGTGCGGATGAAGCCGCGCTCGAGGTCTGTGTGGATCACGCCCGCCGCCTCGGGCGCCGTCGCCCCCCGGCGGACCTCCCAGGACCGGGTCTCGTCCTCGCCCGTGGTCAGGAAGGTGATGAGGTCGAGCGCCCCGTAACAAGCGCGGATCACGCCCTGCAGTCCCGGCTCGTGCACGCCGAACTCGTCGAGCAGCGCCTGCGCCTCTTCGAGGTCCATCTCGGCCGTCTCGGCCTCTATCGAGGCGTAGACCCCGACGGTTCCTTCGGGCAGATCGGGCGGGATCCCCGTGCCCTCCTCGAGGTTCGCGACGACGACGGAGGGCTTGATCGTGAGCGGCGCGATGGGCCTCAGCTCCCGACGGTCGTCCTCGGTCAGCCGGGCGGCGGACAGCGGCGTCTCGTCGGCGAGCGCCTGGCTCGCAGCTCGGAGGGCCCGAACCTCGGTGGTGTCCTTCCCCTTCGCTCGCTTGATCGCCTTGTCGAGCGCCGGCTCGATCACGGCCTGATCGGCCAGCAGCATCTCGGTGCTGACCTCGGCGAGGTCGGCCGCCGGACGAGCCTCGGGGCCGAAGCAGCGGAGCACGATCGCCAGAGCGTCCGTCTCGCGGAGTCGGGCCAATCCCTGCGGGCTGGAGGTGCCTCCGGGGACGTCGACGAATCCCACCTGCGCAGGCACCGTCCTACGTGAGCGCTCCATCTCGGACAGGACCCTGAGACGTGGATCGGGGACCGGGACCACCGCGTGGTTGGCCTGTCCGCCGAGCGATCCGGTGCGGGTGAGCGCCGTGAACAACGTGGAGCGGCCGCTGAACGGTAGTCCGACGAGGCCGATGTCCTTCATCGGCCGGGGAGCCTATCCGAACGCGAAGGGGCGGAGCCGGTGCGGCTCCGCCTCCTTACGAGTGGGGACGACCGACGCTAGGCCTTGGTCTCCCAGAAGATCTTGGCGATCTCGTCGATCGAGTCGAGCAGCCTCTGCCCCTGTTCGGGATCCTGCGACTTCTTGGCCGCGCCGGCCTCCTTCGTCGCCCTCCAGAACAGGTCATGCAGCTGCGGGTGCTTCTCGAGATGCTCCGGCTTGAAGTAATCGGTCCAAAGCACCCACAGGTGCTCTTTGACCAGATCCGCGCGCTGCTCCTTGATCGCGAGCGCGCGCGTCCGGTAGTCCTCCACGGTCTCGCCGGCCGTCTTGATGTTCTCGGCGTCCTGGTACCGGGCCTGAGTCGCCTTCACCGATTCGGCCTCGATGCGCGCCTGCGCCGGATCGTAGACGCCGCACGGCAGATCGCAGTGGGCGTGGACGACGCGGCGGGGCGTGAGCCAAGCTTCGAGCATGGGCGGGTCCCCTCCTTCTGACGACGGTGCTCCTGGAACCTACCACCGGGGTCGGAGTTCGCGGAAGCCCGTTGCGCTGGCCGCTGTCCTCGTGGGGGCGACCGCCGTGGCCTGGTGGCGATGGCGTCCGTTCCGTGTCGAGGTCGAAGGAGCGTCGATGCGACCGACGCTCCAGCCGGGGGACTGGGCGATCGCCGTGTCGGCGGCGCGGGTCCGTCCGGGGGACGTGGTACTCATCGAGCATCCGGAGCGTCCCGGCTTCGAGATGGTGAAGCGGGTCGCGGCCGGCCCGGGAGGTCCGGCGCCTGACGGACGGGAGATGGGTACCGGCTTGCTCTGGGTGCAGGGCGACGCATCGGAGCGCTCGACGGACAGCCGGGCGTTCGGACCGATCCGGACCCAGGACGTCCGAGGCCGGGTCGTACTCGTGTGGTGGCCACCATCGCGGTGGCGCCGGCTGTGATCAGCCGAGCTTGATGACCTCGCAGAAGACGAACGAGTCGGCTCCGGTGCCGCCCTGGCAGACGTCGTTCTTCCCCTTGCCACCATCGAGTCGGTCGTTGCCCGCTCCAGCGGAGAGGTCGTCTCGCCCCTTCTGGCCGAACAGCGAGTCGCGTCCATCGCCGCCCTGGAGCTCGTCACCGCCGCCGCGGCCGTTCAAGACGTCGGACCCGTCGCCCCCGTCGAGGGTGTTGATGCCCTCCTCGCCGTTCAGCGTATCGGCCTTGTCGCTTCCGATCACGTTCTCGACATCGATGAGCGTGTCTTCCCCCGCACCCGTCGCGGTGCCCTTCCCGAGGCTTACCTCCACTCCCGCGTCGGACAGCCCGAAGTCGACGGTATCGACGTCGGATCCACCGTCGAGCGTGTCGTTCCCCGCGCCACCGGAGAGCGTGTCCGGGCCATCGCCGCCCCGGAGAACGTTGTCGTCGCCGTCGCCGAGGATCGCGTCCGCGCCCGGCGATCCGGTCAGGTTCTCGATGTCGGTGACCTGATCCACCAGGCCTGCCACATGCTGGATGACGCCGGTGATCAGGTTCGCGTCAAGCAGTTGGGTGGCGGCCGTGTAGTCGACGGTGTCCGACCCGTCGCCGCCGGTGAGCGCATTGCCTCCCGAAGCGCCGATCAACAGGTCGCCCTCGGTGCCGCCCTCCAGGCGAGCCGTGGAGGGTGCGCCGGTTCCCGAACCGCCCGTGACCGAAAGGACGTCGTTGCCCGCGCCGCCACCGACGACGAGCGCCGGCAACCCGACGATGAGCACGTCGGCATCTCCCACGGCCTCGACGGCGTTCAGGTTCAGTCCGGCCGCGCCGGCGACGATGTTGTCGCCCGTGGTCCCTCCCGCGATCCGGACGATGGGCGAGCCTGCCGGCAGGTCGATCGAGAACTCGATCTCCGAGTTCCCGCCGTCACTCTCGGTTGTCAGTCCTGGCGCGAAGTCCCCACCCGACAGGTCGATCACGACGGCCGCCGGGATGCCGGTCGCGTTGACGACGATCGCGTCCGTCGTGGAGACCGTGGCCGCACCGCATGGCACGGCGTCCAGGGTGATCGCCTCGCCGGTACGAGCGATCGTGGCGGTCTCCCCGTTCCCCACGGCCACCGTGACCGTTGCGGTCGGACCGTCGAAGGCACAGGTGGGCACAGCGGCTGCCGGAGCGGCGACGAGGAGCGCCGCCGCCATGACCGCAGCCGCCAGGGCGGTCCCGAGTCTGCGCGGGCGAGCCTGGGCGTGCCTAGGGGTTCGCACGCGGACACGATAGCCCGGCGGGTGCCTGGTTCTGCGCAGGCGAGGCAGGGTTGCGCGAACTCCTACCTCCCGAGTAGTATTTGCACCTGCAAATGATCCGGACACGCTGCCGTGGGCTCGTGGGGGCCATGATCCCCGATCGGTGCTGCTGTCCCGGGGTGCCCAGCGACGGCCAGTAGGCCTCGCGAACCGGCACCGAACCCCCGCCCAACACCCGGATCGATCCCTCAGGAGGCTCCCACCGATGGACGTCATCACCGCCACCGTCGACGCTCGCGGGCAATCCTGCCCCGGACCGCTCGTGTCGCTGCACAAGGCACTCAATGGGGCGGAGCGGGGCGATCTGCTCGAACTCCTCGCGACCGACCCGGGCTCGAAGTCGGACGTCCCGTCCTGGTCGCGGCTCTCGGGGAACGAGCTCCTCGAGGCGGCCGAGGACGACGGCGTCTACCGCTACGTGATCAGGAAGGCCTGAGCGATGCCCGAGCCCGCCGACACTTCCCCCGAGCCCACCGTCGCCCTTCCCGCCGACGCCGAGGCACTTCGCGCATTGGTCGACCAGGCGCTTGCCGAGCGCGAGGAGCAGGGGCTCAACAAGAAGAACAAGATCACGATCGTCGCCTGGGACGGGCACCTCGATCGGATCTGGCCGACGCTGATCCTTTCGACGACAGCCGCCGCCTCCGGGATGGAGGTGAGCGTGTTCTTCACGTTCTGGGGCCTGTTCCCGCTGGTGAAGCCCGAGCGCGCGCGCAAGACGGGCAAGGACTGGATGACCAAGGCGCTCGGGCAGATGAACCCGGGCTCGACCTCCAAGGCGAAGCTCTCGCGGATGAACTTCGCCGGGATGGGTCCCTGGATGCTGGGCAAGGTCGCCGAGGACTACAAGACGCCCCACCCGACCGAGCTGCTCGAACTCGCGCGCGACATGGGCGTGAAACTGATCCCCTGTCAGATGACGATGGATCTCATGGGCATCCAGCGGGATGACCTGATCGACGGTCTGCAGGAGCCGATCGGTGCCGCGACCGCGCTGCTCGAGATGAAGGAAAGCGCGATCCAGCTGTTCATCTGACAGCGTCGGTGCATGCCACGGAAGGACCAAACCGTGGTGCCACTCGGGGCTCGAGCACGCCCGCAGGGCGCCATCACGCGATAGGCGTGGCCGGGGCGGTCCAGCGCTTCCCGCTCCGGCCACGCCGGGTCTCGCTCAGAACCCGAGCTCCACGCGGACCTTGCCCGCGCGATCGAGCTGCGTGTAGATGCCCTCGCCGACCGTTAGCAGGTCGGCACGCAGGTGCTCGACGAGCACCGCGCCCTTGGACATCAGCCACAGGTACTTCTCCTCCTCCATGATCTTGAAGATCTCGGGGGCGGGGCCCTTCAGGATGAAGAAGCCGGTCTCCTCCTCGAGGTCGCTGGTCCTCAGGAAGAAGGGTTCGAAGTACGTGATCGCCTTCTGCTGGACCTTGTCCTCGAAGTACTTCTTCGTCTCCTCGAACAGCTCGATCGCCTGCGCTTCGCGACCGGGTACGAGCTTCCCATAGCGGATGAATAGCCCTACATCCATGGCTCCCTCCGATGTGCCGCTTCCCCGTGGGCCTGAACCCGACCGGCATCTCACCTCCCCCGGCCGGGGGACGTGATCCGACCTGAAGTCTCCGGTTGTTCGCCGCCCGATGGTCAGGGTCGGTCGTCCCTCCGGGTGCGGGACCGGGCAGATCGGCGGAGCCGGGCGCCGATGCGCAGCCGGACGCGGTCGAGCCCGGGGGGGATGCGGTCCCCGGACTCAGCGCCCCCGCAGGGAGAAGTGCATGTAGTCCTTGGTCCCGCTCCAGTTCCCGCCCCACTCCCAGCCGATCTCGGCGAATGACCGGACGACGACATCGCCGGGGTGGATCATGCCGGGCAGTTGCTGTGATCGGTCGAGGTAGGCCTGCGCGGCCGGACGGCGCACCGAGCCGTCGACCGCCACGTACGGGTTCTGGAGCGGGTTCACGTCGATCGCCAGGCCGTACGCGTGCTCGGACCAAGTCCCCGTCGGCGTGAGGTCGGGGTTCAGCGCGGGGCGGCAGTTGAAAGACGCGGTGACGCTCCGCGTCGTCTCGATCGGGCCGTTCGGTCGCCAGCGATGCGCGAGTGCGACGTGCTTCAGCTGGAACCCGGCGTCGAAGAGCCGCGCGAATACCCCTAGCACGTCCTCGGCGACCGAGGCGTTGACCACCATCGGCCCGCGGTGGATCTCTCCGTCCATACCGAGGTAGTTGAACCGGAGCAGGCGCAGATCCTCGAGGCCGATGGGACATCCCGGCTCCCAGGTCCTGCCGGTCATCTCGCGCTCGATCGCCGCCGGGATCCCGGTGACCCGTCCGGCGAATCGTGAACGCGCGGGCTCGGGTGAGGGCGGGGGCAACGGCGTCGCACCCGACGACGACGGCGGTCCTGCCGGAGAAGCAGCGGCTGGCGAACCGGAGGGCGAACTCGGCCCGGATGTCGTCTCTGACGCCGGGGCGGCGGTGCAGGCGGCGGTTAGCGCCAGCGCGAGGGCGAGCCCCCGCGTGCGCATCACGGCAGGTACTGCTCTTCTATCCGGACCACTGCCCCATCTTCGACGGTGACCCAGTACTGGGACAGCGCGCCGAGGTAGACGTCGTCGCCGACAGTAACCTGTTCGCCCGTGTTGATCGCGGTCTCGAACGTCGTCAGGTCCCCAGCGAAGAACTCGTCGCAGCAGTGGTTCCAGTCCAGGAGAGCCAGCTCGAGGCCGGGGGCGAGTGCCAGCGTCCTCAACTTCGGGTTGTCGTTCACGATGAAGTAGTCGTTGGGGACGGGTACCTCGAGGCCGCGCTCGGCTGCTGCCTCGTTGGCTTCCTCGCCGGTGAGGAAGTACGCGAGGTCGAAGACCATCGTCTCGCCCTCTGCGTTCACGCGCTCTACGAACCCGAAGTGCTCGCCGTCCTCGAGCTCGGGCTCCAGCGACCCCGTCGGCACGCCGGTCGAGCCGGTCGGCGTGGTGGTCCCGGTCGGGGCGGTGGGTCCGGTAACCGCCGTCGAGCCTGTGCTTCCCGTCTCGGCGGTGACGCCCCCGGCGTCGTTCCCAGCTTCGGCGCAGGCGGCGAGCAGGAGCATCGAGGCGATCGCGACGGGCAGGAGCCGCTTCATGGCGTGAGTCTGTCACGGACGGGTCCCCTCAGGGCGGTCATGAGACCTCCCGTTCGAGGGTCCAGGTTCCGTCGGGCTCGACCTTCGCGACGTCCAGGACGGTCCCGTCCTGCAAACGGAGGCGGTAGCGCGTGCGCCGCACGCCGTCGGTCTCCTCGAGAGCCCGGCGCTCGACCTCGACCGCCTCCTCGACCCCTCCCCACACGACCGCACGCGGCTCCTCCTCGGCTCGGCCGCCCTCGTAGAAGCGGAGGGTGAGCTCGGGGATCCGACCGATCCACCTCGGCAGGACCGGGCTCCAAAGCACGAACACGAGGCCTACGATGGCGACCGCACCCGCCTCGCCGAACGCCGCGAGCAGCGGGATCGCCAGGAACGAGGCGATGACCCTCGACAGGTTGTAGGCGACGTCGTAGACGGCGAACACCCGACCTCGGTAGCCGTCGGGCACGGCCTCCTGCACCAGCGTGTCGACCGGGATCTTCTTCCACGCGAAGGTGAGACCGACCGCGAAGCTCGCGAGCATCACGCTCCATCCGGTGACGTAGGTGGAGACCGCCAGCAGGACCAGCCCGCCGGCCAGGAAGGCTCCCGCGACGATGCGCTCCTTCGCGAAGCGTTCCTCGAGCTTGCCGACGGTGAGTATCCCTAGGAGCACGCCGAGGCCGCCCGCCCCGATGAGGTTCGAGAACGAGCCCACGCCGGCCTCGAACCGGTCGCGGAACACGAACAACGAGAGCACGAGGACGACCCCCTGGCCGATCTGGTCGAGGGTGATGGTCGTGATCGGCCCGAGCGCCCTCGGAGTGTGGACGAGACGCGTAATGCCGTCGCCGAACTCGCGCATGACCCGACGGAGTTCGTCGCGCACGGGGGTTTCCGGGAGATGGTGCGGGACCAACGGTGTAGAGATCCTCGAGGCGATCACCGACGCCACGAGCCACTGCGCACCGGCGAGAGCGATCAGTGGCACGTCGCCGACCAGGTCCGCGATCCAGCCGCCGACGAACACCCCGGCGAGCAGCGCGACGGTCCCCCCCACCACCGACATCGAGTTGGCCATCAGCAGGTCCTCGGTGGGCACCAGGCGCGGGACGATCGTGACCGCGGTCGCCAGGTAGAAGCGGTTGATCGAAAGGACCAGGAGCGCGCCCGCATAGAAGGCGACTGGGGCGGACCCCGGGTCGAACAGCGCGAGCCAGACGAGCGCGGCCCGAAGCACCGGCGCGACGACGAGGATCTTGCGCCTGGACCACCGGTCGATGAAGACGCCCGTGAACGGGCCGATGATCGAGAAGGGGAGCGAGACCAGGAGCGTCGCGATCGCGAACCCCTTCACGGTGTTCTGTTGCTCCGGGTTGAACACGATCGAAGCGACGAGCGCCGCCTGGAACAGCCCGTCCGCCGATTGCGAGACCAGCCGGATCGCGAACAGGCGCCGGAAGTCGGGGCTCCGGAGCGCCTCGCGGGCCCGCTGGCGTGTGGGCTTCACGCGCTGATGGTAGGCGGAGCGGCGACTACTGCAGGCCGGCCGCGTCGAGGTCCCACAGGAGCGAGGCGAGCTCCTCGAGGGTCTGGACCTCGTCGGGGATACGCGCCGCGTATGGCTCGACCATGTCGTAGTCGTGGGCCAGGGTGAGCGCCATCATCCGCCGTGGCCACTCCTTGCCGAGGTCTTCCCATGAGTACGCGTCGAGGGTCCGCCTTAGGAGCTGCTTATCCACGCCGAACGCCTTCGCGTGGATCGCGACGAGGTCGTAGTGCGGGTCGCCCTCGTACGCGTCATTGAAGTCGACGATTCCGGTGGGCTCGTGCGCGCCGCTCGCGCCGTTCAGGAACACGTTGCCGGCGTGGAGGTCGCCGTGCAGGAGCGACGTCCGGCGCTCGTTGGGCTCGAGCAGGTCGTGCGCCGCCCATAGGTAGTCGCGGATCTGCGGCAGGAACCGCTGTGGGAGGGATCCCCACAGCTCGTGGTCCCGATGGCACCTGGCCATGCGCGTCCGGATCAGGTCCGCGTACTCCTCGAACGAGATGTACTCGCCATCGCGGATCGGCGTCTTGTGGAGCTGCCGGAGCGTGGCGCCGACGAAGTTCGCCGCGCGCTCGAGGTCCTCATCCGTAAGCGTGTCGCCTAGGTCCCGCATCGAGCGACCGTGCATCGCGGTCATCACGAGGAACGGCCAGCGCCAGCCGTCGGTGTCCGGGTACAGCGCGCCCTCGGCGAGCAGCTCGGGGATCGGTAGGTCGCGCCCGGCGAGCATCTGGTACGCCTCGCGCTCGGTCTGGAAGCAGTCCTCGCCGAACCAGTCCTCGTAGTGGAGTTTCACCAGGTGATGGCCGCCGACCAGCGCCGCCACATGGGTGGTCGGGAATTGGGTGATCACCTCGCCGTGGTCGGGTAATCCGGCGGCCTGCAGGGCGGCTCGCGCGTAAGGTGCCCAGAAGGCCGGGTCCGCCAGGGAACGCTCGTATGCGTCGTCGTCCTGGAACGCGGGCGGCTGCGGGACGTCGGTCACGGACCAGATGCTATCGCCGCAGGGCCGTCGCCCCCCACCATCAGACGCAGAACAGGCAGGAGAACCCACCCGCTCGGATGACCTTGGGGTGCCGGCTCAGGCCTCGGCGTCGGCCGGCGCGGTGTCGAAGAACGCGGTCCAGTCGGCCGCCTTGCTGGCGCCGTTGCCCAGGATGAACTCCTCGACCATCTCGCGGGCCGCCTCGTCGCTGAACTGCACTGGAGGCGACTTCATGAAGTACGCGCTCGGGCCGATCAACGGGCCTGCCACGCCGCGGTCGAGCGCGAGCTTGGCGCAGCGGATCGCGTCGATCACGATCCCGGCCGAGTTCGGGCTGTCCCACACCTCGAGCTTGAGCTCGAGGGTCAGCGGCACGTCGCCGAACGCTTGTCCCTCGAGCCTGATCTGCGCCCACTTGCGGTCCTCGAGCCACGGCACGTGGTCGCTGGGGCCGATGTGGATGTCGTGGGCATCCAGGGCCTTGCGCATCTGCGACTGCACCGACTGGGTCTTCGACTTCTTCTTCGAGACCAGGCGTTCGCGCTCGAGCATGTTCTTGAAGTCCATGTTCCCGCCGAAGTTGAGCTGGTACGTGCGGCCCAGCTTCACGCCGCGGTCCTCGAACAGCTTGGTGAGCACCCGGTGGACTATCGTCGCACCCACCTGGCTCTTGATGTCGTCGCCTACGATGGGGACGCCCGCGTCGACGAACTTCTGCGCCCACGTCACGTCCGAGGCGATGAACACCGGCAGGCAGTTCACGAACGCGACCCCCGCGTCGAGCGCGGCTTGCGCGTAGTGCTTCGCGGCCTGGTCGGAGCCGACCGGTAGGTAGCACACAAGGACGTCGGCCTCCGTCTCGCGGAGCGCCCTCGCGACGTCGACGGGTGGAAGCTCGGACTCCTCGATCGTCTCGCGGTAGTAGCGGCCCAGGCCGTCGAAGGTCGGTCCGCGCCGCACCGTCACGCCGGTGTGTGGCACCTGGGCGAAGCGGATCGTGTTGTTGGGCTCGGAGACGATCGCCTCGGCTACGTCGGCGCCGACCTTCTTGGCGTCCACGTCGAACGCGGCGACGACGCCAACGTCGTTCACGTGGTAGCCGCCGAGGTCCACGTGCATGAGGCCCGGGACCGTCGCGGCGGGGTCGGCGTCCTTGTAGTACTCGAGTCCCTGGACGAGCGACGAGGCGCAGTTGCCGACGCCCACGATCGCGATGTTCACCTTGCTCATGTCGTGTGCTCCTTCCTGCGGAGCGACCGGGCGGCGCTCCGGGTCTTTTCCCGGCCGGTGCTCCGGCGTTTCGAACTTCCCTTGGCGGTCGTGTCGGCGCCGCGGCGCTCGGCCGAGATGAGTCCGTTCAGCCACGCGATGTCCTGCTCGGTGCTCTCGCGCCCGTGCTGCATCAGCGAGGTGGTGTAGGTGTCGCCGGTGTTCGTGGCGAGCGAGGCCCGGATCGTCACCAGGCGCTCCTCGAGGAACGAGCGACGCCGCTCCAGGACGCGGATCCGCGTCTCGGGCGACAGGTACTTGAAGAACGCCATGCGTACGCGGAAGCGGTTGTCCTCGCCCGATGCGTCGGGACCGGCCTCCTCCAGCAGATCGCGGAAGAGCGACTCGCCCGACTGGGTGATCCGGTA
>Ga0209751_10001269_pt1 | contig 26130 bp, 27 predicted proteins | sample RifCSP13_1_FD_184019 | JGI IMG/M metagenome (GOLD analysis project Ga0209751, IMG submission 184019) | Soil microbial communities from Rifle, Colorado - Rifle CSP2_sed 13_1 (SPAdes) (version 2) | ecosystem: Environmental > Terrestrial > Deep subsurface > Rock core/Sediment | place: Rifle...
CGACGGGGCGGCTCACCGCACGGGACCAGGGGCCCTGTCGCGCTCTTTCCCGATACTTTCATGACCTATCACTATCCCGAGGTCGGGATCGCCGCCACCCTGCTACTGGAGGGGTTGGGGTATCAGATCGTGCTGGCCGATGTGGGCTGCTGCGGTCGCACCTTGATTTCGAAGGGGCTGCTCGACGAGGCGGCCCGGAGTAGCGGCGCCGTGGTGGAGCGGCTTTACGGCTATGTCGAGGCCAACATCCCCATAGTGGGGTGCGAGCCGAGTTGCATCCTCACCCTGCGCGATGAGTACCCCGAGCTTCTCGAGGGGCCCAGGGCCGAGGCGGTGGCGCGGCAAAGTTTCCTCCTGGAGGAATTCCTCGTCGGGGGTCACCGGCCGGGCGAACTGGCGGGTACCTTTCGGGAGACGAGACGGCGGGTCCTCGTCCATGGCCACTGCCACCAGAAGGCGCTCGTCGGACTGCGGCCGACGACCGAGGCGCTGCGCCTGGTGCCGGGTCTCGCCGTGGAGGTGATCGATGCAGGCTGCTGCGGGATGGCGGGCTCGTTCGGCTTCGAGCGGGAGCACTACGACCTCTCGCTGGCCATCGGCCGGCAGCGCCTGTTCCCCGCCGTGGAGCAGGCGGGGCTTGACGCAGAGGTCGTTGCCTCTGGGGTCTCGTGTCGCCAGCAGATCCTGCACGGAACCGGCAGACGCGCGCGACATCCCGCGGAGCTGCTCTGTGAGGCTATCGGTGCTCGATCGTGACGGCCGAGCGGGGCCGGTCGCGGGGAGTCATCGTTTTTCGTCAACTGCAAGGCTAGAGGAGGGAGACGCCATGAAGAAAAGGGGAAAGGTCCTCATCGCCGTTTTTCTCACGATCGTCGCTGCGGGAGGCGGGACGTACCTGGTCTCCACGCCGTCCACGGCAGCCGCGCCCATCGAGATCCGGTTCGGCCACGTGGGATTTCCGAACTCCCTGTTTGACATTACGGTCAACGAGTACGCGAAGCGCGTCAACGATGCGTTGAAGGGCAAGGTCGAGGTAAAGGCGTTCCACTCGAGCCAGCTCGGAACGGACGAGGCCATGGTCAAGGGAATCAAGATCGGGGCCCTCGAGATGTTCCTCCCTTCCACGATTATGAGCACCGTCGAAACGAAGTTCGGCGTCTTCGAGATGCCGTACATCATCGTCAACCGGGCCCACATGAAGAAGGTCGCCGGAGACGCGCGCATCCGCGGCCTCCTCTTCACCCCCATTCCCGAAAAGGGGATGCGGCTTCTGGGGTACTGGGAGAACGGGTTCCGGCATGTGACCAACAACGTCCGGCCCATCAACGTGCCCGACGACCTGAAGGGGATCAAGCTCCGCATCCCGGGCGGGGTCTGGCGGGCCAAGATGTTCAAGGCCTACGGGGCGAACCCCTCGCCCATGCCCTTCGCCGAGGTCTACTCGGCGCTGCAGTCCGGGGTGATGGATGCACAGGAGAATCCGTTCCCCCAGATCGCCTCGGCGAAGTTCCACGAGGTCCAGAAGTATCTCTCCCTGACCGGTCATGTCTACACCCCGGCCTACCCGGCGATCAGCGAGGCCTTCTGGCAGAAGCTGCCGAAGGACGTCCAGCAAATCCTCGAGAAGATCGCCGTGGAGATCGGCGACTTCGCCCGGAGCGAGGGGGAGCGCCTGGACAAGGAGTTGGCCGTGAAACTGACCGGCGGCCAGATGAAGATGAACGAGGTGGACAAGGAGGCCTTCATCAGGGCCTCCGCCCCCATCTACCACGAGTTCGACGTAGAGGTGAAGGGGGGCGGCGATCTGGTCAAGCTCATCCAGTCCTTGAGGTAAGTAGCGCGCGGCGCCGCCTCTGCCGTAAGGCCGGGGCGGCGCCGTCTTTGGAGCAGGCGCATGCCGAAGGAGCGGGGAGGTCCGTCCGTGTTGTCGCGCCTCTACCGGTGGCTCATGGCGCTGGCGGACGTCTGGGCGATGCTGCTCCTCGTCGGCATGGTCGTCGTCGTGACGGCAGGGGTGTTCTATCGCTACGTCCTTAACGCGTCGCTTATCTGGTACGACGAGTTCGCCTCGTACCTGCTCGTCTGGCTGAGCTTCTATGGGGCGGTGGTCGCCGCCTACCACCGCCGGCACATCGCCTTCGAGACGATCGTCGAAAAGTTCCGGCCGGCGGTCCGCCGCTGGGTCGCCGTGGGTGCCGAGCTGTGCGTCCTCGTCTTCCAGGGGATCCTCTGCTACTACGGTTGGGTCCTGATGGTCGCGGTCCGGGTGGAGACGGCGGCTTCCCTGGAGTGGGTCCGCATGAGCTGGGTCTACAGCGTGTTCCCCATCAGCGGGGGGCTCATGGTGTTGATCAGCCTGGCGGACCTCACCCGCGTCCTCCGGGGCGAGATGCCGGGGAAGGAGGAGGCTCGGCTTGCCAAGACCGAGTAATGGTAGTGCCTCGCGAAAAGCCGGATCGTCCGGGGGTGACGTCCCGTGGAATGGCTGATTCTCGCCTTCGTCCTGGGCCTGACGGCCATCGGCGTCCCGATCGGCTACGCCCTGGTCCTCAGCACCGCCGTCTTTCTCGTGGGGAAGGGGGTCGCGCCGCTGACCGTGATCCCCCTGAATCTCTTCGGGGGTGCCTCAAGCTTTCCACTGCTCGCGATCCCGCTCTTCATCCTGGCCGGGGGCCTGATGGAGACGGGCGGCATCTCGCTGCGGTTGGTCAACCTTGCCAGCTCCGTGGTCGGACACATCCGCGGTGGGCTCGCGATGGTGACGATCCTGGCGACGATGATCCAGAGCGAGATCTCGGGCTCCTCCGTCGCCGACGCCGCGGCCATCGGCAAGGTGGTGATCCCCGCCATGGAGAAACGGGGGTACCCGCGGGCCTTCAGCGCGGCCGTGGTCTCGAACGCGGCCAGCGCCGCCATCCTAATCCCGCCCAGCATCCCGATGATCATCTACGCCTGGATGGCGGAAGTATCGGTCGCCCGGCTCTTTCTCGCCGGCTTCGCCCCCGGGTTCCTGGCCGGGGGATGCATGATGCTCCTATCCTATTACTATGCCCGCAAGTACAACTTCCCGGTCGAAGACGCCTTCTCCCTGCGACGGGTGGGGAGGGCCACACTGGAATCCTCCTGGGCTCTCTCGATTCCCATCGTGATCTGGGGAGGGTTCCTGCTGGGGATCGCGACGGCCACCGAGGTCGCCGCGCTCGCGGCAGTGGCAGCCCTTGTCGTCGGCATGTTTCTCTACCGCGAGGTCTCCTGGACCTACCTGGTCCGCGTCGTCAAAGATTCGGTCCTCCAGACGGCGGCGGTCATGATGATCGTGGCCGCCTCGGCCGTCCTGGGGTGGTATCTGACCAGCGAGCGGATTCCCCAGCAGTTCGCCCGGGCCATCCTCGAGACGACCAGCAACAAGTACCTGGTCCTCCTCTTCCTCAACTTCTTCTTCTTCCTGGCCGGGATGTTCCTGCACAGCGCCGCGGCCATTATCCTCATCGTGCCGATCGTCATGCCCCTGATCAAGCAACTCGGGATCGATCCGATTCACTTCGGCATTATCGTCACCATCAACCTGGGCGTCGGCCAGCAGACCCCGCCCGTCGCGACTGTCCTCCTCACGACCGCGGCCATCGCCGGCATCCCCTTCTGGGAGGTCTTCAAGAGGGGCTTCATGTACACGCTTGTTTTGGTCTTCGTCACGCTGCTCGTCACCTACGTGCCATGGCTCAGCCTGTTCATCCTCGATATCGTCAAACTCTAGCCCTGGCCGGCATCCTGCTGGTCTGGGGGATGCTCCCGCGGCCCGCCGGAGCCTGCGGAGAGGGCGAGGTCCGCCGGGTCTTCGATCGGGTCGCCGAGCTGATGCATGTCCGGGTCGACGCGGAGCGGCCATGCCCGCAGATCGTAGAGCGCCATGTGATGGATCCGGAGCGTTTCTCGGCCCTGCTCGGCATCGACACCGGTGGTCGAGTCTTTTCGGCGTACATCCCGTCGGCCAACCTGGTCGTCGTCGAGGCGAACCGCCCGGACCTGCTGGCCCATGAGCTGGCCCACTACTTCCAGGTCGTCTATTGGGGCATGACAGAGAACGATTCGCGCGATACACTCGAGCGCCAGGCTACGGCCGTGGAAGAACACTTTCGCAATGAGGAAAGGATGAGCGATGGGCGAAGAGATTCGTCTCGATAAACGACAGGGTATTGCCACCGTCACCATCAACCGGCCCGCGCAGCGGAATGCCGTCACCTACGCGATGTGGCAGCGGCTTGCCGCGCTTATGGCGGAGCTGGAGCGCGATCCCGATGTGCGGGTGGTGATTCTCCGGGGCGCCGGCACGCAGGCCTTCTCGGCCGGGGCCGACATCGCCGAGTTCGAGGAGCAGCGCAAGAACTCCACAATGGCCCGGAAGTACCATGGGGCGGTCGAGGAGGCCCTGGAGGCCATCGCGCACTTCCCCCGCCCGACGATCGCCATGGTGGCCGGCTACTGCGTCGGGGGCGGGCTCGAGCTGGCCACGATGACCGATCTCCGGATCGCCGCCGACAACGCCCGGTTCGGGATCCCCACCGCCAAGCTCGGGATCGTGGTGGGATACCGGGAGATGGCCCGGCTCGTCCGGCTGGTCGGTCCCGGAGGCACCATGGACATCCTGCTGACGGCCCGGCTCGTCGAGGCCGATGAGGCGCTCCGGATCGGCCTCATCTCGCGCCTGGTGCCCCTCGGCGAGCTCGAGTCCTCCACCGAAAAGGTGGCCGCGGAGATCGCCGGCTACGCGCCGCTGAGCCACCGCTGGCACAAGGAGATGCTCGAGACCATCCTGCGCGACCCCGGCCTCGAACGGCTCACCCCCCAAGAGACGAAGCTTACCTTTGCCTGCTTCGATACCGAGGACTTTCAGGAGGGGCGCCGGGCCTTCCTGGAGAAACGCAAGGCCGTGTTCCGGGGACGCTGACCGGCGGGCGGGAGGGAAGCGAGGTCAAATACGATGACGGGACGGATGCCGCTCGACGGCGTGGTGGTCCTCGATGCGACCCAGGTCATGGCGGGACCCTTCTGCACGCTCCTGCTCGGCGACATGGGGGCGGACGTCATCAAGATCGAGAAGCCGCACACGGGGGACGATTCCCGGTCCTTCGGCCCCCCATTCATTGCCGGGGAGTCCGCCGCCTTCATGGCCATCAATCGGAACAAGCGCAGCGTCGCCCTCAATCTCAAGTCGGACGAGGGGCGGGACCTCTTTCGACGTCTCGCCCGGCGGAGCGACATCCTGGTGGAGAACTACCGCCCGGGCACCATGGAGAGCCTGAATCTCCACTACGAGGCCATCCGGCAGATCAATCCCGGCATCATCTATTGCTCCATCTCCGGGTTCGGCCAGACCGGTCCCTATCGGAGTCGCGGGGGCTTTGATCTCGTCGCCCAGGGGATGAGCGGGCTCATCAGCGTGACCGGCCATCCCGGCGGGCCCCCGACGAAGGTGGCGGTTCCCATCTCCGACCTCAATGCGGGGATCTTCGGCGCCTACGGGATTCTCGCAGCGTATGTCCACCGCCTGAAGACCGGCGAGGGACAACACGTGGATACGTCCCTCCTGGAAGCAGCCGTGGCCTACACTTTCTGGGAGTCGTCCGCCTACTTCGCCTCCGGCCAGATTCCCCAGCCGATGGGATCCGCCCACCGGCTGAACGCGCCGTACCAGGTCTTCGAGACGGAGGACGGCGCAGTCTGCATCGGCGCGGCCAATCAGTCCACCTGGGAGAAGCTGTGCACGGTCCTGGAACGGCAGGATCTGGCCCAGGACCCGCGCTTTGCCACCAATGCCGACCGTGTTCGGCACTACCGGGAGCTTGCCACGCTCCTGCAGCCGATCTTTCTCAAGCGCAAGATGGCCGCGTGGCTCACGCTGCTCGAGGCTGCCGGCGTGCCGGCCGGGCCGATCTACACCATAGCCCAGGTGTACGAGGATCCCCACGTCCGGGCGCGCGAGATGGTCGTGGAACTCGACCATCCCGCGGCGGGGAGGATCAAGAATATCGGCATTCCGGTGAAGCTCTCCCTCACCCCGGGGCGGATCCGCCGTCCCGCTCCCCTGCTCGGCCAGGATACCGATGAGATCCTGCTCTGGCTCGGTCTCGAGCACGCCGAGATCACCCGCCTTCGTGCATCGGGCATCATCGCCTAGCCCGCGGATTATTTCGTGAACAGACGAATTATCCGAGCTCCGGGCCGTTAGACAGGTTCACGATCCCTCTGGAGAGGGGACCGAGGTCCCGAGCGTGTCGAGGGGCCTCAACGCTGCCCCGGTCGAGCGGGCCATCTCGGCGTGACGGTCCCACATTGCAACCCTGGGACCCCTGGTGATACTTTTGAAAAGGCAACCTTCCTCGGGAGGGTGATGTGAGGATCGGTGTCCCCAAAGAGATCGTCCCGGACGAGCGCCGCGTGGCCCTGGTCCCCGACGCCGTCAAGCCGTTGGTGAACGCGGGGATGGAAGTCCTCGTCGAGGCCGGGGCCGGTGAGGGCGCATTCTTCCTCGATCGCGCGTACGAGGGGGTCGGCGCTGCACTCGTCGATGATGCGCGCGCACTGTTCCCGCGGGTGGACGTGGTGCTCAAGGTGCAGGCGCCCGTCCTGAACCCAATCCTGGGGCAGCACGAAGTCGATTTGCTGAAAGAAGGTGCGGCCCTCATCAGCTTTCTGGAACCTAGGAATCACGCGGATGTGGTCGGGCGATTGGCGCAGCGAAAAATCACGACCTTCAGCATGGACTTGATTCCGCGGATTGCCCGGGCCCAGAGGATGGATGCCCTTTCCTCGCAGAGCACGGTCGCGGGATATAAGGCGGTGCTCATGGCCGCCTACTCCTTCGGAAAGTTCTTCCCGATGCTGGTCACGGCGGCGGGGACGGTGCCCCCGGCCAGGGTCCTCGTGCTGGGAGCAGGGGTGGCAGGTCTGCAGGCCATTGCAACCGCCCGCCGGCTGGGAGCGGTGGTCCAGGCCTACGACGTCCGCCCCGCAGTCAAGGAGCAGGTGGAGAGTCTCGGGGCGACCTTCCTTGCCCTCGATCTGGCGGCCGGGGAAACCGAAGATGCTCAGGGCTATGCCCGGGAGCTTTCTGAGGAAGTGCAACGACGGCAAAGTGAGATGCTCCACCGGCATGTCAAGGAGGTTGACATCGTCATCACCACGGCCCTGATTCCGGGGAAGCGGGCCCCGATCCTCATCACCGGCGAGGTGGTGCAGGGGATGAAGCCGGGGGCGGTGATCGTGGACCTCGCGGCAGAGACGGGCGGGAACTGCGAGTTGACCGAGCCCGGCAGCACGGTCAGCAGAAACGGCGTGGTGATTCACGGGCCATTGAATCTTCCCAGCTCAATGCCCCTGCACGCCAGCCAGATGTATTCCAAGAACATTTCGAGCTTCCTGCTCTACCTGGTGCGGGATGGGAAGCTCCATCTCGATTTCAACGACCCGATCATCAATGACACCTGCATCACGCACGACGGAAAGGTGAGACACCCATGAGTGAGGGTCTGGTCATCCTCCTCGTCATCTTCGTCCTCGCGATGTTTGTCGGCTTTGAGGTGATCACGAAGGTGCCGAGCACGCTCCATACCCCGCTCATGTCGGGGTCGAATGCCATCTCGGGTATCACGATCATCGGCTCGATGGTCGTGGCCGGGATGGGGGCCACGACGCTCGCGACCGTTTTTGGGGTGATCGCGGTGGCCTTCGCCATGATCAACGTGGTCGGGGGCTACGCGGTGACCGACCGGATGCTCCAGATGTTCAAGCGGAAGACGGAGGCCGAGCGGTAATGGCCGATTTCATCGAACTCGCCTACCTCGTGGCAGCGGTCCTCTTCATCGTCGGCCTCAAGCGTCTCGCCTCGCCGGCGACGGCACGGAACGGGAATTTTCTCTCGGCGGTCGGCATGCTGATCGCCATCGTGGCCACCCTTTTTGACCGGCAGATCGTGAGCTTCCAGTGGATCGTCGTCGGAGGCATGGTCGGCTCGGCGCTGGGCCTCTGGATGGCCCGGGCGGTCAAGATGACCGCCATGCCGCAGATGGTAGGCATTTTGAACGGCTTTGGCGGTGGGGCCTCACAGCTTGTAGCAGCGGCGGTGTGGCATCGGTTGAGCCAGACCGGGGTTCTCCTGCCGACGGATACCGCGGTGAGCATCTACGCGAGCACCCTCATCGGTGGGGTCACATTCTCCGGGAGTATGATCGCCGCCGGGAAGCTCCAGGAGATCATCCCGGGCCGGCCGGTGCTCTTCCGGTTTCAGCACCTGCTGAATCTAATCCTCCTCGTGGCCGGTGCGGGGATGGGAGCCTTCCTGTTGATCTCGCCCGGTCATCCGGGCCTGTTCATCGCGATGAATGTGATGGCCTTGGTCCTGGGCGTGATGCTCGTGATCCCGATCGGGGGGGCGGACATGCCGGTCGTGATCTGCCTCCTCAACTCCTATTCGGGTTTGGCGGCCGCGATGACCGGGTTCGTGATTGCGAACCACGGCCTCATCATCAGCGGGGCGCTGGTGGGTGCCTCGGGTATCATCCTGACCCAAATCATGTGCCGGGCCATGAACCGGTCATTCGCCAATGTGTTGTTCGGCGGATTCGGGGCCCAGGTCGGCGTGGCGGGTGACCACCGTGGCCTCGCGGCCCGGGGGATCCGTGAGACGACGGCGGAGGACGCGGCCCTGATGCTGGGCTACGCCCGGTCGCTCATCGTGGCCCCCGGTTATGGATTAGCCGTTGCCCAGGCTCAGCATCAGGTGCGGAATCTCGCCGACCTTCTCGAGAAGAGAGGCGTGACCGTCAAGTACGCCATCCACCCTGTCGCTGGCAGGATGCCGGGTCACATGAACGTGCTGTTGGCGGAGGCCAATGTCCCCTACACGCAACTGTACGACCTAGACGACATTAACCCTGAGTTCGAGCGGACGGACGTCGTGTTGGTCGTTGGAGCCAACGACGTGGTGAATCCAGCCGCACGCAACTCACCGAACAGCCCGATCTACGGGATGCCGATCCTCGATGTGGATAAGGCTAGGAACGTCATCGTCTTGAAGCGGAGCATGAATCCCGGGTTCGCCGGGATCGAGAACGAACTCTTCTACAACGAAAAGACCTTCATGCTCTTTGGAGATGCCAAGAAATCCCTCACCGCTCTGGCCAGTGAGGTGAAGGAACTCTGAACCAATGGATCGTCTACTGCTACTAATGAGCACGACGACGTACCGGGCCGGCGCGTTCCTCGAGGCGGCACAGCGGCTTGGGGTCCCGGCCGTGGTCGGATCCGATCGCCCGCAGGTCCTGGAGGCGGCGAATCCGGCTGGGCACCTCACGATCGACTTCGGGGCCCCCGAGGAGGCGGCGCAGGCCATCGTCGCATTTGCCCGAGGTGTCCCCATCCGCGCCGTGATCGCCGCCGATGATGACGGCGTCGTCTTGGCCTCGAGGGCGGCGGCCGCGCTCGGGCTGCCCCACAACCCGGTGGGGGCGGTGGCCGCCGCCCGGAATAAGCTCCAGATGCGCGAGGTCCTGGCCAAGGCGGGCCTTCCCTCTCCCCGTTTTGCGGCCTTTTCCATCGAGGAAGATCCCGAAAGGGTGGCGCGCCGGGTGACCTTTCCCTGCGTCCTCAAGCCGCTGTTCCTTTCCGCCAGCCGCGGGGTGATCCGAGCAAACGATCCGGCCGATTTCGTGGCCGCTTTCAGGCGGATCGAGGCCATCCTGCGTCGACCCGAGGTCGCGGCCCAGGGTGGCGCCCCGGCGCGCCGGATCCTGGTGGAGCGCTACCTCCCGGGTATCGAGGTGGCGCTTGAGGGGCTCCTTACCAAAGGCGAGCTGCGAGTCCTCGCCCTCTTCGACAAGCCCGATCCGCTGGAGGGGCCGTTCTTCGAGGAGACGATCTACGTGACGCCGTCGCGATTGCCGGCCCCCGTGCAGGAGTCGATCGTCGCCTGCGCGGCCGCGGCCGTGGCGGCCCTCGGCCTGACGCACGGGCCCGTGCATGCCGAGCTCCGGTGGAACGAGGAGGGGCCGTGGATCCTCGAGATCGCTCCGCGCTCGATCGGCGGGCTCTGCTCTCGCGTCCTCCGGTTCGGCGCGGGCATCTCGCTCGAGGAGCTGCTCCTGCGCCATGCGTTAGGCTCTGACGTGGATTCGCTCGCACGGGAGGAGCGGGCCGCCGGGGTGATGATGGTCCCGATCCCCCGGGCCGGGATCCTCAGCGAAGTACGGGGGCAGGAGGAGGCCCGAGCGGTGCCGGGAGTGGAAGAGATCCTGTTGACGATTCCCGTCGGCCAGCCGGTCGTCCCCTTGCCGGAGGGGTCGCGCTACCTGGGGTTCATCTTCGCCCGCGACGACTTACCGGAGCGCGTCGAGGCAGCACTGCGCGAGGCCCATCGGCGCTTGACCTTTACGATCGCCCCCCCATCAGAAACACCGGGTGAGGGGGCAGGGGGCGGCTGGCGGGAACGCGATGACTCGCGGCAAAGCAGCGGCTCAGGGGCAAGCTTCCGGTTGACAACACCGGACGGTTGCGAGTAGGATTGATTTCACCAGCGGGCCCCCGAGGCGGTCGATCCAGGCCCTCGCGGGCGGGGAAGAGACGAGGGTGTTCCGCCCCCCAAAGGGCGCGGGCGGAATGAGTATCATTCAGGGGGAGTAGACCCTGTGAGGAGGGGACCATGGTGACGATCACCGAGGCGGCCAGAAAGAAGATCCTGGGCCTCTTGGAAGCCGAGGAGCAGAAGAATCTCGCATTGCGCATGGCGGTCAGGGGGCGCGGCCCGGGCGGCTTCCGGTACGAGATGCAGTTCGTCGGCCAGGATGAGCGCGGGACTGAGGACACCGTGGTCGATGTCGGAGACTTCCAGGTGCTCGTCGATCCGGAGAGCGCGCCGAACCTGAAAGGCGCGACGGTCGATTTCGTCGACGGCGCCTACGAGAGCGGCTTCAAGATCGAGAATCCGAACCCGCTCTGGACCGATCCGAAGGCACAGGCCGTTCAGGATATCATCGACAAACAGGTCAACCCGGGCGTGGCCATGCACGGCGGAAACGTCTCCCTGCTCGACGTCAAGGATGATATCGCCTACATCCAGCTCGGCGGGGGGTGCCAGGGGTGCGGCATGGTGGACGTGACCCTCAGGCAGGGGATCGAGGTCTTGATCAAGGAGGCCGTCCCCGCGATCCGTCAGGTCGTGGACACGACCGATCACGCTGCAGGGGGAAATCCCTATTACCAGCCCGCCAAGGGTGGGCAGTCCCCCTTCGCGTAACGCCCAGGAAAGCCTCCGGCAGGCGTTTTCCCACCCCATCTCTGTCCCGAGGATATCACGGGTGCGGCCGTGCGGGTCGTTCTGATCTCGACGTATGAACTGGGCCGGCAGCCCTTCGGGCTGGCTTCTCCCGCCGCCTGGCTCCGGGCGGCCGGGGTGCACGTGGCCTGCCTCGACCTCGCGGTAGAGCAGCTCAATGAAGAGGCGGTTGGCGCCGCCGACGTCGTGGCATTCTATCTGCCGATGCATACGGCCACGCGCATCGCCACGCGAGTCGTTCCTCGGATCAAGGCCCTGAACCCGGGCGCCCACCTCTGCTTCTATGGACTGTATGCCTCGATGAATGCCGCTCTGCTACGCCGGCTGGGGGCCGACACGATCCTGGGAGGTGAGTTCGAGACGGGACTGGTGCGACTTCTCACGCGACTCAAGGAGGGGGGGCGGTCTCCGCAGCCCGAGCCCTTCGTCTCGCTCGACAAGCAGCGATTCCTGGTCCCGGACCGGAGCGGTCTCGCGCCCCTCGAACAGTACGCGCGGCTTGAGCTGGGCGATGGGCGGAGCCGCACCGTGGGATACACGGAGGCCAGTCGGGGCTGCAAGCATCTCTGTCGGCACTGTCCGGTCGTCCCCGTATATCAGGGGCAGTTCCGGATCGTCGAGCGGGAGGTGGTGCTCGAGGACATCCGCCGGCAGGTCGCGGCCGGCGCAGAGCACATCACCTTCGGCGACCCCGACTTTTTCAACGGGATCAAGCACGCCCTGGGGCTCGTCCGGGCGCTGCATGCGGAGCACCCCCACCTGACCTATGATGTGACCATCAAGATCGAACACCTCCTCAGGCATGCGGAACACCTCGGGGTCCTCAGCGAGACGGGGTGCCTGTTCGTCACCAGCGCCGTCGAGTCGATCGACGATCACGTCCTCGCCATCCTCGACAAGGGGCATACGCTCGAGGACTTCTCCCGGGCTGTCCACCTGTGCAGTGAGGCCGAGCTGGTCTTGCATCCGACCTTCGTCCCGTTTACCCCCTGGATTTCGGTCGAGGGCTACCAGGACCTCCTGTCGCTGATCGCCGAGCTGGATCTCGTCGACCATGTGGCCCCGATTCAGCTCGCCATTCGCCTGTTGATCCCGGCCGGCTCCAAGCTTCTTGAGGTCCCCGAAGTCCACCGGATGGTGGGACCGTTTGACGAGGCGGCCCTGGTATATCCGTGGCGGCATCCCGATCCGCGGGTGGACCAGTTGCAGGCGGACGTGGCAGCGCTCGTCCAGGCGGCACCCACGCGGGGCGAGAGCCGGCGGCAGGTCTTTGCGCACGTGTGGTTGCTCGCGGAGCGGGCCTCGCACGGATCGCACCGCCCCCTGCCCCCCGCCATACAGGCACCGGCCCGGGTCACCATCCCGTACCTCACCGAGCCGTGGTACTGCTGAGCGGAGCCGACCGAGGAGCAGGTGGCTCCGTTCTGATCCGCCCGCCTGGCCCTTCTTCCTCAGAGGCTTTGCCCCCGGGGACCGGTCCGGTCGCCCGTCCTTTCCGATCCTCCCGCTACGATGGGAACGTCCGTCAGGTGTTCCAGGGGGCCGGTCCGCCGCACCACGTGCGTGGCAAGGCCCGTGTCGCCCTCCCGGTCATGGGGCCTGCCCGAAATTGCCGCAACGGCAGCCGTCAGGGGGGTCGGGATGGCACTAACCCTTTGGTTTTCCTCGTATGGTGCGGTTGGCATATCCATTGCCTCACAAGAGGGGGAGAAGGGAGGGAAGTTCAAGTGGGCGATAGGCGACAGGAGCGAATCTTCCCCGTCACGTCATCCGCTGCGCGGAGGATGCTGATCCGCACCGTGGTTGATCGGCTCCCCCTGCGGATCCGATGGGAGCTTGAGGTGCTCGAGAAGCTCAACGTGGCGCCCGCGGATCTTTTCGAGCGGCTGACCACGAGTCTCGCCGTCCTGGTCGCCCAGGCCTTCGCGGTGGAGGAAGACGAGGTTGCCATCCTCCTCCTGCGGGATCGGAGGTTGATGCTTCGATTCGCGCATCCGATCACCCTGTATTGCGACCGGACCAACATCTTTCCCGTCAACGGATCGAGCATCGCCGGCGAGGTCCTCAGGCATCTGAGGGGAAGGATTGACAATGACCTCCCCCAGATCCGTCACCTAGATTTCTACGAACGCCTCTCTGTGCAGGCGGCTCGGCCCTGGGAAATTCAGAAGATGGTCTCTACCCCGCTCTTGATCCCCTGGGGGCACGTCCTCGGGGTGCTGCAGGTAAGCCGGAAGGGGAATTCCGTGGAAGAGGCCGGGCCCAATTTCTCTCCCGTTGACCTGGTCAAGCTCACCGACCTCAGCCGGTGGCTCGCCCCGTATCTCCGCAAGACGATCCCCTCGGATTTCTGAGTCTCTGCAAGAGGGACCCACTCCGAGTCGCTCGCTCATCCGCAACCGAACGCGCCTCTCCCTATCATGGAATGCACCCCCACGATTGGTAAGCCGAATTAACGCGAACCCTATAATTGGTATTTCCTATTTGACTTATAGATAAAGTCCATTTAAACTTCGCGTCACCTACCGGATCACCCCAAGTACCGCCAAATACGTCTCGCACGGGCGTACCTTACTTCATCGAGGAGGGGGCATGATGGAGACCCGGGAATTCCTATCGCGGATTCTTTGGATCTTCGGGATTGTGACGGGATTGTCCATGGGAGTCTGGTCTATGTGGGCCGTCGCCAAGACCGCCAAAGATGGAGCAGGAGCTCTGCGGCGTGCGAACTTCGAGTTGCGGAACGAACTCACCGTCAACATTCCCGAGGGGGCGAAAAAGGTTCGCGTCTGGTTTGCGCTCCCCCAGGACGAGGATGCGGCCCAGAAGGTGAGTGGGCTGCGCATCGAGGCCCCCTATCCTCACCGCGTCGAGCGCGATTCCGAGGGGAGCAAGGTCCTCTACCTGGAAGCCCAGCACCCCAAGCAGAAAGACTTCAAGGTGGTGACCACCTTCCATATTGAACGCTCGGAGGTCCGTACGAGCGTGGATCCGGCCAAGGCAAAGCCGCTCACGGATGCCGATCGGGCACGCTATGCCAAGTACCTGCAGCCGAACAAGCACGTCGAGATCAATGACGAAATCCGCACGCTCGCCAACCAGATTGTCGGTAACGAGACCAACCCGGTCATCGCGGCCCGGAAACTCTACGACTGGGTGCTGAACAACGTCGAGTACTGGGTCAAGGACCCCAAGAACAAGAAGGCCTCCCCGGTCGGGAGCACGACGTACTGCCTGGCCTTCCGGACCGGGAACTGCACGGACTTCGAGTCGTTGTGGACCTCCCTGGCGCGGGCGAAGGGGATCCCGACCCAGATCGTGTATGGCTCCTTCCTGAAACCCGAGCTGCGCGGTCAGGACCAGGATCAGAGCTACCATTGCTGGGCCGAGTTCTACGCGCCCGGCCTGGGCTGGCTGCCCCATGACGTGGCGGTGGCCGATCTGTACGCGGGTGAGTACCCCGTGAATGCCGACAACGAAAAGCTCGTGCGCCTCACCACGGCCGACGGGACCTTCGGGCCCGATCCGGCGCGTGTCAGCTACTATTTTGGCAACCTCGACGAGCGGCGGGTGGTCTGGTCGCGCAATCGGGACCTCATCATGAGCCCGAGGCAGGACGGCGAGGCGGTCAACGCGCTGCCGAAGGCATACGTGGAAGTGGACGGGAAGGAGCATCCCGAAAAGACCGGGTGGGTCCGCAAGCTCACGTACCGGGAGCTGTAAGAGAATCGGAGGCCCCTCGATCATGGCCGGTCCGCTGGCGCCCGACGAGTCCACGCGCACGGAGACCGTCCTTCTCTATCTGGAGCAGTCGGACGGCGCTCGGTGCCCTGCCTGCGCCGGAACCGTGTGCGGCCACGAGGCCGTGATGAGCCTCGCGATGGGCTTCAAGGATGCCCCGCGATGCCTGCCATGCCTGTCCGGCGCTCTGGCCCAGGATCGGGGAGAACTCAGGGATCATGTGTTCGCGTATATCGATCACCACGAGTGTTTTCGGGCGGGGTGGGATTGGGCCAGTCTCCGGGAAGGCTTCGGCGCCGTTTCCCACCCCGCCTGCCTCTGGGCCCCGGGACACGAGGGCGGGGCGGCCCTGGATGCGGCCCGCCGCCCCGGATCGGGCGCGCCGGGCGCCGTGCGGATAGACGCCGAGTGGGACGCCGGCCACATGGCGTGCGGTGACCTGGTCCTCGAGCTGCGGATGCGCCTGCAGTCCATGAGGCCCGGGGAGGTGTTGCGGGTCACGGCCCTCGACCCGGGCGCTCCCGAGGATCTGCCGGCATGGTGCCGCCTGACGGGGCACACGCTTCTCCAGTGGGAGCATCCCGAGTACCGGATTCGGCGAAAGGAGGGATGAGACGTGGCGGGCAAGTTTTGCGTGAGTCTGACCTGCGCGAAGGACAATCCGGACAAGGCAACGGTCGCCTTTGTCGTGGCCAATGCCGCGGTGGCGTCCGAGAAAGAGACGATGGTCTTCCTGAGCACCGAGGGCGTGCGCCTGTCCCAAAAGGGATACGCCGACGATATTCACGAGGAGGGCTTTGCCCCCCTCAAGGAGCTGATGGGGAACTTCGTCAAGGCCGGCGGGAAGGTCTACGTCTGTTCGCCCTGCTTCAAGCGACGGAAGCTTGACGAGGGAAAGCTGATTGACGGCTCGGTGATCGTCGGAGGGGCGAAGCTGGTCGAGTTTCTCGGGCAGAACAGTCCTGCTGTCACCTATTGAGGTGGCCCGTCGGGCGAAGGCATGGGCGCCGAAGCTCCGTTACCTGTCGTCGACGCGGTGTGCGACGGCGGCGATCTCGACTGCGGGAGCGGCCTGCTCCTTATCATCCGGAACGCGATGCAGCCGCTGCCGGGGGGCGGCGTGTTGGAGCTGCGCAGCCGAGAGGTGAGCGTCAAGGAGGATCTTCCGGCGTGGTGCCGCCTGGTCGGGCACACCCTCCTGGCGGTGGCGCCGGCCGAGGGAAGGACCCTTCGCTACTTCATCCAGAAGAAGGGGGCGGACGAGGCGCTCCAGACCGACCTCGAGCAGGCACGGTCCTTCGCCTGGACGGCCCGCGTGCGCGGCACCGGGGAGATGCAGGCCCGGGCCTTCGTCCGGAATCACTCCTTCGTCGTCGGCCAGCCGGCCAGCTTCGAGACCCAGGATCCCGCCCCGAGCGCCGTGGAGTACCTGCTGGCGGCGGTCGGAGGTTGCCTCGTCGTGGGGTTCCAATGGCGGGCCTCGCAGCGGGGCATCGATGTGCACAACGTCGAGGTTTCGCTGAAGGCGCAGGCGGACAACATCCTGATCTTCCTGGGGATCGAGGAGACAGGGCATCCCGGGCTCCGGGCCGTCGAGGGCTCCCTCTATGTGGATGCGGAGGCCGATGACGAGGTGCTCGAGGCCCTCTGGGAAGAGACCATGCTCCGTTCGCCTGTCACCCAATCCCTCATCCGGCAGGTGCCGGTCCGCATTCCGATGAAGAGGGTGTGATGAGCCGCTGGCCGCTGTACCCCGTCACCGTCGTCGGAAGCTGGCCCCGCCCGTCGTGGCTGCTCGAGGCGATGAAGAAGAAGCGGGCCGATCTCCGGGCACTGCAGGACGAGGCGACGCTCCTGGCGATCAAGTACCAGGAGGACGCCGGCGTCGACATCATCTCGGACGGCGAGCAACGCCGGGACAATTTCTACTCGTTCATCTGCGACCGGCTCGACGGGATCCGGTTGATGTCGATGGCGGAGCTCCTCGAGTACGTCGAGGACAAGGCGGCCTTTGAGACCTTGCTCAACGCCCTCGATGTCCCCGCCTTCGCCATCAAGAACCCCACCGTGGTGGGAAAACTCCGGCCGCGCGAGCCCCTCGTGGCCGGCGACCTCAGTTTCCTCCAGGCGCACACCCGGAGACCGGTGAAGGTGACCCTTCCCGGTCCGTACCTGTTGAACCGCTCGACCTGGGTCAAGAACCTTTCGGAGGCCGCCTATCCGACGCGCGAGTTGTTGGGCGATGACATCGTGGCGATACTCCGGGCGGAGCTCCGTGCGCTGGCGGCGGCGGGGGCCGACGTCGTGCAGTTCGATGAGCCGGTCCTCACCGAGCTCGTCTTTGCGGGCAAGTCCGCGACGCGCACGTTCATGTGCGCGGCGCTGGCGGCAGGTGCCAGCCCCGAGAAGGAGCTGGACCTGGCGGTGGACCTCATCAACCGGGTCGTGGAGGGGATCGAGGGACCGACCCTGGCCGTGCATGTCTGCCGGGGGAACTGGAGCCAGAAGGAGGACATCCTGTTGCAGGGTCCGTATGATCCCCTGATCCCGTACTTCAGCCGGATGAGGGTCCACCAGTTCGTCCTGGAGTACGCTACCCCGCGGGCCGGATCGGTCGAGGCGCTCCGCGGCCTCCCGCCGGGAGCTCAGATCGGGTATGGAGCAGTGAACCCCCGGACCTCGGAAGTGGAGTCGCCGGACGAGATCGCCGCGCGCGTGCGCCGGGTGGCGGAGGTGGTAGGCCCCGAGCGGGTCTTCCTCAACCCCGATTGCGGATTCGGTACTTTCGCCGACCGGCCGGTGGCGACATCCCAGGTGGCGTTCCGGAAGCTCTGCGCCCTTTCTGAGGCGGCGGAAATACTCCGCCGCTCCTGAGTGCTTCGCCTCCGCCGGGCCCGGATCGTCAGTTCGCCTCGTCCCAGTTGCCGGCGGCGTCGTTCAAGCGGAAGATCCGGAGCTCGCTCAGCATGAGGTCGAACGAGGTGTACCTGACCTTGGGACCGGTGTTGACATCGTACAGGTCTTGATAGATGACCGTGGTGTTCGTTCCGCTCCGGATCGAGCCGGCGGCGGCGATGAAATCATCGAGGTTTTTGATCTCTCGGCCGTTTAACTCTTTAACGATCACGCGACGCACGGTCGGATTCTTTTCCTCGTAAATACCCAGCGGCGAGAAGGCGCTGCCCACCCGGGCGCTGTTCATGAAAACCCCCTCCCCGCCGTAATTCAGCCGCCTCCGGATGTCGGTCGTAATGTTCTGGAACGTTCCTCCCCCGAACAGGACGAAGGCCTTGGTCTTTTGCTCCTCGAGATCCGGGACGGGAAGGTCGACCGTGATCGCCCGTTCCCGGCGCAGGACCGTCACCTTGACGGTCCGACGGACGTGCTGGTCGATGAGCTTGTCGAAGAAATAGAGGTTGTCGCCGACGAGCTGGCCGCCGACGGCCCAGACGATATCACCCGGCTTGAGGACGCCCTGGGCCGGTGAGGCGGGGACGATCCGCTCGATGTGGATGACCTTGGTCGAACCGGGGAAGACCCGCTTGTACAGATTGCGGTACTCTTCGGTGATGCCCACGTGCTTGATGGCGTCATCGAGGTTCACGTAGCCGAGTTCGACACCGATGTCGCCCCGCTTGGGGACCGCGCCACCCTGGAGCGCGCGCAGGGAATCCCTGAGGTATTCGATCGGCAGCTCGAAGCTCGAGGTGTCCGTCCCGGTATAGTGGATACCGATGACCTCCTCGTTTTCATTGAAGACGGGGGATCCGCTGGACCCGCCCGCCCGGTCAAAGCTGGTGTGGATCGTCGAGGAGTGACGGTCACCCTTATCGACGGTCGCGTTGACCACCATCCCGATCTTGACGGAATACTCCTCGCGTTCGTTGTTGCCGATCAGGAGAACCGTCTGTTGGGGTTTCAGGCCGAAAGAGGATCCGAGCGTGGCCTCTTTCAGCTCGAGTGTCACCGACGAGGGATCGAACCGGATGAAGGCGAAGTCGTGATAGTAGTCGTAGTAGAGGATCTTTCCCTCTGTGGAGCTGCCGTCAACGAAGGTGACCTTGATTTGCGCGGGGCTCGTCGACGTGAGATGCCGGTTCGTGGCGATGATGCCGCGTTTGGCGTCCAGAATGAACCCGGTCCCGTGCCAGTTCCCGGGGCGGTCCAGGCCGATGTTGACGTGGGTGGTTACTTCGAGGTTGACGACGGTGGGCTTGAGTCGCTCGATCGTCTCCGCCCACTGGTTCGCGGTTACGAGGCCGGTCTGCGACCAGAGAACCAACAGGGTGAGTTGTAGGATTCTCGTTCGATGTCTCATCCTGCGGGCTAAAGGAGTGCAAGGCATGTGCCAAGGTGCAGCAATGACAGGGCCTCGCGGCGATCTCGGCCGGATTGTCCAGGGGCCCCCCCACCGGAGCGACCCTCGTAATTGCATGGCCCTAGCATCGCCTGCCCTTGGACATCACCGTATCGAGGCTGAGGTCCCCGCCGCCCGAAGCCGAACAACTCTTGCGCCCCATGCGGGATGAAGAGCACACCAGTCATGATCCGCAGGAGGTTCGGGGTAAGGCGGTGAAGGGGATTTCGGATAGGGGTGAGGGTCTCTGCAGCGCGCGGTCGATCGGATCGTGCGGTAACGCTACTCCTCGAGGAGTTCCCGGTAGATGGCCTCGTACTGGGGAATGATGCGGGGGCCGTCGAAGTGGTCGAGAACGCGCTGGCGGGCCGCCTGCGCCACCCGGCGGTGGAGCACTGCGTCGCCGAGGAGCCGGAGGGCCTCCCGGGCCATTCCCTCCACGTCCCCCACCGCGTGGAGAAACCCGCTCACCCCGTCCTCGATCACCTCGGGCAGCCCGCCGACGCGGCTGGCGATGACCGGGACCTCGCAGCTCATGGCCTCGAGCGCCGCCAGTCCAAAGGATTCCAGTTCGCTGGGGAGCAGGAAGAGGTCCGCGACCGTCATGAGGCCGGCGATGTCCTCCTGGCGGCTCAGGAAGAAGACCTCTTTTTCGATATTGAGCTCTCGGGCGAGATGCTGCGCCGTGGGGCGCTCGACGCCGTCGCCCACCATGAGGAGTTTCGACGGGATCTCCTGCCGCACCCTGGCGAAGATCCGGATGACGTCGGTGACCCGCTTGACCGGACGGAAATTGCTGAGGTGGAGCAGAATAGGCTCCCCCGGGCTGGCAAAGCGGCGCCGCGCCGCCTCCTCCTGCCCCGGGCGGAAGCGACCCGTGTCCACGAAGTTCGGGATCACGCGAACCGGCTGGGTCGGCTGGAAGGTCTCGCGGGTGCGCCGCTCGAGGTAGGACGAGACCGCCGTGACCCGGTCGCTCATGTTGATGGCGAACCGCGTGATCGAATGGAGGGAGGGATCGGTCCCCACCAGGGTGATATCGGTCCCGTGGAGCGTCGTCACGACCTTTACGCGGCCTCCGACCGTCTCTCGGGCCAGATAGGCGGAGACGGCGTGGGGGATGGCGTAGTGCACGTGCAAGAGATCGAGCCCCTCCGCCATCACCACATCCGCCATCTTGGCCGCCAGGGTAATGGTATACGGAGCGTGTTCGAAGAGGGGGTAGGACATCGTCTCGACCTGGTGGAAGAAGATGTTCTGGTGAAACGTCTGGAGACGGAACGGAAGGGCGTAGCTCACGAAGTGAACCCGGTGGCCCCTCTGGCCGAGCTGGATGCCCAGTTCCGCCGCGATTGCGCCGCTGCCGCCGTAGGTGGGATAGCAGGTGATGCCGATCTTCATGGCTGATCCGATGTTCAACGTTCAGGGTTCAATGTTCAACGTTGAACGTTGCACGTTGCACGAACTGTGCTGGGGGCTATTCGCTGACCGCTGACTGCTCCGTGGGTCGTCGGTGAACGGTCATCGGTCATCGGTTCGCGTTCCGCCTATGTAGAGGAGCCGATGGTCCCATCCCGGCCCGTCAATGGCCCGAGCCACGAGGTCGAGGAGGGGGAGCCCGTGCCGGCAGAGGGACGGCATGAAACCATAGACCCGCTCTTGGGGTTCCCCCCCCGGGTGGAGATGTGCGAGAACGCGCAGGACCTGGATCCGGATCTCCTGATTGCGCCGCTTGAGCGAGCGGAGGAGGAGTCGCTCGACGTCGGTGAGCTGCCGCTTGACTATTCCCTCGGCCCGCCCCACCCGGGGCGCCAGCGTGGGGTCCAGGGTTGCGACGAGCGCCTTGAGTGCTCCGAAGCCCTTGAGGACCGTCTGCAGCACCCGCTGTTGCCTGGTCACGAAGGCCTTGGGCAATTTGCGGCGCAGGACCTGATCGATGATCCTCTCGGCTCCCTGCTCGAGCATGGGCAGGGCGAGGTCGTGTTTTTTCAGGAGCCGTTCGATCCGTCCCTCGACGAGCGTGAGCGACGCCCGGGGGAGGAGGACGGGCATCGGGATCCCGGCGTGATCGAAGACCCCACGCAGCTGCGCGTAGTAGGCGATCTCATGCGGCCCGCCGACGTGGGCGAGCGTGGGGAAGAGAAAGCTTTCCATGATCGGACGGAGGACGACGTTGGGGCTGAAGCGCTCCGGGGTCGCTGCCACGATCCGCTCCAATTCGGTGCGGTCATTCCACTCGCGTTCCTTTTGGAGCGGGCGCCGCCCTGCGCGCAGGGAGAAGAGATTTGGTCCCTCTCCCCGCAGGCGGATCTGGGGGGGATACCTGAGCCCCCGCAGCTTCTCCTCGGCTGCCTGGACGAGCCGAGCGGATGCGGGTGCCGAGCGGATCTCCTGCAGGAAGAGGGGGCGGGCCAACGTCTTGAGTCGGGGATCGGACGGGTCCACGACGATCAGATCGCGCTCACCCAGGAGCGACGTAAGCAGTCGGGCGAAGGCTGAAACCAGGCTCGCCCCGGGCCGATAGCACTCCTGGAGCAGCGCGAAAGGTCTCTCTTCAAGTCGGCCGGCACCCGCCGCCTGCTTGAGCATGTCGAAGGCCTCTCCGATCCGTGAGGTCAAGGTATGCGTCGCAGGGAGGTCGGTCCCAAAGCCTTCGTCCGGGTCGTAGCGAAGCACCCGCACCTCGTCTTGGTGGTCCGGCATGGAGATGTGGTCGATCTCGGCGAAGTCCGTATCCTCGGAATCCATCCAGAAGATCGGGAGGCAGGGGATCCGGTGCTGCGACTCCACCTGGCGGGCCACTGCGATGGCCGTGAGGGCCTTGTACAGAGTGTACAGGGGGCCGCCGAAGAGCCCCACTTGCTGGCCGGTCACGACCGCCACCGCTCGCCCGTCGCGAATCCTGCCGATGCCCTCGATGAGCCTCTCGGGCGCCCCCCAGGCGCGGTTCTGGTCGGTGAGAATGGCTGCGAGCTCGTCGCGGGGGTAGCGTCGGTCGATGAGGGCTTGCAGGAGGCCTTCGCGCGACTGCCGGGGATCCCACCGGTAGAAGTCCCGGAGGGCGGGCTTTCCCTCCACATAATCTCGGAAAATGGGATTGACCCGGGGGAGGGTGCCGGCGGCTATCGCGTCGAACCGCGGCATGTGCGTCATGGTGATGTTCCACGTTAACAGAGGGTCCGGAGGTTGTCAACGCAGGGGGCGTTCCCTCGTGCACAGGGTCGGCGCCCTTACGGTGCAGCGGAAAATGTGGTGTCGATGACGCCGGAGCCGCGGTGCATCTCTGGCACGAATGTTGCTTTATTGTACCCTCAGGAGGGACATTTCTTATGGTGGAAGGTGGACGAGTGCATCGGGTGTTTGGAAGCGAAGGCGGCTTTGGAGACCAGGAGCTTCGGAGCATCCAGTCGACCCGCAAGTGGTCGACGCCTCGGGAGCCTGCCCTTCCCGAGCCGGACGAGACACCGGCGCTGAGCCTCCCTTTGCCCCGTGTACAACAGGACAAGGCGGCCTAGCCCCGCTCGGTGCGGGGCCTCAGTCACCTGGCGCGGTCGCATTGCCCCCGCGCAACGGGATGGTGTTTTTTTTCCAATTGAGGTTGCGGTCCCACTCGGAGGAGCGCCCCGTGACCCTCAGGGGCTGAGAAATCGTACGGATGCGCCCCACTAGAGCTTGACGCTCCTGGGGGACCGTGGTATAGATGACCCCATATGAGTGGAATCAGCGTGTTGCACCTCGTCCTCCAGGCGGGGCCGGTGGCCAAGGCGGTCCTGCTGGTGCTGCTTTTCTTTTCCATCGCCTCCTGGGCCGTCATCTTTGCGAAGCTCAGGACGCTTCGAAGGGCTGAGCGGCAGTCGGACGAATTCCTCCGCCTCTTTCGCGCATCGAAGAATCTCGGCGCGATGTTCGAAGAGGTCAAACGGTACCCCGCCTCTCCGGTGGTGTCCCTCTTTCGCGAGGGGTTTCGCGAACTGGGGCATCACGCCCGGGGAAACCCGCATCCCGCGGGCACTCCCGGCGGGACGCCATCGAGCGTGCCGCCGGAACGGAGCGCGGGCTTACTGGAAGGCCTTGGCCGGACGCTTAGACACGCCAGCCTCCAGGAGCTCTCCCAGATGGAGCGCTATCTGATCTTCCTCGCCACGACCGGCAGCGTGACGCCGTTCATCGGCCTCTTCGGCACGGTCTGGGGGATCATCGATGCCTTCGCCGCCATCGGGGCGGCGGGCTCCGCCAATCTCGGAGCCGTGGCCCCGGGGATCGCCGAGGCGCTGATCGCGACCGCTGCGGGGCTGTTCGCGGCGATTCCGGCGGTCATCAGCTATAATTATTTCGTGAATCGCATCCGCGCCATCGGGACTCGTCTGGACCTCTTCACGTTCGAGTTCATCGGGCTGGCGGAACGGCTCGCGGGTGGACGATGAGCGGGCATCTCAGCGGATCGGAGCGCCGGATGGGCGGCGCCCTCTCAGAGATCAACGTGACCCCGTTCGTCGATGTGGTCCTGGTGCTCCTGATCATCTTCATCATCACCGCCCCCATGATGATCAGGGGCATTGATGTCCAGGTGCCGAAGACCGAGACACGCAATGTCCAGCTCGAAGAGCGCCTGGTCCTGACCGTCACGAAGGACAAACTGATCTACCTCGACGACCAGCAGATCACCCTGGGCCGACTCCAGAAGGTCCTCACCGGGCTGCAGAAGCGGAATCCGCGGGCGGCAATCTTCCTGAGGGCGGACGAGAAGGTCCCCTATGGGGTGGTCGTTCAGGTCATGGATGTCGTGAAGAAGGCCGGGATCGACCGGTTAGGCATGGTCACCGAACCCCTGCATCCAGAGGAGAGGGGGCGGTAGCCGGGTGGGACGCACGTGGCCGATGGACGGGGAGGGGAGAGACTTCACTGTCAATCTCGCCTTCTCGGTCGTCTTGCACTTCCTGGTTTTCGCCGGGGTGTTTCTCACGCCGTCGCTTTCCGCCCAGCGGTTTCATATGCCGGTGGCCTACAAGGTGACGTTGGTGGAGCTGCCGGGGGGGGAGCGGCCGGCGGAGGCGGCGCTCCCGAAGGCTGCGCCCCCGGCCCCGCAATCCACGCCGGCGCCCCAGGCGAAAGCGTCCGAGGCAAAGCCGCAGGTCGCCCCGCCCTCCCCGGAAACGCTCGCTGTTCCCAATAAGCCGGAGAGGACGGAGAAACGGCCGCGGGCCGCGACGGGCCCATCGGCGGTGGTCCAGGCCCCCGTTCCTGCGGCGGTGCCGACCGGGCGCGCCGGGACCGGAACGCCGGGGATCGTGGCGGAGAGCAGCGTCTCCACCGAAAAGGCGGATCCGTCGTTGAGCTACTATCTCGCGGCGATCCAGGCGAAGGTGAGCGGCCGGTGGGTCGAGCCCTCGGTGGGGCTGGCGGCGGGGCAGGTGGAGCGGGTGACGGTGGGCTTCACGGTGCTGCGCTCCGGTCTGGTGCGTGACATCCAGCTCGTGTCCGTTTCGCGGAATGTCTTCCTGGACCAGTCGGCCCTGCGGGCGGTCCAGGAGGCGGTCCCCCTTCCGCCGTTCCCTCCGCTTTACTCGGAGGAGACGATTGCGGTCCGATTCCATTTCGAGATGCGCGGTCAGTGACGGTATGAGAAGACTCGTGCGGATTCTCCCGTGCCTCGTCCTCTGGGTCGGGGGGCTCCCCGTGAGCGGATCGGCCCAGGTGGACATCACGGTGACGCGGACGGTGGTGCAACGGATCCCCATCGCCGTGGTGGGGCTGCGCCCCGCGCGCCTGGAGCCGGGAGGACGCGATGTGGCGGCCGAGGCGCGGGCGATCCTCACCGATGATCTCGACTTCTCGACCCTTTTCGAGGTTCTGCCCCCCGCCTTTCTCCCCTTCCCGCCGCGCGAGATTCGTCTTGGCGAGGAAGACAAGGTGCTGCCGTCGCTGAACCAGCTGCAGGTGCAGGCCATGGTGGCGGCGGAGCTTCAAGAGCGCGGCAAGGAGCTGGTCCTCGAGGGGCGCATTTACAACGTCAGTCGCGGCACGTTTCTCGGCGGGAAGCGCTACTTCGGGGATGTGGCGGCGCTCCGGTCGATGGTCCACCGGCTTGCCGACGAGGTCGTCCTGCGGCTTACCGGCGAACGCGGCGTCGCCTCGACCCGGATCGCGTACGCGACCGCCGAGCGGGGGGCCACCGAGCTTTTCCTGATGGACTACGACGGCCATAACCCGGTGCTGATCACGGGGAATCGGACCATCAACCTCTCGCCCCGTTTCTCGCCGGACGCGAAGTTGCTCGCCTACACGTCGTATCGGGACGGCAATCCGGACCTCTACGTCCTCAATATGGACGCGGGACGACGCACCAAGGTGTCGGCCTTGCCCGGGCTCAACATCTCACCGGCGTGGTCGCCGGACGGCCAGTGGCTGGCGCTGTCCCTGAGCAAGGACGGGGGGACGAATCTGTTCCTGATGCGGCCCACGGGAGCGGGGCTCCGCCGCATCACGAACGGCCTCGGGATCTCGGTCTCGCCCTCCTTTTCGCCCAACGGTCGGCAGATCGCCTATACCTCCGATCGCGGGGGGTCTCCGCAGGTCTATATGATGGACGTCGAAGGGACCAATCTCCGGCGGCTCACCTTCGAGGGGGAGTACAACGCCTCTCCCCGATGGTCGCCGCGGGGCGACCAGATCGCTTTTGTCTCCAACCGGGGAGGCGGGGGATTCC
>Ga0209751_10001270_pt1 | contig 26125 bp, 23 predicted proteins | sample RifCSP13_1_FD_184019 | JGI IMG/M metagenome (GOLD analysis project Ga0209751, IMG submission 184019) | Soil microbial communities from Rifle, Colorado - Rifle CSP2_sed 13_1 (SPAdes) (version 2) | ecosystem: Environmental > Terrestrial > Deep subsurface > Rock core/Sediment | place: Rifle...
CCGCAGGATGGTCCACAACCTCGCACCTCACCAAGACCCACCGTCCTGCTCCTCAGCGGCTACGGTGGCTCCAAGGCCGGCATGCTCCGCCAGGCCAACCTCCTCCACGAGCGCGGCTACAACACCCTGCTCTTCGACTTCCGCAACCGTGGCGAGAGCGAGGGCGATGCCGTGACCCTGGGCTACTATGAGCAGGACGAGGCCCTCGCGGCCCTGGCCTACCTCAAGACGCTCCCAGAGGTCGACCCCAAGCGCATCGGCGTCCTCGGCGCCTCCATGGGCGCCGCCACGGCCATCATGGCGGCCGCCAAGAGCGATGACCTGCGCGCCGTCGTCGCCGACTCGCCCTTCAAGAGCGCCGGCAGCGTCGTCGCCCAGTCGTTCGAGCACTTCATCAGCCTGCCGCCCTTCCCTTACGCCCCCATCACGCTGCAGTTCGTCGCTTGGCGCACTGGCATCACGCCCAGCCACCTCGTGCCGCTAGAGGTGGTGGACCGCATCAGCCCTCGTCCGTTGCTCCTGGTCCACGGCACCGCCGACACCAGCATCAACTATGAGGCCTCGCAGGCGCTCTACGCCCAGGCCCGCGAGCCGAAGGAGCTCTGGCTCATCCCCGACATCGGCCACACCCAGGGAGCCCAGAAGGTCCCGGAGGAGTACGCGGCGCGGATCGGCGCCTTCTTCGACCGCTGGCTGCGACCGTAGCCCTCGGCTAAGCGAGCATCGCCCATCGCAGCCGCCGATCGCCCGCCGCTTGACCAACCTGGACTGACCGTGTGAGGTGAGATGGGCTGGCCGGCTTCGCGGAGTATCGAGGGGCTTCGCCCCCCCTCGATGGAACCTGCATCCCTGGGTGCGTGGTACGATAGCGCCGCACGCCGCCAAACTCACAGTGCAACAGCGAGAGACGGTCGTCCAGTGGTCACGACCAAAGTCGCGAGCGCCGAGAGCTTGCTCCTCGGCAAAGTTACGCTCGTGGGCAGGTGGATGCGAAGAAGAGCACCGTGGTCACGGCCGCTTCCACCCGTGTCTATGGTCCGTGTCGTATGGGCGGTGTGTGGCCACCGCCGATGAACGTCATAATCACCACCAGCAGGAGCACGACGATTCCGATGATCCCAAACACCGATAGCCATCGTGGCGTGCCGGTCGTCGCCTCACGGTCGCGCCCAGCGCCGCTGTGGTCGTCGGCGCTGCCCGAATTCAATACCACGCCCGGCGGCGAACTGAGCAGGGTCGGGCTCTCCGCGCCTTGCGTGAGCTGAGCCGCCCCGATGAACACGACGCCCCAGGCAGTGGCCGCGAGCGCCCATACCAGGCCCAGATTCGAGGTGGCGACCGGGAAAGCCACCGAGGCGAGCCCGAGCAGGGCGGGGAGCAGGCCAGCGACCCAGGTCGGGAGCCACCACCCGTCCGGCCGCAGGCTCGCCAACAAGCCCACGCCCACCACGGTGAAGCTGAAGGCCACCATGTAGCCGTAGTGGCCTTGGGCGGCATGCGGGTCGATGGCGGTCCTCTGCAGCCCGATGTTGGTGAAAGCGAATGCCAGCAGTGGCACGGCGGCGACGATGAGCAGCCCCAGCATCACCCGGTTCACCCGCGAGGCGCTGAAGGAGCGAAGGAGGTCGCGCCCAACTGGGCGAAGAATCGCTGCAAGAAGCGTCAAGCCGCCGAAGATGGGAACGAACGGCAGAAGAATCACTAATGCATTCGTGAGGGCAAAGGCCAGCACAAACCCGGCCCAGGGAACCAGCGCCATCAACTGACCAGCGACGTTCTTCGACGGCGTCCAAACCTGAGCGAGCATCCCTACTGCAGCCACCCCGAAAAGGAACGAGTACGTAAGGTCGTGGACGCGGTGGTCGAGTGAGCTGAAGTGGCCCATGGCGGCGATAGCCGGGTTCAGCCCGAGGAGGCCACCGAAGAGCATCAGTCCGATATACCCAAGCAACCCGAGGGTGACCAGCATAACCAGTGAGAACACGGGCCAAGCGCGAAGCGATTGCATCAGGGCGACCCTCCTACCGGATGATGTCAATGTGACTGTAATGGATACAGTGTGTCTAGGTCAAATCTAGAATGTCTCGACGGCGCCGTCATGTTCACGTATACTGCCATCATGCCCGTGATCGAACGAGACGATCGAAGGCCACCGCCGCGCTCCGCGATCCTGGGAGATGTACCCGAGCTGCCAGGCTGCTACTAGGAGGAGCCCCCATGCCCCATCACGCTGCCCGCACCGCCGGCCAAGCGCCTCAAACGGCTGGCAGGACCATCCACGCGGCTCGCTGGTATGATCTGGCTGCCTGGCTCTGTTCCTTTGGCAGAGAGCCGAGCATCCGACGCAGGACAGTAGAGCTGGCAGGAATCCGCGAGGGCGAGAGCGTGCTGGACGTGGGTTGCGGGACCGGGACCCTCACGCTGGCGGCGAAACGTCGCGCCGGCGCCGGCGCTGTGCGCGGGATAGACGCCTCCCCGGAGATGGTTCAGGTGGCGCGGGATAAGGCCGCTCGCCAAGGCGTGGAAGTGGACTTCCAGGTTGCCCTTATCGAGGATCTGCCCTTCCCGGACGCCTCGTTCGACGTGGTCCTGAGCAGCCTGATGTTGCACCATCTCCCGGATGACCTCAAGCGCAGGGGCTTCCTAGAGATTCGACGGGTGCTGAAGCAGGGCGGCCGCTTGGTCGCGGTGGACCTGTCCGGAGCAAATGGGATCATGGGCGCGGTGATGCGACTGATGGGACACAGGTTCGAGGAGGATTACATTGGCCGCCTGAGGACCATGGCGGAAGAATCGGGGCTGGCGGACATAGAATCCGGCACGGTTAGCGCCGGTCTGGCTTACGTTCGCGGCTACGCTGGAAAGGAGTGACTGTGGAAGCATTTAGGACACAGGGGGCCGCCGGGGCGCGCCCGAAGCTATGGAACGACGCGATCGAGGCGCATCGCCGCGAGGTGCGGGCCGCGATCCTGGACACCACTGCGGTGCTGGTGGCCGAACACGGGCTGCGTTCCGTGACGATGTCGCAGATCGCCGAGGAGACCGGCATCGGACGCGCCACGCTGTACAAATACTTCTCGGATGTCGAAGCGGTTCTGCTCGCCTGGCACGAACGTCAGATCACAGGCCACCTCAAATTGCTCGCTGAAGTCCGAGACCAGCCTGGAGACGCTGGCGAGCGGCTCGAAGCTGTACTGCGGGCCTATGCCCTCATCGCCCATAAGTCCCACGGTCACCGCGACACCGAACTCGCCGCAGCCCTGCATCGGGACGAACAAGTCGCCCGAGCGCAGCAGCAGCTCCGCGACATGATCCGAGACCTGCTGACGGAGGCTGCGAAGACCGGCGACGTCCGCGACGACGTCTCGCCCGACGAGCTTGCGGCCTTCTGTCTCCATGCCCTCGGAGCAGCCGGCAGCCTGCCATCAGAGGTGGCGGTCCGCCGGCTGGTCACGGTCACTCTGGCTGGCTTGCGCCCGCCTCGCTGACTCCTGCTGATGCCACGGGCCCCCAAAAACATGGCCAAAACCTCGGGCAGCGGGCCGGAGCAGGGCCTCGCTCCCTGGGGCAGCATCGAGGAGGCTTTGCCCCCTGGATAAGTCTGCCTGTCCCGGCTGGGTGGGTGGGATAGCCCAGGGCGTCTTTTCAGCCCAATCGTCCATGCGCGAAGCGCGCCACGTGGGATGAAAAGGATGGTTGTTCCGAGGGAGCCCAGTGCCGCTCATCCTGAGCCTGTCGAAGGATGGCGGGGGTTTGGGGGTGTCCCCCAGTACGTTATTGGGCGGGCGGGTGGGAAGAATCCAGGATGCAATTCCACGCAATCTGCATGGCATTCCACGACATGGTCTGCTCAGAAGCTGCGGGATCACGGTCATGGACCAATAACATGCTCTGAGGGCTGAAAAACCTCGGCAGTCTGTTCGTAGCTGCGGGATTCATCCCGCGGACGAAGTATCTTTATGACCACTAGCCCGCAGAGCCTTATCTTCCGCCTGTCGCCTACAGCCGTGCCTCGCCGAGGATCCGCTCGGCCACCGCCGGCCCGCCCCAACCCACGACCGGCGCCTGCTGCGAGAAGAACTCCTCCAGAAGCGCCCGGTCCGCCGCGTCCAGGTTGGCTACGTTCTGGAGGTCACCATAGACCGGGTCGTCCGGCAGGATCGCGACCAGCTTGTGGTCGCCGTCGCTGCGCAGCAGGACGCCTATCAGTCGTCCCTCAACCGTGACTGCAGCGGGAACGCCGGCGGCATCGAGGAGCACCACGTCGAGCGCCTCTCCGTCCGCCGAGAGCGTCCCAGGCACGAAGCCATAGTTCACTGGCCACGGCAGGTCGTCGACGTGATAAAGACGCCACTCCCCGCTGCTAGGGTCCTGGTGATAGCGCTCCCGCTCCCCCAGGCTCGCCTCAATGGCGACAGACACAAGTGTCAAAGTTCAACGACCTAAGACTACAGGCCCGTTGAGAGTCCCGAAGTGAGAAGTCGTAGGGAGCGCCACGTTCATCCTGGTGAGCCGAGCGAAGCGAGCCCTGAGCGCCGCGAAGGGCCTGTCGAACCCTCGCCATGCCGTTTAGAGCATCCCTTCATTCTGGGATGCCGAGCTGGACCGTGACGCCCCGGTTCCACGACATCCGGCGTTCGATGACCACCGGCATGTCGCTGACCAGACGCAGCGCTAGGTGCCGACCAGGAGCGCTGGCGCTCAAGTCCACGGCGCGACGGCTCCGAGGCGCCACGACGACGCTGAGAGGCGTGGTGCTGCCACTTGACGCCAGCGTCAGCTGCACGCTGGCCTGCGAGCTGCCCGGGTTATAGAGAGTGACGACCTCGCGAAATGGGCTTGCCGTCGAGCCCTCCGGCAAGAGCCAGCGCAACGAAGGGGCCGGTGCCCCCATACCGCTGGCCCCGCCGCCCTCGGCCGTATAGACGGCCCGCTCTGCGGCGATAGGCGCCCCGGCGTCGACCGTGAGCGCGTAGGCGCGGCCCCGTGGCAGCAGGTCGTTCACATGCACCGTTGTCCGGCTGCGCGGGCGCAGCCCGAACGCGCGCTTTGTCTCATTACCCTGCTCATCCGCGAACGTCAACGCCGCGTCCACCGGCTGGTCCTGCGGGTTCAGCAGCAGGACCCACGTGTCGTCCGTCGTGCCGGCGTCGGCGAAGTGCCAGCGGTTGGCAACGATCGCGCTGCCCATCGAGCCGTGGCCGAAGCGATCGAAGTACGTCGAGCGCTCCGCTACGATTGGCTGGTCGCTGGTTACCTGAGTCGAGAAGGCGCCTGTGACGAGACCATTGGCGCGCAGACTGTGGCGCGAGCGCCCCGGCACGTTCACCGCCGTGGTTACAGGTTGGCCGCTCTCTCGAAGGAAAGTGACGGTGGCGCGCGCCGCCGTCGGGTTTGGGTTGTAGAGAAGCAGCCACGTGTCCACAGCCTGCCCTGAGCCTGTCGAAGGGCCGCTCGTGAAGCCTTCCGGCAGGTACCACGTCCGGCTCGGGGACGCGACCGCTGCCGAGGCGTGGCCGTCCTGGTTGAAGTACATCGCGCGCTCCACAGCGATGGCCCGGTCGGCCGTCACCTCCGCGGAGAACGCGGCATTGGGCATGAGCCGGTTCACGAAGACGGAGGCGCGGCTGCCAGGGGCGATCTGCTCCGTGTGCCGTACCTCCTTGCCGCTGTCGCTGCGTAGGGTGATGGTGGCCTGCGCTGGCTCTCCGTTGAGGTTGAACAAGAGCAACCACGTCTCGAAGGGCGGGGCCGTCGCTCCTTCGGCCAGGTACCAATGCCGGTAGCCGAGCCTCGCCCCGAACGCCTCCCACACCTGCGGGTCCTCGTGCCCAAGGCGCCACGCGGCGGCGCCGGCAAGGCTGTACTGCTCCACCAGGTCCAGCTTCGCCGCCAGCGAGCGAGCGTCCTCGTACCATACCTCGTGCCGCTGGCCGCCGTCCGAGTACGACAGCGTGGCCGTCTGACTCGCCTCATCGTAGCCAGGGGTGATCCCCCGCGCTCGCACGAGCTCCGCCAGCTCCGAGTAATGCAGCGCCCGGGCCGGCGGGCCGCTCGCCGTGTTCCAGTCGTAGCCGTAGAACGGCACGCCGAGGAGCAGCTTCTGCGGCGGGATCAGGCCGCTGGCGAAGCCCACCGTGCGCGACACCCACGGCAGGTCGGCCGGCGGCCCCGGCGTGGTGCTGGAGGCCGTGCGGAAGCCGTACGCCATGAGGACGATGAGGTCGTTGGCGCGACCGAGGGCCGCGTAGTCGAAGGCGCCCGCCCAGCCCACGTTGAGCTCCTTCTCGCGCGCGGGCACGGCCTGCGTCACCCACTTCCCCTGCGCCCGAAAGGCCGCGCTCAGCTCCTCCATGAAGGCCGTCAGATGGGGCCGGTCGACGCCGTCCAGCCCCTCGAAGTCGATGTGGATGCCGTCGAAGCCCTCCCGCTGTACGAGTCCGAGCAGGTTGGCCACGCTGCGCTGGCGCAGTGTCGCGTCAGCCATGAGTGCATGAAAGGCCGCGTTGCGCGGTCCGTTGACCACGAGCGGGATGAGCCGCGCGCCACGCTGCCGGACGATGCGCGTGATCGCCGCGTGGTCGTCCTTGTAAGACTCGACCACGCCGCCGTCCGCCTCCAGCCGGTACCACGTTGGCGAGACGACGTCCAAGTCGCCGATATGCGCCTCCAGCGAGGCGCGCGACGAGGGGTGGTACGGCACGTAGTAGCCCCAGCGCACCTTGCCCACCCCCGACACCGGCGCCAGCCGCGCTGGCGGGTCCAGACTGGGGCTGGCATCCGCGACGGCGCCATCCGAGAGCGCCATCACCGCAAGCGCGATGATGCCCGTCAAAGCGAACCGTAGCGGACTGCGGGACTGTGCGCCCATGGCGCACCGAGCATAGTCCGCACGGACTATCCCTGTCAACAGAAAGGCCGCTCGGCGCCGCCGCTGCGTCAACCAGTGAGATCAGGAGGAGTCCAAAGGGCACGGCCGGCTCATTGCCCTGAAAATGTGGCGTGACCGAGTTCCCTCTCCCTTTATGGGAGAGGGTTAGGGTGAGGGTGAGCGTGCCACGCGTTCTTGTCTCGCCGCTCGGCGTTGGCTACACTGCGAGCGACATGCCAGAACCGCAACCCGCCTACAAGCGCGTCGAGCTCGTCTGGCCCGGCAAGCGGACCCAGGTCGAGCGCGTCAAGCTCCCCTTCCAGGTGATCGAGCGGGTCAACGAGGTGCGCCGCTCGGAGGGCGGCCAGGCATCGCTGTTGAGCAACGAACTGCCGGAGTGGTGGCCGGAGGGCTGGCGCAACAAGCTCATCTGGGGCGACAACAAGTACGTCCTCTCCTCCCTGCTGGATGAGTTCGCCGGCAAGGTTGACCTGATTTACATTGATCCGCCTTTTGCGACGGGAGCAGACTTTTCTTATCAAATCGAGGTTGGCGAAACCCAGGTTGAGAAGGAGCCGACTTCACTCGAAGAAGTTGCCTATCGAGATACGTGGGGGAAGGGGACCGCCTCGTACCTGCAAATGATGTATGAGCGTCTCGTGTTAGCAAGGGACATGCTCGCCTCCGACGGGAGTATTTATCTCCATTGTGACTCTCGGATGAGTGCATCGCTACGCCTTGAGTTGGACGAAATATTTGGCGCAGATCGCTTCAAGAACGAGATCGTTTGGAAGAGGTCTGATGCAAAGGGCGATTTTACACAAGGGAGCCGCCATTACGGACGGGTCCATGACACGATTCTGTACTACACGAAATCCGATAACGCCCGATGGAACACTCAGTTCGTGCCTTTATCGGAGAACTATGAGAAGGGCTTCTACCGCTACCACGATCCGGATGGTCGCAGGTGGAAATTGGAAAACATGCTCGGGCCTGGAGGTGCGGCCAAGGGAAATCCTGTTTATGAAGTTATGGGGGTAACCCGCGCCTGGCGATACTCTAAGGAAAGAATGCAAGCATTAATTGATGCGGGTCTCGTAGTTCAGACGCGTCCAGGCACAGTCCCCATGCAGAAGAAGTATTTAGAGGAATCGAGAGGAGTCGCAATCGGGACTTGGTGGGACGACGTAAGCATGATCCGGGGCTGGTCCGCTGAGAAGACCGGATTCACGACTCAAAAACCAGAAGCGCTCTTGGAACGAATTATCAATACCTCCTCAACGGTCGGCGACTTGATCCTTGACTTCTTTTGTGGCTCCGGAACCACCATGGTTGCAGCCGAACAGCTTGGCCGTCGCTGGATCGGCTGCGACCTCGGCCGCTTCGCGATCCAGACCTCGCGCAAGCGTTTGCTGGAGATGCGCGCGCGGCCCTTCGAGGTGCTGAACCTCGGCCGCTACGAGCGTCGCTACTGGCAGGGTGTCACCGCAGGCGAGGGCATCGGCGAGTACTACCGCTTCATCGTCGAGCTGTACCACGGCGAGGTGATCCCCGGCTTCGCCCACTTGCACGGCATCAAGGCCGGGCATCTGATTCACATCGGCGCGACGGACGCGCCCGTTACAGAGGCGGAGCTGCGGAACGCGCTGGAGGAGTGCAAGGCGAACGGCTTCACCGACCTTGATGTGCTCGGTTGGGAGTGGGAGATGGGCCTCAACCGAGACCGGACGGACGTCCTTTCGCGGGAGTTCGGAGTCCGGCTGCGGCTCTTCAACATCCCGCGCGAAGTCATGGACAAGCGGGCCGTCGAGGCCGGTGACGTGCACTTCTTCGAGGTGTCGGTGGCGGAGCTACAGGCGCATGTCTCGGGATCGGAGACTGTCATCGAGCTCTGCGGTTTCCTGCCAGCCATTGACGAGTATATGCGCAAGAAGGTTGGGGAGGCGCTGAAGTGGTCTGACTGGGTCGACTACTGGTCGGTGGACTTTGAGTTCGATGGCGAGACGTTCATCAACCAGTGGCAGTCGTACAGGACACGAAGGAACCGATCGCTGGCGCTCCGATCGGACCCGCACAAGTACGAGAAGCGGGGGGAGCACACTATCGTCATCAAAGTGATCGACATCTTCGGCAACGACACCACCCAACAACTCAAGGTGACGGTGGATTGAAAAGTTGCTCGCATCCCTTGACGAGTAGGGCGACGCGGGGCGAAAGCCCGAGTTGCGTTTGCTAGATTGTCATTTCTGAGCCGGAGGCGAAGAATCTCCTACGTTGTCGTGAGCCGGGGGAACCGTAAGCGGGGCGAGCCTGGCTCCTAGCCCGTCAGGGCACGCACACCATGAAGGCGACAGTTCGGGGCCGGGCTCAATTCCAACACAAGTGTACATCATGACGACGACAGCAACAACGATTGGATTGTGGCCGCGTCGATGGTAGGAAGAGAAGAACCATGAGCCTGGGCCGTCTCCTCCCCGCCTACCAGATACCGCAGCGCCAGCGCGAGTCCAAGGCGATCCTCGTGCCGGCCATCCGCAAAGCCGTGCACAGTTGGCGCCTCACCGGCTACGAGGGCGCGACCGATGTGTCGAAACGCCTCCTGCAGCACTGGTTCGAGACCGACCACAAGAGCAAGCAGGGTGAAGACTGGCACTACTACTATTGCCAGCGCGAGGCGATGGAGACGCTTATCTACCTGTATGAGGTAGTGAAGGCGCGTCGCCTGGCAACGCTCGCGGAAGACTTCGACGAACACAGCCGCATAATGTTGAGCCCGCGCGAGGATCGCTTCGCCCGCTACGTCTTCAAGATGGCCACCGGCTCCGGCAAGACGAAGGTCATGTCGCTCGCCATCGTCTGGTCGTATTTCAACGCGGTCTTGGGCCCTTCCGGGGAGTACTCCAAGACCTTCCTGGTGATCGCGCCAAACGTCATCGTCTATCAGCGCTTGCTGGACGACTTCGGTAACGGCAAGGTGTTTCGCGACGACCCTCTTATACCGCCGGAATGGGCCTCGGACTGGCAGTTCTCCGTCGTCACGCGGGACGACCCAGGCGCACCCTCTGCTGCTGGCACCCTTTACCTCACGAACGTCCACCAGCTCTACGAGTCGCGCGACCGCAGGCGCACGCAGGAGCCCGACCCTATGACGGCTGTCCTGGGCAACCCTCCTCCCGCTGACATTACCACCAGCGAGGGACTTCGCGAGCGCGTGCTCTCGCACGGCGAGCTGCTGGTCATCAACGATGAGGCGCACCACCTGCACAACGAAGACTTGGAATGGCGGAAGCTGATCGACGGCTTTCACGACTCCTTGAGGCCCCGCAGCGGCCTGATGGGCCAGCTCGACTTCACCGCGACACCCAAACACACGAACGGCGCCCTGTTCCGCGAGATTGTCGTGGACTACCCCATCTCGCAGGCCATAGAAGACGGCATCGTCAAGCGGCCCGTCCTCGGCGAGCTTTCGGGCGCTAGCGAGTACGACGCGGAAGATGCCGCGCAGAAGCACCGTGACAAGCTGAACGCCGGCATTCGGCAGTGGCGCCACTTCCAGGAAGGGTTGAGCGGCTCTGGCAAGAAGCCCGTGCTCTTCATCATGACAGAGAACACCACGGCTGCAGGCCAGATCGCGGAGTGGCTGAGGACGCAGCCCGGCTTCACCGATGGCAGTGTCCTTCGCATCGACACCAATGCACGAGGCGAGATCTCCGAGGCTCCTACGCGACGCAAAGAGCTGGACATGCTGCGTGCGGCGGCACGTGACGTGGACTCCGATTCCAGCCCCTACTCGGCCATCGTCTCCGTCCTTATGCTCCGCGAGGGCTGGGACGTCAGAAACGTGGTCGTGATCGTGCCGCTGCGCGCCTATAGCGCCAAAGCGCAAATCCTACCGGAGCAGACCCTTGGGCGCGGCTTGCGGCGTATGTGGCCGATGGCCTCCGGCAGCGACCTCGAACAGGTCATTGTGATCGAGCATCAGGCTTTTCGCTCTTTCTGGGAAAAGGAGCTAGGTGAAGAGGGGTTCGATGTCCCGTGGGTCCCCGTCGAGCGCCTCCGGCCCGATGTCAAGACCGTCAGGGTCGATCCCACGAAGCTGGAGTATGACATCGAGATTCCAGAGCTGACCCCTGCATACTCTCGAAGCGTCGCGAACCTCGATGAGCTCGACGTGGCCGCTTTGCCGGTCCACCAGTTCCAGGTCAGTGCCTTCGGCGACGAGCGTATCCAGTACACTGGAAGGGACATGCTCACCCTCGAAGTCGTTGACCGCGATGAGTTCGACCGCGACTTCCCTGCTGACCCAGTGGGCTATCTGAACGTCCTGACCAGAATGGTCCTCCGCGAATGCCACCTGGGAAACATCGCGGACGGCTTCGCCAAGGTCGCACCGAAGATGAAGCGCTACATCGAGCAAGTGATGTTCGGCGGCCTGGGCATGGACGACCAGCGCGTCATGATGCGCTTGAACGCGGCCGATACGAAGACGGCGCTCTTCAAGGTCTTCGTCGATGCCATCAACACGCTGTCGGTCGTTGAAGAGATGGTACGCCCCTCTGGCGAGTTCATTCGCGTCTCGGACGCCAATCCCTACCCGACCACTCGCCCCTGCATCACGGCCAAGCAGACCGTCTTCGACAAGGTACCGTGCGATAGCGATCTTGAGCGCGAGTTCGCCCAATGGCTTGATCAGACCGATGACGTCTTGGCCTTCGCCAAGAACGAGATCGCAGTCCATTTCGACATGGAGTACGTCAGCGAGAAGGGCGGCCTTCGCACGTATCGCCCCGACTTCCTAGTACGGTCCGGTGACTCGATCTACATTATCGAGACGAAGGGCTGGGAAGACCTGGAGGTCGAGCGCAAAGACAAGCGGGCAATGCAGTGGTGCCGTGACGCGACGGGGCTGTCCGGTCGCTCCTGGCAGTATATGAAAGTGAAAGAGGACGTCTTTCGGGGTCGTCAGTGGCGCAGCCTGGCTGAATTGGCATCTGTCATGGCCGACGCCTGACCCAGCCCAGCGCGCCTCTCCCAAACAGGCGTATGGGCGTAGCGTGTCGTAGATCTGGCGGTCATCGGTGGCGCGGCGCAGAGCTCCAGGCACACGGGAGAGCACCGAGGTCGCCGCGCGGCGACCGCGACTGCCGCCCCCTCCTTTTTCAACTCCCTCACGCTTTTGGCCGGGACGGTCTCGCCTCCTGCCTGAGCGTCCTACCTCGCCCGCAAGCCTTCCTTGCACCGGCCAGTTGCAAGAATGCGACCATCTGTTCTATGCTATGCAGCACAGACGTCAACTGCATGGAGCGCGTGTCCGGCCGCAGGCTACCGAAAAAGAAAAAATGCGAAACGAAGCCATTCGGTAGGAGCGGGTGGCTGGGGAACGCCGCCTCGTTGGGCGTCCCTCACCCACCCTTGCCCACCGCCCACGCCCATGCTACCCTGTCTCCACCCTGCATCACTTTGAACGGACGAGCGATGGCTGACCTTAAGATCACCTTGCCCAGCGGGCCCGCTCTGCAAGCCCTCCGCCGTGAGGCGGAGCGGCGCCGCATGCCCGTCGAGGCCCTCGTCCTGGAGCTCCTCCACCAATGGCACCGCGAGGAGTCCGGCGACAACCCCACCCTGCGACGCATCGCCCAGGTCAACCAGACGCCCCCTCGGCAGTAGGTCCTGCCATGGAGCTCACCCTCACCATCGAAGACGAAACCCTGCTCCGTGCCCTCCAGGCAGAGGCGCGGCGGCGCGGCCTCACCCTCGAGGCGTTCATCCCAGTGCTCATCACCTCCCTCTTCGACACCGGCATGGCCTTCGCCGAGCCCTTCCATCGCATGCGCCAGGAGATGGAGCGGTGACAACGCTGGTCTGGAAGGCCGCGTTCTTCATCGCCTGACTCCCCATGGCCCTGGATCGCTACCTCCATGAACTGGCGGACCCGACGAAGCCGATAAGCGGGTCCGCTCTGACCCGCCTCTCCGACCTCGAGACGTCGGAGGTGGCTTCGCTGCGCGACGGCTGGCTCAGCATACCGCTCCCCCGGCGACGCGAGATCGTGCGGAAGTCGGTCGAGTTGGCGGAAGACTCCTTTGAAGTCGACTTCGAGGCGCTCTTTCAACTCGCTCTGGACGATGAGGATGCGGACATCCGCCTCGGCGCCTTGGATGGCCTTTGGGAGAGCCAGAGGGCAAGCCTGGTTCCGGTCATTGTCCGCCTCTTCGAGAGCGATCCGGAAGAGCGCGTGCGAGCGGCCGCAGCCCAGGCCCTGGGCCGCTTCATCCTGCTGGCCGAGTCCGACAAGCTGCCACAGCGCTCTGCAGGACGCGCCGAGGCCGCTCTTCTTGCGGCCCTGGACGCGCGAGACACGCCACTGTTGGTGCGCAGGCGTGCCCTCGAGGCTATCGCCCCGCGCAACCATCCAAGCATCCCCGCCCGTATCGAGGCGGCCTACCACAGCAAGGAGCCGCAAGAGCAGTTAAGCGCCATCTTCGCCATGGGGCGCAGCGGCGACCCTCGCTGGCTGCCGGCGCTCCTGGAAGAGCTCAGCGACGAAGACGCGGAGCGGCGCTATGAGGCCGCGGTCGCCTGTGGCGAGATCGAGGACGCTCGGGCCGTGCCCGCGCTGCGCCGCGCCCTCGCCGACGAGGACCGAGAGGTGCAGCTCGCCGCCGTGGCCGCTCTGGGGCACATCGGCGGACTAGATGCCCGCCAGGCCCTCGCGGCTTTGACACAGCGCGGCGACGAGCAGTTGCAGGAAGCAGCCCAGGAGGCCCTGGAGGAGATGAGCGTCAGCGAAGACCCCTTCACCTACGGTATCTCTCCCAGCTAGAGTCGTGGCCCGTCTGCAGACCAAGCGCGCCGTCTCCGCCGGCGGCGTCGTGTGCCGCGAGCACGAAGGACGGCTGGAGGTGCTCCTATGCGGGCGTTCCTCGCAAGGGCTCTGGGCCCTGCCCAAGGGGACGCCCGATCAAGGCGAGAACCTGGAGCAGACCGCCGTCCGTGAGGTCGAGGAGGAGACCGGCGTCAAGGCCGCGATCCAGCGGAAGATCGGTGCCATCCGGTATTGGTTCAGTGTCCCCGAGGAGGGCGTGCGCTACTACAAGACGGTGCACTACTTCCTGATGGAGCCCGTGGGCGGCGACCTTGCCGCCCACGACTGGGAGTTCGACGTCGTGCAGTGGTTCCCCTATGAGGAGGCGCTACGCCTCATGACCTACGCCAACGAGGTGGGCATGGTCCAGAAAGCCGGGGTCCTGATGGCCGGGCAATCCAGAGCTCTTCCCTAGTCCTGCGGCACCCGGCTGGCGCGAACGCGCTCAATGCGCAGCCCCTGCATCTGCGTCACGTGCAGCAGCCAAGGCCCGAAACGCACCTGCTCTCCCTGCTCAGGGATGTGGCCAAAGCGGTGCAGGAGATAGCCGGCGACCGTCTCGTATGGTCCGTCGGGGAGTTCCAAGCCCAGTTCTTCCCGAGCCCGGCTAACGTGCAGACCGCCTGCCACCTCAAAGCTGTCGATGCCGATTGGTTCTGACGCTGGTGCCGGCGCGAGTTCGTCCCCCCATGGGCCGATGACCTCTTCGACCAACCGCTTCAAAGTGACGAGGCCGGCCGTCCCGCCGAACTCATCGACGACGATCACCATTTGCGAACGGCTGCGCTGCATCTCCACCAGCAGCTCGCCGATGCGCTTCGTCTCTGGAACGAAGACGGGTGGTCGGCTGGCATCCGTGACCACGCGTTCCGGGTCGAGACCGCCGGAAGTCAGTGAAAGCAGCACGTCCTTGATCGAGAGGATCCCGGTCACCTGGTCGAGGTTTTCCACGTAGATAGGGAACCGCGTGTGCGACTCCTGCGCATAGAGGCCCAGGAAGTCGCGCAGTGAGGTGGCTTCTGCCACCGCGAGCACCTCGGTCCTCGGCGTCATGACCTCGCGGACTGGCCGGTCGCCGAACCGCAGGGCCTTGTCGGCGATCTCTCCCTCCACTTGCTCAACCGTTCCCTCCTGCTCGCTGATGTCGATCAGGAGGCGTAGTTCCGCCTCTGTAACAAAAGGTGAAGCAGGCCCGTGTTCCGGCCGTATTAGCCGCTGAAGACCGCGCGGGACGAGCGTGAAGAGCAAAGTGAGCGGTGTTTCAATCCACATGATAGCGCGAATCGGACGTGCTACGACCAGGCCCCAGACATCGGCGAACTTTTGAGCGAGAGTCTTGGGCGTGATCTCGCCGAAGATGAGCACGAGTACGGTCATGAGGATCGTCGCTAAGGCAACCGCAAGCCCCCGCTGTTCCGTGTTGGGAAACATGGCGAGGGCGAGGGTGGTGCCCAAAGACGAGGCGAAGATGATCAGCACGTTCTCGCTCATCAGGATTGTGGCAAAGAACTTGTCGTGCTGAGCAGCGATCTGCTGTGCGGCCCGTGCGCCTGGATGGCCCTCCTCGGCGCGGTGACGGACACGGATGCGGTTGAGGGCCACCAGGCTAATCTCGCTGCTGCTAAAGAAGGCGACCCCCAATAGCGCGACCACGATAAGCGTCAGACTCAGGCCTAGATTGCTGCTTCCTAACGGTATCGTCGGCTCCATGGTTGGCCTCCCAGTTGGCATTGCCCTGCCGGGCGCTCACTGACGGCGCGGCCGTGTCCTCTTGCGAGCCGCTCGCACGGCTCTGCGTCGGCCTTCTGCTGCGGAAATCGCGGCAAACCCTACTCTTTCCTCAGTGACAAGATGAGCTCGCAACCGAAGACGTAAGATACAGATTCAATATGGAATCCAAGGCTTCGCACTAGGTTGGAGAGAGTCTCCCGGGAGTAGTGGGTTATGTGCTCAACGGCGTAGCCGCCAGGGACGAGCCTTTCGTAGGCCCACTCGATCACGCGCCACAAGTCACGGCCATAGTCCGGCGTCCCCAGGATGAGAAACCCGCCGGGCTTGAGCACCCGTCGCAACTCGTGGAAGGGACCTAGACCTTCAGGGATGTGCTCGATCACCTCCGAGCAGATCAGCACATCAAAGCTGGCGTCCTGGAACGGCAGCGCGAAGATCGTGCCTTCCACCATCGGCTTGCCATAGCGGCTCATGTAGCGCAGCTTGCGCCTTGCCAGGTCCAGGCCCACGCAGTCCGCCGTGTCTCGCAGAATCGCGCTTGAGCCGCAGCCCACGTCCAGCTTTCGGCCTGACCCTCGCGCCAGTTCGGTGATGATGCGGTAGCGCGCCTGTTGCCACAGGCGTTGGGGCAACAACCATGACCTTGCCGCCCTTTCATCGTAGTCCGCCGCCTGGATTGAGTTGCGGAAGCGCCACATGCGGCCAAGTGTGGAAAGATAGGACCGGGCAAACTTCAGCAAGCGTGCCTTGGAGGAACCGTTCTCTCTCGGCTCGTAACTGAAGGGCACCTCCACGACCGGCCACCCCCCGGCCACGACCTTGACGAGGATCTCCTGGTTGACGTCGAAGTCGTCGCTCGCCAACTCTAGGCCCCTTACAACTGCCGTCTTATACAGCCTGAAGCCGCTGGAAAGGTCCCGGAACGGAAGGCTCAGTAGTCGCGAGAAGGCCAGGTTCAGGATGCGGCTCAGCAGGTAGCGAACCCGGGGCATGCGGGCGGACCCACCATCCACGTATCGTGACGCGATGACCAGCGCGGCGCTATCCCGGTGGGCCCACATGCTGGGTATGAAGCTCGGGTCGTGAGAGAGATCGGCGTCGAGCGTGAGGACATACTCGCCCTCCGCCCATCTGATAGCCTCGCGAATTGCGTCGCCATAGCCACGCTTCGTTTGCTGCACCAGCCTTGCCCCGTGCGAGGTGGCAACGCTGGCCGTGCTGTCTCGAGAGCCGCCGTCAACAATGATGATCTCGTACCGGCACTCGAGCCCAGCGAGCACCGCCTTGAGTCGCGGCAACAAGTGGGTCAGATTATCCGCTTCGTTGAGTGCCGGGATGGCAATCGTCAGGTCTGCATCGGTGCCATCTTCGCGGCGCCCCGTGCCTCCAACGTCAGGCGTCGGGGAGGTTGCGGTTCGGGATGCCATCAGGTTCTCCTCTCATTCTCGCGCCGTTCGCGTATACCGCACGCCAGTATACCAGCACCGGCGAGCCTGCTCATGGCGATGAGTCCTCCTCGGACAAGTGTCGTTGACAGGGATTATGGTCTTTGCTAGGGTGAACGCGGCCCCTGCGTGTAAACTTGCCGATTCTGTAAAAGGAGTGAAGGCATGCCGTCGCTGGAGCGCGTTGACCCCGAATTGGCGGCAGCGATTCGCAACGAACAAGAGCGGCAGCGCCGCAAGATCGAGCTGATCGCGTCAGAGAACTACGCTCCCCGAGCCGTGCTTGAGGCCGCCGGTTCCGTTCTGACCAACAAATACGCCGAGGGCTACCCAGGAAAGCGGTACTATGGCGGCTGCGAGTTTGTGGACGTTGCTGAGACCCTGGCCATCGAGCGTGCCAAGGCTTTGTTCGGCGCGCAACACGCCAACGTCCAGCCGCACAGCGGCGCCTCGGCGAACATGGCTGCGTATTTCGCCCTCATTCAGCCAGGCGACACCGTGCTCGGCATGGACCTTAGCAACGGGGGTCACCTCACCCACGGAAGTCCCGTCAACTTCTCCGGCAACTTTTATCACTTCGTGCCATATAGCGTGGACAAGGAGTCGGAGACACTGGACTACGAAGCCATCCGGCGACTCGCGGAAAAGGCGCGCCCCAAGCTCATCATCGCCGGGTATACGGCCTACTCGCGGCTCATAGACTTCCCGCGTTTTCGCGCCATCGCCGACGAATCGGGGGCGCTGTTCATGGTTGACATGGCCCACATCGCTGGTCTTATCGCCGGCGGTGTCCACCCCTCACCCGTGCCGCACGCCCATATCGTCACTTCCACCACGCATAAGACGCTTCGCGGCCCCCGGAGCGGCTTCATCCTGAGCGGGGAGGAACAAGCGCAGGCCATCGACCGGGCGGTCTTCCCGTACACCCAAGGGGGACCGCTGATGCACATCATCGCGGCGAAGGCGGTGGCTTTCCACCTTGCCATGCAGCCCGATTTCGGCCTCTATGCCCAGCGAGTCGTCGAGAACGCCCGCGCGCTCGCCGTCGCCCTCCAAGGCCAGGGCTTTCGCATTGTGTCTGGAGGTACCGACAATCACCTTATGGTGGTAGACCTGACCGCCTGGAACGTCACAGGAAAGCAAGCCCAGGACGCACTCGACGATGCGGGCATCACGACCAGCCGGAGCACCATCCCGTTCGATCCGCGACCGCCGTACGTGACGAGCGGGTTGCGCCTCGGCACTCCGGCCGTCACGAGCCGCGGATTCGGCCCAGAGGAGATGCGGCAGATCGCCGGCTTTCTGGCCCGCGTGCTCGGGGAAACCTCGAACCGAAAGCTCCGGGCGCAGGTCCGTGAAGAGACGGAGGCGTTGGCGCTGCGCTTCCCCGTGCCGGGTCTGGATGATGAGTAGGTTGGCGCGGCAAGGCGGCGCAGCAACCGGTTGGCGGCATTGGCTTCAGGAACATCGCCTGCTCTTGTGGGCGGTGGTCTTCAGCCCGTGCCACCTCTTTTGGGTCCTTCCGCTGGCAGGTCTGCTGCTGGCTTCCACCCCTTTCGACAGCCTATTTCGCCAGGCACGGCTCCCACTCGAGGTGACTTTGGCGGTCCTGCTGTCCATCCACTCGATCGTCGTTATTGGGCTGTGGGCCCTCAGACCGACCCGGCGTAGAGAGGCGATGACAGAGAAGCCGGCGTCAGACCGAGCCTCGGCCGCACCACCCGCGGCGCGGTAGGTCGAGTTCAGCGCCACCTACTTTCCCCGATGGAGATCGTTCTTCAGTGGCACCGCATCGAGGCATACGCCGCGGTGCTCTGGATGCTGTTGTGCGGGCTCTGGGGCGTCGCCCGGCACTGGCGTGGGCAGCGCGACGTAAGTCAGAGCTACGGCCGGGCGCTTTGGCTGGCTGGCGCACTGCCGGTCTTGCAGGCACTGCTAGGCGTAGTCCTTCTGCTTCGGGGCTCTCGTGCCGATGTTCTCCACGTGCTTCTGTATGGCACGCTCGCGCCGTTCGTCCTGCCCGTCGTTTACCTGTATACGCAGAGGCGGGGCCGCGAGCATACTGATCTGGCACTTGGGCTTGGATGTCTCTTCCAGGTGGCGTTTCTCCTCCGCGCGATCAGCAAAGCTTGAAGGCGCGTGCGATTTTGCTTGACCGCAACACTCAGATGCTCTAACATGCCTCTCCAAAGCCCCCGTCGCGAAGGGGGTGGTGTTGCTACGGGAAGGGAGCCTAGATGCGGGAGTATGAGCTCGTTTATATCCTGACGCCCGAGGTCGCCGAAGATGCGGTACCTGAGGCGATGGAGCGGGTAAACCGCGTGATCGCCGGGCGCGGCGCTAACGTCATGCAGAGTGAACGCTGGGGAAGGCGTCGTCTGGCTTATCCAATTAAGCGTTTTCTGGAAGGGACCTACGTCGTCAACCAGTTGCAGATGACGCCTGAGCGTGCCGTCGAGGTGGACAGCGGCCTCAAGCTGACCGAGGAGGTCCTGCGGTATCTCCTCGTACGTAGGGACTGACCAAGCGCCTCAATCCTTCGGCGGGCTGCCGACGAGGAGGGCAGATGGCGAACCTCAACAAGATCATGGTCATCGGCAACGTCGGCACCGATCCGGAGATGCGGTACACCCCGCAGGGCACGCCGGTCACCTCCTTCCGTTTGGCCACTTCCCGCACGTACACCACGCCCGACGGGGAGCGGCGTCAGGAAACGGAATGGTTCCAAGTGGTCACTTGGAATAGGCTCGCGGAAAACTGCAATCAGTTCTTGGCGAAGGGTCGTCGGGTCTACGTCGAGGGGAGGCTCCATTCACACACATGGGATGGGCCTGACGGCCAGCGCCGGTTCCGCAATGAGATCATCGCCAACTCTGTTATCTTCCTGGACCGCCAAGCGGCTAGTCCGTTGGGGGAGAGCGAAGAACCGGGGGATGTGGAGGCCGACGCGTTGCCTTTCTAGTCCCGCCTCACGGCGGGTAGGCGCGCATCCAGTAGCAGGTCCCTGGCCTCCGCAAGGGCCTGCCGGCGAAACAGGGCCGTCCGGACCAGCGCCCATCGAGAGAGAAACAAAGGAGGAATCCATGGCGACAGGGGAAGCAACCCGTCCCGAAGAGTCAACCCAGCCGAGCCCTGCTGAGCACCAGACGACGGTCGGCCCAGGGCCTGCCCCACGCCCACGTCGAGAGCGGCCTCGATATGGACGGCGTCGCGTATGCACCTTTTGCGCCGATCACGTCAAGCTCATCGACTACAAGGACGTCGAGCGACTGCGTCGCTTCCTCTCCGATCGCGGCAAGATAGAGCCTCGTCGCAAGACAGGCACCTGTGCGAAGCACCAGCGACGCTTGGCGCTCGCCTTGAAACGGGCGCGGCATCTCGCGCTTGTGCCCTACGCGGTCGGCCACATCCGGATTTCCGGTGGCGTAGGGATCCGAGGCTAAACTCGCTCGGGTGCTCCTCCCGGCGGCTTACTGGCCTGCGGGCGCCAGCCGACCTGCCGGAGCACGGCCAGCCACTGACCTCATGCTGGGCTGACAAGACTCTTCATGGAGCACACTTTCCTTGCAGCCGACGGGGGCTCTCCGGGGCCGTCGCGGCTCCTGCAACGATGACAATGCCGCTATGAGCCCATCAGACGGCGATAAGCCCATCGGCTTGGGCCTGCTCGGCCTGGGCGTGGTCGGCACCGGCGTTGCCCAGACCCTTGCGGATCGCGGCGATGCTCTAGCTCAACGAGTCGGGCGCCCCATGCAACTGCGTCGAGTGCTCGTCCGTGACCCTCTGCGCCCCCGGTCTATTGTTCTGCCTGCGGGGATCCTCACGAACGAAGTCGAGCGGGTCCTGGGTGATCCAGGCATCACTATCGTGATCGAAGCGCTTGGCGGCGAGTACCCAGCCGTAGACTTCATTAGAAAGGCGCTGGCGGCCAACAAAGACGTGGTTACCGCCAACAAGGAGGTTATGGCCAAGCACGGGCCGGAGTTGCGAGCGTGGGCAGCACGTCATGGACGCGCCCTTCGCTACGAAGCGAGTGTTGGCGGGGGCGTCCCTATCGTCGCTGCGTTGCGCGAAGACCTAGCTGCAAACCGCATCACCAGCATCCGGGCGATTATCAACGGCACGACGAACTACATACTCACGGAAATGGCCGCCGGTGGCCTCTCCTTTGCCAGCGCTCTTCAGCAGGCGCAAGCTCTTGGCTATGCAGAGCCTGACCCTGACGACGACATTGAGGGTGTAGATGCCGCGTACAAGCTGGCCATCCTCGCCAGCCTTGCCTTCCAGACGACCGTCCGGCCCGAGGATATTCATCGCGAAGGCATCTCTCGGCTTGCACCGCAGGACTTTCGGTACGCCCGGGAGCTTGGCTACACCATCAAACTACTGGCCATCGCCAAAGAGGAAGGCGCTGCGGTGCAGGCGCGGGTGCACCCCGCTTTGGTGCCTCGGCAGAGCCTTCTCGCCCAGGTCAGCGGCGTCTATAATGCGGTACAGATAGAAGGCGACTTGGCAGGCCAGTTGGTGCTGTATGGACGTGGTGCGGGCGCCGAGCCGACGAGTAGCGCGGTCATGGCCGATGTCATCCATCTGGCGCGGGATCGCGCCCTCGGCATCCCCAACCGACCGGAGCCGCCACCAAACGGCGAAAGACCCCTGATGCCGTTTGATGACTTGAAGACGCGCCACTACTTCCGGATGGCGGTCGCCGATCGGCCGGGCGTCCTTGCCCAGATCGCTCGACTCTTCGGCGAGCACGAAATAAGCATCGCCTCGTTCATTCAGCAAGAGACCGATGAAGATGCGCAAATAGCCGAGATCGTCATCATGACGCATGCGGCACAGGAGCGAGCAGTGCAGACGGCGCTGAGCTTCATCGGTCAGTTAGCAGCCGTGCGGGACGTAGGGGCCGTCGTGCGGGTGGAGCGATGAGAGAGCGAACGGATCCGGCGGCACCGCGCTATCTTGAGGAAGAGCTGATCGACCTCAAGGGGCAAGTCGCCCGCCTGCAGCAACAGCTGAGCCAAGCCTTCCAGCAGTCGCGAGAGCAAGAGACGCAGCTGCGCGAGGCGCAAGCGCTCGTCAACGGTGCTCGCGGTTACTCGACCGCTGTGCCCCGTCTACAGGACGACTTGGTCCGGCTGAAGGAATCGGTGGAGCGACTTCAGGGGGATTTCGAGGAGGAGCGTCAGCGGCGCGAGGAGGAGGACCGTCGCGTTCTGGAAGGGCGTGATCGGGAGCGACTGACTCGCTCCGAGCAGGCGTACCAGCTAGTGGACGTCCAGAAAGATGTCGAGGAAGTCCGCAGCAAGCTGCGCAGCCTGGATGAGCAGCAGAGGCGGCTCCATGAGCAGTCCCAAGACTTTCAAAACCGAGTCGAAGAACTAAGCCTAAAGGGCGAAGACGTGGCTGCTCAGGCCCACGACCTCAGCGATCTTCTGAGAAGGTCCGATGAGGAGCGCGCCAGGCTCCGCGAGGAGATGGAGGGGCTGACCAAGCAGGACGAAGTGCTCCTGGCAAGGATTCAGGCTGCCCTAGATCAAATCCGGCGCGCCGAGGAGCAGAGCTTACAGGCGTTGAAGCAGAGCGAAAGCCTGCGCGACGTGTCGGAGCGGCTCGAGCAGTTGCGCGCGGATCGCCAGCATCTTGCTCGAGACATGAGCGAGCTTAGTGAGCGGCTTGGCCGGACCGGGGAACAGCAGGAAGAGCACGCTCGCCAAATCCGCCAGATCGAAGCCAAGGGTGACCTTCAGAGTGATCTCCTCGCACAGCTCCGCGAAGCCCTCCGAGCGCAAGAGGTGGCCACCGATCAACAGCTACGGGAGATCCTCGTGACCCTAGAGCGTCAGCGCTCCCGCATGATCGGACAGCTCGAGCAGGAGGTGCGTGAACTCCGCCAGCAGCTGCCCAGAACTCCAGGTGTATGAGATGCGCCACGGCGTCTTAGCGCGATACAGAGAGTTCTTGCCTGTCACGGCGGAGACTCCCGTTTTTACTATCGGTGAAGGGGAAACGCCCCTGGTGCGGTCCCAGCACTTGGAGGCCATGCTCGGCATTGGCGAGCTGTACTTCAAGCTCGAGTCCTGCAACCCCACGGGCTCGTTCAAAGACCGGGGCATGGTGGTCGCGGTGGCGAAGGCGCTGGAGGAGGGCAGCCGCAGTCTGCTGTGCGCCTCCACCGGCAATACTAGCGCTTCGGCGGCCGCCTTCGGCGCGGCGTGTGGTCTACCTGTCGTCGTCGTCATGCCGAAAGGCGCCATCGCCCAAGGTAAGGTGGCACAGGCCCAAGCGTACGGCGCTCACCTTCTCGTCATTCGCGGTAGCTTCGACGAGGCGCTGCATATCGTGCGCTTGCTTGCAGCCGAGGGCGTAGCCACCCTAGTCAACTCCGTCAACCCCCACCGATTGGAGGGACAAAAGACCGCCGCTTTCGAGATCGTGGACGACCTGGGGGAGGCACCCGACTATCTCTTTATACCAGTGGGCAACGCCGGCAACATCACCGCGTACTGGCGAGGGTTCCAGGAGTACTGCGCCGCCAAGCGGGCGACGCGGTCTCCCCGCATGATGGGCTTCCAGGCCGAAGGGGCTGCTCCGATCGTCCGCGGCGCGCCCGTCTACGAGCCGCGGACTGTTGCGAGCGCTATCCAAATCGGCAACCCCGCGAGCTGGCTGGGAGCCATCGCTGCAAGGGACGAGTCCGGAGGTAGCATCGACAGCGTGAGCGACGACCAGATCCTCGCCGCCGGCCATCTCCTGGCGGTACGCGAAGGGATCTATGCCGAACCGGCGTCGGCGGCTGCCCTCGCGGGACTGGTCCAGTGCGTCGAGCGAGGCGTCTCGTTTGCGAATCAGCGAGTCGTGTGCGTCATCACTGGCTCAGGATTGAAGGACCCTGAGGCCGCCCAGCGCTACGGCTTGAGCACCGCGCAGGAGCTTCCGGCAGAGCCGGAAGCGGTCGCTGCTGCCCTGTCCCGGCTCGTCTGAAGGAATATCGAAGTAGGCGGCAGTGTTTCCTCTTTCGGTTACTCCATCCCCGTCGGTTCATCTGACACTATCGTTGTGAGCGCAAATCACTCCCAGCGCGGCATCGTCGACCATGGGCGCGCCCAGGCCGCCATCGAGGAACTGCTCCGAGCTCTCGGAGAGGACGTTTCCCGCGAGGGCCTCATGGGCACCCCGGAGCGAGTCGCCCGCATGTACGCCGAGTTGCTCTCGGGACACGATGAAGACCCCGCAGCCTTGCTCGCCGTCGGCTACGAGGAGACGCATGGGGAGCTTGTAGTCGTACGCGACATCTGCTTCCACTCCCTTTGTGAGCACCATCTCTTACCCTTCTTCGGTACTGCCCATCTCGCGTATCTGCCCGCGGGACGAGTCGCGGGGGCGAGCAAGCTCCTGCGCGTTGTCGAAGCAATGTCGCGTCGTCTTCAACTTCAAGAGCGACTAACCAACGACATCGCCGAAGCGCTCGAGCAAGGTCTTCGACCTCGCGGCGTTGCCGTCGTCGTGCAGGCAGAGCATCTTTGTATGAGCATGCGAGGCGTCCGTAAGCCCGGTGCGCAGATGCGCACGTATGCCACGAGAGGCCTCTTTCAGAACGACCCGCTGGAGCGCGCCAATGTCCTGCAAGTGCTTAGCTCCGCATGAGCGTCTACCGTGCAGGCGCCGAAGAGTTTTGGTCTCTTGTTCCCGAGTGGGACCAGATAGTCGTCGGTTCACCGCAGGGTGTGTTCGCTACACCCGCTTGGCATCGCCTCTGGTGTGAGGCCTACGCGGCAGAACGCGACCTTCATTTCTTTGCCATCCGCGAGGAAGGGCGTCTTGTCGCGGTTGTGCCGCTCATGTGGGACGATGGCCAGCTGCACCTCATCGGTGCCGACGATGTCTGGGACTATCGGGACCTGATCCTGGCTACCGATGCCGAGGCGCCCCCTGCGTTCGCTGCACTTTTGGAGGCAATCGACGCTTGGCCGTGGCAAGCGCTTGTCCTGCCGGGAGTGCCGTACGCGTCCCCCTCCAGGGGCGCTGTCGCGCACGTCTGCAGTACGCTGGGGTACCGTCACCATGAAGAACTGGCCTATGTGACCCCCAAGGCCCCTTTGCCGGGTGACTGGGAGTCCTACCTTGCGCAGCTGAGCAAAAAGGACCGACACGAGCTCCGTCGCAAGCTCCGTCGGCTGGAGGAGGCCGGTGTGGTGCGGCTAGAGACGGTCCACGGGCCGCACAGCGCCAGCCAGGACATCGAAGACTTCTTGCGTTTGCATCGCGCCAGCAAGACCGAAAAGGCTGCCTTCATGACGGAAGACCGCGCTCGCTTTTTCGAGGCCATTGTGCGCGAGCCCTACGCGATGGGGTCGGCGCTCCTCTTCTTCCTCACCTTGGACGGCGTCCGGGTAGCCAGCGCGGTGTGCTTCGACACTGGCCGGGCTTACCTGCTGTACAACAGCGGCTTCAACCCTGTGTACTCTCAGCTCAGTGTTGGTCTGCTGCTCAAGGCGCTCTGCATCAAGCACGCCGTCGAGGCGGGAAGGGCATGCTTCGATTTTCTCCGTGGCAGCGAGCCATATAAATACGACCTGGGTGGCCGCGATGAAGCGCTGTACTGCCTGACCGTGGAGCGCTCCTCGTGAGGCCGCTGCGGGTTGCCATCCTCAGTCTGCATGGCTGTCCCTTGATGGCGCCTGGCAGCGGCGAAGTCGGAGGCATGCAGGCCTACATATGGTCTCTGAGCGGGGAACTGGCCAGTCAAGGCGTGGCGGTCGATATCTTCAGTCATTGGCACGACGCGGAGGAGCCCGAGCTCGTCCGCGTAAGCGACCAGGTGCGCGTTATCCATCTCCCCGGTGCGGGCAAGGGCGACCTCGACAAGGAGAGGCTCCCGGAGCACCTAGCTGACTACGTGCGGCTCACGCTTCGCTACGCTGGACGGGAAGAAGTGCAGTATGACCTGTTGCACAGCCACTATTGGCTTTCCGGCTGGGTGGGCGAACGCGTCCGAAGGGCGTGGCACGTGCCGCACGTCGTCAATTTCCATACCCTCGGCGAAATAAAGAACCGGGCCTGGCAGGGCCAACGCGAGAGCCGCCGCCGCATTGCGACAGAGCGGCGACTCGTGGCCGATGCGGACGCTATCATAGCGACCAGCGCTCAGGAACGTATCGAAATGATGCGCCTGTATGACGCCGAGCCCGAGCGAGTGGCCGTCATACC
>Ga0209751_10001280_pt1 | contig 26033 bp, 29 predicted proteins | sample RifCSP13_1_FD_184019 | JGI IMG/M metagenome (GOLD analysis project Ga0209751, IMG submission 184019) | Soil microbial communities from Rifle, Colorado - Rifle CSP2_sed 13_1 (SPAdes) (version 2) | ecosystem: Environmental > Terrestrial > Deep subsurface > Rock core/Sediment | place: Rifle...
AGATTATGTAGATCTAGAGAAAATTGCGGAATCTACTGACGGTATGAGTGGGGCAGATGTTGCTGCTATTGCCAATACCGCAGCATCTCTAGTCATACACGAGTTCCTTCAAAAATATCCTGACCAGAAAGAGGCCGAAAAGCAGGCAGAAAGTGCCAAAGTGACCATGAGGCACTTTGAAGAAGCTGTCCGAAAAGTTAGGACTCAAAAAGAGCTCAAAGTTGGTGAAAAGTTAGCTGTACCATACTACAGATAATTTTCTTGTGTTCTACAAAATTATAAAAAATGCGCCATGAAGGGAATGGTGCAAAAAGTTCGACACCCTACAGTATCTTTTCATCTTTTCTTCACTATTGCTACAAAAAATAATACTAGAATTGCAAATGTCATTAATTTCAATATAATACCAGTAATACCTTCATCCAAAAACCCTAGGTAATCCTCTATGGAATCAACAAAAAGTTGTATAGCAAATAAAGCAAAAGCGGTCGCTGCAAATAGAATTTTCTTAATCCTAGTATTTCGATAAGCAGTGATAGATAATGCAAATAAAACCAAGGCGAAAGCCACAATTCCAAGCTCAATTCCACTTTCTATTCCAAATGGTTCAATTTCTAGGAATAGTTTTGAGAGGATCATTGTTCTTTATCCTCCTTTGATAAAGACAAGAACATCTCTGCAAGCCTGTCGCTCCATCTGTTCCATATGTTTGGATGATAATTTTTCATTAAAGAAACGATGTGTTTTGTATCAATTCCAATCGTGTATCTTTTGAATTTTCCATCTTTTTGTTCCAAAACCATACCAAGTTCAATCAATCGTTTCATATGCCAATTAACTGATGCTGAAGAGATTTTTATGGTATTTACAATATCTGTTTGAGTTGGTTTTTTTTCCATGATTATTAATAGGATTTCTCTTGCTGTTTCCTGATTCAAAATTTTAAGAATATCTTTTTCATTTTGCTCAAAAAGGCCAACTGGAAAATAATATTTGTGAAGGTTATGTCTCTCTGATGAAACTTTGCCTTGTTTTTCTAATAGATTGAGATGATATTGAATTGTTCCCATTGACATAGCTAGTTCCCTCTTAATTTGACGTAAGTGACAGCCTGGACTCTCTTGAATGTGTTGTAATACTCTAATGGTATTACTATTAGATTCGTCATTCACAATACACCAACCTTCTCATTGATAGCAAAATTATGATACCGTAATTATTTTTCATCTTTTAATCAAAATTAGGACTAGATGAATATATTGATTATAGTACACTCATCTAAATGAAATAGCAATAATTTATAAAATCACCGAAGGATGACCATTTCCACGAATTTTTGAATTAGACAAATGTATCTCAATCGTTAATATCTTGTAGACAATTTTAGTATCAATGAATACAAAACTATCAAAAACGATGATAATGATTCTGCTTGCTATTTCAACAACTACAATATCTGCAGCGGGTGTAGATGGATCAATAATACATCTTCCTCCTCCACAAAAACAAATGGTAAGTGGAACTGTTGCTGAGGATGTTATATGTAATTCAGGTCTAACTTTGATGCTTAAACTGTCCTCAGGTTCTTCTGTATGTGTAAAACCATCAACTGCTATGAAATTGGAAGAGAAGGGCTGGGGTCAAATACTCAAAGAACCATCAATGATGGAACAAGAACGTGAAAAAATGATTGCAGAAATAATGATGGAAAATGAACCAATCTACGATCCAAGAATAACTCCAAGTGACTTTATCTCAGAAATTAATAACAAATTTTTAACACTTACCCCAGGCACTACACTATTTTATGAATCACAAACAGATGAAGGTCTTGAAAGAAATGAATTTTCAGTGACTGATGAAAAAAGAACTGTGATGGGAGTAGAAACCACAGTTGTTTGGGATAGAGTATGGCTAAATGACGAGTTAATTGAAGACACCAAGGATTGGTTTGCTCAAGATATCGAAGGAAATGTTTGGTATTTTGGCGAAGACTCCAAAGACTTTGAAGGTGGACAATTAGTTAGTACAAAAGGTTCCTGGGAAGCAGGAGTGGATGGAGCAAAGCCCGGAATTGTAATGAAGGCATCACCTCAGATAGGAGATTCATACCGACAAGAGTATTACGCTGGAGAAGCAGAAGATATGGGGGAAGTTGTATCACTTGGTGAAACTGTTTCAGTTCCATATGGCACGTTTTCTGGTTGTTTGAAAACCAAAGATTGGAATCCTCTTGAACCTGGTGTAATTGAATTCAAGTATTATTGTCCTCAAGTCGGTAATATGGTTTTTGAGGAAAAACCAGAGGGCGGAGAAGAAGTTGAATTAATTGATGTCAGGGCCTCTTTAGCTACTAAGGAATCAGCAGAAGAACCAATAGAAAAACCCACAGAAGTAGAGGAACCAACAGAAGTGAAGAAGGAGTTAACCATGGATGAAGCTATGGAAATAGCCCTCAAAGCAGTTCCTGGAATAGTTACAGACAAACAAAAAAGTATGTATGGATTCAAAACTGTGTACGAATTTGAAATAATGGCTAAAAACGGAATTGAGACAGATGTATTTATTGACATAGAAACCGGTGATGTTTTAGCTATTGAAACGTAGTTAGCCTCAAAATACTTTTTCTGATTTTAGTTCAACGCTAGAACACGGATACAAACATTTAGTTCGAATCTCCAAATTTTTGATCAAATTTACGCACAAATTTTTGATCAAATTTACGCACAAATTTTTCAAAATTTAATTGAAAAAACAAACGCGCCAGGTAAGGGATTCGAACCCCTGAGTGCAGAAGCACAACCGCTACCTTGTTTGGATCTCGAGGCGGTCGCCGTACCACTTGGCTAACCTGGCAACTGCAAGATTTCCTCTGTTCGTTAATAAATAGAATGACAGTTTGAATAGTTGATATATAATAAAGGATATAAAGTAGACTATTTATTATGAAGATCAGTAAATGGAGACAATCTCACAAAAGACAGTCTCAATTGAGTTTGAAGGTAGAAAGTACGTAATGCGGGGAGATATCACACTCCATGATTTTTTGTCAAACTTGGGCCTTTCTAACAAAACTCCAATCATTTTAAAATCAACAAAAGACGGTGGCCTTGTCTTGATCGTAAAGTAGTGTAGGAATTGATAATAGATAGTTTATTATTGATAACCTCCTTTTTAATATGACAACTGATAGTGAAATAATAAAATGCCAAAATTCCGAGTCTCCATAACAATTGACAGCAGGATAGCAAAGGAGATTGAGGATTACTATAGAGAAAAGGTCAAAACGGCGGCTGAAAAAGGCGAAGACATTCCTAAACTTTCAAACATATATGAAGAAATAATTGAACGCGGTTGGGAAACCAAGTCTGGCCTTCGTAAAAAATAGGAAAAGCAAAAATCCATTAAACATTACAATATTTTGTGGGTTTAGATCTAAAGCCTCTTACTGTTCGTGAAAAAACAAGTTTAGAATATTTTTCTTCAAAAGTTGTTGCGATAGATGCGTATAATGCTATTTACCAATTTTTGGCAATAATTCGTGGTCCGGAGGGTCTGCCACTTACTGATTCTAAAGGAAAGATTACTAGTCATATTAGCGGTCTTTTCTATAGAAATGTAAACTTTCTTTCTCTTGGAATAAAACCAGTCTATGTCTTTGATGGAACGCCACCATCATTAAAATCTGCAGAGATAGAACGACGAAAACAGATCAAAAAGGATGCAACAATCAAGTTTGAGAGGGCATTGACTGAAGGTAAGTATGAAGAGGCAAAAAAGTATGCCCAGCAGACTTCATCGTTGCGCGATGAGATGGTTGAAGATTCTCAGCATATTTTGAGACTTTTTGGCATACCGTTTATAAAAGCACCATCAGAAGGCGAAGCTACAGCGGCAAGTCTGACTATAACTGGACAAGCATATGCGTCAGCAAGTCAGGACTTTGATTCATTATTATTTGGAGCAACAAAACTTGTACGAAACTTTACAAATAGTGGTAGAAGAAAACTGCCAAACAGAAATACCACAATAGAAATCGAACCGGAGATAATAAACTTACAAAAAAACTTGTCAGAGCTTGGCATTACAAGGGAACAGCTTGTTGATGTAGGAATTTTAATTGGAACAGACTTTAATCCAAATGGTTTTGAAAGAATAGGTCCAAAGACTGCACTAAAAGCAATAAAAGAACATGGCAAGCTTGAAAACATTCCACAAATTCAAGAAAAGCTAGATGAAATAGATTACAAACAGATACGCAAGATCTTTTTGGAACCAAAAGTTGCAAATGTTTCAGAGATCACATTTGGGCAAATTGATTTTAAGGGACTCACAAACTATCTATGCTCAGAAAGAAACTTTTCTTTAGACAGGATTGAAACTTCATTGAATCGATTAAAAAAAGCATTTGAAAAAAAGAGTCACACCTTAGAGCAGTGGTTTTCCTAAGACAATTTTTTGCGTTTTTCTTCTATTCTTTTTTCTGATTCAAGTCGTTCAAGTTCGTACTCTTTTAGATCGACAAATTTGATTATCTGACTGAGTGTTGGATGCACTTTTTTTATAGCTTTGTACATGCTGTGACCTACTTTTCTATAGTCGGGATGGCCCTGTGGTACGGTTCTAAGTTCTATAAGGTGTGTAGCTTCCCGCAGATTAAGTCGCATAAAGTATAGATAGTTGTAAGCAAAGTTTACCACATACTGAGCTTGTTCTGGCATTTTTGATTGCATGAGCTCGAAAACTTCTTTTGCTTTGTACATGCAATCACGGAAGTCTTTTTCTATTCCTAATGCAGAAATTTCTGCTAGAACAGAAAACCCATGGTTTGTTGTGAGCAGCTGTCTTTCTAGGGTAAGAACTCGATGCCTATGAAAATCACGGAACATTCCAAAGTTTGTCAGAAAATCAAAAGTATACTCTGTCATCTCAAACGCACGTGAAGGTCGATGTCTTCTGTTTTGGCGAAGCTGTGCAAGTGAATTTATTATTTTTTTTCTTATTGCTGGACTCATTTTCTTTACTTCTGCAAGAACTGTTTTGTATGGGATTCCTTGAACTTGATCGTATAATATAGCTGAAATTATTTTTTCCTCAGCCTTTTTTGCAGAATCCCAGTCCACTAGTTCTACAAGGAATCCTTTTGTTTTTTTGGTTCTCAGGTACTTTTTAGCTAGGCCACTGGCAGTAGTTCGTAGCTTTGCATGATATTCTTGAAGGGCTTTACCATGCCTGTCATCCGCTCGCTTGACAAAAGATTTTATCATAACATCAAGCTCGCGGTGCATCTTTGATGCTAGAGTTCTTTCTTCTTCTAAATTAGAGCCATAAAGTATAGTCAAAAGATACTCAAAGGCTCTACCATTTCCCGTGATTCCCACATTCGTAAGTGTAGATGCAGGAAGTAGCCCTCTTAGCACATCAAGTGCCTTTGCCTTTATTGTGGCATTGTATATTCTAGTGGCAGATTTGATGTCTGTCTCATCTGTGAGGCTTGAAAAAGGCACTTCCTGAGATGCAGAATTTCTAAATTTTTGGTTTTCAATAGGTTCTCTTTCCTGGATATAGGACATCATGGACTGGATGTTTTTTGAATAAACATCAAAATCCAAATTACAAGATTCCAAATATTGGTCAGCAAATTTGGAATTCATAATTTCAGGTTCACTAAAAAATTTGTATTTGTCATTAACTTTTTTGTCCCAAGCTACATAACGTGAAGATTTTTCAAGATATGACAAACCAATTCTTCTGTCCTCAATTTTTTTTACAGCCATGTTTGACAGTCCTTCTATTGCAATTTGAGCTTCGCCAAGCTCAGCTACCGAATCATCACCGTATTCAAGCAAAACTCTATTGTAGAATTCTTCACCACGATTTTCATTTTGTAAAAATTCATCAAGAAAAATTCTCCGCATGCTCTTATCAGATCTACTATATCGTGACATCAAAGCACCACGATCAACCTGTTTTGGAGTGATTAGTGCAAAGACAGAGTCATCTACGTTTGAAAAGTGTTTTGCAAGAACTTCTTTTTCAGAATCAGAAAACTCGTCAGACACTACGATCGGAAAGTTATCCAATTATAATAATCTACTTTTTGTTTATCTGAAATATGTCAGACGAACTTGCATGTTTTGATTGCCATCTTAACAAAACTTCTTTGAAGGATTCAGCTTCGACCTGGTCTTCTGTATACATTAACGTTGTTATCCACCGTCCATTACCAGCTTTTCCTCCAATGGAGTTCATCCAAAAGTTTGTTGGCAAACTTTCAAAGGCCTTGTTTTGTGGATCACGGCTCATATCCACCCATCTTTTTGACACAAAATGCAAGACTTCGTTTAGGTCTTCTTTGTTGATCATTGGTTTTTCTAACCTGCAAGTAGATTTTAAAATTGCGAAAATCTTGATGAACTAAAGTCCATTTTGTGGTTTAGTTAAAATGATCTTACAAAAACTAGAAACCTTGTTAACACTTTGCTGGTTATAGGAACTCTAAAACCTATATGCAATGAGCAAAGAGGAGATAGAGTTTATCGGCAAGCAAGTGAAAGACATGTACGGCACTTTTATTGGTAAAGTCGTTGGTACCATAACTGATATCGATGGTTCTGTCCAAACTGTCGGAGTCGATTGTGGTTCAGAAGGCCTCAGACAATTGCCATTTGAGCAACTCGTAGTACAAGGTGCTTATGTCATATACATTCCGAGATGGAGACTAGAAGCACAACGATTGCTACGTGAAAAGGGTCTTACATTACGTCGAATCAAAGCTCTGATAGATATCGTCTCTGAAAATGACGACATGAAGGAGGATGCAGAGCTCATCCACGAAAAATACAAGATGAAGTTACTTACTCTCGAAGAAACCGAAAAACAAATCAAACAAAAACTAGATCAAAGAATAGCAGAGTTGGATAGCCAATTCAAATCTATTAGACTGTTGGTATTTGATGCCAAGTTGCAATACAAGAGCAACGAGATATCTGATGCCAAATACGAATCTGTAAAGACCCAAACTGTAGAAATAATAGAACACATCGAACATGAAAAAGCAGAGATAGTAAGCATACAACGTCGCATAACAGATCTTTCAGTGGAAAGTGTGGAGCGTACAGAAGGCCCCAAACAGCCGCCCTTTCATATTTGGGTAAGGTAGAAAGTACACCGGTTCCGCAGCCTGCCCCAGCTACGGCAGCACCAGTCTCTGGCCCATCTGATGGTAGCACAACTCCCCCGTTATCACAGCATAAGCCTGTAGCAATTGGCGCTGACGGTGTAGAAGATTCTCAAGATTCAGATTGGCTTAGTAGGATGTCATCCCAATAAGAGAATCTGAATAGGAATAACAGGTTCGCTCCCAGCCTCCTTTATCTAATGCAAATCTTTTTTTTAACAGAATAAGAGATCTTGTCTATTGGCTTCTGAGAGTTATCTTATAGGGCTAGGGCATAACGACTTTGAGACACGAAAGAGGGCACAAGATGATTTTATCGCATTTTGGGCAGAACAGGCTAAAAATCTACACTGGTTTGAGGAGTGGGAACGCACACTAGAATGGCATGTTCCTTTTGCTAGGTGGTTTGTGGGTGGGAAACTCAATGCATCATACAACGCTTTAGACGTACACCAACAAAAGAGAGGAACAAAGCTGGCCATACTGTGGGAAGGAGAAAATGGCGAAAGTCGCGTCCTTACATATCACGATCTATGGGTCGAAGTTAACAAGTTTTCAAATGTACTAAAATCTCTTGGCGTAAAGAAAGGAGATAGGGTTACAATCTATCTCCCCATGGTGCCAGAGCTAATCGTATCAATGTTAGCATGTGCAAGAATTGGCGCAACTCATACTGTAGTTTTTTCTGGATTTAGCGCCAAGTCATTAAGAGATAGAATTGAAGATTCAAAATCCAAAATTGTAATAACTGCAGATGGTGGATTTCGACGTGGTGTTGTTGTAAAATTAAAAGAAGTGGTTGACGAAGCAATATCTGGTTTTGATTTTGTACAAAATGTAATAGTACTAGATCGAGCAAAAAACCAAATCACTTTAAATCAAAAAGACAAGCTATGGCGCGATCTTATGAAAACTGCTTCTTTCACATGCGAGCCAGAAAAGTTAGAAAGCACACATCCATTATACATACTCTATACCTCTGGCACAACAGGAAAACCAAAAGGTGTGTTGCATGGCACTGGTGGATACCTTACTCACTTGTATAGCACCTTCAAGTGGATTTTTGACATAAAAGATTCTGATGTATATTTCTGTACTGCCGACATTGGGTGGGTTACTGGCCACAGCTATGTAGCTTACGGGCCATTGTTGCATGGCACAACCCAAGTGATGTACGAAGGAGCTCCTGACTATCCAACTCACGCAAGAATGTGGGAAATAATTCAAAAGTACAAAGTAACAATATTCTATACTACACCTACGGCACTTCGTACGTTCATGAAGTTTGGTGAATCTATCCCAAATTCATATGACCTTTCAACACTACGTCTTCTTGGAACAGTTGGTGAGCCAATAAACCCAGAGGTCTGGAAGTGGTACTATAATACCATAGGAAAAGAGAAATGTCCAATAGTAGATACTTGGTGGCAAACCGAAACGGGAGGTGCCATGATAACTCCACTGCCAGGGCTTGAAACCATACCGCTAAAACCAGGCTCTGCAACTAGACCAATTCCAGGACTAGATATGGCAGTTGTAGATGAATCAGGAAAAGAACTGCCTCCTGAAACCAAGGGATATCTTGTAGTTAGAAATCCATGGCCTGGAATGCTTTTGACATTGTGGGGTGATGATGAAAAATACAAATCTGTGTATTGGTCAAAATACAAAAACACCTACTATTCAGGAGATTACGCAATAAAAGACAAGGATGGATATTTCTGGTTGCTTGGAAGGGCAGATGATGTGCTAAAGATTTCAGGTCACAGACTAGGTACTGCTGAGCTTGAAAGCGGATTTGTTTCACACAAATCGGTGGCAGAAGCTGCAGTGTGTGGAATTCCCCATGATGTAAAAGGAGAAGCAATAATTGCATTTTTGGTTCTAAAAGAAGGCATTACTTCAAATGAAAATTTGAAAAATGAGATTGTAAACCACATAAGAAGAGTGGTGGGACCCATAGCTACACCAGATCAAGTCTATTTTGTATCAAAGCTACCAAAGACACGCAGTGGCAAAATAATGAGAAGACTGCTCAAATCCATGGCAAAAGGGGATGAGATTGGGGATGTTAGCACCCTTGAAAACGAGGCTGCAGTAAGTGAGGTACAGGCTGCCTTTGAAGAGTTAAAACTATCAATTCAAAAGGATAGTGCTAAATAGAGATTATTTGGAGCTTAGAATTTTCTGTAATGCCAAATTTTTCTATAAATCCTGCAGTGACTTCTAAGACATACTGTGCTTTTTTCCCCTCTGCGTTCTGGAAGGTGCATGCCGCGGTTTCAAGTGCGGATTTGCAAGGTTGTGCGTTTTTTTCTATATGTACAACATTTCCATCTTTGTCAAACCATATGAGATCTAATGGAAACTGCATGTTTAACATCCACATGGAACGTGCTTGTTCGTCATCAAACACAAAAAACATTCCTTGGTTGTAAGGAAGTTGTTCTCTGAACATCAAGCCTCTCGTACGTGTAGCATCAGTATCCGCTATTTCAACATCTAATACAACATCATCCACTTTGATCATTCCACGAGGAAAATCAACTGATTCAAGCTTAGAATCACTTGGTATTGTTATCACACCAACCACACCAACTATGAACGCTGCAATTGAAATGGGAATTAGGACTTGAGCTCTTGATGTCACAAGATAAGAAGAAAAAGTTCTAGTTAAAAACCATGAAGTTGCTAAAGAGTGGACAAAGCGATTTCATCTCTCTAATCAGTAAAGACGAGTCCTCACTTTTTTGTTTATTAATCGGCGTGTAATATCGCATCACGATTAATATAGACTTCATTTTGTGGTCTAACACTGATATCTATAGTGTTATATACAATAACTCCAGAATACACAGAGGAAAAACGGTTGTCGCCAGACATTTGCAAGTATCACACCTATTTGCATTTACCCTTGTCTAATCTCAAAACCAATTTCGGGGGTTATGGTAACTGATGAATTCAGACAACCAAATTCAATCAACAAAGGATGAAGAATCACAATTTGTTAAAAGAAAAAAAACAGTAGAAGATCTAAGTGAAGAACTCGAATTACTTCAAGGTAATCAAAGAAGAATAATAGAAGAAATCAGGAGTTCACAGAAAAGATGCTTATTTTAGTAACTGTATGCATTCTTGGACTGATTTTTTTTGTATCATTCTATTACAGTGATGGATTCATTGCTTATGCCAAGACAGATTATGGTTATATTGTTAAAACACTTGTTCCGTGGCATATCGTTCCAGGACAAACACTATATGTGAACATAGTGAATGAAGCAAATGTTCCAGAATCCAAGATAAATGTAGTCGAGCAAGCAATAATGTCAAATGAAACAATTGCCCTTGATGACCCGATTATGCATAAAGGACCAACAGGCTCATCATCTGTATACTACAAAGGTTGGGAAGGTGCATTAGTTGCAGCTTCTATAAATTCAACACGATACCAGATTCCTAACAACTTTAGGATAGTGCAATCTTCTCCGCTGTCTGGAGATATCGTAATAAAACTCACTTCAGAACTTGATCCAGATGGATTAACAGGCAAGACAAAACCGTTGACATTTCAAAACAAAATAGTGAGAAGTACAATCATGATATATGGTGCAGATAAGCTTTCGGGGCAGCAGATTGCTACGATCACTAGACATGAGTTTGGACATGCGCTTGGACTCGAACACTCTACAGATCCAGAAGATCTCATGCATGCTAGTATACAGATGGAATATCCATACATCTCACCATGTGATGTAGACGCAATAAGAGCACTTTACGATGGCAATCAATTGAGTCAAGTCGTATGTAAAAAATAAGAGAATCTCTGAGGATGATACTTTTTATCTTATAAGATGATTACTTATGACATACGATATGATTCCTGCAATAATGTACTTTGAATTAACCATTGCCCAGATTAATTTTCAGAGACGAGTTCACTCCACTATCTTTTGGATGAATTTTGAAATGTCTTCGTGATATACAAATTCTTCAAGTTGTTTCTTAATGGATTCTACTATATCTTTGTGGGAATTTCCCAATATTTTTTTTAATACCTTATTAAGGTAATCTGGGTGGTCATAACAATCAGGAATGGATGAATTGTATTCCTTGTACAACATGATATTTACCTTGTCGAGCATAACAGCTCCACCAACTTCTAGCAAGCTCTGTTCTATGGCAAAACTGACAAGTGCTCTTTTAGCTTGGTGACCTATCGGCATCACAGATCAGATCATATTAAGATTAAAAGAGATGTCATATCTTGCTGATGCAGACAAGCCATGCCAAGATTACAACATCTGCTAAGTTTGCCATCTTTGTTAGTAATATTACGTTACATCTCTGTATTTAACACTATGATATGTGGTGTAAGGATACATGTCACATACTAAGGTTTTTTCGATGCAAGTTTCAAAAATGAGAATGAGTGAGGGAAAGAGTCAGGAACTTCTTATATTTTTAAGGATGATGTCAAAAAAGGGATTTTTCATTGTTCTCAAGTATGTCAAGGAACAAAAAAACATATCTTATAACAAAGTTCTGAAACATGCGATGGATAAGAAAATAGTGGAAAGTATGGCATCGATTACCATCATACTAAATGGCCTTACAAACCTAGGTTTATTGGAGAGATCTGTGTTGGCTTCGAGGCCAATTAGAACCAACTATAGAGTAACGAGAAACGGGCAGAAAGTAATTAAAAAATTCATAGAATTAGAATCCTTGTTCTAACCAGTTCAAAAATTTTAAAATCAATTCTTTTTTCATTTAACTAATATCTAATCCAGATTTTGAAGATTTTGCACTAGGCTTTAGTTAATTGTATCTTTGAAGTCTCTAATTGATCCAATAGTGCTCTTTGTTTGGTATCCAACATCAACGATTGTAGCACTATTGTAAACTCTCTCAAGATATTTGCCACCAAGTATCATAGGTGCACCTATTGCATTTGTTATCCCAAGTGGCTCTGGAATCCAAAATATGATCCATCCAATCTTTTGTAGCTTTTTGCCTGGTGCTGGTGCATGTTGCAATTTACTTAAAGAATCTGCGGTTCCCCTATCATCTATTTTTGCTAGTCCAGAATAAATCTCGGTTCTTCTTTTAACTGATTCAGTGATTCTTTTAATTCTATGAATGCTTTTGTGGTAATTCTCATTCATCCTTGTGAATTGCTGCATTAATAGTTAAAATTCCATGCTAAAGATCAATCACAACTAGGTAAAGATTTCTTACATGAGGAAATAGATTATATCATTCAAGGAACAATCATCACAAGTACTTGAAGAAACAAAGTAATGAAAGACTAGAATCCATAAAGGAAGCCCATAGGGCAGGAAAGGGTGATTCTAACACAAGAATAGAAGACTACCTTGAAGTGATATCAGAGTTAGTAGAGTTGAAAGGATATGCAAATACTATTGATATATCACGGTACATGAACGTTAGCGCTCCCAGCGTTACAAAGATGCTACAAAGGCTTGATGAAAACGGCTATCTAGAATATGAAAAATACCGTGGAATTAATCTAACTACAAAAGGAAACGCGCTAGCTGGTGCCGTAAGGCAAAAACACGGAATTTTGCTAGAATTTTTCATGATGCTTGGCATAGACTATGATGCAGCAAACCAAGATGCAGAGGGAATGGAACATCACCTGAATCCAAAAACAATAAAACAACTAAGAAAATTTGTAACATTCCTAAAAGCAAATCCAAAAGTTCTTGACAGCTTTGAATAGTTAATTGTGAACTAGTACCTTTATGTCATGTTTTGCCATGGCAGCACTGATTAATCTTTTTCCAGAATCTGATCTCTTTGAGATTTTTATTTTACCTTTCTTGCCTACGTGTGCAGATAGTAGATACTGATTTTTTACGTAAATGTCTGCATACATACCAGTCTTGCCATTATCAAGCTCAAGCACTAGAGAATTTCCAGACTCTGAAAGTTCAAAGTTAGCCTCATTGCCAAAGGAATGTACTTTTGGTTCAACATCTATGTGAACCCCAAGATTCTTTTCAAGCTCATTTATTGTAGAACCACCACGACCAATTATGGATGGAATTACATCTTTGTCAACTCTTACTTGGATACTGTTGTTTGAAAGAATCTCAATTTCTGCATCTGGGTCAAACCGGCGTATAGTTTCTTTTATCTTTGCCTCAGCCAATCTCTCTATGCCTCCACTTTTTGCCTCCTTTGATATTGGTATGACAACATTTTCCTCACCATACGTGTAGATCTCGTATTCCAGGGTCCGATTCTCAAAGTTGCGCACTTCTATCACCGGCCTTGCAAGATCTTGCTCTGTCATACCGGTTGGCACCTTCACCTTGAAGTCAAGCTCGTATACTTGTGCAATATCTCCACCCTTTACAAATACAACTGTGTCTAAAATGTGAGGAATCATGCCAAGATCTACTTTTCCTATGAATCTTTGAATGGCATCAAGTGGAGCACTAGCATGAACAACTCCTACCATTCCAACACCTGCCAATCTTAAATCTGCAAAGACTTGGAAATCACGAAATCTTCTTAATTCATCAAAGATAGTGTAGTCTGGTCTTACTAACAACAATATGTCTGCAGAATTTTCAAAGCTACCATCAAGTTGTGTATACTGCGTAATCTTATCGCCAACCTGAAGATCTCTTGGCGATTCAAAGGTTTTGACAATCTTTCCTTTTTGTGAATAAAAGTCAGCAAGACTGGAAGCAAAGGTGCTTTTTCCAGACCCTGGAGGCCCTGAGATAAGAATGCCTTCAGCTTTTTCAGAAAATCTTGTCATCAGCTTTTCTGATATATTGTACTGTTCCATTGAAAGTTTCACGATTGGGTGCACTATAGTAATTTCATAGTTATCTGAAAAGGGCGGGTGAGTTATTGCTATTCTAAAATCTTTATACTGAATAACAAGTGCTCCTGGTTTTGAAATTTCGATCGCACCAGCTTGGTTAACTCGAGATGCTTCAAGAATCTGTGTTGTTATAGAGCTTAGGTAGTTCTTTGTGAGAATTGTATCTTCAAAGTCTACAAGTGTAAAGGCTCCGGGCTTTCCTCGCTTTACCATGGGTCTTGTACCCTCTTTTAGATGCACACTCATTGTCTGGGAATCAAAAAATCTCTCAAACTCTAGATTTGTAGTCTTGACATCGGGCTTTGAATAGCTGGTCTTTATTCCCTCTGCTTCGGCAACAAGCGCTTGAACATAATCAGCAGTGTAAAAAATTGCATTATTTTTCTTTGCAATGTCTTTTATTATTGCATCAATACGACCATGACTTGCAAGTCTGATATCCTCCATGCTGGGCCTTTCGCCTTCAAATCTTAACGTAATGTTATGTTTCTCAGAGAGCTGACGTATTTTTTTGATCTCTTCCAGTCCTACAAAACCATACTCTTTGCTTCGCGAAGCTTGGGATTGAAGCTCATCAAGTACTGCAACTGGAATAATTATCTCACAATCTTTTAGGCTTCCAGCTTCAATTAGCTTGGTGATTTCACCATCTATTATAATGCTGGTATCGACAACAATTTTTTCCATCATCTAGTCAGGTTCTTTTGCGCTTTTTATTCATACCTGTAGAAATCCTATATAATTAACCCATGTTGGTGCTACAATATAGTATGATTTGCATTGGTGAGAATTAATGGCAATTTCGATAGAAGGATTTTTTCTTTGGTTGGGCTCTTTATCCTTATGGGATTTGCTTGTGATCTTTCTTGTTCCTGCCATAGTTGACTATTCTAGATCATTTGGCAAGTCTACATTTCTTTTATTGTATGGTCTAAAAGAAAGAAAGAAGCGAAAGTTAAGAGCAACGTTGTATCCAAGCTTCAAAATTTCATTACTAATACCTGCACATAACGAAGAGGCTGGAATTAGACATGCCCTAGAGGCTGCAATTGATGCAAAATACCAAAATAAAGAAATCATAGTAATTGATGATGGATCCACCGATAACACATACAAAATCGCACAAGAATTTGCACAGAAAAAATTAATCAAACTTGTTCGTCGTGAGAAGGCGTCTGGTTCAAAAGCTGCCGCATTGAATTATGGTGCGGCGTACGCAACAGGTGACATTTTGATGAGTATTGATGGAGACACAATTATTGAAAGAAAATCATTAGATGAAATAGCAAAGTATTTCGAGGACAAACAGGTTATCGCGGCCTCAGGTAACGTGAGGATACTAAGCGGAGATAATGGCGTACAGAATCTTCTAACCAAATTTCAAGCCTATGAATACATCATCTCAATGGAAATGGGGAGAAGATACAACGCAATTCTAAATAGCTTGCTAATAATTTCTGGTGCCTTTGGAGCATTTAGGAAAGAAATTTTCAGTGGTGTAGGTATGTATGACAAAGACACAATGACTGAAGACTTTGATTTAACAGTTAAAGTACGAAAATCTGGAGGAAGGTTAGCATTTGCAACTGAGGGTATATCTTGGACCTTTTGCCCTAACAATTGGAAGGCTTGGTGGAGACAAAGGACTAGGTGGTCATATGGACAGATGGCAACACTGATCAAGCACAAAGATATACTGTGGACAAAAGGTTACCGTTCTGCATTAATGATGTCTATTTATGATATGTGGATAATGGATGAAGTTTTTCTAGTGCTAAGGTTTGTTTGGCTTCCTTTTCTAATATTCAAATTCACAGATGTGTTAGTATATCTTCTTACTCTATTTTTTATGATTTACATGGTATCTGAAATATTTGTGCTCGTATCATCTGCAATCCTTTCACCACGAAAACAAGATCTAAGACTAGCCTATCTTGCACCATTAATCGTGTTTTTCTACAGGCCACTTTACAGTCTACTTAGATTCACGGCGTTTATCACATGGATTTTTGGAAAGAATGTAAAATGGTAAGACGTTTAGTTCTACAATTAGTTATAATCTCATGCATCGCTTCGTTAATGTATTTATCCTTGCCATCAAACGCAATTGAAACAGGACAGGCAGAGATAGTTATCACCGATATCTGGCTTGACCCCGAACATCCACAGGCAGGAGATAAAGTAACGATATTTGGGAATGTATACAATGGTGGGACATTTAGGACAGAGTACTATGCAAAAGTTGTTACTGTCGGCTTTTTAATAGACGGAGAATTACGAAAGATAGCAGAGCTTGGAAATGTAAATCCAGGCAGCACAAACAATGTCAAAGTCTCCACTGGCTCACTCTGGGAGGCTGAGTGGGGTAAACACAACATGACAGTTATCATAGATTACCATAATACATTACCCGATCAATACGACAATCCGACTAATAACATAATAGAAAAAACCTTCATAATTGAGCCTGTTAGTTCATCTCAAATTAATTTTGATATAACACCTTCTTACATTATTCATGGTCAAGATTCTGTTATTGCGTTAAATGGCAGTCTTACAGAATCGGATTCTGGGGCTCCATTAATCAACCAAAACATTATTCTGATGGCAGGAGATTCAAGGCATCCTTTGATAACTGATAAGAATGGTAAATTTGCTGTAACAAAGGCGATCACTTTTTCAGAAGGAAAATTCTTGGTGACGGCGTCATTTGAGGGAAACTTTCCTTATCTTCCGTCAAACTATTCTGGTTATGTTTTTAATTTGCCACCTTCAAAGGATACAGCTGCACTTGTATTAAAAATTAAAGATCCTAAAGATAATTATGATTTTCAAAATCTGCCTGCAGAAATAACCATATTTCAAGATTCTTATGATAATTTGTATGCAAGAATTTCAACTGGTGAAAAGGGAGTTTTATTAGATAACGGCACTGTATGGACAGGTCTACCTGGAAATCATTCTTATCTTGAAGAAATCTATGTCAATGGAAGATTCTTTTTTGGAACCGATTGGAAACAAATACCTGAAAAGCATGTATTACAAGAAAATATTTACGTTCCTGAAACTGCACAAATTCGGTTCCACGTAACAGATGTAGATAACAATCCATTATCTGATACTATAGTCAAAACTTGGATATATTTTGTAGAAACGGATGAAAGCGGTTTTACTGCATGGTTCGATATGTTGCCAACTAGAACGAAAAAAGAGCCATATGTTACAGTGGGTTCTACACACGATGGGAGGATAATCAAATCAGAACCATTCTTTGTAACCAGTGGAGAAAAAAAAATCATTGACATAGAAGTCCGAGAACCGGAAGTGACAATTCCATTATGGATAAAAGATAATGCCAAGCGGTGGTCAGAAGGTTCTATAAGTGAAAAGGATTTTGCATCAGCAATACAATACCTTATAGAACAAAAAATTATTGTAATTCCAACTAGTATAGAATCTGCGTCGGATCAATCAATTCCACAATGGATAAAGAAGAACGCGAAATGGTGGTCTGACGGCCAAATATCAAATGGCGACTTTGTTCGAGGACTCCAGTATCTAATGAAAATTTACGTCATACGTGTATGAAACCTTAACCGTTAAGGAAAATGTTCACTTCTTTTGTGTAAAGAATGCTGTATTTTTGAATAAAACAGTAAATATAATTAAAATCAGGAGATAACATAGGAGTAGACGATGACAACACCATCATCTCAAAAGAGTATTGTTATAATAGAAGATAGTCTAGCCGTTGCTACTCTTATACGGGACTTTTTAAAGAAACTTGGTTATCAAAATGTCCACATTTGTGATAGTGGTAGAATTGGCATACAAGTTTTTGAAGAACTTGCCAAGTCAGGTAAATTACCAATAGTCATACTTGATTACCGCTTGCCAGACATGAATGCTGATGCTGTGATGTCAGAGATCTTTGCAATTAGGCCAGATGCCAAAGTAATAATAGAAAGTGCAAACGAAAAAACTGACGAAACCATAAAGAATGTACTTAGGTATGGCGCTTATGAGTATCTTGAGAAACCTATCAGGTTTGAAAATCTAAAAAGTACTATGCAAATACTTGAGGAGGAAGACAGGATTCTTGAGAACAAACCGCCAGAAACACAAAAACAAATAGGCTCCCTTTTAAATTCATCCATACAGATTAGTCTAGCAAGAATTTCTGAATACTGTAACATGAAAAAGGAAGACGTTTTGGAGCATTTGAAAAAATTAGAATTGGATGGGAAAGTCGTTTGCCTTGAGGACATTAAAGAAATCTCATGTAGCATGTGCGGATCAGTAAAAATAGGACAGATCTTTCACTGCCCTTCCTGTAACAGTTCAAATTTCAAACATGGCAAGCTAATAGAGCATTTCAAGTGTGGTAATGTCTCTTTAGAAGAGTCATACAAGAATAACACTTGCCCAAAATGCCGCAAAGAAATCAAGACAATTGGAGTAGATTACAAGGTTTTGGAAAACTACTATATCTGTAATGACTGTGACGATAAATTTGCAGAACCATCGCAAGAGTATCTCTGCTTACACTGTAACAACAGATTCAAGCTTGATCAAGCAAAATGGATAACAAGTGAAGGCTTTAAGGCAATTAATTTGTAATTTCTGTTTGTTCATCAAGTGCCATCGCAATGGATGCTAGCACTTGGTCTGAACCAAAAGGTTTCACTAAATACGCCAAGGCTCCATGTTCTATGGATTTTGTAATGGTCTTAAGGTCATCACTTGCAGTTATCATAACAATTTTTGCATTTGGATTTACAGCCATTATCTCCTTAAGTGTATCTAGGCCATCTTTTTTTGGCATGGCTATGTCTAACAATAATACGTCAGGTTTTACGTCATTAAATTTTTTTATGGCATCCATCCCATTAACTGCTTCAGCTACAACTTCATGATTTCCCAATTTCAATAAATCTTTTAGAAGCAGTCTAATTGAATCTGAATCCTCAGCAACCATTATACGTGCCATACTTGAACCACATCGGCATTTTTCTATTTAAGGACAGGTATGTATTAGTAGTATATACACACAATTACACACGACTTCTCATCAAAAATTAATAATAATATCAACAATTCACCAAGAACAATTGCTGGGATATGACGGTAAATACATTCTAAAAGACACTGAATAACAATTTAGATGGTTTCAGTACATTTGGTATTTTTACGAGTTTTTGTCAAGTGTCCTTGCAATGATCTTTAAGACCTGATCAAAGTCAAAAGGTTTCAATATGTACGATAAGGCTCCCTCTTTAAGACAATCTTGCATTGTCTTAAGGTTATCACTTGCAGTTATCATAATAATTTTTGCATTTGGATTATTAGTAATTATTTCTTTGATGGTGTATAGACCATCTTTTTTTGGCATGGCCAAGTCCAACAATAAAAGATCAGGCTTTGTTGCATTGAATTTCTCTACTGCTTCCTCTCCATTGGCTGCTTCAGATACTAATTCATGATGACCTATCTCTAGGATGTCTTTCAAAACCATTCTAATTGCGTCCGAATCATCTGCAATCATTATGCGAGCCATGCCTTAGTTAAATAATTGATTTTTTGCTATTTAAAGACAGGTATGTGCTAGTAACCCAATACGTCAGAATAAGTACGTCGCAATTTACTCTTTAATTCACCAGCGTTTTTGTCAATAGTACCACTAAAAATTTTCTTCATAACCAGATTGGATTCTACGAGAGTTTGATAACTACCTGTCAGCACACCATTTATGATAACATGTTTTAAAATTGTATCAGTCATCTTGGCAATATCGCCTATGTCATTTTGATCCATCATTGGAGCCAGACCCTTTATTTTATGAAGATGCTTTCCAATGCTCTGAGCATTATTTGAGATATCCATGTCATTACCACATCGCGTTAAAATCTGATCCAATGCGTCTAGCTCCTCTTGAACCTCTTTTCTAGCAATTCTAAGGAAATTGTCAGACATTCGATGCTTCCTGTTAGTCAACTTAGATACTAACTTTTATAGCCTTTATGATAGCCCGAAAATTAAATGAAAATCATTCAAAAGACGTATTTTTTACTAGCTGTTATAATTGCTGTTGCATCCATCAACTTATTTCTGCTTTTAGCAACGGAGCAAGAAACTGAAGCTGATTCAAATGCTATCATTGGTGCTACCGATCTTAAAGCCACCACTGAAAGGATTCTAGGTACTTCAAACGCCGTAGCAGCAGCAGATGAAGGAGCTAGAGAAAGACTCAAAATAAGATTGGATGTCTTTGATAACATTTTAAATACACTAAGATATGGTGGTGAATTAAACAATAATAAAATAACAGCTGTACCAGATGTGCTTAAAAGTGACTTCGAAAACATTACTATTTTAGGAGATTCATACAAACGCAAAGCCCAAACAATACAAGTTGCACAAGTCTTTAACCCTGAAGTGAGGGATGCATTGAAGTATGTTTTGGGAAAAAATGGTGAGCTAGTAGTGAAAACAGATGAAATTCAAAGAGAACTTTCCTCACTTGACAGGAATTATAATAGACACAAAGAAATAGCAATGGAGCTTCAAGAACTTGCAAAATCAATTGGAGAAAATACCTTACGTATTTCAATTGGAGAAGAAGGGAATATTCAGGCTGAAGTTAAGAAGGATAGAATTCTTTTTGAGGCAAATCTTAGAAAACTACTACAAATTCCACTTACAGGTTTAGAAACAGATGGCCTTCAAATAGAATCTGAAGATCTTGAACCAATTCCCAGAGAAAATTCTGCCGCACTTCGGGACGTGGATCCTTTATGGGAGGCTATACAGCTGAAATTAGGAATAATAGAATCTAACTCCTTGCTTTCAAAGGAATTTAGCACTGCGCTAAGTGAACTACGAGATGAACGAGAAGCTATACTATCTTCAATTGATAAATTTGTGGATGACTGGCAAGCCTTGGTAGATAAAAAAGAAGATGATAAAGCACTTATTGCGCAATCGCTTCTTATAGCTGACGTAGCCGTTTTTGTTATCGTATTGCTATCAATCAGAAAATCATTGAGTCCATTAAGTTCTCTTTCGACGGCTCTTTCTCGTATCAGAGAAGGAATCTATGGCGAAAAAATTGCATACAGTTCAAAAGACGAGATTGGTGAGCTTGCTGAAACATTTAACAGAATGTCAATTACAATAAAACAAAAAGAAGACGAGGCACAAAAAATCGAAATAGCAAAAGATGAATTTCTTGCCATGATCACACACGAACTAAAAACGCCTTTAGTGCCTATCCAAGGGTACGCCGATATTTTACTTGGCGGACATTTAGGCGAACTTAACAAAAATCAGAAAGAAAGAGTGGAAATAATCAAGTCAAGCTCTGAATCGCTTTTACAGTTAATATCAGATTTACTTGATGCACAAAAATTAGAACTAGGTCAACTCAAAATTAAAGCACAGGTTAACAATCTCAAATCCACTTTGGACAAAATAATAGCGGCTATGGCGCCACAGGCAATTTCAGATCAGGTTGAACTGACACATAATCTTAAAGGAGACAGTTATGCATTATATGATGAGGAACGTATACAACAAGTTCTTGCCAACTTGATAAAAAATAGCATAAGGGCTGTTCAACCAAAAACAGGCAAAGTAGAAGTTCTAGTGGAAGATTATAAAAACGACTACAAAATCTACGTCAGAGACAACGGAAAGGGCATACCAAAGACTGCTATGGATAAGATCTTTAAAAAATTCTATCAGGTAGACACATCTACTACTAGAGAAAAAGGAGGTAGTGGGCTTGGTTTGGCTATCAGTAAAGGTATCATAGAAGCTCACGGCAGTGAAATACAGTTCGAAAGTGAACTTGGTATAGGAACTACATTTTCGTTTATCCTTCCCAAAACTCAAAAATCTGGTATATAGCATAAACAAAAAATACTTGAACACAGGCGAACCATTATTGAACCTAGAAGATTATGCTGAAAAGGCAGTTGAATTTGCACGTCAAAGCGGCTGTCAATACTGTGATGTCAGAGCAGAAACTGTTGCTAGCAATGGATTTCTCTTAGAGAATGGTGAAATTGAACACTTTACATCTTCTAACAATTCTGGTTTGGGCATAAGAGTTCTTGCAGCTGGCTGTTGGGGATTTTATTCAGTTTCTAATCCCAATTCTTTAGAGGAGATGAAAAATGCTGCTCAGGAGGCAGTGAAAAGTGCGTTACATTATTCTCTAAGTAAAAAACAGAAAGTAAGACTTGCGGATGCCCCAACTTGTGTAGATGAGGTAGATTTTAGAGTCTTAAAACAGCCCACAATAGAAGAAATGACAAAGCTTGGCTTTGAATGTGATAGTATAATCAAAAGCAAGAAGAGGATAAACAAATCGTCTATATCGATGGAATGTGATATGTTTTCAAAATATTTTGTAAACAGCGATGGTACAAAAATACATCAAAATTTTGTAGATACCATAGCTAACTTATCAGCTACCGCACGCGAATCTGGGCTGACAGAATCTGTAAATACAACGGAAGGAGGCAGGGGTGGAATGGAAATGATACTTGGACAAAACGACATTACAAAAGCCGCTGAATTTATTGCACAAAAAGCTACAGAGCTCATAGATGCAAAAACTGCAAAAGAAGAGAGCGCAACAGTTGTTATGAACCCAGATTTTGTCGCCCTTCTAACACACGAGATTCTTGGCCATCCGTCAGAAGCAGATAGAGTACTTGGGAAGGAGATGGCTTGGGCTGGAGGTGCTTGGTGGGCTGGCAAGCTTGGCGAAAAAGTCGGTTCCTCAAAATTAACTGTAATTGATGATCCGACAATACAGGGAAACCTTGGATGGTACATATATGACGATGAAGGAGTTTTTGCAAAAAGAAAAACACTGATAGAAAATGGTGTTCTAATAAATCATATGCAAAGCAGAGAAACTGCATCCATTTTCAACACAGAACCAAATTCTGGTATGCGAGCTTCAGGATACGAGTTTATGCCATTGATCAGAATGGCATGCACCTGCATACAACAAGGAGATTGGGAACCTCAGGAAATGATAAAAGAAGTAAAGAATGGTTATCTTATTTCCAACATGAAGATCCCATCAATTGACATGATGAGATACAACTGGAGCATCTCCTGCCAGTTTGCACAGAAAATAGAAAATGGTGAACCTACGGAATTACTAAGGGATGTAATAGTGATGGGTACTGCACCAGAATTTTTTAATTCTATTGATGCTTGTGGTAAGGACTTTACTGTAAGGCCAGTTACTAATTGCGGAAAGGGAGATCCGATGCAAACTATGAGAATGGGAAACGGTGGACCTCACATACGTGGAATGGCAACTGTAAAAAGTGTAGGCGTATAGATTGTCAAACCAGCTTGATATGTTAAGCTCAAAGATAATGTCTTGTGTCAAGTGTAACCTATCAAAATCAAGAACTAACGCAGTTCCTGGCAAGGGTAGTCCTACTGCAGAGATCCTGTTTATAGGAGAAGCACCTGGCAGAAATGAAGACTTGAAAGGCGAACCATTTGTGGGTTCTGCTGGGAAAATTCTATCTGAGGCTCTAGATTATGCTGGTCTTTCACGAGATGATGTCTTTATAACAAACGTGGTAAAGTGCAGGCCGCCAAGTAACAGACTACCACTTCAGGAAGAAAAAGACGTCTGCCATGAACACCTCTCAAAAGAGCTAGAGATAATCCGACCAAAAATAATATGCATACTGGGAAATACTGCCTATGGGTCTCTTTTGGGGGGAGACTCCATAACAAAGAACAGGGGCAAGATAATTGAAAAGAACGGCCAACTATATTTTTTGACAATACATCCAGCTGCAACAATTTACAACCCAGAACTCAAATCCGTACTAAAAGATGACATGAAAATATTGGCAAAGGCAATTGCTAAATTAAAACAATAAGATTGAGGTTATCACATGAGGATACTTCCACGTTCATTTTATGCAAGAGACACCGTTGATGTTGCCAGAGATTTATTGGGAAAATTACTTGTGAGAAGAATAGATCAAAAAACAATTTCTGGTATAATAATTGAAACTGAAGCTTACAGATACAAAGATGATCAAGCAAGCCATTCCTTTGTAGGAATGACACAAAGAAACAAAGCCATGTTTGGGCAAGTCGGTATCGCATATGTCTATTTTACTTATGGAATGCATTATTGTATGAATGTCGTCGCAAAAAATGATGAACATCAAGCCGGTGCAGTACTTTTACGTGCACTAATACCAAGAGAAGGAATAGGTTTTATGATAAAACAAAGAAAGACTGACGTAATCTTAAATCTTACAAGCGGACCTGCAAAACTAACACAGGCTTTACAGATAACAAAAAAACAATATGGTGAAGATCTTACTAAGCTATCCGCTCTTTTTATTACAGAGGGTGTCAAAATTAAGAAATCTCATGTTATAGCAATGTCAAGAGTTGGTATAAAAAAAGCAACTGATAAGCTCTGGAATTTCACAGTGCAAAATTAGCTACTCTTCATCTTTTGCTGGTCTGAGTGTCCATGGTGCAACCCTACCAAGCACTCTTTCCCAGTTGAGTCGTAGCATCAATATTACTACTCCTGTTATCATTGCAACAAAGATTGCTGTACCGATGTATATTGTACTTACATCACTTACTTTATCAAGCAAGGGATTGATATACGACAGGCCAAAGCTTCGAGAGATAAACACTATGGCATAGCTTAGAACAATCTTTCCAACAACCGTGGATATGAAGAATCGTAGTGGATTATATTTTGCAAGTCCTAATGGAACATATATAAAATCGTCGGGTATGGGAGTTGCAGCAGCCACAAAGGCAGCACCTGCGCCGTAACGTTTTACTAATCTTTCAAATGGTTTTATTCTCTTACGAGTTTGCTCAGTGATTATCTTTCTGCCACCATAACTTAAGGTAAAGATTATCTGTTTTGCAGCTGCAGATGCAACTGCGCTGGTTATAGCTATGATATTAAGATCAAATTGATCAGTTGCTGACATTGTGGCTAGAAGTATAAAGGCAGGAAATGGAACAAACGGAATTAAAGAACCAAAAAAACTTACCAACATAAGGCCTACATAACCTACTTCAGGATCTATTGGAAAAATATCGGTTAAATCCACAAGTCACCCACTAAATCCCCCTTATTTAATCAGATATATACTCTAGTAACCGCGTGCAAAAATTACGTTTTCTTTACTTGGTCCTTTACAGTTAATGCACTTAGAGGCCGTGCTGTTGTTGTCAAAAGGAATTACCCGAATGTCAGCCCCAGTCAACTCCTTTATTTTTTCTTCACACTTTTGGTCTCCGCACCATGGCGAACTCAAAAACATTCCTTTTTCCAGCTCTGACTTGAAAATATCAAAATCTGATACGCTCTTAGTTTTTTCTTTAAGAAAACTTTTAGTCTTTTCAAACATGCTTTGTTGTATGTCATTTAACACAGATTCAATGCCTTGTACTAATTTGTCAAACATAAGGTCAGTCTTTTTTTGATTATCTCGTCTCACTAGAACAATTTTGCTCTTAGCCATGTCCTTTGGACCGATCTCTACTCTTAGTGGAACACCTTTCATCTCCCAATCATGAAATTTGTAACCGGGAGTAAACTCGTCTCTAGAGTCCAAATATGCCATGATTTTATTTTTTGATAAGGATTGCACTATCTCTTGAGCCTTCTTTAGCACTTGTTCTTTGTCAGACTCAGAATAGTAAATTGGGACAACTACTACTTGAATTGGAGCAACTCTAGGAGGTAAGACCAAACCCTTGTCGTCTCCATGAACCATTATCAATGCACCAATAAGTCTCCAAGAAACGCCCCAAGATGTTTGCCATGCAAAATTTTCTACGTTATCTTTGTCCAAAAATTTCACATCAAATGGTTTTGAAAAATTCTGACCTAGGAAGTGTGATGTTCCCATCTGAAGCGCTTTGCCATCTGGCATTATTGCTTCCATGGTTGTCGTGTAG
>Ga0209751_10001281_pt1 | contig 26018 bp, 27 predicted proteins | sample RifCSP13_1_FD_184019 | JGI IMG/M metagenome (GOLD analysis project Ga0209751, IMG submission 184019) | Soil microbial communities from Rifle, Colorado - Rifle CSP2_sed 13_1 (SPAdes) (version 2) | ecosystem: Environmental > Terrestrial > Deep subsurface > Rock core/Sediment | place: Rifle...
CTCCACGACGAGGTCCAGCTCTCCGACGCCCCCACCCCAGCCGAATCGTCGCCCGAGGACATCGAGCCCGAGGAAGACGCCGCGAGGCGACCGGACACGCAGGACGCCCTCGCCCGCCTCGACCTCGAAGCGGTCGAGGAGCGGCGCATCATCGGGGTCCACGGTGCTGATGCGGACCGCCTCGCCGTCCCCGCCGTGCAGGTCGATGCCGCCGCTGCTGGTGGCGATGGCGAACAGGCCGTTCGTGCCGATGCGGTGCTCGATGGCCCCGCCGCGCGCCTGCTGTGCGGCCATGGTTCAGGCTCCCCTGCCCAGGCGCCGGATCGCCTCGGCGGCGTCAGCGGCCGACAGCTCGCCGCGGGCCACCTGGCTCAGGATCTCGGTGCGCCGGGCGGTGACCTGCTCCTTCGTCGGCTCGGTGACAGGGACCGCAGTGGCCACCTCGGTGACCTCGGCCTCCATGGTCGGGCCAGCGACCTCGCCGTCGGCCAGCCCGAGGGCTCGGACGAGCGCCTCGACGCGGTTTCGGACGGTGGGGTAGGAGATGCCCAGCTCGCGCTCCATCTCGCGCAGGTTGCCGCGCGAGCGGAGGAAGCTCTCGAGGAGCGCCAGCTGTTCGCGGCTCAGGCGCCCGTAGCGGCCGACGCTGAAGTCGCCCTCCAGGGTCGTGCCGCAGTGCCCGCAATGGAGGCGCGTGACAGCCAGCTCGTGCGAGCAGACGGGGCAGGTGGAGATGACCTCGTTGGGCACGTCAGCGCTCCTGGGCGCCGCGTGCCGCGGGCATGCGGCGCGGCTGCGGCCGGACGGAGCCGTGGTCGATGGTGCGCGTCAGCTGGTTGCGACCCGACCGGGTCGAGCTGCGGTCCAGGAGGCGCCGGGCGTCCGCGGCCGCGGCCCCGGGGAAAAAGAGTCGAGCGTCGAACATCGTGGTGTCCCCTGCCTGTCGTGGTTCGTGACAGGAACATTAGAGCATTAGTCTTTTACTTTGTCAATACCGTCTTTCACTTTACGCAACCTACAGACACGTTCCCGCCACCTAGGGACGCCGCGAGCGGGCACGGTCACGCCAGGCACGGCTGATCGCGCGGGATGGCGGGGGCGGTGTCCCCCAAGGGCGGGTGAGGCTAGCGGGTGAGGCTAGTGCCCCTCGCTCGAGCCGCCCTGGGCCCCGGCGCGCATCGCGGCAGCCTGGACCAGGAGCGGGATCGGCCTGGCCATCGGGGGTCGGCCGGCGTCGGGAACGTCCACGACGTACTTCGTGCGGGCGAAGGCGTCGACCATGACCGGGTCGAACTGGACGCCCGCGTACTTGCGCAGCTCGGCCATCGCCTGCTCGGCCGTCAGCGGCGTCATGCGGTAGGGGCGAGCGGCGGTCATGGCCTCGAAGGCGTCGGCGACGTGCAGGATGCGCGCGAGCTTCGGGATGGCCTCGCCGACCAGGTGGTCGGGGTAGCCCGAGCCGTTGTACCACTCGTGGTGATGGCGGATGATCGGCAGCTCGGGCGCGAGGCGCTTGACCGGCTTGATGATCTCCTCGCCCTTCACCGGGTGCATGTTCATGATGATCCGCTCGTCGCGAGTCAGGCGCTCCGGCTTGAGCAGGACGGCGTCGGGTACGCCGATCTTGCCGATGTCGTGCAGCAGCCCGCCCCATTCGAGCGCCTCGACCTCGGCCTCCGAGCAGCGCATCTGGCGCCCGATCTCGATCGAGATCTCCTGGACCCGGCGGCTGTGGCCGGCCGTGAACGTGTCCTTCGCGTCGACGGCGGAGGCCAGGCTGCGGATCGTCTGGGTGAACATGTCGCGGATCTCGACGACCCGGTGGTACGCCCCGCGCGTCGTCGCCAGCGGCAGCCCGAACAGCAGCGCCGCCCACTCCCCGACCGCCACCGACACCAGCGCCATCAGCCACGCCAGCGGGGACAGGGCAAGCATGCTGAGGGAAACGATTGCCCAGTCTCCCTGCAGCACCGCGCGGAAGGACAGCCCGTCACGGAGTGCTGTAGCAGCCGACGAGAGCGCGCTATTCAAGAGAAGGTAGACGCCGCCGGCCAGGACTGCCGCTGTCAGTGTGGCGGGGGTCGCGGTGAACGCCCCGGCCCCGGCGATTCCACGGTACGTGAGAGCGCCGGCGACCGCCGGTATGACAATCACCGCATGGTTGTAGAGGGTCCCGTACCACGGAACCCGCCCTCTGAGCTCGCGCCACTCAGTGGTCCCGATTGCGGCAACGATAGCCGCTGCTGCTGGCCCAGCCAGAAAGGCGCTCGCGAGGATGGGACTGCCTGACACGCTAACACGGGTCCCACGCGGCAACAGCACTGGCGCAGCCGACGTCAGGAGAGCAACGGCGACCCAGAAGGGAATGAAGAGGGGATCAGTCGGTAGAGGGAAGAGGAGAAGCGTTGCAGCCAGCGTGACAACGCTGGCTGCAACGACAAGTGCTACGAGGACCTTGAGGGCGGTGTTCACGGCTGGCGAACGCTACTGCGCATCGGTCCCCGGAGTCTAGGCCTCTGGGCGTATCAGGGACGTAGCCCGAAAGTACTACTCAATGGGCCTCTACAAGGGGCGGATGCCAGCGCCACCGGCCGCGATCACGGCGAGTAGCATCCCGAGCAGGGATGTGACCCGCCAAACTCGCGACATCATGGCCGTGACTACCAGGGCTTGCCGGTCATGTTCGGCTCCACGCTCGCTTCCTCCTGCGGTCCCGTGCCTTGCAGCACGAGAACCGACCTGACGGATTCGTCGGTCGGTTGCACTAGTCGCTCAACCCGGCCCTAAGTGCCCATTTCAGGTAGGGTGTCAGCGCGTCCGAGCGTCTTAACAATGCCTCCTAGTACTTCAGTACCAGTCGGTGGCCGGACTGTAGGTATCGCGCCGAAGGAGGGTCAATACGCAGGCATGCGTAGTTGGACGGAGGTGATGCTCCCCTACTGCCGCACATCGCCCCGCCGAGAACGCTGGCAGTGCGGACGTGCCGATCTACGGGGCGTCAAGAGCGTCCGTGAGCCCCCGGAGTACAACGTCGTCAAAGCTCGGTGGTGAGGCAGCGTATGCTCCCGATAGGCGCTGGCGTAATGGGCGTACTGCTCGATTGCCGCCGCACGCGATCCGATAGCCGCGTAGCACCAGACGAGTCCCCTCTCGATGTCAGTCGCTTGCGGATCGACGGCGAGAGCCGCCCGGCCAAGCGCCACGGCGCCCGCGAGATCTCGCTCGCTCGCGAGTTGGCGCTGCGTGGCCTGCACCAGGTGTAGGTATGTCGAATGCAGATGGTCGCGCCAGTCAATTGCCCAGTCCTCGTACTCGAACTCGGGCGCGAACTTGCCCGAATAAGAGAGCGCCACGGTCGCGGCCTGTGACGAATCGGTCGACAGGACGGTCAGAGCGGCGGCCGACTGCTTCAGGAACGAGGCCGAATCGATGCTCACTTTGACGGGATCGAGCCACAGAACCTCACCCTGATTCGCGACGTAGTCCACAGAGGTGTCCTCGTCATACCAGGGGTCGATGTCACGTCGCAGGAAGTAGACCGTCTGATTGAGGCTGTTGCTTGCCGCGGCCGGTGACAACTCGGGCCACATGTCTTCGAGCACCTGCTCTCGCGTGGCCGTCTGGTTCGGACGAGAGATTAGGTAACAGAGGAGCCCAGCCGCTCTTCGGCGAATCGAAGAAACATGCACGGTCCGGTCGCCCACCTCGAAGCGACCGCGACCGAAATCGTGAATCACGAGGGCAGGACTCCTGTCTCGAGCGAGGGCCCTCCCAAGCCCTAGGGCTCGTGGACCCTTGAGGTACGTCCTCTCAAACGCGCGCAGGAGCGGGACATCGGAAAGCGTTCCAGTTCGATCCAGCAGCCGGGCGGCTGCCAAGGAGGCCGGGTTGAGGCCGCGTGATACGACCCTCCGGATGACTCGTCTCCAGCGTTCAGGCCAGCGTTCCATGGACGCGCGCAAGCACTCCGGCAACGCATCGAGCAGGTGGAGACTTCCCGCAATCACTTCGGCTACGTCAAGCAGCGCAAGCCCTCCCAGCCGACCCGCAGCGTCAACGCTGTGCAAGAACAGGGCTCGATCCTCGGTCGATGCTGCAACCAGCACTCGCATTCGAGTCACCCAGTGGGCACATCCGCTTGTCCGAGCCATCGAGAGGGCCTCGCCTCCAACCGAAGCTGCTCGCTCGTGATCGCCGATGGCAAACAGGGCCAGAGCTTGCAGAGAGGTGCAGCTGATCTTTGCGGCGATGCCGATTGGAGCCGACATCTCTGCGGGGTCGAGTGCCAAGAGTGCGGCCATGGCATCACCCTCGATGATCGCCTGGCGGGCCGATGCCATGGCCCACGTGGTTCGTCCGGCTGGGTCCACCCGTCCTCCGGCCAGCGAATCAGAGGCTGCCGTCAGGAATGAAAGCGACTTGCCATCTGCGCCGGTGATGGACGAGAGGTAGGCCATCTCACTGAGTGCATCAACGTCTCGAGTACCTGTCGCCTCAGCCATAGCGACGTACTCGTCAGCTTCGGCGAGATGCCGAAGCTCGGCGGCACACAGGGCCAGGAAGGCGCACGTTGACGGCATCTCCAACGGCGTGTGGCCAGCGGCCCTGAAGTTCTCCAGCGCGTGCCGTCCCAGCTCGAACGCTGGGGCGTACCGCCCTCTGTAGAACTCGACGACCATGGCATTGTGGAGGCTGATGCCGGCGAGAAAGGTGAATTCCGCCGCCAGGTGCTGTTTGGCGAGATCCCTGAGCTGATGGGCGATGCGCGGCAAATCCTGATCCCCTTCAGGCGAGAAGATCAGGCGATGGCCTTCAGCTAGGCTCCAGAAGAGTTGTGGTGTTTCTGAATCGGCCTGTATCTCCTGCACCATTGAGATGCACGCTTCCAAGTCTCCATTCCACCAATGCGCGCGAAGGAGCCCATGGCGCACGAGGGCGCGGGTGGTGGGGCCGACGGTGTCGAGGTCGATGGCCTCGAGGCGGTCGAGGGCTTCGGGGAGGCGGCCTTCCTCGATCTCCTGGAGGGCCAGGATGACCTCGATGTCGGGCTCGGTGGTGTGGCCCTCGAGCTGGGCGACGATCTCGGCGGCGGCACCCCAGGAGCCGGTGCCGAGGGCGACGAGCACGGAGCGCACGAGGACGCGAGCGGCGTCGGCGAGCGCACCGGCGGCGATGTAGTGGCGGCACGAGGTGAGCCAGGCGTCGCGTTCGGCGGCGAGGGCGACCCGCAGGTGCATCTCGCGGATCTCATCCGGCGAGGCCTCCTGCGTCAGCTGGCGCAGGAGGAACTCGCGCAGCAGCGGGTGGTAGCGAAAACCGCGGCTCGACTCGCCGCGTCGGCCAAGGAGGCCGACGTCATATGCCTCGGTGATCCGCTCGCGCAGCGCCACCTCCGAGGGCGGTGGCTCATCGGCCGCGAAGAGCGCGACGGTGTGAGGTGGCACGATGCGCTCGAGCAACGATGTCCCGACGAGGAATCGCCTCATCCCCGGCGTCGCTTCGCGCAGCACCTCCTGCGCCAGGAAGTCGTAGACGGGCTCGGTCGCGCCGGACAGCTGCCGGACGAACGCCCGAACCTCCACGTTGGACCGCCCGCGGAGGGTCGAACGCAGCAACTGGAGGCTGGCCGCCCAACCCTCCGTGCGCCGCTCGACCTCGTCGAGGACGTCGTCCTCGAGCGGCTGGCCGTAACCCTCGGCGAAGAGCCGGCCGGTCTCCTCGCGGGTGAAACGCAGGTCCCCCGTCTCGAGCTCGGAGACCTCGCCCATCGCGCTGAGCCGGCCGATGGGCAGCTCCGGCTTCCGGCGCGTCAGGAGTACGTAGCTCAGGGTCGGCGGCGCATCGCGCAGGAGCCGGCTCATGATCAGCTGCACGTCCGACGACTCGTCCACGAGGTGGTAGTCGTCCAGGATGAGCAGCATCGGCTCCTCGGTCAGCCGCCCCAGCTCGCTCATGAAGGTGCCCAGCACCACCTCGCGCGTCGGGTTGGCGGCCGCGATATTGGCGAGGAGCGGCAGCGTCACGCGCCCGAAGTCGGGGACGGCCTCGCGGTAGGCGGCGATGAGGTAGTTGATGAAGGTGACCCAGTCGCCATCGGTGTGGTCGAGCTTGAACCAGAGGCAGCGCACGTTGCCCCGCTGGGTGAAGTCGGCCAGCAGGGTCGTCTTGCCGTAGCCGGCATCGGCCACGACGAACGACAGGCGCCGGCGGACGTGACGAGACAGCCAGTCCAGCAGGCGCCCGCGGTGGAGCGTCTCCGGGCGCACCGGCGCCGGGGTGATCTTCGCGCGGGAGATCGGTTCGAAGTCGGCGGGCGGGTCCACGTCCTCGAAGAGGTAGGCGGGCTGCGGGCGACCCGGGCCGACGGGGATCGGCTCGTCCGGGCGCACGATCGTCGCGTCCCGAGTCAGAGGCGCGAACGCCACATCCGCCGGACGTGAGGCGAAGGATAGGGACGGTTCAGCCGACTGGTCAACGCGTGGCGCACGAGGCGGGGCGGAGAGGGCAGTTGCGCGCCCCGAGGGCGAGGCGTCGTCGGGCAGGCGGTAGGTGGGCGGACGATCGAACATGACGCGAGTGTCGCGATTGGGACTTCACCGCCGCTTAGCTGCGCGACGGCCCCCGTGGAGCAGGCGGCCACGCGTGTAGGCTTCCGGTCATGGATGCCTGAGGCTGCGACGACTTCGCCTCGATCTTCGACCGCCGAACACGACCGCGATCGCTACCGCCGGAAAGGCCCGGATCGAACGACCCGCATGCTCCTCGACATGATCCGGCCGTACCGCGTCGGGGGCTCGACCGTCCTCGACGTCGGCGGCGGGATCGGGGTCATCGACAGCGAGCTTCTCCGGGCAGGTGCCGGCCACGCCGTCCTCGTCGACGCGTCGGCGGCCTACCTCGACGTCGCGCGGCAGGAGGCGCGCCAGGCGAACCTGCTCGAGCGGATCGAGTTCGTGCACGGTGACTTCGTCCGGCGGGCCACGGAGATCGACGCTGCAGACATCGTCACGCTCGACCGCGTGGTCTGCTGCTACCCCGACGCGGACGCCCTGGTCGGATCGTCCGCCGCTCGGGCGCGGAGGGTGCACGGACTCGTCCTGCCCCGCGATCGGTGGCTCGTCCGGGTGGCCATCCGGATCTTGAACCTCGGGTCGCAGATCCGGCGCCGGGCCTACCGCGCGTACGCCCACACGAACTCGCGGATCGATCAACTCGTCGCCGCCGAGGGTCTCCGGCCGAGGTCGGAACGGGCGACGTTCTTCTGGCGGGTCGTCGTCTATGACCGGGCGACAGGCGGCGGCGCCGAGGGGTCGACAGCATAGGCTCGGGCGAGCACTCGGATCGCCGCAGCCCGTAGACTCCGCCGATGACCCAGGGCCCCAGCCGCGTCGAGCCCATCGTGCTCGAGGGTGACCACGTACGGCTCGAGCCGATGGCGCTCGAGCACTTGCCGGGTCTCGTGGCGGTCGGCCTTGAACCCGCCATCTGGACGTGGATGCCCTTCGTGGTCCGCACGCCCGACGACCTGCGGGGCCTGGTCGACTCGGCCCTGCGGGCCCGGGATGCCGGCACGGAGTTCCCGTTCGTGACGGTGGAGCGCGCCTCCGGCCTGGTGGTGGGCAGCACGCGCTACCTGGCCATCGCCCTCGAGCACGCCCGCCTGGAGATCGGCTGGACGTGGATCGCGCCGGCCTGGCAGCACAGCGCGGTGAACACGGAGGCGAAGCTGCTCATGCTCACGCACGCCTTCGAGGCGCTCGGCTGCCGGCGGGTCGAGTTCAAGACCGATGCGCAGAACGAAGCCTCACGGGCCGCACTCCTGGGCATCGGGGCGACGTTCGAGGTCGTCTTCCGCAAGCACATGCTCGTGCGCGGCGGGGAGCGCCGCGACTCCGCCTGGTACAGCATCACCGACGACGAGTGGCCGGACGTGAAGGCGCACCTGCGGGCGCGCCTGGGGCGGGATCAGATCTAGGGCGACCCGGCGCCGGCCATGACGATCAGGGCGGCGATGGATGACGCCCAAGCGTAGGCCGGAGACGCCGGTGGCGCTGGACCCAAGGTCTGCGCCAGGCTGCCGACCGCCACCACGTATCGGCCGGGCGTGAGGGGCCCAGGTCGAAGTAGTCGAGCCCTGCTGGTCCACGGGCAGGAGCAGCCGCTGCGGCCCGCAGCGCGATCATCGGACCTTCGAGAAGGTCCGTGCGCAGGCCGCGTTCAAACCGGCGAACGGCCGGTCACCGCACGGCCAGACCTCGAGGTTCCTCCGCCATGTTGAACACGCGGCGTGCAGGACGGCGAAGGAACCCCGCGGTGGTGCCCTCCAGCCCCGGCACGCGGCCGCGCCTTCGTCCGGTTGAACGCCTCGTGAGCAACCGACGCATGCGCGCCGGCTGTGAGTCGGACCTACTCCTCGTACTCGAAGGCGATCTTCAGGTCGACGCGGTACTCGACGATCTCGCCGTCGCGTACCTCCGCCGATGACTTCACGACCTCGACACTGCGGATGTTGCGGACGGTCTTCGCGGCGGTGGCCACGGCCTGACGGGCCGCATCGCTCCACGAGCGCGGGCTCGTGCCGACCATCTCGCGGATGATGATGACGCCCATGGTGCGAGCCTCCCCGGGGAGCTTCGCTTCAGACGGTGGCGCCGGCTGCTCCCATGCGCACGACGTCGAAACAGGTGCTGCAGTAGACAGGCCGATCGTTGCGCGGCGCGAAGGGCACCATGGCCTGGCCGCTGCACCGGGCGCAGATGGCCGCGTGGTACTCGCGCGGCCCGCCGCCACTGATGCGAGCCTGCTTCGCCATGGCCCGGCAGCTGGGACAGCGCTGCGGGTCGTTGACGAGCCCCTTGCTGGCGAAGAAGGCCTGCTCCCCGGCCGAGAACACGAAGGCGTCGCCGCAATCGCGGCAGGCCAGCGTCCGATCCGTGTACACCCCTGCTCCCACTCCCTCAAGGTGGCGCGGCCCCTCCCTGCCGCCCGGGCCGTGTTGGACCGGGCGACCATACCGTGCCGCGAAGTGCCGTGCAATACGATTCGCGCCCCTGGGTGGCACTATTCGCCGCGGATGTCGAAGTATGTCGAGCGTGACGGGAACCGGACTGCGCGGCCTGCCGTCCTGCGCTCCATGCTGACCCGACCGCGGGGCTCTGCCCGCACTGCCCATCTCGCCCTGCCCCTCCTCCTGGTGATCGCCCTGGCCGGGTGCACTTCCGGCGGAAGCGGGACTCCGGGTCCGAGCGGCTCGCCCAGCCCCGGCGCAAGCGCGACGCCGGCAGCCTCACAGGCCATCGGCCATTCGACCGACCCGCACACCCTGATCCTGCGGGTCGAGCAGGCCGGCGGGTTCGTGCCCCCCACCTTCCTCGTCACTCGGACGCCGCAGTTCAGCCTCTACGGCGACGGCACGGCCATCTACGAGCTGCCCGCAGATCCGAACGCCGGGCTGGCGGCCGGACCGCCGCCGCTCGGGGTCGCGAAGATGAACGCGGAGCAGGTCGATGCGCTGCTCGCCTTTGCGCTCAGCGCGGGCGGCCTCGAGGCCGCGCGCGAGCAGTACCTCAACAACCGCGTCATGGACGCGCCGGACACGGTCTTCACCATCGTCACGGATGCGGTGGCGAAGACGGTCAGCGTCCAGGCCCTCGGCATCGCCGACGACCCGACCGACCCGGACGCGCCCCAGCTGGCGAAGATGGCCCGCCTCTACGAGCTGCTGGCGGACTTCCGGACCCAGGTCAGGCGCGGCAACGCCACCGATGCCGGCCTCTACGAGCCGACAGCGTATCGGGCCATCCTCAACGAGGGTGCCCAGATCGGCGAGGGCCTCGACTGGCCGTGGAGAGACCTGACGCTGGACGACTTCGTGGCCCAGGGCGAGTTCGGCGTCCGGGTCGCCGTCCTGACCCCCGACCAGGCGATGGCGCTCTCCGACGCGCCGCAGGGCGGCCTGTTCGCGGTCGGCGTCTTCGGGCCGGACCGCGCGCCGTACACGATCTCGCTGCGGCCGCTGCTGCCCGACGAGCAGAGCTAGGCGTATTCCTCGGCAAAGCGCTCCGAGTCCGCGTAACTGATGAAGCGGGTCTGGCGCTTCTTGAACCAGAGCGCCAGCTCGCCCGTGGGCCCGTTGCGGTGCTTGGCCAGCCTGAGCTTGACGACCTCGCCGTCGGCGTCGGCTTCCTCCGTCCCGTGATCCTTCTCGCGCCACAGGAAGATGACCAGATCGGCGTCCTGCTCGATCGAGCCCGACTCGCGCAGGTCCGAGAGGCGCGGCTCCTTCGACTCGCGCATCTCCGCCTGGCGCGAGAGCTGCGAGAGCGCCACGACCGGCACCTGCAGCTCCCGGGCGAGGCTCTTCAGGCCGCGCGTGATCTCCGAGACCTCCTGCACGCGGTTGGCGTCGCGCGACTGGATGGTCGACTGCATGAGCTGGAGATAGTCCACCACGAGCATGTCCAGGCCGGCCTCCGCCTGCAGGCGCCGGGCCTTCGTGCGCAGCTCCATGGTGCTGATGTTCGGGGTGTCGTCGATGTAGATGGGCGCCTCGGCCAGGTTGTTCATGGCAGGCGCGAGGCGCGTGAAGTCCATCTCCTCGAGGAAACCGGTGCGCAGCCGCTGCGAGTCGATGTTGGCCACCGAGCTGAGCAGGCGCAGGACCAGCTGCTCCTTGCTCATCTCGAGCGAAAAGATGCCCACTGTCTTGCCCTCGCGGACGGCGGCGTGCTCGGCGATGTTGAGCGCGAGGCTCGTCTTGCCGATCGAGGGTCGCGCCGCGAGGACGATGAGGTCCGACCGCTGGAGGCCGGTCGTGAGCGTGTCCAGATCCTTGAAGCCGGTCTTGACGCCGCTGATCTCGCCCTTGTGCTGGTGCAGGTAGTCCAGCCGGTCATAGGCGGAGTGGAGCAGGGCCTTGAGCGGGCTGAAGCCAGCCTCGATGCGCTTCTGGCTGACCGCGAACAGCTCCTGCTCGGCACGGTCCACGGCCGCCGAGACGTCCGCGGTCTCCTCGTAGCCGATGCCGGCGATGCGCCCCGCGGCGGCGATGAGGTTGCGCAGCACCGCCTTGCGCTCGACGATCCGTCCGTAGTGGACGGCGTTCACGGCCGTCGGCGTGAGGTTGATGAGGCTGGTCAGGTACGCTGAGCCGCCCACCGCGTCGAGGTGGCCGTTCCGCTCCAGGACCTCCGACACGGTGACGAGGTCCACCGGCTCGCGCCGCTCGTAGAGGTCCAGGATGGCGGCGTAGATCGTGCCGTGATGGCCACGGTAGAAGTCGTCCGCGCGCAGGAACTCGGCGACCTCGATGACGGCGTCCTTGTCGATGAGCAGGGCGCCGAGGACCGACTGCTCGGCCTCGATGGACTGCGGCGGAAGGCGGTCGAGGGACACGGCGACTCCAGGGCGGGTTCAGGGACGCCTCAATGGTGCGGCCGGGTGCGGCCCCGCCGAAAGAGACCTGTCCACCAGATGTATCCCCAAGGCGGACGATGCATACCGGGGGCTGTGGACGGCCTGTGGACGATCAGGCCGCCGCGGGCCGAGCGCTGACGTCGGGGTCCAGCGCCTCGACGAACCAGCGCCGACGCCCATGCTCGTAGGTGAGGGCGTAGCGGGCCGCGGGGGTGAGGACACGGAACAGGGTCCGCGGCCCGGTCGCGGCCGGGTAGGCTGCCGACTCCTCGCGGACGGCCTCGACGGCCACGACCGGGACGGTCGCCTGGGCGATGCGGATGCTCCGCGGCCGGCCGTCGAACCAGTCGGTGCGGACGTGGACTTCGAGTGGGCTGATGCGCACCATCGCCATATCGGCCACGGCTCCTTTCCGGGGGCGTAGCGGGAGAACGTCTGTTCGGTATGGGGTGCATCCTAAATCGAACGGATGTACGATGTCAAGCGGATCCGTCGGCGCCTGCATCCGGGCGCGCCCGGCCCACGCGACGGGCGTCGGGCGCGGTCATGGGGTCGCGCTCGAAGGGCTCGGCCACGCGGCTGCCGAGGAGTCGCGCGCGGGTGATGGCGCGTGACCCGAACCGCCGACGGATCTCGTCGGCCGCCTCCGTGACCCGCCGCCGCCGCTCATCGCCCGTCTCGAAGAGGCCCAGCTGCTGGCGCTCCCCGAAGTGCGAGGCGCCCACGCCGAGCAGGCGGATCGTCCGTCCGCGGACCTCGGGCCGGGCCAGCTCGAGGGCGGTGCGCCAGATCGTCTCGGTCTGGTCGGTCGGCTCCTCGAGCGTGCGCTGGCGAGTGCGCGTCTCGAAGTGCTCGTCGCGCACCTTGACCGAGATCGTCGCCGCCCGCAGGCCCGAGGCGCGCAGCCGGCCGCCCACTCCCTCGGCCAGGGCCAGGAGAGTGCGCTCGATCTCGTCGGGGTCGTGCGTGTCGACGGTGAAGGTGTGCTCGTGGCTGACCGACTTCGGGTCGGCGCCGTCGGAGACCGGTGAGGGGTCGATGCCCCGCGCCCGGGCCGCCAGCTCGGCGCCGTGCTGTCCCAGACGGCGCACGAGGACGTCGGCGGGCAGGGCGGCCAGGTCGCCGATGGTGCGCACCTCGTAGTCGGCCAGCGCCAGGCGTGTCTGCGGCCCGACGCCCCACAGCCGCGCCATGGGCAGGGGCGCCAGGAAGGCCGCTTCCTCGCCGAGGGGCACGACCACCAGGCCGTCTGGCTTGCGCAGGTCCGAGGCGATCTTGGCCACCAGCTTCGTGCCGGCCACGCCCACCGAGGCCGTCAGCTCCAGCTCGGAGCGGATGGCGTCCTTGATGGCGCGGGCGATGGTCTCGCCGTCCCCGAAGAGCGCCTCCGAGCCGGCCACGTCGAGGAAGGCCTCGTCGATGGAGACGGGCTCCACGCGCGGCGTGAAGCGACGCAGGATGGCCATCACCTGCCGGCTCACACGCTGGTACTTCGCGCCGTCCACGGGCAGGAAGACGCCCCGCGGGCAGAGCGCGCCGGCCGTGCGCAGCGGCATCGCCGAGTGGACGCCGAAGGCACGGGCCTCATAGGAGGCGGCGCTCACCACGCCGCGGTCGTTCGGTCCCCCGCCGCCCACGATCACGGGCCTGCCGCGCAGCTCGGGTCTGTCGCGCTGCTCGACCGCCGCGAAGAAGGCGTCGAGATCGACGTGCAGGATCGTGGGGCCGGCCATCAGGCGACCTCCGGCTTCGGCTCCACTGGTGTCGTCGGTCCGCGGGCCGCCCACGCGGCGAGGAGCGGCAAGACCAGGATGATCGGGGTGACCATGGCGAAGTAGGCGAAGCTCATCCAGCGCGCGGTCAGGAAGAGGACGAGCGTGACCAGCACGCCGAAGGCCGTGGCCAGGGCGATGCTCGAGAGGCGGTAGCGCGTGACCGCGAGCAGGGCCCCGAGCGTGAGCACGATGTTCACGAGCCGCGCCTCCGGCACGTCGAGGACCGGCCAGCCCATCCCCTGAGCGAAGGCCCAGATGGTCCAGCCATAGATGTCTTCGTGCACGCCCGCGAAGGCGGTCAGGCTGCGCACGTACTCGACCGGACCCAGGAGCAGGAAGGGGATCGAGAGCGCCAGCAGGAGGAAGCCGGCCGCGCCGACATACAGGGCCACGCTCCGACGCCCGGCCATCTGCCACACGGCGATGGCGAGGAGCACGACGACGAAGAGGCTCGACTGCTTCGTCGCCAGCGCCAGCGCCGCGGCGAGCCCGGCGATGCGCACGCGCCGCCCGTCCCAGCCGCCGTCCCAGGCCCAGGCCACGGCCAGCACGGCGAGGAGGAGCATGGCCCCGGTGCTCGTGTCGTTGCTGCCGTCGGCCGAGGTGTAGACGAGGTTGCCGAGGGCGGCGTAGGCAGCCAGGGCGGGCAGACCCAGCGTCCACGAGACCCGCGCCGCGAGCGCGACGAGGGCGGCGATGACCACGCCTGCCGTGGCCGCCTCGTTGTAGAAGACGCCGTCCTTGCCGGCGAGGAGGTGGCCCGGCAGGTGCAGGAGCAGCGTCGCCGGCGGGTAGGGCATCGGCGAGCCGGGTGGCTGGGTCATGGTGTACGAGTGGCCGTACGGGGAGCTGCCGGCCAGCAGCACGCCGATCGCCTCGAACACGGAGTCCAGGACGTCGGAGCCGCCATAGCCCTGGAGCTCGTTCAGGCGCAGACCGATCGCCCCGAGGACGATGTAGGCGACCGGGATCGATGCCCGACCGCTGACCACGAAGGCGTAGACGACGATCGGCCAGCTCAGCACGAGCGCCAGTCGAACGGGGCTGGGCAGGAGGTCGAGGTCGCGCCCCGAGAGGACGATGAGCAGGAACAGGCTGAGCCCGAGCAGCCCGCCCAGCTCGAGATCGTCAGCCGATCGCGGCGTGGGCAGCCGGCGGTAGAGTTCCGCGAAACTGAGTGCCGGACGCGGCGTGGCTTTCACTCAGGGGAGTGTATGACCGCGGCCGGCGACGCCGGCGACGCCGGCGACGGCCCGGAGGGGGCCCTCGGTGAAGCGCCGGGGTCGCGCCCGGGCGGAGCCCTCAGCGCCGGGGCGGGCCTAGCCCTTCGGCTCGACGACGACCGTGACCTCCGGCGTCATGCCGGCGTAGACCTTGACCGCGACCTTGTAGGTGCCCAGGGTCTTGAGCGGCTCATCGAGATCGACCTTGTGGCGGTCGACGACGATGCCGCGGCGGCCGAGCGCGTCGGCGATGTCCTTGGCCGTGATCGAGCCGTAGAGCTTGCCGCCCTCACCCACCTTCACGCCCATCGTGAGGGTCGTGCTGGCGATGCGCGTCGCGTAGATGTCGGCCTCCTCGCGCTCCCGCTTGCGCTTGTCCTCGCGGCTGGCGATGTCGTGCTGCCAGGCACGGTAGGCGCCGCCCGCCGCGGGCACGGCGAACTTGTTCGGGATGAGGTAGTTGCGGGCGTAGCCGTCGGCGACTTCCTTGAGCTCGCCGCTCTTGCCGAGCTTGGCCACGTCGTTGGTCAGGATGACCTTCACGCGGAGCGTTCCTCCTTCAGGATCCATGTGCGCAGCCGGCGCTCCACGCCGCTGCGCTGGACGAGGGTTCCGACACCATCGACGAGATCGGGCAACCGCCGGACCAGCCGGCGCACCGGGCGCGGCACGAGGCGCCGCACCTGGCTCATGTCGCGTTCCAGCGCCGACCGGTCCATGCCCAGCTCCACGAGCTTCTCCTCGAGCAGCGCGTCGGGCACGCTCTCCAGGAAGAGGTCGATGGCCAGGACGGCGACGGCCAGGTCGTCGAGCGCCCCCAGCACCGGCACGAAGTCCGGCACGAGGTCGATCGGCGACGCCAGGTACCCGGCCGCTAGGCCGAGGATCGCCTTCCGGGCGGTCGGGATCCGCTCGTCGCGCAGGAGCGACCAGAGCAGCCGACCGTACATCGGCGCGCGCGACGCGAGCGGCACGAAGGCGAGGTAGTTGAGGGTCCGGAACAGGCCACGGGCGGGGCCGGCACGACGAGAGCGGGGCATCGGAGCGTGGAGTATATCGGGCGCCGACTCCCGCGCCATCCCCGGGGCTTGACAATCGAACAGACGTTCGGTACCGTGCTCTCGAGGAAAGGAGGCGCCGCGTGACGAGACACGACGCCACCCGCAAGCAGCGCATCATCGACCACATCGCCGCCACGCTCCGGGCGCGGGGCTACCCGCCCTCCGTCCGGGAGATCGCGCAGGCCGTCGGCCTCGCCTCGACCTCGGCGGTGCACCACCACCTCGAGGCGCTCGAGCGTGATGGTTATCTCGAGCGGGGCGCCACGCGTTCGCGCGCCATCCGCCTGACGCCGCATGCCGCGCTGCAGTCGGGCCTCTCCAGCGAACTCCTGCCGCAGGTGCCACCGCAGCAGAGCCATGTTCTGCCCATCGTCGGCGAGATCGCCGCCGGCGGCCCGATCGAGGCCTACCAGGACGCCAGCGAGACGCTCTCGGTGCCGGAGATCCTCGCCCCGGCCGGGGACGCCTACGTGCTCAAGGTGCGCGGCGACTCGATGATCGACGCCCACATCCAGGACGGCGACTTCGTCGTCATCCGGCCCCAGCAGACGGCCCGCAACGGCGACATCGTGGTCGCCCAGGTCGAGGAGAACGCCGTCACGCTCAAGCGTTTCTTCAAGGAGAACGGCAAGGTCCGCCTCCAGCCGGCGAACTCGCGCTACGAGGCGATGGTCTACGAGGACGTGCGCATCCAGGGGAAGCTGATCGGCGTCATCCGCCGCCTCGACTGATCCCCGGCGCGTGCGACAATCGCGCCCGTGACCGATACGCCATCGGACGTGGCAGGGCTCTCGCTCGAGGCCTTCACCGTGCGCCTCGCGTCGTCCGACCCGACTCCGGGCGGAGGGAGTGCCGCGGCCGTCGCGGGCAGCCTGGCCGCGAGCCTGCTGGCAATGGTCGCCGGCCTGTCCCAGGGGCGCCCGAAGTACGCGGCCTACGAGAAGACGCTGGCGCGGGCCCTCGCGGTCGCCGCCGACGCGCGCCGCCGCCTTCTCGTCCTGGCCGACGACGACGCTCGAGCCTACGACGCGTTCTCCGCCGCGTTGAAGCTTCCCAGGGAGGCGCCCGACGAGATCGCCGCGCGCGGGGCTGCGCTCCACTCAGCGGCTCGCCACGCCACGGAGATCCCGCTCGAGATCATCCGGGCGTGCCGGCTGGTGGCCGCGGAGCTGGAGGCGCTGGCCGGCAGGAGCAACCTCAACGCGTCGAGCGACCTGACGGTCGGGACGCTGCTCGTCGAAGCCGCGGCCCGCGGGGCGGCCGCGAACATCCTCGTGAACCTGCCGTCGGTCGGTGACCCGCCGTTCGAGGGCGCCACGATGAGGGAGCTGACCGGGCACCTCGAGCTCATCGAGGACCTCGCTTCCCAGGTGCGCGAGCGCGTGGGTCGGGGCAAGCTGCGGGACCCGGAAGAGGCGTGACCGCGTCCGGCCCGAGACTCCTGCTCGGGGCGCCCATCGCGACCGAGATGCGGGCCCGCCTGAAAGTCGAGATGGCGGCCTTCCGACGCCGCCACGGCTTCACGCCGACGCTGGCCGTCGTCTTCGTGGGCCGGGACGCGCCGTCGGCCGTCTACCTCCAGCAGATCCTCCGGTCCTGCCGCAATGCGGGTGCGGTGGGGCGCCTGGTGCACCTGCCCGCCGGCGAGACGGCCGCGCACCTGCGCCGCGAGATCGAGCTGCTGAACGCCGATCCGCTCGTGAGCGGGATCATCGTCCAGATGCCGCTGCCCAAACGGATCCCGCTGAGCGTCGTCATCGACGCCATCGATCCGGCCAAGGACATCGACGGCCTCCACCCGCGGAATTTCGGGCTGCTGGCGCTCGGCTACGAGGGTTTCCTGCCCGCCACGGCGCAGGCGGCGGTGGAGATCCTGAAGCGCTCTGGCATCGCGCTGGAGGGGCGGCACGCCGTGGTCGTCGGGCGCAGCAACGTCGTGGGCAAGCCGGCCGCTCTGTTGCTCCTGCGCGAGCATTGCACGGTCACCGTCTGCCACTCGCGCACGGTCGACCTGGGCGCCCATACGCGCGCCGCGGACATCGTCGTCGTGGCCGCCGGCCGCCCCGGCCTGATCACCGGCACGATGCTCAAGCCGGGGGCCGTGGTCGTGGACGTGGGCATCAATATGGTGGCCGAGGGCATCGTCGGCGACGTGGACATGGCCAGCGCGTCGGCGGTCGTCTCGGCCATCTCGCCCGTGCCGGGGGGTGTCGGCCCGATCACCAACGCGATCCTGCTCCAGCACCTCCTGCGCGCCGCCCGCGACCAGGTCGAGGGCCCGCCCGACCGGCGCCTGCGCCGCGCGCCCACCCGGCACCCTGCCGGCTCGACCACCTGACCCACCCGCAGCCCGAAGATCGAGGGAGCCCTACCACCGATGGCCATGGCCAGCAGCCTCCAGATCGCCCAGGCGGCCCCGCTTCGCCCGATCGCCGAGCTCGGTGCGGAGCTGGGCCTGCTGCCCGAGGAGCTGGAGCTCTACGGCCCCTATAAGGCGAAGGTGCGGCTGGAGGTCCTGCGGCGCCTGGCGGACCGGCCGGACGGCAAGGAGATCGTCGTCACGGCCATCACGCCGACGCCGCTCGGCGAGGGCAAGACGACCACCACGATCGGGCTCGCGCAGGGCCTGAACCGGCTCGGCGTGCGCACCGCGGTGGCCGTCCGCCAGCCGTCGCTGGGGCCGGTCTTCGGCATCAAGGGCGGCGCGGCGGGCGGCGGCTACAGTCAGATCGTGCCCATGGAGGACTTCAACCTCCACCTCACCGGCGACAACCACGCCGTGGGCGCCGCGCACAACCTCGCCAGCGCCTTCCTCGACAACCACCTCCACCACGGCAACGTCATGGGCATCGACCCGCAGACGATCACCTGGCCACACGTCGTGGACATCAGCGACCGCGCGCTGCGCCACGCGATCATCGGGCTGGGCACGGCCGAGGACGGCGTGCAGCGCGAGACCGAGTGGCAGATCACGGTCGCGTCGGAGGTGATGGCCATCCTCGCCCTGGCCACCGACATCCACGATCTGCGCGCTCGGCTCGGGCGGATCGTCGTGGCGCGAACGACGGACGACCGTCCTGTGACGCTCGACGATCTCAAGGTGGCCGGCGCGATGACCGTCCTGCTGCGCGACGCGATCAAGCCGAACCTGCTCCAGACCCTCGAGGGCGGACCCGCCTTCGTCCATGCCGGGCCCTTCGCCAACATCGCCCACGGCAACTCATCCGTGCTGGCCGATCGGGTCGCGCTGAAGCTTGTGGACGCGGTCTGCACGGAGGCCGGCTTCGGCGCCGACATGGGCGCCCAGAAGTTCTTCGACATCAAGTGCCGGCTGGGCGGCATCCGACCTTCGGCGGCCGTCATCGTGGCCACCATCCGCGCCCTGAAGATGCACGGTGGCGTGGGGCGGATCGTGGCCGGCAAGCCGCTCGACCCGGCGCTGGAGGCCGAGGACGCGGAGGCCGTGCGCCGCGGAGCCGCGAACCTGGCCAAGCAGATCGAGAACGTGCGCGCGTACGGTGTGCCTGTGGTCGTGGCCATCAACAGCTTCCCCACCGATGCCGCGTCGGAGGTGGCCGCGGTGCGCGAGGTCTCCCTGGCGGCAGGGGCACGCGACGCCGTCACGGCCACACACTTCACCGACGGCGGCGCCGGGGCCGAGGATCTGGCCCGGGCCGTCTGGGCGGCGGCACAGGAGGGCGCGCCCGACTTCCGCTTCCTCTACCCCGACGATGCGCCGCTGAGCGAGAAGATCGAGACCATCGCCACGCGGATCTACGGCGCCGACGGCGTCGACTTCGGGGCCGGCGTGCTCGAGCAGCTGGAGCGCATCGAGGGCATCGGCTATGGCCACCTGCCCATCTGCATGGCCAAGACCCACCTCTCCCTGAGCCACGATCCCGCGCGCAAGGGCCGCCCGAGCGGCTTCCGGGTGCCGGTGCGAGAAGCGCGCCTCTTCGCCGGGGCCGGTTTCGTGACCGCCTACTGCGGCGACATGCGCACGATGCCCGGCCTCCCCTCGCGCCCGGCCGGCGAGGGCGTGGACATCGACGCCCAAGGCAACGTGGTGGGGCTCTTCTGAGAGGCTCGCGTGGGGCGTGCCTTCGCCGGTGGCCGTGGCCAATGCCTTCGCCGGCAAACCCGGGGTCATCCCCATGCCTGGGGGACATAGCTGCGCACGCGGGACTTGCGCACGCGGCCGGCGTAGAGGCTCGCGATGCCCGCCGGAGCCGGATCCATGCTCACCAAGCATGGCCGGGAGCCCAGCTGGCACGCGGGACCGTGCCGTGAGCCCGCGAGACCGAGCCGCGAACCGTCCATGCCACCCTGGCTCAGCAGCCATGCCTCGCCCGAATGGAAGCGACGGGAGGACCGGCAGACCCGCGCGGTCCGCGGTCGTGGGGTGGCCCCGGACCATCGAGCGATGGGTTTTCGTGGCGCCCTTGTCAGAATTCATCGAGATGCGTACGATGCGCGGGACCGCGCGATCGGCGCCCGAACAGCCAGCACCCGCTCCGGGAGGAGTCCGAACCCGATGTTGAACACCGAGCCCCAGCCGCTTCCCACGGCGCCGGCCCCCACGCCCTCCGCCGAGACGCTCGTCCGCATCACGGACGCGGCCGCTGGCAAGCTCCGTGAGCTGACCGCGGCGGAGGCGAACCCGAACATCGGGCTGCGCGTCTACGTCTACAGCGGCGGCTGCTCCGGCTTCCGCTACGGGATGATGCTCGAGGATCAGCCGACCTCCGAGGACGTCTCGGTCGAGAACAACGGCGTGAAGGTCTACGTCGACGCCGCGAGCACGCAGTACCTCACCGGCTCCGAGATCGACTACGTGGACACGCTCATGGGCGCCGGCTTCACGGTCAACAACCCGAACGCCGTATCGGCCTGCGGTTGCGGCAGCAGCTTCCGCACCGCCGACTCGGCCGGCAGCCCCGGTGGCTGCAGCCACTGATCCCGTGGTGGTCGGCCCTGCGCCGGGCCCGCCGCACGTCGAGCCGTCGGAGTCGCTCCGACGGCTCTTCGATTCCCTACACTGACGCACAGCGATGGACCTGCCGCTCTTCCCGCTCCACACGGTCCTCTGCCCCGGCGTCGCGCTTCCGCTTCATGTCTTCGAGGAGCGCTACCGCGTGATGGTCGGGCGCTGCATCGACCTCGGGGAGCCGTTCGGCGTGGTGCTCATCCGGCAGGGCCGCGAGGTGGGGCCGCTCGACGGCCGCATCGCCCGGGTGGGCACGACCGCGCTCATCCGCGAGGCCGGGCGCTACCCGGATGGCCGCTACGATCTGATGACCGTGGGCGGCCGCCGGTTCCGCATCGCTGACGTGGAGAACGGGCCCGAGCCCTACCTCACGGCCGACGTGCGCTACCTCGACGAACCGATCGGCGATGCGCTGACCGCGCGCGGACTGTCCGAGCGGGTGAGTCAGCGCTTCCTGCGCTACCTCGAGCTGCTCCAGCCGGCGCTCGATGACGACGACGGCCCCGAGATCGAGATCGAGGTCATCGTCGATGACGAGCCCGACGCCGAACGCTCCGAAGGCTCGGGGGCTGCGGGCCGCCCAGAGCACGAGGATGTCACGGCCGGCACCGATGCCGACCGCCGTGAGCTGCTCATGGCCGCCGCTCGCCGCCTCGTCACCCCCGAAGACCCGACCGCCCTCTCGTACGTGCTGGCGGGGCTCGTCCACGTGGAGCTGCCGGCGCGCCAGGGTCTCCTCGAGGCCATGGACACCGAGGCGCGGCTGCGCCGTCTCGACGACCTCCTGAGCCGCGAGATCCGCCTCCTCGACCGGCATCTGAAGCCGCTCGTCGTCGACGCCCGTGGCGCGGAGTCGCGGCGGAACTAGGACGCGAGGCGCGGTCCCGGTCCGCGGGCCGGTCGGCGAGCAACGCCGCTACGCCCCACCGGCGACCTCGCTTTCAGCTTCAAGTGAACAGCGCGGCTGCCTGACGCCGCCACCGCCACCAGGGGGCCGTCCGCCTGCCCGGTTCCGCGCCTCATTCGACCGTCTGGCCCGCCGACTCACGCTCGCAGGATCCGTCGCCCATCCTCCACCGACGGGGACCGCCGGCCGCTGCTCCGTGAGCGTCGGGTTCCTGTTCACTTGAAGTGGAACCTGCGGCGCAGATCCACCTTACGCCCCGGGTGGAGCTGCCACGGGGCCGCGATCCGCCACCTCGACCGCTACCGCAGCGCTACTCGGAGAAGCGCTCTTCCCGCCAGGGGTCGGCGCTGTTGTGGTAGCCGTAGCGCTCCCAGAAGCCGAGGCGATCCTGGGCGATGAACTCGAGGCCGCGGACCCACTTGGCGCTCTTCCAGAAGTAGCGCTTGGGCACGAAGAGGCGCACCGGCCAGCCGTGCTCGGCCTCCAGCGGCTTGCCGTCGAACGAGTCGGCCAGCAGGACGTCGTCGTCGTCGAGCACCTCGAGCGGCAGGTTCGTGGTGTAGCCCTGCTCGCAGTGGGCGACCACGAACTTCGCCGTCGGCTTCAGCTGCGCCAGCTCGAGAATGTGCTGGATCGGGACGCCCTCGAAGTCGGTGTCGAGCTTGGTCCAGCGCGTGACGCAGTGGATGTCCGTGTGGACCCGCTTGCGCGGCATGAGCTTGAACTCGTCCCAGCGGAACGTGAAGGGGCTCGCCACGTCACCGAAGACCTTGAAATCCCACCTTGCAAGGTCGGCGTGCGGCACGGAGCCGTAGTGGAGGACGGGGAACTTCTCGGTCACGTACTGGCCGGGCGGGACGCGGCGCTTCTGCTCGTCGGAGAGCTTGGTGCCGCCCATGAGTCGGTCCAACATCGGGGTCTGGGGTCCTTTCGCGGGTGCCGGCCGCCGCGCTCGGCGCGCGTCGGGTGTCTGCGCCAAGTCTACGCAGGCGCCGGGATCCGGAGATGACGAGGATGTGACGCGCCAACCTCGGTCTATGGTCGGGAACCAGGCTTGGCAGGACACAAGGCGCCGGGCCTTCGGCCCTTGGCGCTGGGCATTCGGCCCTTCTCGACCGGAACCCCCCTGGGGGACACGTTCTAAGGTCGGGGTGGCCGACAACGACGCTCGGGCGGCCACTGCGCGCGTTCCCTCCGCGTGGCACGAACTTAGAACGAGGGCCGAGTTCGCCAGAACCGGAGATCGCCCGGCTACGCCTCCTCGAGGGCGCGGTCGATGGCGCGCAGGATGAAGCGCGAGGCCTCTGCGCTCTTGCCGCCGAGCTTCTGGCCCGCCTCCTGGTCGAGCGCGGCCATCAGGTCGCGGATGGCCTGGTCGATGAACGGCGTCCGGTGCAGCGAACCGTCGGCGAAGCCCGCCTCCAGCCGGTCCACGGCCCGGCGGGCGTTCTCCACCGCGTGGCCCTTCTCGGCCAGGATGGCGCGGAACTCGGCGCGAGCGGCGGCGGCGGGATCCCATCCCTGGCTCACGGCACGAGCTCCGCCTCGCCGACGGCCGGCGCGGCCACCGCACCGACACGCCCCGCCCGCCACTCGTCGGCGAGGATGCCCATCTGCACCTCGTCCCAGTGGCGGCCGTCGCGCCAGATCGCCTCGCGCAGCCGCCCTTCCACGCGGAAGCCGGCCTTCTCGTAGGCGCGGATGGCGCGGCTGTTGAAGGCAAAGACGCTGAGCCCGATGCGGTGCAGGCCGAGCACGTCAAAGGCGTGGCCGATCATCAGCTCGGTCGCCTCCGTGCCCAGGCCGCGGTCCTGGGCGTCCGGCTCACCGATGGTGATGTGGAAGAGCGCCGTGCCGTTGTCCGGATCGAGGTTGGAGAAGGTCGTGAGGCCCACGAGCCGGCCGCTCGGCCGCTGGTGGATGGCGTAGGCGAAGGCGTCGGCGGCCAGCAGTCGCGTGCGGAAGAAGTGCTCGATCTCTTCGAAGGGCATCGGCCGCGTCTGGTAGCGCGAGAGCCGCGCCAGCTCGGGGTCGCGGTACCAGCGCACGACCGCGGCCAGATTCTCGGGCACGTGCCGGCGCAGCGTCACCAGCCGGCCATCGATGACCGGCGGATGCCAGCGGTCGCGGGCGAGCTCGGAGGCCATCGGAAGGCGATGCTATACCATCGCCCGGATGCGCCGTTGGAGCGAGACGGCCGAGCGCGTGGCGGCCACGAGCCGCACCTCGGAGAAGGTCGCCATCCTCGCCGCGTACCTCCGGACCCTCACCCCGGCCGAGCTGCCGCTGGCCGTCACCTATCTCTCCGGCCGCCCCTTCCCCGAGCGCGACCCGCGCACCACGGGCCTGGGCTGGGCCGCCATCGCGGCCGCCGCGGAGGCCGATGCCGACGCCGAGGACGGCGCCCTCGGGCGAGCGTACGACCGATCGTCGGACCTGGGGCAGGCCGTACACGACGTCCTCGCGGCGAGCGGCCGACGCCCCTCCGGCGAGCTGCCGGCGCTGACCGATGTGGATGCCGCGCTCTCCGAGATCGCGACGACGCGGGGCGCGGCGGAGAAGACGCGGATCTTCCGCACGCTGCTCTGGCGCTGCGATCCGCTCACCGCCAAGTACGTGGTCAAGACGCTCTCCGGCGAGATGCGCATCGGCCTGCGCGAGGGGCACCTGGAGACGGCCATCGCCGCCGCCTTCGGGCGCGACGTCGAGGCCGTGAAGTGGGCGGGCATGCTCACCGGGGACCTCGGGCAGTCCGCCGAGCTGGCCCGCGACGACCGGCTGGACGCGGCCGAGCTGACGCTTTTCCGGCCGCTGAAGTCCATGCTCGCCTCGCCGGCCGCGGATGCCGCCGAGGTTCTGATGCGCCTGGGCTCGCCCGTCTGGGTGGAGGACAAGTACGACGGGATCCGGGCCCAGCTCCACCGGCGCGATGGGGAGGCGCGCCTCTACAGCCGCGACCTCCATGACGTGAGCGGCCAGTTCCCCGAGGTGGTCGCGGCGGCCGTCCAGCTGAGCTGGGACGGCCTCCTCGACGGCGAGCTGCTGGCCTGGAAGGGGGGCACGGCGCTGCCCTTCCAGCAGCTCCAGGCGCGCCTCGGGCGCAAGAAGCCGCCGGCGGCCCTCATCGCGGAGGTGCCCTGCATCTTCGTCGCCTTCGATGCGCTCGCGCTGGGTCCCGGCGACGGCGCGCCGGTGGAGCCCCTGCTTCGACTGCCGCTGCGCGAGCGCCGTGCGCGGCTCGACGCTCTCGGGTTGGCTCGGACCCCGGGCTTCGGCGTCTCCAACCTCCTGACTGCCGCGGACGGGGCGGTGCTGGAGCGCCATTTCGCGGCCGCCCGGCAGCGCGGCAACGAGGGTCTGATGGTCAAGGACCCGGAGAGCGGCTATTCGCCCGGTCGCCGCGGCTACGGCTGGCTGAAGCTGAAGCGGCCGCTGGCCACGCTCGACTGCGTCGTGGTCGGCGTGGAGGTCGGCCACGGCAAGCGTCACGGCGTGCTGTCCGACTACACGTTCGCCGTCCTCGACGACCGCGCCGATGCGACGAAGCCGCTGGCCACCATCGGCAAGGCCTACAGCGGCCTGACCGACGCGGAGCTGGCGGAGATGACGCGCTGGTTCGAGGCACACACGCTGGAGCGCTTCGGGCGCTACCGGGTGGTGGAGCCGGCGGTCGTGGTCGAGGTCGCCTTCGACGTGATCATGCGCTCGAGCCGCCACGGGTCCGGGTTCGCGCTGCGCTTCCCGCGCATCGTCCGGCTGCGGCCCGACAAGCCGCCCTCCGAGATCGACCGCCTCGCCACCGTGGAGAGGATGCACGAGCAGCTGCAGGCCGGCGTCAGCTACCGGCTCGAGGCCGGCGCGGGCTGACGGCGTTTTGCGGTGCGCGCCGTCCACGACGAGCTGAAATGGGGGCCGCACGCTCTCCCCGGGGCGTCGCGCCGCGGGTATGCTAACCGGCATGTTGGACCAGTACGGCGTCGAGTCCTCGTCACACGTCACGCTGTTCACGGACAGCCACGTGGTGCGCGGCATGCTGCGCACGCGCCAGCGGCGACTGACTGACGTCCTGAACGCGACGGATGCGTCCTTCGTGGTCCTCGAGGAGGTCATCCTCGAGGACTTCGGCGCCCGAGCGACGATCGAGCGCGCCGACTACGCTCAGGTCAACCTGGCCACGATCCTGTTCGCCGTGGCGGAGGTGGCGGTCGAGGCGACCCCCGAGCTGCGCACGATGAAGGTGCCGGAACGCGCGCTGGTGAGCGTGCCCCCCTTCAAGATCGTGGGGCGCATCCACCTCTTGCCCGAACGCAACCTGCATCACGCGCTCAGCGACCTGGCCGGTCGCTTCCTGCCCGTGACCGACGCCACGTACTGGTCGGACAGCCTCGGCGAGGCGCGCACGCAGGCGCCCTTCCTGGCCGTCAACCACTCGCGCGCGCAGGTGCTGGCGCCCTACCGAGAGACCGACGTCTGGGCGGGCGTGACGATCGGGGAAGGGGCCGACGCCGAGCGCGGAACCGGGGCAGGCGAGTCCTAGCGAGCGACCGGCAGGTCGAGCCGGCTGCCCCAGTCGGCCCAGCCGGAGTCGTAGAGGGCGACATCCTCGTATCCCAGCAGCGCCAGAACGAAGGCCGCCTTCGCCGCACCGAT
>Ga0209751_10001282_pt1 | contig 25983 bp, 26 predicted proteins | sample RifCSP13_1_FD_184019 | JGI IMG/M metagenome (GOLD analysis project Ga0209751, IMG submission 184019) | Soil microbial communities from Rifle, Colorado - Rifle CSP2_sed 13_1 (SPAdes) (version 2) | ecosystem: Environmental > Terrestrial > Deep subsurface > Rock core/Sediment | place: Rifle...
GCGCACCTCGGTCCGATATGACTGGCTCCCGACGGCGTAAGTGTCGATCTGCTCTACGCGCAGGCCGGCGCCGGTCGCATCAACGACGGTGACCACCCTGAAAGGATCAGTCCGGGTGCCCGATCCGGCACCCCCGGCCTGGCTGACGCTGGTCCATGGCGTGTACGAACTGAAGTTGCCCAAGGGCACGTCTGCCGGCCCGTAGAGCGACCCGCCGACGGCCAGGAAGGTGCCGCAGGAGCCGAGCGACGACGTCGAAGGGTAGAACTCGTACGAGCCGTCGTCGCGGTGAGCGACCTGACAGTTCAGGTCGGTGGTGATGATGATCTGCTTGAGTGGCCCGTCCGAGACGATCTGGGCCGCGTCGGCCGCGGCTGGACCGGGTGTCAACAGGAAGGCAAAGGCGAATAGCGCGATTGCGCTCAATACCCGGACGACCGCCGCTCGACCCGCCATGGCCTCAGAGAATATTCGCCCGCGGAGCGGGGTTCAGACCAGCTTGACCGCGGCCACCAGCTGCCTCAGGCCCTCGCGCGCGTCGGCGAAGAGCATGCCTGTCTTGGAATCCATGTAGAGCTCGTTGTCGATGCCCGCGTAACCGGGGCGCATCGAGCGCTTGATGACGATGATGCTCCGGGCGTGGTCGACATCGAGGATCGGCATGCCGTAGATAGGGCTCTGCGGGTTGCTCCGCGCCGCCGGGTTGGTCACGTCATTCGCGCCGACGACCAGGGCCACGTCCGTGCGGTCGAACTCCGGGTTGACCTCGTCCATCTCCTTGAGCTGGGGGTAAGGCACGTTGGCCTCTGCCAGGAGCACGTTCATGTGCCCCGGCATGCGCCCGGCGACCGGATGGATGGCGTACGAAACCTCGACGCCACGCGCCTCGAGCAGGTCGGCCAGCTCGCGACAGGCGTGCTGCGCCTGGGCCACGGCAAGTCCGTAACCGGGCACGATGATCACCTTCTGGGCGTAGGCGAGCTGGATCGCAGCGTCGTCAATGCCGATGGCGCGCACGTCGCCGCCGGCGCCGCCCGGGCCCGCCGGGCCGCCCGAGTCGCCGGTGCCGAAACCGCCGACCATGATGTTCAGGATCGAGCGGTTCATGGCGTCGGCCATGAGCTTGGTCAGGATGGCGCCCGAGGCACCGACCAGCGCGCCGGCGATGATCAGCACCGGGTTGCCGACGACAAAGCCGGCCATCGCCGCTGCGGTGCCGGTGAACGAGTTCAGGAGTGAGATCACGACCGGCATGTCGGCACCGCCGATGGGCAGCACCAGGGTGATGCCGAAGATGAGCGCGGCGACGACGATCAGCCCCAGCACCGCCAGCTGGATCTCCGGCGTCAGCGCCAGCAGGCCCCCGGCAGGCAGGACGAGCACGACCAGTCCGGCCGCGGCCGCCAGGGCGGTCAGCGCCGTGACCAGGCGCGACCCGGGGAAGGTGATGGGCTGGCCGGGCACGAGGCCCTGCAGCTTGCCCGACGCGATCAGCGAACCTGAGAAGGTCACCGAGCCGATCACCGCGCCCAGGACGACGAAGATCGCGGTCGCGACTACCAGCTCCGGCGTGCCGACGATGTGCACGTAGTCGTCGATCGCCACCAGCGCTGCCGCACCGCCGCCGACGGCGTTGAAGAGCGACACGAGCTGCGGCATCGCGGTCATCGCCACGCGGCGCGCCATCCACAGGCCAAGGCCGCCACCGATGACGAAGCCGCCGACGATGATGGCGATGGCCGTGACGCTCAGGCCGCCCGGGCGTGAGAGCAACCACAGGAACGTGGCGATCACGGCCAGGGTCATACCTGCCGCGCTCAGCTGATTGCCGCGCCGCGCCGTGGCCGGGCTGTTCATCTGGTGCAGGCCGAGCACGAACGCCGCTGCGCCGACGAGCCAGGCCAGGAACACCAGGGCGTCGATCATGTCCTGGCTCATGGCTTGGGCTCGCGCTTGCGGAACATCTGCAGCATCCGGTCCGTGACCACGTAGCCGCCGACGACGTTGGCCGCGCCGAAGACCATGGCGATGAACGCCAGCCCGTACGAGAACGGGTTGTCCGCCGCGGCGGCGATGAGCATCGCCCCGACCATGACGATGCCGTGGATCGAGTTGGCGCCGGACATCAGCGGCGTGTGCAGCGTCGCCGGCACCTTGCTGATGACCTCGAACCCGACCAGGATGGCGAGCACGAAGATGGCGATCGCGTTGAGCAGGTCGTCAGGGGTCACGACGCGGCCCCCTTGTCGAGCAGCGCCTTGGTAGCGGCCTGGACCACCGCGCCGTCGTGAGTGATGAGCGTCGCCGCGGTGATCTCGTCGCTGGGGTCGATGTCGAGCGCGCCGTCCTTCAAGAAGTGGAGCAGGAAGGTAGAGACGTTGCGCGCGTAGAACTGGCTGGCGCCGGCCGGCATGGTTGCCGGCATGTTGGTCGGGGCGAGGATGGTCACGCCGTTGTCGGTCATCACTCGCTCGTCGGCCTTCGACAGCTCGACGTTGCCGCCGAGGGCGTTGGCCGCCATGTCGACGATCACGGAGCCGGGCTTCATGCCCTTGACGGCGTCGGCCGTGACCAGCAGCGGCGGCCGGCGGCCGGGAACCTGGGCGGTGGTGATGATCACGTCCATGGTGGCGATGTGGCTGTTCAGCTCCTGTTGCTGCGCGGCACGCTCGTCGGGCGTGAGCTCGCGCGCGTAGCCGCCGGCGCCACTCGCGTCGGCGACGGACTTCAGGACGATGAACTGGGCGCCGAGCGACTCGGCCTGCTCCTTTGTTTCCGAGCGGACGTCGTATGCCTTGACGACCGCGCCAAGTCGGCGCGCGGTGGCGATCGCCTGCAGCCCGGCGACACCGATGCCCAGCACGAGCACGTTCGCGGGCCGGGCAGTGCCGGCGGCGGTGGTCAGCAGCGGGAAGTAGCGGCCGTAGGCCTCCGCGGCCATCAGCACGGCGCGGTAGCCACCGACGTTGGCCTGCGACGAAAGGACGTCCATCGGCTGGGCGCGTGAGAGCGTGCGCGGGATCGCGTCCAGGCTGATCGCGGTCACACCCTGCTTGGCCAGTGTCGCCATCAGCTTCGGGTCGAGCAATGGTTGGAGCAGCCCGACCACGGCCTGGCCCGCCCGCAGCGAGGTGACGTCGTCCGCGGCCGGCTTCTGGACGCGCACGATCACGTCGGCGTCGCGGTAGAGATCGGCCCGGTCGACGACCTTCGCTCCGGCGGCCGTGAAAAGCCCGTCGGGCAGGGCGGCGGCGTCGCCCGCACCGCGCTCGACGAGAACCTCGACGCCCGCGCCGATCAGCGCCTTGAGCGCGTCGGGAACCAGTGCCACGCGCCGCTCGTTCGGCGCGCGCTCCCTCACCACACCTATCTTCATCGGGAAGCCAGAATATCCGTCCCCCCGGAATGCTGTCGCAGGGCCGGGCGGCAGTGACCTCAGGGGCCGATCGGCGTGCCCGCCTCCTGCGCCGGCTCGAGCTGCGCGCCCGGCTGAGCCCCGGAGCTGACCGCGTGGCGCAGCCCGCCGTCAGCCAGGGCGACCACCGCCGACAGGCCCAGGCCGCCGAGCGCGACCGCGAGGAGCGTCTCGAAGCCCAGGCTGCCGATCAGCGGCGCGGTGCCGATCGTGCCCACCGCGATCGACGCCGCGAAGGCGGCGTTGAACAGCGCGAAGGCACTGCCCCGGTCGGCGTCGCCGCTGCGCGCAGTCAGCGCCAGCAAGAGCGGCTGGACGATCAGCGCGGCGCCTATGCCGGTCAGCGTGCCGGACACGATCAGGATCTCGGTCGTCGGCAGAGGAAAGAGCAACGCCACCGCGCCGCCGGTCATGGCGATGCCCACCAGCACGGGCCAGATGGGTGGTATCCGGTCGGCCATCCAGCCGGCCGGGATGCGCGCCAGCAGCACGAACAGGCCGTCGGCGGCGAAGAACAGGCCGATGTTGGCGTGAACCGATTCCGACCGCTGCGGCAGGTACGCGGTCAGCACACCCCAGTGCAGCACGAACAGCATCACGACCGCGAGCGGTGCCGCCCACGAGCTGCGGTAGGCGAAGCCAAATCGTCGCTTGGCCGCCTCGAGGTTGGATTCGACCGCCTCGCGCTGGGTGATCGGCCGGGCGAGGGCGAGGCCTATGGCACCGACCACCAGCACCGCGACCAACGCCGTCACCCCCTGCAGGCCGTAGTCGTCGAGCACGACGATCGACAGCGGCGGCAGGATCACGAGGGTCAGGTTGTGCGCCGATCCGGCGGTGGCGATGGCAACCCCACGCCGCGCGGCGGGCACCAGGCTGGGCACGAGCGACAGCGCCGACGGCAGCGACAGGCCGATGCCGGTCCCCTGGAGAATGCGCGCCACGACGACCGCGACGGTCGCCTCCGGTCCGACGCCGGCGACGAAGAGGAGCACCGCCGCGACCAGGTAGCACAGCCCGCCCACGACGAACAGGCGCATCGCCCCGAAGCGATCGATCAACGCGCCGCCGGCCAACGCGGCTCCGATCTGCACCAGGGCGGCAATGCCCACGATCGCGCCGATCTCGGCGTCGGGCCGGCCGGCGCGTGACAGTGCGAGCGGTATCGATGCGGTGAATCCGTGGAACCCGGCCTGGACCAGGAACAGCGCGACCGACAGACGGATCACGGCGCGATGATCGTTGATCCCGCTAGCCTCTACCCGATGGCCACGCTGATCGACCAGCTGCGCGAAGAGCTGCCGCGGCTGCGGATCCTGACCGATAGCGCCGACACGGAGGCGTTCCGCTTCGATGAGACGGCTTTCCTGCGCGCCGGCAGGCCGCTGGCGGTCGTCTTCCCGAGCAACACCGGCGATGTCCGGGAGATCGTCCGACTCGCGGCCGACGCGGGGGTGCCCATCGTCGCCCGAGGCGCCGGGACGGGTCTGTCGGGCGGCGCGGTCGCCGTGGACGGGGCATTGACGGTCGCATTCACCAAGATGGACGCGATCCTCGAGATCGACTCCGCCAATCTGACCGCAACCGTCCAGCCGGGCGTGATCAACGCCGACCTCGGCAAGGCCGCGGCCGAGCACGGCCTGTTCTACCCACCCGATCCGGCGAGCTACGAGACGTGCACCATCGGCGGCAACGTGGCCGAGAACTCGGGCGGCCTGCGCTGTGTCAAGTACGGCGTCACGCGCGACTGGGTGGCGGGTCTGGAGGTGGTGCTGGCCGACGGCTCGGTCATCCGCACCGGCGGCAAGAACAAGAAGGACGTCGCCGGCTACGACCTGACGGGCCTGTTCGTCGGCTCGGAGGGCACGCTCGGGCTGGTGACGGAGGTGACCGTCCGATTGCTCCCGCTCCAACCGGCCAAGCTGACCCTGATTGCGTTCTTCGCCACGGTGCACGACGCGGGCGAGGCGGTTGCCGGGATCACCGCCGCGGGCGTGGTGCCGGTGACGCTCGAGCTGATGGACGCGTTCACCATCGCCGCCGTCGACGATGTCCACCACCTTGGCCTCGACCGCACCGCCGGCGCGATGCTGATGGTCGAGTCAGACCTGGGGGGAGCGGCCGCGGAGGCCCAGCTCGCTACGGCGGAGGCGGCGTGCACGGCAGCGCGGGCGACATCCGTGCTGCGCGCCGCAGATGCGCAGGAAGCGGACTGGCTGCGCCAGGCCCGGCGCGAAGCGCACGGCTCGCTCGAGAAGATGGGCGCGGCGCGAATGGACGACGTGTCCGTGCCGCGCTCCAAGGTGCCGGAGATGCTCGACGCCATCGCGCGCGTCGCCGCCGAGCGCGGCATGCGCGTGGGGGTTTTCGGCCACGCCGGCGACGGCAACCTGCACCCCACGTACATCCTCGATCGCGACGATCCCACCGCGGAGGCGCAGATCGACGCAGTGCGCGACGCGATCTACCGCGCCGCGCTCAGACTTGGTGGAGCGATCACCGGCGAGCACGGCACCGGACTGGCCAAGAAGCGCTGGCTCGAGCTCCAGCGCGGCGCTCGGTCGGTCGAGCTGATGCGTGCGATCAAGCAGACGCTCGACCCGCGCGGCCTGCTCAACCCCGGCAAGGTGCTATAGCCGAGTTGGCGATGGATGCCTGCTTCACCTGTGAGGTCAACACCGGCGTGAGGGCTACGCCGGGTGGAGCAATCTACGCCGATGAGCGATGGATCGCCGATCATGGGATTCCGCCGCTCGTGCCGGGCTACGTTGTCTTGAAGCCAAGACGACACGTCGCTCACCTGGCCGACCTGAAGCCAGAGGAAGCGAACAGTCTTGGGACGGTCTTGCACGACGTCATGGCTGCAGTTCGCTCAGCGCTGCAGCCTGAGCGCATCTACGTGTGCTCGTTCGTGGAGTCGGTGCCACCGCACCTGCACTTTCATCTGCTGCCCCGGTATGCCGCCATGCCGCCGCTCGGGCCCGGCCTGCTCGAGCGTGTCTTCGCCGGCGAGTGGGCCGTGACCGAAGGCGAGGCCACGAGGGCTACGAACCTCATTCGCGCTCAGCTCCAGCTAACGAGCCAATCACGGTGACAATTCGGGCATGGCGAAGGCGAGCGCGGTGAAGGTCAACCCGCACGATCCCGGGCCGGACGTCGCCGGCGAGCGTGCGGCGCAGGTTCTCGAAGCGGCCGTTCAGCCGCTGACGCTGCCTGATGGCGCGACGGTCCGCGTAGGGACGGCATCGTGGACCGACCCAACCATGACCGCCGGCACGGTCTTCTACCCCAAGGGCGCCGACTCGGCGGAGGCGCGGCTGCAGTACTACGCCAGCCAGTTCCCGCTGGTCGAGATCGACGCCACGTACTATGCCCTGCCCGCGGCGCGAACCGCCGAGCTGTGGCGCGACCGGACACCGCCCGACTTCGTCTTCGACGTCAAAGCGCACGCGCTGATGACCGGCCAACCCACAGAGACCAAGCGCCTGCCCAAGGCCATCCGCGAAGCCCTGCCGGCCGAGGAGGCGGACAAGAAGCGGATCTATACCAAGGACCTGCCGGCGGACCTACGGCGCGAGGTCTTCCGCATGTTCATGGAGGGCCTCGAGCCGCTTCGCGCCGCCGGCCAGCTGGGCTCAATCCTGCTCCAGTACCCGCGCTGGTTCTTTCCCCTCAGCGAGAGCCGCGAGGCCATCCTCGAGGCGCGCGAGATGCTCGGCCACACGGTCGCGGTCGAGCTGCGCAATGCGTCGTGGTTCAACGACAAGAACCTCGAGCGGTCACTGCGCTTCCTGACCGACAACAAGCTGCCGTTCGTCATGGTCGATGAGCCGCAGGGCTTCAAGAGCAGCGTCCCGCCTGTCGTTGCCGTGACCTCGCCCGAGCTGGCGGTTATGCGCTTCCACGGCCGCCGCATGGAAACCTGGGAGGCGCGCGACGTCACCCCGGCCGAGCGCTTCCGCTACCTGTACGACCGCTCGGAGCTGTCCGACTGGGCGCCCCGCCTGCGCGCGGCGGCGAAGGAGACGCGCGACGTGCACGTGCTGATGAACAACTGCTACGCCAACTACGGATCGACCAACGCGCGCGAGCTGGCGAGCATCATGGCCGATCTCACAAGCGACGGACAGACCACGGCCCAGGGCCGGGAGCCGGCCGTTTCGCGCGCAGCAGGCCGTCGGACTGCGGAGGAGATCAGTCGGGCCGACTGATCAGGCCTAGGCCGGCTCAGCTTCCGGGACTGCCCCAGCCGGGGAAGGTGCCCGTGCCTCCGTTCGGATGACCAGCCAGACCGAGGCGATGATCACGGCCGCGCCGATGAGCATCGTCAGATCGATCGTCTCCTGCAGCAGCAACCCGCCCAGGATCACGGCAACGACCGGGTTGACGTAGGCGTAGGTGGACACGCGCGACACGCTGGCGTGGATCAACGCCCACGTGTACGCGGTGTAAGCGAGGACGCTGCCGAAGACGATCAGGTAGCCCAAAGAGAGCAGCGACTCGGCGCTGAACTGCTCAGGGTGGACGGTCTCACCCGTCAGGCCGCCCACCGCGAGCAGGCCCAGTCCGCCGACGAGCATCTGCACGCCGGTCGAGGCGAGCGGGTCGTGGGGCATGTCGACCCGCTTTGAGATATAGGTACCGATCGACCACGACACGGCGGCGCCGACGATCATCAGCATGCTCAGCAGTTCCACCCGACCCGACGCGCTCTCTGGCACGACCAGGATGGCCACGCCGGCGAAGCCGGCGACGACGCCGATGATCGTGCCCGTGGCGATGCGCTCGCGGAAGATGCGCCGCAGCACGACCACGCACAGCGGCACCACGGCGACGATGAGCGCCGTCAGGCCGCTCGGCACTTCCCGCTCGCCGAGCACGACCAGGCCGTTGCCACCTAGCAACAGCAACAGTCCCACCAGGCCGCCGCCGAGCAGCTCCGAGCGGCGCAACCGGAAACCGCCTCGGCCGCGCCATAGCAGCAGCAGCCCGAAGATGACCATCCCCGCGATCACGTGGCGCGTGCCGCCGCTGAGCAATGGCGGCATCGTCCTGACCATCACCCGGATGGCGAGGTAAGTCGAGCCCCAGACGACGTAGACGATGCCCAGCGCCGCCCACACCTGCCACTCGGCGGCATGACGATTGGGGCGGGCGGCGCGCATCCGCCTACTTTGCGCGAAAAGAGTCAGGCGCGCGGAACGGCGCGTCAAACGGTTGGATCGCGGGGGAGTTGTGCACAGGGGTCGTGACCCCATCGTTCGCCGGCATTAGTACGGAGGCCCGACTCCGTACTCAATTCCGTACGTCTTCGGATGTTCGGCAGACGTGCGGGCGGCCATCATTCTCGGAGTCGAGGCCCATGGCCCGACCAACAAGAACATCGCAGCTTGGCCGCCACCCTTACACGGCGGGGTGTGCAGACGAGCGTGACGGGAGCCGGACGGGCGCTGGGGCGCAGTCCGGCTCTAGTCTTTCCCGCCAAGATTGGGGGCGTGCAGAGGCGCGCGATGAACGCGGCCCCACGCGGTGGCGGACCTATCATCGGCGCATGGACATGCTGCGCGAGCGACGCGATCGGCTGGCCATCAGACGGCTCGACCTGGTTCTGCTGCTGACCGCCGGCGGCCTGATCGTGGCCACGATGGCGTTCCTGAGCGACCCGTCGCTTTCGTTCGCGCTGCTCGATCGCTCGACCGACGTCGCCGTCAATTCACTGACCGTCCTGGCCGCGGCCAGTCTTGCCGCGCTGGCGCTGGCGCGCTACCGCGAGTCGGGCAAGCTGGCCGGCCTCTTCCAGAGCAGTGCCTTCCTGCTGCTGGGCTGGGTGGCGCTGGCCAACGTGGCGATCATCGTGCTCAAGGTCGAGACCCGGTTTGGCCTGTCGCTCGGCGGCCAGCCGGAGCAGCTGCCGATCTACCTCTTCACGATCTCGCTCCTCGTGGCCGGGGCGATCCTGGTCGTGGGCGGCGCCGCCGCGGTCAACATCGTCCGCCGCGCGCCGCGGGTGCGGCGGACGCTGCTGCTGCCAGTTGCGGCGCTGACCCTGATCACGGTCGTGCTCTACCTGGTGCGCGAGCAGCTGCCCGATTTCGACACCTTGCTGCCGCCGTTCGTCGGCCCGGCCGGCATCCAGCACATGATCGACGAGCCCCGCTTCTCAGGACCGCTGCCCGATGTCACGGGCCTTGCCACTGTCATCCAGGTGGTGAGCGTCGCGATCTACCTCCTGGGCACGTGGCTGTACCGCCGCTCGTACCTGCGCGATGGACCCGTGGCAGACGGCTATCTCGCCCTGGCGATGCTCATCGGCGCCTTCGCCGAGCTCCACTTCCTGTTCTACCCGGGCATCTACGGCGGCCTGGTCACGACCAGCGAGGCTCTCCGGCTGGCCTTCTTCGTCGTCCTGCTCATGGGCATCAACGCCGAGTCGCGCTCCGATCTGCGGGCGCTGCGCAGCGCATATGCCGCGCTCGATCGACTGCGCCTGTCCGAGGCGGAGCGGGCAACGCTCGAGGAGCGCACTCGCCTCGCGCGCGAGTTGCACGACGGCCTGGCGCAGGACCTGTGGTTCGCCAAGCTCAAGCACGAGCGCCTGGTGCCGTTCGTTCCCGACGAGCAGCGCGCCCTTGCGGCGGAGGTGACCGAGGCGCTCGACTCGGCGATCGTCGAGGCCAAGCAGGCCGTGGTCACGATGCGCGCCGAGGACGACCGCGACGTTTCGCTCGAGGAGCTACTCGCCCGGACGGTGAACGACTTCGCCGGGCGCTCCGGTGTGCGCGCCGACTTCTCGGCGGCCGATCTGCCGCAATCGCTCACGCCGCGCACCCAGGTCGAGGTGCTGCGCGTCTTACAGGAGGCGCTGACCAACGTGCGCAAGCACGCCGACGCGACCGTGGTGCGCGTCAATGCCGAGGTCGGCGACGGCCAGCTGCAGCTCAGCGTCATCGACAATGGGCGCGGCTTCCGGCCGACGGAGACAATCGGCGACGGCGTGGGCATGCAGAGCATGAAGGAGCGGGCGCGGCTGATGGGTGGCGAATTACGCGTCGTGTCGGAGCCATCGGCTGGCACGGCGCTGCACCTGACCGTGCCGCTGGGCGAGGCGGCGGTGACGCGATGACCGGGCTCGACGGCAAGCTACGGGTGATGCTCGTCGACGATCATGCGCTCGTCCGCTCGGCGGTGCGCCAGGCGATCGCCGCGCCTGACGTGGAGCTGGTCGGCGAGGCGGCTACGGCGCAGGAGGCAATGGCGCTGGCCCCCGTTCTGCGGCCGGACGTGCTGCTGCTCGACATCGACCTGCCGGGCATGAACGGCATCCAGCTCGTGGCCGAGCTGGCGCCGCGCCTGCCGCAGACAAAGATCGTGATGCTGACCGTGTCGAGCTCGGAGCGCGACCTGTTGGAGGCGGTCGCGCGCGGCGCCGCCGGCTACCTGACCAAGGACCTCAGCCCGGAGGCGCTGCTGCGGTCGCTGCGCGGCACGCAGCGCGGCGAGCTGGCCATGTCACGCCGCTTCGCCGCCCGCGCGCTGCAGTACTTCGCCGACGCAGCGCGGCGCGGGCGGCAGGTGTCTGGCGTTGAGGGCGAGCTGATGGGCCTGTCGCCGCGCGAGAACGACGTCCTGGCGATGCTCGCCGACGGGCTGACCGACCGCGAGATCGCCAACGCCCTGACCATCTCGCCGCGCACGGTGGAGACGCACGTCAGCAACATCCTGCACAAGCTCGGAGTGCGCAACCGCGCCGAGGCCGCGCAGCGCTACCGACAGGGCGACTGAGCGCAGGCCCTTGACGGAGGGGCGATGATGCCGGAGGTGGACGGCAGGTAGGCAGCGCCCCAGCCGGAGCCTGATGGCTCAGATGACCCGTCGGCCTGTCGTCCACCCTTCCCTATGAACGATCGGGCAGCGCTGCTGCGTGTCTACGCGGCAGGCACGGGAGCGGGCTGGTCGACCGCGCTGAGGAAGTTCCACCACGCCTCGAGGGCGCGCTGCGTGGCGTCCTCGATCGGCTGCGGGTCGGCCCCATCTGTGAGCGTGCCGAGCATCTCGCGCTCGGCGTTGGAGTGCTCGATGTCCAGCACGCCGTGGACAGTGAAGAAGGCCGTGGTGCGCGCGTCGGTCACGCCGTAGTGGCGCTGCAGGCCGTCGATCTTCGAGCCGGCAACTTGGGGCACCTGGCGCTCGTAGGCATAGAGCGCGGCAACAGCAGCCGGCACTGAGGCGCGCTGCGCGAGATCTGTGTACAGGTCGACCAGCGCCTGCGTCTGTTCGTTGTGCCTGGCGCCGCGCACGTCGTCGCGCTCGACGCCGATGCCCTCCGCGAAGCGCAGCCACAGCTCGGCGTGGTTCTCGCGGCCGTGCTCCTCATCCCACAGGTTGTCGAGCAGTTGCTGGCGCACTGCCGGTGAATCGGTGCGCGAGTGGATCGCCGACAGCAGTCGCGGGAACGCCGATTCGAAGGCGTAGTACTGGCGCGCGTATTCCTGGAGCGCCTCGAGCGACAAGGTGCCCTCGTTCCAGCGGGTATAGAAGGGGTGCTTGAGCAGGTGGCGCTCGTCGATCATCGCGTCGAGCCGATCCAGCAGGTCCATGGGTGTCTCTCCTGTTGCGCAGCTTCGCGGAGTCTAGCGGCACAAGTCGACGCCGCGCGCCAGGGGACCCTAGCGTCTCCCCCACGGCGGTGGCGCGTCCGTGGGAGCGGTTGCGCCGGTCGACCACGGATCGTGCGCGGGCGACGGGGCGCTCGGGGCGGCTGGTGCTGGGGCGGCCATGGCCGGCGGCGCAGCCACGGCCGGCGGGACAGCCACGGGCTCGCCGTCACGGCCGAACACATCGCCAGTGGGCATCCACGGCTCATTTGCGGGCGCGCCCTCCGGCACGTCCGAGCGCTTGACCGCGCCCAGTCCGTGTCTTGGTCGCGCGAAGATCAGCGCCAGCACGAGCGCGCCCAGGAGCAGGCCGACCATGCCGTAGACGATCAGCGGATCGGTCGCGACGCTGACTTCGGCTGCCATCTCGTGCCGCAGTGTCGGTCCTAACATGGGCGCGGTGCAAGGTCTGGAGCGCCCGCCATTCGTCATCAGGGCACAGGTGATCACGCCCCTCGACGCGGGCGGGAGCAGCTATCTCGCCGACGGGCTGCTCGAGGTCGGCGCCAACGGGCGCATCCTCCGCGTGGAGCCCTGGCCGGCCGACTCACACGGCGCTGGCGAATCGACCACCGTCGACCTGCGGCCGATGGTGGCGCTGCCCGGCCTGGTCGATCTGCATGCTCACCTGCCGCAGCTGCCCAACGCCGGGCGGGGCGGCGGGCTCGAACTGCTGACGTGGCTGGAGCGCTACATCTTCCCGCTCGAGCGCGATTTCGACGCGGCCGCGGCGGAGCGCCTGGCGCCGCAGTTCTACCGCTCCCTGGCCGCGGCGGGCACGACGACCGCGCTGCTCTACGGCGCTGTCTACGAGGACAGCCTGGACGCCTGTTTCGCGGCCGCGGAGGGCCACGGCATCAGGGTGGTGCTGGGCAAGGTGATGATGGACCGGCTGCGCTACGACGCGACCATCCGCGACACAGACGTGCTCGACGCGAGCCTGGCCCAGTCGCAGCGGCTGATCGAGCGCTGGCACGGTCGCGACGACGGGCGGCTCCAATACGCGGTCACGCCGCGCTTCGCCGTCAGCTGCTCGGCGGAGATGCTGCGCGAGTCCGCCGCCCTGGCGCGCGCCACCGGCACCTACTGGCAGACCCATCTGGCGGAGGACCACGACGAGGTCGAGCAGGTAGCGCGGCTCTTTCCCGACGCGCTCGACTACACCGACGTGTACGACCGGGCCGGGGGCCTGGGGCCGCGATCCATCGTCGCCCACGCGGTCCACCTCTCGGCGCGCGAGATCGCTCGCCTGGCGGAGACGGGCACGCGCGTCGCCCACTGCCCGTCGTCGAACCTGTTCCTGGCGAGCGGCGCCATGCCGCTGTCGCGCTACCTCGAGGCCGGTCTGGTGGTCGGGCTGGGGAGCGACGTGGCCGGCGGACCGGAGTTGTCGGTCTTCTCGGTCATGCGTGCCGGCGCTTACACGCAGAGCGGCCTGCGCACGATGCTCGGCGAGACGAGGCCCCTGCTGCGGCCGCTCGACTGGCTGCGCATGGCAACGCTTGATGGCGCCCGGGCCCTTGGACTCGACGCACAGATCGGCACGCTCGAGGTGGGCAAGGAGGCGGACCTGATCGTGCTCGACCCGCGCGTGACCGAGCCAACGGCAGACGATGCCACCGACGACCCGTCCGACATCGTCAGCCGGCTGATGTACCGCACCCGGGCGGACATGGTCGTCGGCGCATGGGTGCGCGGCCGGAGGCTGGCCGCGGCCTGATCCCGCCACGCTAGCCTTGGCGCGGTGGAGAGCTGCGATCTCCTGATCGAGGGCGGGACCGTCGTTGACGGCAGCGGCGCGCCCAGCTTCGCGGCTGGGGTGGCAATCAGCGGCGACCGGCTGCGCATCCTCCGGCCCGGCGCTGAGCGACCCGCCGCGGGGCGGACGATCGACGCGGCCGGCAAGGTCGTGGCGCCAGGGTTCATCGACCTGCACTCGCACTCTGGGCTGGTGATCCTGGCCGAGCCGCGCCACGAGCCCAAGGTCCGCCAGGGCGTGACGACGGAGATCATTGGCGTCGACGGGCTGTCCTACGCGCCACTCCCATCGCGGGCGGACCTGGCGGCGCTGATCGAGATGAACGCCGGGCTCGACGGCGCGCCGGATGTCGCAGCCGATTGGGACACGGTTGCCGAGTACCTGGATCGGTTCGACTCGAAGGTGGCCGTCAATGTCGGCCTCATGGTCGGCAACTCGGCCCTCCGCATCAGCCGCCTCGGTTGGGAAGACGTGCCGGCCGATGCCGCCGCGCTGGCGGACATGCGGGTCATGCTCGACGCGGCAATGGCCGCGGGCGCGCTGGGCCTTTCGAGCGGCCTCGACTATCCACCCGGTGCCTTCGCCACGACCGCCGAGCTTGCCGCGTTGACCCAGGCGGCCGCGCGCCGTGGCGGCTTCTACCACACCCACGTGCGCTACCCCCTCGGTGACCGCTTCCTCGATCCCTTCCGCGAGGCGATCGACATCGGCCGGCGCAGCGGCGGCGCGGTCCACCTGACCCACTTCTACCACCGGGCGACGTATCCGGGCACGCCCGAGCAGCAACTGACGCTGGTCGATGACGCGCGTGCCGAGGGACTCGACGTGACCTTCGATTCGTACCCCTACGAGTGGGCGTCGACGCGGCTGCTCATCCAGATGCCGACCTGGATGCAGGCTGGTGGACCGCGGCCGCTCAAGGAGCGGCTGGCCGACCGGTCGGCGCGCGAGCGTGTGCGGGCCGAGCTGCGCGAGCGTGGCGGGGCTGCCTACACGTCCGCGGCGGGTTGGTCCGATGTCCGGCTGGGCGCCTTGCGTCGGCCGGAGAACATGCGCTGGGAGGGCCGGTCGCTGGCCGACGTCATGGCCGAGCGCGGGGTCGATGCGGTCGACGCCATCTGCGACCTCCTGCTGAGCGAGGATCTGCGGCCGAACCAGGTCACGAGCGGCCCGATCAAATCGACGATGGCGCCATTCCTGCGCCACCCCGCGGGCATGGTCGCGACCGACTCGACGTTCGTGGGCGCCAAGCCGTCGCCGCGCACCTACGGCTCTTACCCGCGCGTCCTGGGCGAGTTCGTGCGCCAGGACCACTGGCTGGGGCTCGAGGAGGCCGTGCGCCGCATGACCCTTGCCCCGGCGACGCGGCTGGGGCTATCCGACCGCGGCCGGCTGGCCGACGGTTACCTGGCCGACGTCGTCGTCTTCGACCCAGCGACAGTCCGCTCCAACGCGACCTACGAGGAGCCGCGCCGCTTCCCCACGGGAATCGAGCAGGTCATCGTCAACGGGACGCTCGTCGTCCAAAAGGGCGCGCACACCGGCGCGCTGCCGGGCCGCGTGGTTCGTCGCTAGAAGAGCGGCGTGTTCAGGAAGCCCCGCGGGCCGCTGATCATGAGCGCCACGATCAGCAGGATCAGGATCGCATTGATCCTGCCACCCATCTTGGCGCGGTCTCTCACCGCGACGATGTGGGGTGGGGGCCCGGCCGGTGGCTGACCCGGGGCCGGTGCGGGGGGCGGGCCTGACGTGGCCGGAATAAGCGTGCGCAGCGCCGGTAGCAGCACGCCGAACGAGATCGCAAGCGCTGCCAGGTAAAGGGCAATCGCAAGCAGGAGCCAGCCCCTCGACAGGACCTCAAAGCCGATGCGCCAAACGAGCAGCAAGCCGGTAACACCCTGGAAGAGGGCCAGCGGTACGACGAGCGTGGTCGCGATACGTTGCTGTAGGCGCAACCCGAAGTTCAGGTGCGGCGGCTCAGCGCCAGCCATTGGACCCAGGATCAGGAAGGCATAGGTCGGGCCGAAGCCGACGATTGCGCCGGCGACGTGCAAGAACAGCAGTAGCGCCAACACCCAGTCCATGCCCAGACCTCCATCCTGAAGCGCAGGTGCGCAAGGCGAAGTTAGCACCCGCTCATCGCTGGAATCACGCCCACCCACGGCGATACCATCAGCCAGGATGACGGTCACCACTCGGCCACCGCGCGTCGCTCCGACGATCGACGCCCCGGCCATGCCGCTGCATCTTCCGCCGGCGGGCGATGTGCAGGTTGGCCGGGCACGCGGCCTGCCCCTCCGGCGCGAGGGCCCGGACAAGCTGACCGGGACCGCCCTGTACACCGACGACCTGGTCTTCCCCGGCGCCTGGTTCGGCCACACCGTCCGCTCGACAGAGGCTCATGCGCGCCTCTTGGGCATCGACCTCGACCCCGACTTCGACTGGTCGGCCGTAATCGTCCTGACCGCCAAGGACATCCCGGGCGAGAACCTGGTCAGCATGATCACCGACGACCAGCCGGCGTTAGTCGATACCGAGATCCGCCACCATGCCGAGCCGGTCGCGCTGCTCGCCGCGCCCGATCGGGCCACGCTGCGTGAGGCCAGCCAGCGCATCAGCCTGCGCACTGAGCCCCTGGCGGCGGTCTTCGACCCGCTCCTTTCGAACCAGGAGTTCGCCCACTTCGCCTTCGACAGGGGCGACATCGAGGCCGGCTTCGCCGAGGCGGAGGTGATCGTCGAGGGCACCTACCGAGTCGGCCACCAGGAGCAGCTGTACATCGAGAACAACGCCATGATCGCCGTGCCGCGGCCGGATGGCGGAGTGACGATTCACGGCTCGCTGCAGTGCCCGTACTACATCCACAAGGCGCTCAAGAGGGCGCTAAAGCTGACCGACACGCAGGCCGTGGTGATCCAGGCCGAGACCGGCGGCGGCTTCGGCGGCAAGGAGGAGTATCCCTCGATCATCGCCATTCACGCCGCGCTGCTGGCGCAGCACGTGGGCAAGCCGGTGCGCATGATCTACGACCGTCACGAGGACATCGCCGCGACCACCAAGCGCCACCCGGCAATCATCCGCCACCGCACCGGCGTGACGCGCGACGGGCGGCTGGTCGCGCAGGACATCGATCTCGTCTACGACGGTGGCGCGTACTGCACGCTCACGCCGGTCGTGCTGTCTCGCGGCACGTTCCACTCTGGCGGTCCGTACCTGTGCCCGCACGTGCGCATTCGCAGCCGCGCGATGGCTACCAACACACCGCCCAACGGCGCCTTCCGCGGCTTCGGCGCACCGCAGGCGGAGTTCGCGATCGAGATGCAGGTCAACCGCATTGCCGAGCAGCTCGATATCTCGCCGCTCGAGCTGCGCCGGCGCTGGGCGTACCGGATCGGCGACGAGACTCCGTTCGGCCAGGTGCTGCGCGAGAGCGTCGCCGCGCACGAGGTGCTCGCGCGCGCGTCAGAGGCCGCTGAGTTCGAGCGCATCCGCGCCCAGACCGGGCTGCGTCAGCGCTCGGCTTCGGGCGGGAAGTCGGCTGCTCTGGTGTCCGCGCCGCAGAGGACGTCGCGTGGCATCGGTCTGGCGCTGGGCTGGCACGGCGCCGGCTTCACCGGTTCGGGTGAAGCACACCTCGCGAGCGTGGCCAGCGTAGAGCTGACCTCGGCCGGTGAGATCCGCGTCCTGACCGGTTCGACCGAGATGGGCCAGGGCACCAAGACCGTCCTGCCACAGCTCGCCGCAGCCGAGCTGGGCGTGCCCGCCGACGACGTCGCCATCGCACCGCAGGACACCTCGATCGTTCCCGACAGCGGGCCCACCGTCGCGTCGCGAACGGTGATGGTCGTGGGTGGCCTGGTGATGAAGGCGGGGCGAAGGCTGCGCGAGACGGTCGAGACAGCTACCGGCCGGTCGTTCGCGGAGTCTTACCGCGATTACGCGCGCGAGCACGGGGGCATCCGCGTGGACCAGAAGTTCGAGCCCTATCCCGATGTCGTGTTCGACGACACAACGTACCGCGGCGACGCATACCCGGCCTTCGGCTGGGCGTGCGCGGTGGCGGAGGTCGAGGTCGACTTGGACACCGGGGCGGTCACCGTTCGCAACGTCGTCTCGGCCGACGACGTGGGACGAGCGATCCACCCGGTCCTGGCGGAGGGCCAGGTCGAGGGCGGCACACTGCAGGCGGTGGGCTACGCCACGATCGAGGAGATCAAGCTCGTCGACGGGCGCTACCTGAACGATCGCCTCGCGACCTACCTGATCCCGACCGCGCTCGATGCACCGCGCATCGATGCGATCCTGGTCGAGGCACCGTTCTCCGGCGCGCCCCACGGCGCGAAGGGCCTGGGTGAGCTGCCGATGGATGTCCCCGCCGCGGCCGTGGTCGCGGCGATCCACGATGCGACCGGCGCCTGGATCCACGACCTGCCCGCCTCGCCTGAGCGCATCCTCGCCGCGCTGCACGGCATCGCGCCGCCGCCGGCGCCGGGCGTGAGCGTCAGCAGCAAGGCCGCGCAATGAGCTACCGCGTCACGGTCAACGGCGGCGCGGTCGAGCTCGACGTGCCCGGCATGCGCCGGTTGCTCGACGCATTGCGCGAGGACCTTGGCCTGACCGGCACCAAGGAGGGCTGCGGCGAGGGCGAGTGCGGCGCGTGCTCAGTGCTCATCGACGGTGAGCTGGTCAACTCGTGCCTCGTGCCGGTATGCCAGGTCGAGGGCACGCACGTGGTCACGGTCGAGGGCCTGGCGCCGCAGGGCACGCTCGACCGGCTGCAGCAGGCCTTCCTCGAGACCGGCGGCGCGCAGTGCGGCATCTGCACCCCGGGCATGCTCATGGCGGCGCGCGCCTACATCGGCGCCGGCGGCGGTCCGGACGAGGAGCAGATCCGCGAGGCGATCGCCGGCAACCTGTGCCGCTGCACCGGCTACACCAAGATCATCCAGGCCATCGCGATGGCCGCCACGCCCAACGGCTGATGCGCGTCGAGCCTGTGGTCAGCTCACCCACTTCGCTTGTCGAGGCGTTCGCGCTGCTGGCTGGCGGCGACGGCTGGAAGCCGGTCGCCGGCGGCACGGATCTGCTGGTCCAGATCAACGGCGACCTCGCGCCGCCGCCGGCGCACGTGCTCGACATCTGGCGCCTGGCCGAGCTGCGCGGCATCGACCTCGTCGATGGGGCGCTCGTCCTGGGAGCGCTGACCACCTACACCGACATCCGCCGCTCCGACTTGTGCCGCGAACACCTGCCGGCGCTGGTCGAGGCCGCGGCCACGATCGGCGCGGCGCAGATCCAGAACCGCGGCACCATCGGCGGCAACGCGATGAATGCGTCGCCCGCGGGGGACACGCTGCCGGTGCTTCTCGCCACGGATGCCGAGCTGACCCTTGGCAGCGCCCGCGGCGAGCGAATCGTCGCGGCCGGCGACTTCTGGCCGGCGTATCGCAAGACGTCGTGCCAGCCGGATGAGTTGTTGCTGCGCATCCGCTTCCCCCTGCCGAGCGGCCGCCACGTGCGCTTCCGCAAGGTCGGCACGCGCCGCGCGCAGGCCATCAGCAAGGTCGTCATGGCCATCTCGTGGCGCGAGGACGGCGGCGTTTGGCGCGACGTGCGCGTGGGCCTGGGGTCGGTCGCGCCGACGCCCATCCGCGCCACACAGACGGAGCGCGTTCTGGAGGGCGCGGCGCCGCGCGAGACGACGGCCGACCACGCCGCGGCCACCCTCGCCGCGGAGATCCATCCGATCGACGATGTCCGCTCGACGGCCGACTACCGCCGCGTCGTCTCGGCGCGAGTGCTGCATCGGCTGCTGCGCGAGGCAGGCGGCTGGTGAAGCCGGAGAACGTCCGCTTCTTCGACTCGGCCGCCGAGTTTCGCGCGTGGCTTGCCGACAACCACGCGACTGCCCCCTTCCAGTGGATCGGCTTCTACAAGAAGGCGGCGGGGCCGCGCGGCCTGGGCTACGACGAGGCCGTGCGCGAGGCCCTGTGCTTCGGCTGGATCGACGGCCAGACCAACCGCGTCAACGAGCGGAGCATCACCATCCGCTTCTCGCCGCGAAGGCCGGGCAGCCACTGGAGCGCGTCCAACATCCAGCGCGTGAGCGAGCTGGCCAGCCGCGGGCTGATGCAACCAGCGGGCCTGCGCGCATTCGAGACGCGGCGGCCGACAGGGCCCGACGGCTACACCTACGAGACACGCCCGGAAGACCTGCCGGAACACCTGGAACAGGTCTTTCGCGCCAGCCCCGCGGCCTGGGAGTTCTGGCGAGCGCAGACGCGGTCGTACCGTAAGTCGATGACCTGGTGGGTGGTGAGCGCCAAGCGCGACGACACGCGCCTGCGCCGGCTGGCGGCGCTGATCGCGGAGTCCGCCGCGGCGCGCAGGATCAGCGAGCTCAACCTGCCCAAGCTGGGTCCCCCGGTGGCAGCGGGACGCGCGTCAAGTGGCTGACGTGCGCGTCAACGGCGCGGCCGCGCCGGGCAGCGAGCGTGTGCTGACGCACGATGCGCTCGACTTCCTGGGCCGCCTGGCGAGCGAGTTTGAGCCGCGGCGTCAGGAGATCCTCGCCGCGCGGCGCGATCGGGCCGCACGGCTCGCCGCTGGGGAGCGGCTCGACTTCCTGGCCGAGACCGCAGCGGTTCGCCAGGCCGACTGGTCGGTCGCGCCTGCACCGGCGGACCTGAACGATCGGCGCGTCGAGATCACCGGGCCGGCGGAGGCGAAGATGACCATCAACGCCCTCAACAGTGGCGCGAAGGTCTTCATGGCCGACTTCGAGGATGCGCTCTCGCCCACCTGGGCCAACGTGGTCGGCGGCCAGGCGGCGCTGATAGACGCCGTGCGCCGCTCTCTCGCGTTCACGTCACCAGAGGGCAAGAGCTACTCGCTCAACGACGAGGTCGCCACGCTCGTCGTCCGGCCACGCGGCTGGCACCTGGTGGAGCGCCACTTCAAGGTCGATGGGCAGCCGATATCCGGCTCGCTGTTCGACTTCGGGCTGTACTTCTTCCACAACGCCGCGGCGGCGCTCGAACGCGGGTCTGGCCCGTACTTCTACCTGCCCAAGCTGCAGGGCCACCGCGAGGCGCGGCTGTGGAACGACGTCTTCACCTGGGCACAGGCGCAACTAGGCGTGGCGCACGGCTCAGTCCGCGCGACGGTGCTGATCGAGACCATCTGGGCAGCCTTCGAGATGGACGAGATCCTGTACGAGCTGCGCGATCACGCTGCCGGGCTCAACGCCGGCCGCTGGGACTACATCTTCAGCATCATCAAGTGCTTCGCGGCACACCCCGAGCAGGCGCTACTGCCGGACCGGGCGCAGGTGACGATGGCCGTGCCGTTCATGCGCGCCTACACCCAGTTGCTGGTCAAGACGTGCCACGCCAGAAGAGCGCACGCGATCGGCGGCATGAGCGCCTTCATTCCCAACCGGCGCGAACCCGAGGTGACTGAGCGCGCCCTGGCCAAGGTGACTGAGGACAAGGAGCGCGAGGCCGGCGACGGCTGCGACGGCTCGTGGGTCGCCCACCCGGACCTCGTGCCAACGGTGCTCGACGTCTTCGATCGGGCCCTGGGCGACCGGCCGAACCAGAAATACCGCCAGCGCCACGACGTCGACCCGCACGCGGCCGACCTGCTCGACTTCAACATCCCCACGGGCGAGGTGACCGACGCCGGGCTGGCAACCAACGTGTCGGTCGGTGTGCGCTACATCGCCGCCTGGCTGGCCGGAACCGGCGCTGCCGCGCTGGACAACCTGATGGAGGACGCGGCGACGGCGGAGATCAGCCGCTCACAGGTCTGGCAGTGGGTCAAGACCGGCACATTCAGCCGCGATCGGGTTCTGGCAGAACTGCAGCCATGGCGCGCGCAGCACCCGCAGGCGGCCCAGTTGTTCGAGCAGGTCGCGCTGGCCGACGAGTTCGTCGAGTTCCTGACCATACCGGCCTATCAGCGCCTCGCCTGATGACCAAGCCAGCGCCACCCAGGCAAACCAGGCGCAAACCTGGGCTGGACATCGAGGGCGTGTTCCCCGATCCGCCGGTCGACACCCGTGGCTCCTCGGTACGCACGATCGGCAACAAGGAGTACCTGGCCGCGCTGGCCAAGCTGCATGTCGAGCTTGTCAAGCTCGGGGAATGGATCAAGTACACCGGCCGCAGGGTGGTGATCATCTTCGAGGGCCGCGACGCAGCCGGCAAAGGCGGCGCGATCAAGACCATCACCCTGCGCCTAAATCCACGCTATGCCCGCGTTGTCGCCCTGGGTACTCCGACCGAGCGCGAGAAGACGCAGTGGTATTTCCAGCGCTACGTCGAGCACCTGCCGGCGGCCGGCGAGATGGTCCTGTTCGACCGCAGCTGGTACAACCGCGCCGGCGTCGAGCGGGTGATGGGCTTCTGCACACCTTCGGAGTACGAAGAGTTCATGCGCTCGTGCCCCGAGTTCGAGCGGATGCTCGTCCGCTCTGGCATCACCCTGGTCAAGTACTGGTTCAGCGTCAGCGACGGCGAGCAGGAACGCCGTTTCCAGGCCCGGATCGCGGATCCGACCAAGCGCTGGAAGCTCAGCCCGATGGACCTCCAGTCGCGCGCGCGGTGGGTCGAGTACTCCAGGGCCAAGGACGAGATGTTCGCCCACACCGACATCAAGCAGGCGCCGTGGTACGTGGTCAACGCCGACAACAAGAAGCGCGCCCGGCTGAACGTGATCGCTCACCTGCTCAGCCTCTTTGCGTACGAGGACCTGACGCCCGAGCCGATCATCCTGCCGCCGCGGGAGCCTGACAGCGGCTACGTCAGGCCGCCGATCACCGACCAGACCTTCGTGCCGGAGGTCTACTAAGTCAGCCTTCTTCGCGACTTTCGGCCCTCGCGCCGAGGCAGGGCGCGGACCGACCATCCGCGCGGTTGCCCTGTCCGTCATCGGAGGTATGTATATGCCCGCGCCGAGCGTCGCCATCGAGCAGCCCGTGCTGACATCGGCTCCGCGTCGCTTCGTGCTCTTCCGCCACCGCGTCGTTGCCGAGTCCGAGTTGGGGCCCACGATCCGCGACGCCTTTGGCGAGCTGTACGCGTGCGTCGAGGCGTCCGGCGCTAACCCTGGTGGGCCGCCATTCGTGATCTACCACTCTGGGTCGCAGCCTGGCGTGCGCTGGGACATCGACATCTGCGCGCCGGTCGCGGCACCGATGGTCGCGCCGCCGTGCTTCGAGTACCTCGAGATGCCCAGCTGCATCGTCGTCTCGCTACTTCACGTCGGGCCGTACGACACTCTCGGCGAGGCATACGCCCAGATCGAGACGTACGTCGCCGAGCACGGCTTGGCGAAGGCCGGACCGCCCCGCGAGTTCTACTACAGCGAGCCTGAGGTGCCGCCGGCAGAGACACGAACGCTGATCGAGTGGCCGGTCAACCAACCCTAGTCGCCAGGGCCTGGCGCCCGCTCGACAAACTGGCCGAAGCCGCGCCGGCCGACGAAGTGCCCGTCGCGCACGACGAACTCGCCGCGCACCAGGGTTGAGCGGACCAGCCCGCTGGTGGCGAGGCCCTCGTAGGGCGTGAAGTCACTGCTGTGGTGCAGCTCGGCGGACGTGATGGTGCGCCTCTCCTGTGGGTCGAACAACACGATGTCGGCGTCTCTGCCGGGCTCGATCGCGCCCTTCGTGGGCAGGCCGAAGAGGCGCGCCGGCGTAGTCGAGGTCACGTCGACCATCCGCTCGACGCTTATCCGGCCGCGCGCCACGCCCTCGCCGTAGACCAGCGTCAGCAGCGTCTCGATGCCCGGCGCGCCGTTGCTGACGCGGTCGAACGACTCGTCCCAGCCATGCTTGTCGGCGAGCCGATCGGGCACGTGGTCGGTCGAGACGATGTCGAGCGACCCGTCCGCGAGGCCGGCCCAGAGCGCGTCGCGATCGGCCGGTGAGCGCAGCGGCGGCGCGATGATGAAGCGCGCGCACTCCGCGGCTGGAAGCTCGTAGCGCGAGTCGTCGAGCACCAGGAAGTGCGGGCACGTTTCGGCGAACACCCGGCCACCGATTGCCCGGCCGGCCAGCACCTCCGCCAGCGCCGCCTGCGACGAGAGATGAACCAGGTAGACGAGCGCGTCAGCGGCGCGCGCCATGCTGATGGCCATGCGCGTGCCGTCGGCCTCGACATAGGGCGGCCGCGACTCGGGGTGGTAGCGCAGCGCCGTCTTGCCCTCCGCGTGGAGGCGGGCAATGTTGGCCTCCAGGGCGGCGCGGTCCTCGCCGTGGACCATGAGCATTCCCCGGCCACGGCCGGTCTCACGGAACGCCGCGGCCATCAACTCGGCCGGCAGCGCGAAGTCGTAGACCATGAACGCCTTGAAAGTCGGCACGCCCAGATCCACCGCGGCCGGGATCTCGCGCGCCAGGTCGGTGTGGGTCGGCTGGAGCACCAGGCTGAGCCCGTAATCGACGGCCGAGTCGGAGTCAGTCTGGCGGCGCCAGGCAAAGATGTCGGTCGGCAGCACGCCGGTCTGTTGCGAACCGGTGCCCGGGTTGTTGAACGCCAGGAACGTGGTCGTGCCGCCGAACGCGGCGGCCACGGAATCCTGGAAGAAGCGGTCTGGCATGACGTCGGTCGCGACCCGAGTGTGGGTGTGAACGTCGACCGCGCCGGGCAGGACGAGGATGCCGCTGGCGTCGACCTCGAGCGTGTCCGCCGACTCCGGCAGCTGCGGCTCCACGGCGACGATGCGCCCGCCTGCGACGGCCACGTCCGCCAGCCTGCGGCCCGTGGCAGTGACCACGGTGCCGCCGCGGACGATCAGGTCGATGGCCACTGGTGGCGCTCCACGAACTGCGGCCACGCGGCCGGCGGCAGCTCGAGCTCGATCTCGTCGCGGATCGGGATGTCGTCGTTGCCGCGCTCCGGGATCTCCGGCTTCAAGGTCCGCCGCGCGTCGTTGATAGCGCCCGGGCGGAGCACGACGAGGACGAAGCCGTGGCGCTGGTAGAAGCGCAGCGCAGCAGTGTTGTCGTTGCTGGTGACCAGCCACACGCGCGTCACTCTGGCCGCCTGCGCCGCTCGGACGCACGCGGCCAGCAGCGCGCCGCCCACGCCACGGCCGGGCGCGAGGCTTTCGATGACGGTGACCTCCAACTCTGTGTCGCGCAGCGCGTATGCCGCGTAACCCAGCCACTCGCCGCCCTCCTGGGCCACGAACCCGGGCAGCGCCGCCGCATCGACCACCCGGCCGCGGGTCGCCACGCGGGTCGAGCCCCAGGAAGCGCGCAACTGATCGGCCAGGCGCGGGCGGTCGACATGTTCGATCGGGCGCACCCGCGCGACTACGGCAGCTCCTCGATGACGATGTCCTGGGCGCCCTGCCACAGGGCGCGCCGGCCCATCTCCGCCAGTGCGGCCCGGACGGCGTCGCGATCGGTCTTGCCGTCAGCGGCGACGATCGTCGCGAAATGGTTTCCGGACAACTGGCCGAGCTTGCTCGAGAAGTCGACCGCGCCGTAGGCGATCAGGATCTCCCCCTCTGATAGGTCGCCGGTGTAGACGATCACGTCGCCCGGCGCCGGATGCGAGGTGTGGTTCTCGAAGCCGACCGGCAGACGCGCCTCGCCGAACGGGATCCAGCAGCCCTCTCCGCTCCAGCGGCAATGGATCAGCTTCTGGCGCAGCGGCAGCAGCGGCCGCAGCGCGTCCCGAGTTCTGGGCGCGGCCGCCTCCCAGCGAGCGCTAAAGTTCAGGTCACCCACGCGGATCGATAGCTCGCCCATGGCCGGCAAGAGTAGCCGACGCTCGATAGAGGAAACGCTTCAGGTGGCCGAACAGCCAACGATCTCGACCCATGTCCTGGACGCGCAGCACGGCCTGCCGCTGGCCGGCGTCGAGGTGGTGCTGGAGCGCCTGGAGGACGGCGTCCCGCGGGTGGTCGGCGGCGGCCGGACCGACGATGACGGTCGCGTTCGCCGGCTGCTCGATGGCCCATTGATCGAGGGCACGTATCGGCTCGAGTTCAGGCTGGGCAGCCGCTTCTTCGAGGCCGTGGCGCTGACCGTTCGCGTCGACGACGCGTCGCGCTCGTGGCACGTGCCGCTGTTGCTGGCGCCGTACTCGCTGACCACGTACCGCGGCTCTTAAGATGCGTCCGGCGCGCGCGACGCTCGA
>Ga0209751_10001283_pt1 | contig 25976 bp, 20 predicted proteins | sample RifCSP13_1_FD_184019 | JGI IMG/M metagenome (GOLD analysis project Ga0209751, IMG submission 184019) | Soil microbial communities from Rifle, Colorado - Rifle CSP2_sed 13_1 (SPAdes) (version 2) | ecosystem: Environmental > Terrestrial > Deep subsurface > Rock core/Sediment | place: Rifle...
CGGCTAACCTCTACCAAAGTTTCCTGGACAGCGGCCAGGAAGTGCCGCGTGCTTCGATCACTATCCGCATACCAGCCGAGAGATTAGACGAAGCCCTGGCGCAGATCGAGGCCGAGAGCGGCCGCCTGCCTCTCAACAAGACCATCGATAGCCAGGACGTGACCAGCGAATACACCGACCTGCAATCCCGCCTGCGCAACCTGGAGGCAGCCGAGGCACAATTGACAGAGATCATGCAGGAAGCCAGGCGAACAGAAGACGTGCTCAGCGTCTACAACCAGCTCATCCAGGTGCGCGAGCAGATCGAAGTGATCAAAGGGCAGATCAAGTACTATGATGAATCGGCCAAACTCTCAGCCATATCCGTGGAATTGATCGCCAGCGCCGCCGAACAGGCCATTAGCATCGGCGGTTGGGAACCGGTGGGCGTGGTCAAGGATGCTATCCAGGCCCTGATCAGAGCGCTGCAGGTGATCGTCAATATCGCCATCTGGCTGGTCCTGTTCGCCCTGCCCGTCCTGGTAGTGATCGTCCTGCCGGTCTACCTGATCGTGCGCAGCCTCCTGCGCTGGCGCGCCCGCCGCAAAGCAAGACGCGCCGCTCAGGCCCCCAGCCCCCCTCCCAGCGGTTGAGTGTAAAAGGCCCACATTTTTACCGAAACCAAACCTTCAACGGGCGCCGATTCAGCGCCCGTTTTGATTTACTCGACGATGAGCAAGTATAATTCATACCATGAAAGAACTAGCCCAACAGGCACGCGCCTTGATCGGCCTGCAATTGAACAGATCCCAGCTGGCAGCCCTGGAAACCTATGAACGTGAGCTGCTTTCCTGGAACGCCCGCTTCAACCTGACGGCGATCGACGACCCGAAGAAAATTCGCACCAAGCACTTCCTGGATTCGCTCACCTGCCTGCTGGCGATGCGCAATTCTCCGATGGAGCGGGTGATCGACATCGGCACCGGGGCTGGCTTCCCTGGGATACCGCTCAAGATCATCTGCCCGGTCATGCGCCTGACCCTGGTGGAGTCGGTCGGCAAAAAGGCCGCCTTTTGCCAGCACATCGTGGAGGCCTTACGGCTGAGGGATGTAGAAGTCTTGCCAGAACGGGCCGAGTCCGTCGGATCGTCCACTGCCCATCGCGAGAGATACGATTGGGCCTTAGCGCGGGCGGTAGCTACCATGTCCACGCTGATGGAATATCTTTTGCCGCTGGTACGCGTCGGGGGGCGCGCCCTGGCCATGAAAGGCGAAGGCGGCCCGGCTGAAGCCCAGGCCGCCGAAGGCGCCATGCGCCTGTTGGGGGGTCATTTACTCCAGCTCCTGCCAGTGACTCTGCCTGGGGTTGAAGACCAACGCTATTTAATCATCGTGGAAAAAATGGCTGCCACACCGGACCGCTATCCTCGCCGCACCGGCCTCCCCACCAAAAAACCCCTCTGAACATCACGCTTCACGTCTCAAGCTTCACGTTTCACGCTTCACGTCTCATTTCCCTCTACCCGCCCCTCCTTCACTTTCCAAACGGTCGCCTTCTGGATAAATTGCGGCGAGAAGAGCGCTAAATCGGTCGTGGTGAGCAGGGTTTGCTCCACCGAGGCCAGGCTCTTGAGTAAATCGGCGCGGCGATCAGGATCTAACTCAGCCAGGGCTTCGTCCAGGAGCAGCACTGGCGCCTGGCCAGTTTTATCATTCATCCACGCCACCTCGGCCAGCTTGACTGCCAGCATAGCCGTGCGCACCTGGCCGCGCGATCCATACGTCCCCAGGTCGACCCCACTCTCGAGAAAACGCAATTCATCGCGGTGTGGCCCGAGGGTCGTCACCCCACGCGAGATATCCTCTGCGCGCCTGGCTTTAAGGCTGTCTTGAAGTCCCTGGCGGATTTGCTCGAGCGCAATCCCTGACCGATCTACAGGAGCATCCAGCGGTAAGGTATACTGACCTGGTGGTCTCGGAAGTGGGTCATATGCTGGCTGGTAGGAAAGGCGTAAGACCTCTCCACCGTGAGTCAACTCGCGGTGGATGCGCCCGGCCAGACGTTCCAATTCTTGGACAATCTGAATCCGGGCCAGGATCAACTGTGCCCCCTTTGAGGCCAGCAGCTCTTCCCAAAAAGTAAGCTGCTCGGCGTCGCCTCCATACTCGTTTAGTTTTTTCAACAAGGCATTGCGTTGGGTAAGCGCCTGCAAATAATCTGCCAGGATCTCGCCATAACGCGGCCTCACCTGAGCCAGGGCAAGGTTAAGGAAGCGTCGCCGTTCATCCGGCCCCCCTTCGATCACGCGCACCATCTGAGGCAAGAAAAGAACCGCGTTGAACTTACCGATCACTTCGCCTATTTTTAACTTCAAGCCATCTAGCAACACCTCTTTGCGCACCCTAAGCCCGCCGTCCAGGCCATTCGCGTCTTGAATAATGCGCGCCTCCAGGCGGTGGCTGCTTCCATCTCGATCAAAAATCGCCACAATGCGCGCTACGGCCGGCTGTTTGCGGGCAGCCAGGAAATTGATCAGCTGGCGGTCATGATCGGCATGGAAAGAGGTAAACGTCGCCAGGAAGTAGATCGCTTCGAGCAGGCTGGTCTTGCCCTGGGCGTTCGCCCCGAGCAATAGCACCGCCCCGCGCGGGATCTCCCTGTCCAGCCGGGCGAAATTGCGAAATTCCTCTAATGAAAGATGGGTCAGGAACATTTGTCACACAAATGCCACGGAGGGGCGATCCCCGTGGCATGTTCTTCTTTGATGAGAGGTATATCCTTACCCTGGCAAGTGGGTAAACTCAATCGGCGGGCGCGATCTGGGTCGTCTTTTCTTCTACCGGCCAGACTTTTTCAGCCCGGTCGACAAACAGTACGCCGTCCAGATGGTCGACTTCGTGCTGGAAAATGCGCGCTAGCCAGCCGTTCGCCTTAATCTTAACCGGCTGGCCGCGGCGGTTAAATCCCTTAACCGTCACCGAGTGCGCCCGTTCTACCTCGCCGACGAATCCCGGGACAGAGAGACAGCCCTCTGTCCCGGTGATGGCTTCCTGAGAATAACGAATGATCTCTGGATTGACCACCAGATACAATTTGGGGGGAATATTCTCGTCTTCTTCGTCGCCATACTCTACAACGATTACCCGTAATGAGACATTCACCTGGGTCGCCGCCAGTCCAACGCCCGGTGCTGCGCGCATAGTTTCAATCATATCGTCAATTATCGTTTGTAGATCTTTCCCAAAGTCAGTCACCTTGCGCGCCCTACGGCGTAAGGTTGGGTGGGGGAGAGTGATGATTTCACGCGCTGCCATACCTACCTCAATCTATCCAATATTCTTCGTCCATATCAGAATATTCTTCTTCCTGGCGAGCTTCCTCTGCGTTTCGATGATAGATCGTCACTACATCCACAAAGCGCTCCCGCTCGCGCGCCACCTGGGCCAGCTCCTTCCGCCTGCGCAAGGCATCCATACGATTAAAAATATCCTGCTGGGCACGGGCCGGATTGTGAACGCCCATGAAATCGAATTGGGTTTCACCCACATTAATGATCACCTTCCCGAAATTAAATATAAATCCTATAAGACCCAGGCGTTCGTGCTCCAGGCTGAGAATGTTCTCCAGGGAGGCTGATTTTTTTACCTCCGTACCCAATGGTTTACGCTCCACATCCAGGATATATTTATCCGTCACCTGGTAAATATCGTTCCGCCAATCTACATAATGGTATAGCCACCAGGGAAATAGGATAAAGAAAAACAGCACAAATCCAATCGCCAAAACAGTCCCCGGCGAGGATTGATAACGTCCCGTTAGATATCCAGCAATATAAACGCCTATCCCCCCTAACAATAAAAGGGACAATAACGAAGGTAGCCAAACTTTGCCTAATAAAACCGTCCAATACTTCCGGTAGGTAATCACATTGCCATCTTCAAAACGCATCTTGAGAAAATTGCTGAAATACTTTTGCCAGAATCCAGGCTTTTTCATTTCCACCGGTGCGGTGGTTGGGATGGTTTCTTCGCCTTGCGCCTCTCCTTCTGACCATCCCAGCCTCTGTCGGAGTGCTTGCTCTATCTTCTGCTTCTCAGCACGTTCAGAATGTTTTTGCTGGCGTCGTTTATATTCCTCAACGATGTCAGAGATTCGGTAAGGATCTCTTAAAGTCCGAAAAACTATCTCTCCCGTATAGGTGCGCAGGCGAACGTTCCCATAATTCAGAAACCTGCCGACCAGGCTGGTGGTTATATTCACAGAAAGGACCGTATTCAATGGGGCCTCATCCAGGCTCTCGTATAGCCAGATGACTTTCTCAACCCAGACCACGCGCTGGTTGGTGACAATGTAATAATCATTTCCCCAGTCTATCCAATTCCATACGCCCCATACCAACCCTACCAGACCAGCTAAAGAGGAAAAAATTGCTCCAACAAGCAAGAACGTCTCAGAGGTATCCGGCGAAGTGACATTAAAGATCACAGCTAAGGCAATGAAAAAAAGTACCATCGGCCCAATCAGATTCAATAATAAAAGCGCTTCGTGCTTGCGGGCGAGTATGATGATGAACTCCTCAGGGTTCAACCAATCGAATCGCAGGTTGCGGACCAGGTGCTGGCTCTCAACTGTTCGCGCTAGGCCGGGCTTTATCCGGGGGAAATCACGCAGCAGCCGGTAAAACTCGTCGCTTTCCAAGCGCAACAGCTCGGTAGGTTGGTCCGTTGTGATATACGCAGCGGAGGGTTGGTTGTAGAGCAAGTCCTCCTCCATAAAGTGATCTCCTTCAACCAACACCCGTTTCTCTTTGTCCGCTTGACCAAGCCGAGTTTCAAAGAAAATTCTACCTATGCGGACAATATAAAAATTTTCCTCCGCATCTCTCCCGGAGAAAAGATGCTCAGACGGGTCCAAGGAAAGCAGGGTAAACCTGGATGCCACCCTGGTGATCTCATCATCGGTCAACCTGGCAAACAATTCCATTTTCTTTAGAAAAGGGACGATAATCGATCGATCCTCTGCCATAGATTCATTTTAGCATGATCCAGGATTTTCGTGGTAAACGATGAGAGATGATAAAATCAGTCTAAATAAAGACTCATGGGAGTACATGCATGCCTATTCATTTTGGAACTGACGGCTGGCGCGCCGTCATCTCAGATACCTTCACGTTCCACAATTTGCGCCTGGTGGCTCAGGCAATTGCCGACGCGGTGAGATCAGATTCCTGGAATAATGGCACCCAGACCGGAGACCCGCCAGATGCGAACAAAATGGTGGTTGGTTTTGACACCCGCTTCCTATCCGACCGCTATGCTGCAGAAGTCGCCAGAGTGCTGGCAGGGAATGGCTATAATGTCCTCCTGAGCCAGGGTGATGCGCCAACTCCGGCTATCTCCTATGCGGTGCGCCACCTGCGGGCGATTGGCGGCGTCGTGATCACGGCCTCCCACAATGCGCCGCGCTACAACGGAGTTAAATTGAAGGCTTCTTACGGCGGCTCCGCCCTGAGGGAACAGTGCCGGCGGGTTGAAGTCTACCTGAACGACAATGAGGAGCGCGGCCGCGGCCCAAACCTGATGGATTACGAGCAAGCCCGGAAGGCGGGCCTGTTGCAACGCTTCAACCCGCTCCCCCCCTATTATGACCACCTGCGCACCCTGATCAATTTCGATGCCATTGCCGATAATCCCCAGCGAGTGGTAGTGGATTCGATGTACGGGGCTGGGCGCGGCATCATCAAAAGTGTCCTGAAAGGGACTGGGTGCGAAGTGCGGGAAATCCGCGGTGAAATGAACCCCGGCTTTGGCGGCGTACACCCCGAACCGATCAGTCGCTATCTTGGCTCTCTGGCCGGGGCGATCAGCACCGGTATGGGCGACCTGGGTTTGGCGACGGATGGCGACGGCGACCGGATCGGAGCCATGGATGAGCGGGGAAACTTTATCGACCCCCATAAAATCATGGCGCTGGCGTTGCGCTTCTTGGTGGAAAAGCGCGGCTGGCGCGGACCAGTTGTCCGCACGGTGTCCACGACCCGCATGATTGACCGGCTCGCAAAGAGTTATGGACTCCCGGTTTACGAGACCCCAGTTGGCTTCAACTTTATCGCAGACTATATGCTTAAAGAAGATATTCTGATTGGGGGCGAGGAGTCCGGTGGGATCTGTTTCCGGGGTCACATTCCCGAAGGAGACGGCGTACTGATGGGTTTGCTATTGATCGAAATGGTGGCAAGCCTGGACACTTCACTCCACGATTTGGTGAATAAACTCCTTAAGGACGTAGGACCCGTGTATTACCAACGGACGGACTTGCGGCTGAACCGACCGGTAGCAAAGGAACAGATGACGCGCTTTCTTTTAGAAGAAACACCGCCGCAGATCGGCAGTGAAAAAATCCTTGAAACTCAATCACTCGACGGCGTGAAGTACATCCTGGCAGACGATTCCTGGCTGTTGATCCGTCCATCTGGCACTGAACCCGTACTGCGGGTGTATGCCGAAGGCCGCAGCCCAGAGATGGTCCAAGCCCTCCTGGAATATGGTGAAAGAGTCGCTGAAAGAACGACTTAAGTTTTCAGCTTGTGGCTCGCAAGCGCCTGGCCAGGAAAATGATCACGATCAAGACAAACGCAAGGCCTACTAACATTGGCAGGCCGACATCTTCCGCAAAACCGGTGTCTGGCAGGCCTGAAGCGGTGGAGGTTGCAGTAAGTTTTCCAGCTGCGGCCTCGGTCAGCAGGGCAGCCACCGTTGCAGTTCGATCCACTGTCGGCGCGCCAGCTTGAGTAGGCGCAACGACCGGGGTTGGTGTGGTTGTCGCTGTGGGCAAGACTGGCGTGACCGTGGGCGTCGCTGTCCACTTACCCGCCAGGGCGGTTTGCTCAGCCGCCATGGCTACTTGCGTGTTCTGGGCATTGACCGTGGCAACCTGAGCGGCTTGCTGACTGCGCTGTCGAGGCGCTAATACCAGGGCATATAGCGCCAGACAAACCAACGCCAACAGCATGATCCCACCAATGATGCCAGCCACGATGAAGAAAGTACGATTTCCGGAATCTTCTGGGGGCGGCACACCCTCATCTGGCTCTTCCGGTCCCAAATTCATGTTCATATCTTCTAAGGCCATAATCTAATCTCCTCCTGATCCTCACGGTTCACATTCCCGAGGTCTATCTCCCCATTTTTACTCTAAAACCTCAAGGTTCGCTAGTGGCAAAAATACTTCTGTGCCGTTCTCCAAACGCACCTGCGCGGCTGGAGCTCGAACACCGCTGGGAAATGCTTCTAAACCAGATGGCAATGCAATGATCGTGCCAACCTGTGAATGATAAGGTGCTCGGAGCACACGTACGCGTTGATTGAGCGAGAAAACTGTCGCTTCCCGCGGTTCGGGTGGCATATCGGTAACTGGCAGTGGGATGATGATTTCAGGACGTGTGTTGGCATAGGGATCATAAGGCTCAGCGTTCAGCGCGACCTCACGCCGTTCATTGGTGGTGAGTAATTTGAAGGCCACTGTATTCATGGGGAGCAGACCAAATCCTTCCAACACCACGATCGGGAATGGGATGCGGGCCGCGATCGGCACCAGCGAGGCCGCCAGGCTGGCAAGGATTAATCCGCGCAATGGCAGTTCAGCCGCGGTCTGGAGAACACCAGCTTCCCCGCAGAAGCCGGCTAGAATCACCGAGCCACGCAGGCTGACATCCAACCTGTCAGCGGTCAGCACGTCTTCTGGCTTGCTGGTCAATACATGCAGCAAACCCATGTCGATCCCTCCATTTCCCCACACCCCCTGCACTAAAGCCCCACTCGTCTCGATGACTGCCCCCCGCTCCGCGATCAGGGAGAGCACAAACCCTGGCATGCCAGCTCGCAGCTGGAATGGGGGACTCTCTACTTCCAAAAAGACTTTCCCCTTCTCGGTCAGGATCACTCTACCACTGCGTGGTGCACGCACTACGCGGCTGGCCCACCCCACCGGTCCGGCAATAATATCCCCCTCACTGACCGACTCGCCGACTTTCCGTTGGATATGTTCGTCTGCCCGTTCTACCTTCATTCCAAGACCGCGCGCGACGTCGAGCATTAAGTGCTGCGGAGTTAAATTCGCCTCTGCCAGGATATCGGCTGGATTTAATTTCTGCCCTTTTCGTACCAGGACCCGACCGGAAACCGGCAACAGGCGTTCGCGCCGGATCGTGGTGAGGGGAAGAACATGCGTCACTGGGGCTAAAATGCTATCTACCATAAGTATTGAGGCTAACGACTTGGCTTCTTAACTACCATCCTTTGAGGCAAGATCGAATCCAGTAGAGGACTTTATCCACCTAAAGTCCAGATCCACCTTCTGAATAAATCTCGCCGTCTGCCAGGGTCTTCAGGCAGACGTAACGGTCGGCCACGGGCATCGATCACAACGCCCAGGGCGCCGCCTACCACCCGCACACTGCCACCTCGTCCAGGACCACCCAGGCCGATGTCGGCGCGGTGCAATGGATGCAAATTTAAACGAGCAGATTGGCCCAATGGAATCGGCAGCGCCTCCAGCGTTCCCTGTTTTATATCAAAACTCGCCTCATCACCTGATTCGTAAGTCACGCGCAGGCGCAGGATGGGCGTCCCAGGCCGGGCAGGCGAGATCGGTGAGATAACCGTGGCTAAGCTGAGAAATGTGCTTGATTCGAGCACCTGCACAGCCAGGATTGGATTGATCCTTGCCGCCGCTCCCAAGGGAGCGGCAAGATGGTTTTGATCCAATACCAAGGTGGTGATGCTAGTTGGCTGGAGACCATCCAACAACATCAGCAAACTATGCCCCAGGGAGGGAGCGTGTGCCAATACGCTGCCGGCCGCCACGATCGGCTCGAACCCTGGCAGCAAGTCAGCGCGCGTCTGGCTGGCGGACTTCGGAAAGTTACTGGAAGCCAGGGCGATCCCTTTCCGGATTGCCTGGCGGGCTATGGCTTGCTCAATCGCCAGTTCCTCTGCGCTCACTGGCAAACTGGCTGGGTGAACCGTTTTGTTATAGATATAATCGCGTACGTAATCAGGGCCGACTTCTAGCGGAAGCCAGCGGGTAATCTGGTTTAGAGACATGGCGCCCAGCATCCCCGTCAAGCCCCTGCCCAAGCCGAGCTGCGGATAAACTCCTAAAGACAGCTGGCCGGCGAAAGCCGCCGCGACCGTCGTTGCCGAGGCGCCTACATCGATGCCCAAGACACCCTTGGCTGGATCGTAGACGTTGCTTAAGAATCGAATGATGCGTCCAAAAGCTGTCGCTGTCGGGGACAACTGCTTTCCAGCCCAAGCGTCCAATTCACTCACTCCCGGTACCTGACGGGCGCGCAGCGTTCGAAAGATTCCTGCCAGCATGACTTGGGCAGGCGCCAGCTGCTCAACATCCAGGCTTGGCCGGATATTGGGAGCAATGTGTAGGTTGGTTAGCGAGCGTAAGTCTGACTGGACCTCACCGATCAGTGCTTGGTTGCCAGCGAAAAGCACCTCCGGTCGCGCTTCCTTGGGGAGCAAGGAGCAAGCCAATCCCACCGTTTCAACCAATCTGAGCACCGAATGAGAAGCCCCCCCTTCTGTCCCACCCGCCAGGATGATGGCGTCAGGCCGGTGGCTTAGAATCGTGTCAAGCCGCGCTTCGGACTTTCGCCGGTCATTCAGGCCAAGGGTTTCGATCACTTGGGCGTAAGTCGTTGTCGCCAACCGGCTGGCGCTTTGCAGCGATATATCTTCCAGTAAGCCGATCGCCATAACCTTAAGCGGCGGTCCCGCTGACATTGTGGCCACAAATGTATCTACGCCCGAGCCATCCTCCCGGCCCGGCATGATCAGGCGCTGATCCTTACCGACCAGTTTTTTCCCAGTGACTTCTTCAAGCTGGTCTAAGGCGTGGTGGATACCCTCCCCGATGTGGTGATAGGGAGCCGCAGCGGTGGTGGGAGCAGTCCCAATCGCTAAGAAACGGTACTGCCCAGCGACGACATCAAACAATACAGCGCGGGTTGTGATCTCACCTACGTCGATAGCCAGCAGAGAATCGGTATCGCGGAGCGGAGCGGCCATCTCGTCTCAGGAGGAGGGGAGCAAGGGGATTAGTAGTGGTTTCACAAAATTAACCAGGAAATACAACCGCTCAATTAATGCCACCATCGCCGCGCTATAAATGCCGGCGAAAATAAAACCCAGCGTAATTGCGATAAACGCCTGGCCCACCTGGCCCAAGCCTTCTAACCACACCTGCACCTGCGACGGTTGCTGTGTGCGCGAGCTGACCCCAAAGTGAAAATAAGCCAGCGTCGCAAGCGTGCCAATCAGGATAATCACCCCGTTTACCAGCATTAATCCCAGGCTGGTATCTATCGCCCCAGCAGACTGGAGGTCGAGAAGGTTGATCGACGCGTAGGCTTGGGGGAAAAGTGTACCGGTAACGGCACCGCCAACCGCCGCCGCCGCTCCCACACCAACCAGAAAAGCCACTGGAAGGTTGCCAAACGGTGACAAACGGGGAGAAATCTTGGTCAGTAATAGCCACCCAAGCACCATTGGCACTAGCGCCAGGATCCGCTCGTCGCGGCTCCCATCTAAAAGCGGGATCATCAGGCGAGGCAACAGCACATTGTTAACCGCCATGATGGCCGCAAATCCAGCCGCTACGCCAATAAAAATATGGATCGCCAATCGAAAGAGGGGATTATCTCCAATAATATAGCTGAACACAAGCAGCGTGAAAATAAAGCCCAGGATAGCGCCGACCAGATCAGCGATACTCATTGATTTGCCTCGCCTTTGACCTGTGGGGGACGAGCCAACAAAGAGACACTGGAAAGCACCAGACCCCCGATCAAGATAAGCAAGGCAGCTACGACCAGACCAAAGCCGTAGGGTCCCCAATAGGTGCGGGGTAATTCCCCCCGCCCTGTCAACTGGGCATAGGCCGCTCCGCCGCGCAATCCGAACACAAATCCATGCACTTGCCTCGGGTTTGCCTCAAAATACGGTCGCATCACAGCTTCCACCTGGGCGCTGGTGACCATGACTAACGAAGTCAGAGTATCTGGCTCATTGAGCTGTGGTTGAACCTGTTCAACCCAGGCTCGTGCCAGATCTGGATCATCCACAATGACCATTAACATCTCAAAATCGTTCATGCGCTGAACGCCTTGCAAAGCACGCAGCCCGGGTTGTGCCTCACTCTCCCATGCCGCGACCATATCGAGTGTGTAAGGAAGCATGCGTTGGGGGTTTTCGACAAAGCCAAGCAGACCTATCGCTCCTCCAGGGATATAGCCGAGGTTTACATAATTAACCTCGCTCGTGTAATGGTGGCCGGTTTGGTTCTTCAAAAAGCGCTCTGCCAGGATAGGCCCAGTCGGTGAGGTAGATACCAGAGTCAAGTAGGCGCCGCGTAGCATCAAATGATCGACCACGGCGGTTGCAGCGGCTTCCATTTCGGCCGACAAGCCGGGTTCGTAATCGAATGCGAGTAAGACGCGCGCCTCCCCAGGCAACTGGCTGATCAGGCGGTTTACCTCCGCAGTCTCTTCGGTATAGGCGGGCAACGGCGCCTCTTGTTTACCTGTGATCACCGACCAAAGTACAGCTCCCCACAGCACGCAGGCGATGGCCCAGCGCAGGACATGCTGAGAAGAGATCCCACGGCGTTGGGGGAGAGGCTGTGCCCGGCCTTCCGACTCAATCAAACCCTGGAGCAGGTCTGCATGGGTACGCTGGTTTGCGGAAACTCGGAGTTTAAGCGAATAAGTCGGCGACTTTCGTGGGCGGGCGTGGTCTGGCTCTGCAGACAAAACTCCGCTCAAGCCGGCCAATGGCCCGGAGCTTTCAATACTCTCGGGGGTTCCGCGCGCCGGCACTGTTTGCGGCTCATCCCCTACCGGACGAAAAACCTCCAGCCAGCTCGGGAACTCGCCTGGCGCCAGTTCGAATTCACTCTCAGTATTTTCCACTTGCCCTTCATCCGGCAAGGGCTGGCTCAGCCAATCTGTCACCTCCGCCGGTTTCGATGGCGGTTGCTCGGTCTCTCCTGTCTCCATCTTCAGCCAATCAGAGAGTGGCTCAGCCTCGGCTTCTTTCGTCCACTCTCCCGGCAGGCGAGCGAGCCAATCTGGCACATCATCTGCTGAGGTATGAGTCTCATCTAAGGGTGCATTACCATCTTCTGACCCGCCAACCACAAAATCAACTGGCAACTCCTCGCCGGGGATCGATTCATCCGGGCGAAGGTCAAGCAACCAGTCGGACTCACCGGTTGGAGCAGCGTCAATACCAGCAGGGATCTCATCCGGTACGGACTCGGGAGGTTCACTCTTAGCCGGAGAAAACACCAGGGGGATAAGCCGCGCCTGGCAGAACTGGCAAACCTCGCTTTCCGCCGGATTGGATTTTCCACACATCGGACAACGGATTTCCCCCATGTTTCATCCCCCGTAAGGTCGGTCAGCGCCCATGAGAACCCGCAAACCAGTGGCAATTGTGCCAAGAGCGACTCCGAGCAGGATTCCCCGCGCTCCAGCAACCGCTGGGACCTGGGCGATCCAGGCGCGTAGTTCACTTAAGCCAGGCAAGTTGATGCCGAACAGGGGACCGGTGGCGAAAAGTATCAGGATAGCAGTGCCGATAAAGAGAATCGATATTAAATTAGGCTTTCTACGAAACAAGCGCACACCAGCAAAGGCCAGCAAGACAGTCAGGAGCGCCATTAAACTACCTTCGATGGGTACCTGGATATTGTTAAAAATCCACATGGAATAAGCGTGCGTTGGCCCGAACCAGCCAACCACGACCAGCGTAATGACGAATGAGATTATGAGCACAGCGCTGTAAAAACCGTTCGGCTGGGCAGTAGTGAATTTTCGCCAGTGCACGTAAAACAGATTGGCTGTCCCTACTAACAGCGCTACTGCGGACAGGATGACGGCCCACTCCAGCAGCACAATCCGCAGGTTCACCAGGATGTCTAGATGCAGGAAATATCCTAATAAGACGATCAGCCCGATCGCCATAGCGATGGCGACATAAAAGGGCGCTTTCACAGCACACCTACCAGTTTGAGCAGCGCGCCAAGCAAGATCAAAGAGATTATTACCCAGCGGAGGATATCCTGAGTGCGTAAGCTGGCAATGTGCATCGCCCCAGCCCCCAGGTAAGCCCCACTGGCGTAAGTCTCCTCACCAATCAAAGGCTCTTCAGCGGTAGCGTACAAAACCGCCTGGCCTGAGAGGTTGTCTGTCCCAGCAAGTGTCAGGCTTCCCGCGCGCTCCCCAGCCTCGTTCAGCAAGGCCAATTCGCTGCCAAAGCTACCGATGAACAAATTGGCACCCACATCTTCATCATAGATGACTGGTAGAGCCCCCGCGACATAAGAAAAAGGCGTCAATCCAGTCAGGCGACCGCGCAATGGGTCAAACTGCGCGCCGATGGCCCGCGCTGCCCCCCGCAGGCTGTCCTGGGAAAGAACAGTTATTGCCCCCTCACCTGAGGTGACCACGGGTGGACGATCGCTGACCATCGTAGAACGCGCGATCCGATCCAATACGGTCAATCCAACAAAAGCGACTGCGCTCTGCGGGCCAGTCAGTTTTCCCCGCCCAATGGAAAGATGTAAGCGGTTGCCCGCTTCTACAGCCAATCCGATGGTGTGCCGCAAGCGGGTAAAGGCTGGGATTTCCCGGAATTGGCGCACTGGCCGGGTCCGGCTCAAGATCGCCAGGGCGAGCATCAGGCCGAAGAAAACGACGACAAAGATCAGGCCGAAGAGTTCTAACTGGTTCACCCCTGGGATACCTCCCGCAGAATTGCAATGAATGCCTGACGCTGGTTATGATCTTCGAATAAATTAGCCATAGCCTGAAGATGATTAGCTGGCAGGATACCGTGTAAGATGGGTTGACTTAAATATACGACTTGGGCACCCAGCACTCCCAGCGGACCAACTGCCTCCAGGATCGAGGCTGCGAGGTTTTCCATCCCCCACCGGTGCAAGGTATTCGCCCAGATCCGCCAGATATTGTTAGCAACCATGTTCTAAGTATAGCATAATTCCGATTTATCCGAGGAGATTAGAAAACATCAAATCATTGTATATCCCCCCCACTTCCTGGTCAAGTTGGTTTGCAAATCTGTACAGTTTTGCTTAACATTCCGCAGGTTGATGAGTTTAATCCTTATAGGAGTTACGCAGATGTGGGGATTGGGGGGGTGTTTGGGCGGGCGTTGCCCGCCCAAACACCCCCCATCCTCATTCCAACTGCGTAAGTCCTACCTTAATCAAAGAATCACCTGCAGGAAGTTCTGGTGGCCGAAAACCTGCCGTCTTTAGTCTAAATATATGACAGGTCACAGGTGTTTTATGTGTCATATATAACTAGGTTTATAGGATAAGTGAGACTAAACTTATGAGTTAGGAACCGGACAGACTGGTTCGTCGATTGAGAACATCTCCGCGTCAATTCAGCGACGCTAAAAAAGAAATGGAGAAAATTATAATGGAAAGACCTGTAATCACCGTCGACGGAAACGAAGCTGTGGCGTTGGTCGCTCACAAGGTAAATGAAGTGATAGCAATCTATCCGATTACGCCCTCCTCGTCGATGGGCGAACTGGCCGATGCCTGGTCTGCGGTCGGGGAGACCAATATCTGGGGCACGGTGCCGTTAGTCGTCGAAATGCAGTCCGAGGGAGGCGCAGCCGGGGCAGTCCATGGAGCCCTTCAAACCGGCTCGCTGACCACGACGTTCACCGCCTCCCAAGGCTTGCTCTTGATGATCCCCAATATGTACAAGATCGCTGGCGAGCTGACATCGACAGTTTTTCACATCGCTGCGCGCTCACTTGCGGCACACGCCCTCTCAATTTTTGGCGATCATTCCGATGTAATGGCTACCCGCTCTTCCGGCTTTGCCATGCTCGCTTCTATTTCCGTGCAGGAAGCACACGACTTCGCCCTGATTGCACAGGCCTCCACGCTGGAAGCACGCATTCCCTTCCTCCACTTTTTTGATGGCTTTCGTACCTCTTCCGAGGTAAACAAGATTGAGCAACTGACGGTAGAGGATATGCGAGCGATGATCGACGAAAAACTGGTTCACGCCCACCGGGCGCGTGCCCTCTCGCCGGATCACCCAATCATCCGCGGCACTGCACAGAACCCGGATGTGTACTTCCAAGCTCGCGAGACAACCAACGCCTTCTATAAAGCCTGCCCTGGAATCGTCCAGAAAGCGATGGACAAATTCGCTGGCTTGACCGGGCGGCAGTACCACCTCTTCGATTACGTCGGCGCGCCAGACGCCGACCGCGTGATCGTTTTGATGGGCAGTGGCGCTGAAACCACCGCAGAGACCGCCAAATTCTTGAACAAGCAGGGAGAGAAGGTGGGCGTGGTCATTGTACGCCTGTACCGACCGTTCTCGGTTGAAAACTTCGTGAAAGCCTTACCGGCCACCGTAGAAGTAATCAGCGTCCTGGATCGCACCAAGGAACCCGGTGCGGCTGGGGAGCCCCTATACGTAGATGTGATCACCGCCATCCAGGAAGGATTGGATCAGGGGTTGGCTCCCTTTAGCAAAGCACCCCATGTAATCGGTGGGCGTTACGGGCTCTCTTCCAAAGAGTTCACCCCAGCCATGGTCAAGGGCGTCTTCGATGAAATGCGTAAAGATGTCCCCAAGAACCATTTCACGGTTGGCATCTACGATGATGTCTCCTTCACGAGTATCGACTACGATCCGGCATTCTCTATCGAAACCCCCGATACCGTGCGCGCCGTTTTCTTCGGGCTGGGTTCAGATGGGACCGTTGGTGCCAACAAGAACTCGATCAAGATCATCGGCGAAGAAACCCCGAACTATGCCCAAGGTTATTTTGTCTATGACTCAAAGAAATCTGGCGGCATCACCATCTCACATCTCCGTTTTGGCCCGCGCCCGGTGCATGCTCCTTACCTCATCAGTGATGCCAGCTTTGTCGCCTGCCACCAGTTCAGCTTCCTCGAGCGCTATGACATCCTTAAGTATGCTGCGCCGGGAGCCATCTTCCTGCTGAATAGCACCTACGCGCCTGACAAAGTCTGGGATCAATTGCCGCAGGAGGTGCAGAGAGCCATCATCGACAAGAAACTGGGTTTTTATGTGATCGACGGCTACAAAGTCGCCGAAGAAACCGAGATGGGCCGCCGCATCAACACCATCATGCAGACTTGCTTCTTCGCGATTAGCGGAGTGCTCCCCCGCGCAGAAGCCATTGAAGCCATCAAGGACACCATTCGCCATACCTATGGCAAGCGAGGAGAGGCTGTCGTACAACGCAATTTCGAAGCCGTCGACCAGACTCTTGCCAATCTGTTCGAAGTGAAAGTCCCCGATCGGGTAACCAGCCAATTTGCCATGCATCCCCCGGTGCCGGCGGAAGCACCCGAATACGTGCGCACTGTGCTCGGTGAGATCATCGCCGGCCGGGGTGACAGCCTTCCGGTGAGCGCTTTTCCTATTGATGGAAGCTTCCCCACTGCCACCTCCCGCTGGGAGAAGCGCAATATCGCCCTGGAAATCCCGGTCTGGGAACCCGATGTCTGCATCCAATGCGGTAAATGTGTCTTCGTCTGCCCACATGCCGTTATCCGCGAGAAGGTTTACGCTCCTTCATACCTGGAGAAAGCCCCCGTCTCCTTCCTGTCAACCGAAGCGCGCTGGAAGGAATTTCCTGATATGAAGTACACCCTGGCGGTATCCCCGGAAGATTGCACCGGTTGCGGGCTGTGCGTGGAGGTATGTCCTGCCAAGGATAAGGCACAGACCGGTCGCAAAGCCATCAACATGGCTGATCAACCTCCTATCCGTGAACGCGAAAATATCAATTGGGATTTCTTCCTGACCCTGCCCGAGGTGGATCGCACCAAAATCAGCATCGGCGCAGTCAAGAATTCGCAACTGTTGCCACCCATGTTCGAGTTCTCTGGCGCCTGTGCTGGTTGCGGCGAGACCCCTTACCTGAAACTGCTCACTCAGCTGTTCGGCGATCGGACGATTGTCGCCAACGCCACCGGCTGCTCATCGATCTATGGCGGTAACCTGCCTACCACTCCCTGGGCCACCAACAATGAAGGGCGCGGCCCGGCCTGGTCGAACTCCTTGTTTGAAGACAACGCCGAGTTCGGCCTCGGCATGCGCCTGACCTTAGATAAACACATCGAATACGCCCGCGAACTACTTCCGCAGCTTGCCAGCTTCATCGGCGAAGAGCTGGTGACCGAATTGCTCAGCGCCGACCAATCCACCGAAGCCGGCCTCTTAGCCCAACGCCAACGAGTTAATTTGCTCAAGGGGCGGCTTGCCGGAGTGGATGACCCGCGCGCCCGGGACCTGCTTAGCATTGCCGACGACCTGGTGAAGAAGAGCATCTGGATCGTCGGCGGCGACGGTTGGGCGTATGACATCGGTTACGGCGGTCTCGACCACGTCATGGCGCTGGGCCGCAACGTCAACATCCTCGTGCTGGACACTGAAGTCTACTCCAACACCGGCGGTCAGGCATCCAAATCCACGCCGCGTGCCGCCGTGGCGAAATTTGCCGCCCAGGGTAAAGGCCTTCCCAAGAAGGACCTGGGGATGATCGCCATGGCCTACGGGTATGTCTACGTGGCTAAGGTGGCGATGGGCGCCAGTGACCAACAGACCCTGCGCGCCTTCTTGGAAGCCGACGCATACGAAGGCCCCTCTCTGATTATCGCCTATAGCCACTGCATCGCCCACGGTTACGACCTGGTGAAAGGCCTCGAGCAACAGAAACTGGCCGTGCAATCCGGCTTTTGGCCGTTGTACCGCTTCAATCCCGCCCTGTCTGCTGAAGGTAAGAATCCACTGTCGATCGACTCGAAGGAACCTACTATTTCCTTTGCAGAGTATGCCTACAATGAGACCCGCTACCGCATGCTCCTGCAAAGTGATGAACAGCGCGCCGAGGCCCTCATGAAGCTGGCAGAGAAAGACGTCAAAGGACGTTGGGAACTGTATCGCCAGATGGCTGCCATGCACTACGACGGCAGCAACGGCACGGAATAGATGTTGCTCGCCCTCTGTGAGCCACTCAAAATTGTCGATCTTGACTATCTGACTACAAGACTAAGCCGGTGCAAAGCATCGGACGACTACTCGACTGATTAAGGAGAGATCAATGGTTGACCTCACCACAACTTACCTTGGCCTGCCCCTCAAAAACCCACTGATCGCGTCTGCCTCGCCGCTCTCTCAGAAGGTGGATACTGTGCGCCAGCTGGAGGACGCCGGAATCTCGGCTGTGGTCATGTATTCCCTTTTTGAAGAACAGATCATCCAGGACAGCCTGAGGCTACACCGGGACTTAACCCAGGGAACCGACTCCTACGCCGAGGCCTTGACCTATCTACCAGATTTGACTGCCTATAGCAAGCTGCGCCAATACAGCATCGGACCGGAGGTTTACGTCGAGAACGTGCATCAGCTCAAACGATCGGTCGGTATCCCGGTCATCGGTAGCTTAAATGGGGTTACAAATGGTGGTTGGATCGATTATGCCCGCAAGATCGAGCAGGCCGGCGCAGACGCTTTGGAACTCAATATTTACAACCTGCCCACCGACCCGGAGGTAACCAGCACCCAGCAGGAAGAGAATTACCTCGCTTTGGTGCGCGCCATTCGCGCCTCAATCAAAATCCCAATCGCCGTGAAGCTCAGCCCATTCTTCACCGCGCTGCCAAACTTCGCTCGCCGTTTGGTGGAGGCCGGCGCAAATGGCTTGGTACTGTTCAACCGTTTTTATCAGCCCGATTTTGACCTGGAAGAGTTAGAAGTCGTCCCCCGGTTAGTGCTGAGCAGTTCGCATGAGCTGCGCCTGCCTCTGCGCTGGATCGCTATCTTGTACGGCCGCATCCCGGCGGACTTCGCCCTGACAAGCGGCATCCATACCGCCGATGATGTGCTCAAGGCCACCATGGCCGGCGCCAGCGCCTGTATGGTCGCCTCGACTCTACTCAAATATGGGATTGGGCATACCACAGAGATCCTGGAGGGCGTCCAATCCTGGATGGAGGAGAAGGAGTACGAATCCATCACTCAGATGAAGGGCAGCATGAGCCAGCACGCCGTCGCCGAACCAGCTGCCTTTGAACGTGCCAATTACATTAAGGTGCTCAGTTCCTTCGAATATCGCTTCGCACCCTAAGGTACCGTTTTCCTCTCGTTCCTTACTTTTAATTAAGATGGGGAGCCGCAGGCACGGCTCCCCATCAAAATTTAATCGGGATAAATCCAGGGTATGGCTAAGCCTTACACTTCGACTTCGGTTTCCGGTACCGCCGAGTATTTCTTGTGGCGGTAAACAATCCGCCCTCTGGTCAAATCATAAGGGGACATTTCCATGCGCACCCGGTCACCCAGCAGAATGCGGATGTAATGACGCATCTTACCAGACAGATAAGCCAATACTTGATGCCCGTTGTCCATCCGCACTTTGAACTGGGTAGCTGGTAGAGCCTCTACCACGGTACCTTCAACCAGAATCTTACCTTCATCTTTTGCCATTTACACCTCCGATTAAGTGGATCGGTTCATTTTATACAACTTCGGTTTCTCTCGGCGTACGGCGCCTCAGGCGCCGGATCGACTTTTTCTTTTGAATTCGCCGTAACTCACTCTTAGATACAAACCAGCGTTTTCGGCGGACTGTGCTCAAAATCCCGCTTTTGGCGACCTTCTTGCGGAAGCGCTTGAGCAGCTGGTCTTGCGACTCGTTTGGGCGCAATGTGACTGTTGCCAATCGTCTCACCTCCTTCCGTGCTTACCAGAATCCTCCAACAAAAAACCCGGCCGATTTCCACGTTCACAGCCGAGCCGGGTCGAAGCTCCTCATTCTGATCGGGTTCAAAAATATTCTACCGTCCTCGCCGCACAACCCTCCAGTAAAATGCAATGTAAGACCCGTGAACGTCACTCAAATTATAATGCACACGGTGAAATCTGTCAATTAATCACGGTCGAAATTTGCAATTGAGGCTGATTCTTGTGCGTTATAATCTCCCTTGAGGCCTGACCGGATCTTTTCAGGTCTTAAACACCGCCAGGTCCCTGAAAGTATCCCATGGATATATTCTTCCAAGACCCGTCCGATATCCCCCTGCCGCCCGAAGAGGTGCGCATCCGCCAGTTTCGCGCCGAGCCATGGCCGGACAACCGCCGTGTGCGCGTCTACCTTGAGATCACTCCGTTCCAGAAGCGCCCCAACGGTGAGATCAAGATCACTGACGCCCCTGGAACTGAGGTTGCCAACCTGAGCATCATTGAAACAATCGACCCCAAAATGGATTTTACCGTTCACCTGCGCGCCGACGAGATCGGCGGGCAGTATACTGCCTCGGCGATGGTTTATTATTACGAACAAGAGCCGCCAAATCTAGAGGGGAAAAACGGCGAACCTGAAAATCAACCTGCTCCACTGCCAACTAAGATCAAAGTAGTGGACGAAGCTCAGACCACGTTTGAAATTCCAGCTGCTTAGTCTGCCAACTAGCCACTGACACCTGGTTGCTTTTTACTTTTCACTCCAGATATTTTGGTTATCCATCTGGATGCGCGGCTTCAGCCAGACCCAGGAACAGGTTCCTGATTGCAGAACTGTAAGCCATCCCCCGGCTTGAGAGTGATAGACTCGATGATAACGCCGCGCCGCAACGCGCCAGGCGATCATGGTCGAGTCCAAAGCACAGCCGGTCTGCACGATGTCGATCTCACCCTCGCAACCACCATCTCTACCAGAAGGCCCACCCCCCTGGCGATTGAGGCTCGCACGCGCCGCCATCCTGATCGGATCTCCGCTGATCCTGTTCCTGGTGGGCTTCCTGGCCTGGCCGGAAGCCCGCGTGCATGGCAATGTACCCGGCCCGGATCAGGAGACGGCAAATCTGCCACTCACAATGGAGAAAGACACGCTGCCAATAACTGGCAGTGTGACTCCCTCCCCAACTTCCTCGCCGGCAACCATGGGTCCTGACACCCCAGTGCCCCTATTTCGTTCTTCCCTGGAACAAGGGACGCTCATCTTAACCATTGGCGAAGGTGGCTACAGCCATCTTTTTGCCTACCAACCGTTGACCTTGCCCCTCACCCGCCTGACCGAGGGTGCCTGGGATGACATCACTCCTGCCCTCAGCCCGGATGGGAACCAGCTGGCCTTTGCCTCCAATCGCGCGGGACAATGGGACCTTTATTTGCTGGACATGAACAGTGGTGCAATTACGCGCTGGACAGACACTCTCGAATTCGACTCGTCGCCAACCTGGTCTCCAGATGGACAACACCTGGCTTATGAAACTTATCTGGGGGACTTAGAAATTGTGATCCAGCCCATCTCTGGCGAAAGGGCAGTGATCCCTCTCAGCAACCATCCGGCAGCGGACTTTGCCCCGACCTGGTCGCCCCAAGGCCGTCAGATTGCCTTTGTCTCTACCCGCAGTGGGGAGCCTGAGATCTGGCTTGCCGACCTGGACAAAGTAGAAAGTGAACGCTTTACCAACCTCAGCCAGACCCCGGACGCTGTCGAGGCGCACCCTGCCTGGTCTCCTGATGGACGTACCTTAGCCTGGGCAACTATCCAGGATGGTCTCCATAACCTGCAAATCCAGGATGGAAATGGAGAGCTGCGTTATGTAGGCAGCGGCGATTGGCCCATCTGGAGCCCTGATGGCGCTGTTCTTTTCACCACTTTGTCCGGGCCAGACCAGACCCTGGTGGCTGCCTACCAGGCGCGAGAAAGCCTGCTCGCCCTGCCGCCATTAGCGCTTCCTGGACCTGTCTTTGGTCTGGTCTGGACCAGGGCCAGCTTACCTCCCTCGTTGTTAGATTCCCTCTCGGCGGTCTCGAGTCTCACCCAGCCGGAACTTTGGCGTCCAGCGCTCACCGTCTTGCCGGATGTTCCCACCGGACGTCAGCATTTAGTTTCCTTAAAAGACATCCAGGCCCCTATCCCCCAATTACATGACTTGGTGGACGAGTCCTTTTCCGCCCTGCGGGCGCGCGTCGCTGTCGAGGCAGGCTGGGATTTCCTGGCGACTCTCGAAAACGCGTTTGTGCCCTTGACCACCCCTCTCTCACCAGGTCTGGGAGAGGATTGGCTTTATACCGGCCGGGCTTTTGCCTTCACGCCCTTAGCGATCGACGCCGGTTGGGTGGCCGTCGTCCCAGAGCAATACGGGGCACGCACCTACTGGCGCGTTTACCTGCGGGCGCGTTTCCAGGATGGATCCCAGGGCACGCCGCTCCACAACCGTTCGTGGGATTTTAACGCCCGCTATGGGGGAGACCCATTCCTTTATGAACAAGGAGGGGTTTTCCACCAGGAAATCCTGCGCGGTTATTGGGTGGATTTCACCGAAATGGCGGCGGCCTATAATTGGGATCGCCTGCCCGCCCTGCCCACCTGGCGATCGGCATACCCTGCTGCTCGTTTCAACGAGTTCGTCTTCCAGGACGGTCAGAGTTGGCGAGAAGCCATGTTGGATCTCTATCCAGTCGAAGCCCTGGTCACGCCAACCGCACCCACCCCTACTCCCATTGTCAATCCAACCCGGGCCCCGCTTCCCACGTGGCCTCTCCTCTCCGCATCCGGCAGTGGTATTCCCGCCGAAGGGCCATGAAATTCCTTGCATTCCCCACCCTTCCCCGCTGGCTCCACCTCTCCCTTGGGCTGGTCTTACTGCTTTTCGCTGGCCTGTCGGGCTCCCATCTCCGCATTCCGGAACCTCTCCCCCTTCCAGCCCTTCCTGAATCTAACCCCGCGCCAGCCGAATCCCACACATCTAATCATGAGAAAGTTTCCCATTCCAGTCAGCTCCAGGCAGGTGCTCAACCAGACACCGTCGTCCTCAATGCCGCAGAGCAGCCATTGCACTTTGTCTTCCCCGACCCGGCACCTCCGCCCGTATCCGCCTGGCGGCCAGCCCTTTACCCGATCCCTTGGGCTTTGACACCTTTCGACCATTTCTATTTCTCGCGCCCGATTGCTGCTAATGAGATCAACTGGCCGGTAGCAGATTACCGCTACGGCGGCATCTTCTTCGAGGACATTGTACATGGCGGCGTGGATATCCCTGCACCAGTCGGTACGCCGGTATTGGCAGCAGGTTCAGGCAAAGTAACCTGGGCCGGTTATGGCCTGTATTATGGCTACGAGGACAAGACCGACCCCTACGGCCTGGCCGTTTATATCCGTCACGATTTCGGCTTTCAGGGGTACACCCTCTACACGCTTTACGGCCACCTAGATCGCGTCGCCGTGGTCAAGGGACAGTATGTGCAAACAGGTGATATCCTGGGGGAAAGCGGGAAAACAGGGAAGGTAACCGGCCCACACCTTCATTTTGAAGTCAGGCTGGAGAAAGACAGTATTTATTCCACGCGCAATCCCGAATTGTGGTTAGTGCCTCCCCAAGGTTGGGGAGTGTTGGCAGGAAGGGTGATGAGCACGGGTGGAGCAAGACTGGCTGGACAGTTCGTTATGGTGCGTTCGCAGGAAAGCGGCCAGACCTGGCGAGCAAACTCCTACGGCCGTGGAAACGTCAACCCCGATCCCTATTATCAAGAGAACCTGGTGATCAGTGACCTGCCGGCTGGGAAATACGAAATCTTGATCAATTACCTGGGAAGAAAATACCTCCTGGAGATCGAGATTCAGCCGGGTCTAGTCAGCTATTTTTCCTTCAACGGGCGTAATGGCTTCTCACAAGAGTTTCCGCCCTTGCCCGGAGCTGATTTCACGCCGCTTCTCATCCCTGTCATTGTTCAGGGAAAATGACATCCTAACTGGTAAGCGAAAGTGTCACCTTTGCAATGAGCGTGACCCGAGTATAATCGGGTCAACCCGCAACGAGAAGGCGAGATGGGTTTTTGAAACCTTTCTCGTCTTTTCATTTTGGTTTCTTCGCCCACAAGGGGCGTCTCCAGGGGTGATCCGGGGCTGGAATAGTAGGCTTCCGAGGCGCTTTCGGCGTTGGCTTTGCGGGCACTGGCCCGCCGGGTGTGACCGGAATAGGCAGTGAGCGGGGCTGGAACTTCCCCACGTGCGGCGGACCCGGCTCAGCCGGTTGGAAGGTGACCAGGGTTTGCCCTTGGTAGCAAATGGCCAGGCTTCCGTCCAGGGAGTGGCGCAGCTCAACCCGGGCTTTGGCGTAACTCTTGCGCTGGGGTCCCGGGGGGATCTGCAGGCGGTGTTTGTTGAAGGGGACGGTATTGTCATTGGTCACCGTGCGGGTGTACTTGAAGCAGAAGTAGTCAAGCGGATCACACTCTTGCGGCCAGGGGACATAAGCTGAACCAGGCTCAGCTGCTTCGACCTGAAAACGAGCGTTGAATTTAGGCAGATAAGCCGCCAGGACCCGGTTGGCTGTCTCCAGGTCGCAAGCGCCCGCTTTGCGCAGTTCCTTGACCAAGCGGTCTTGCAAGGTGCCCCACAGTCGTTCGATGCGTCCTTTGGCCTGGGGGCTGCGGGCGGCGATCAACTGGATGCCCAGTTCGTCCACCAGGCGGCCAAATTGGGTGCGCGGCAGTTCGCCGTACAGCTCTTGTTCCACGGTCGGCTGGCTGGGGCTCTGGAAGATGGTGTGCTGGTCGGCATACACCGCCTGTGGGAGGCCTTTGTACAGGCAAACCTGCTGCAGCACCAGGAAATAGCCAGCTGCATCTTCTTCTTCTCGGAAGCATGCCCCAGGAATCTCATTGTTGGCGTCATCGATCATCCCCACCAGGGTCAGCCACGGACCGCGCCCCTCCAACCAATCGTGGCGGCTACCGTCCGTTTGCAACAGCATCCCAGCCTGCGCATAGCGCTCCCTGCGGCTGCGATACCCAGGTGCTCGCCGCTTCCTTGGGCTGCCTTGTCCAGCTGCCCGCCGGATGCGTCGCAGGGTGGAACGCGACACCACGATCGGCTCAGGCTGTTCAGCCAGTTCTTCGGTGAAGTGGCAGTCGTTGTAGTCCCGGTAGGTCTCCTTGGCCAACCGGAGAATCTCCTGCCGCACCAACTCCGAGATGCGGTTGGCAGGGACGCTGCCTCGATTCCCGTGCGCCAGGGCTGCAATCCCTCCCTGGCGGTAAGCAGCCACCAAGCGACGAAACTGCCGCTTTGAAATGCCCAGCAGTTCGGCTGCTCTCTGTGCTCGTACTTCCCCTGTTTCGTAGTCAATGACCATCCTCAATTTGTGCTGTTCTTTCATTGTCAATGTCACCTTGTTTTCCATGGGGTGACATTTTCGCTGAACAGTCAGGGGGTGTCAATATCGCTGAACAACAACATGCGATGGGGGAGGGCTTGACTTTCTATAAAAACCTGATACACTATCTATGCTTTTGATAAGTATCATTATCATAAACAATAGAATGTCCAGGATTTTGTCATGATTGACCCTTCTGGAACTCCAACAACCCACACAATATCTGAAGCCATCCAGGCTTACCTTGATACTATTGCGATGTCGCGCAGCGCCAATACCACTCGTACCTATAGGAACGCCTTGTGCTTATTCAGCGCAGTTCTCGAAGAAAAGGATCGCTCCCCTGATAAGGTCCCTATCGAAGAGTTAACAGAAGATGCCATTGCCTGGTTTGCTACCACCTTGAAAGTGTATTCACCGGCGTCTGAACGGTTGTACCTGACTGCGGTGACTGGCTTATATGAGTATTTGGCCGCGGAACGTCTGGCTAATCCAAACCTACCCCGCTTGCGGATGCTTATCCGGCAACGCGCCAGGCGTATTGGCCAGCGCTTGCCACAATTTCCAAGAAAAAATATAGATATTATTATAGAATATGCAAGCAATCTTGCATTACTTAAATCAGATGGAGAAGCCAGTAAACTACGAAATCTACGCGACCGTGCTTTTTTGATCACTTTAGCGGATACGGGTCTCCGAGTACACGAGGCCTGTAGTCTGCGCCGTG
>Ga0209751_10001286_pt1 | contig 25959 bp, 25 predicted proteins | sample RifCSP13_1_FD_184019 | JGI IMG/M metagenome (GOLD analysis project Ga0209751, IMG submission 184019) | Soil microbial communities from Rifle, Colorado - Rifle CSP2_sed 13_1 (SPAdes) (version 2) | ecosystem: Environmental > Terrestrial > Deep subsurface > Rock core/Sediment | place: Rifle...
GTACGAGGCCTCGATGTCGCCGGGCGAGTTCACCGATGTCGACGTCGTCCTCTGCACCCACGAGCACGTCGACCACCTGGACGCGCCGGCCCTGCCGGGGATCGCCACGGCCTCGCCCGACGCGCGGTTCGTGGTGCCCGCTCCGATAGTCGACCAGGTCGTCGCGGCCGGAGTCGACGCCGAGCGCGTTGCCGGCGCGCAGCCCGGCGACCGCCTCGCGTTCGGCGAGGTGCTCGTCCGGCCTGTGCCGGCCTGCCACGGCGTCACGATCGAGGACGCGTACGGCTTCGGGCGCGAGCTCTCCGGTGGCCTCGTCCGCTTCCTCGGGTTCGTGCTCGAGTCGGGCGGAGTCCGCGTCTACCACGCGGGCGACACGATCCGCTACGACGGGATGGAGCACGACCTGCGTGCCGTCGGCGTCGACCTCGCGTTGCTGCCGATCAACGGAAGGGACGCAGAACGCGAGGCCCGCGGGCTGGTGGGCAACCTGGACCACAGGGAGGCGGCGCACCTGGCGATGGACGTGGGTGCGAGCGCCGTCGTCCCGATGCACTACGACATGTTTGCGCGCAACCCCGGCGACCCCTCGAAGCTCGTCGAGATCGTCGAGCAGGAGAGCCTGCCGCTCTCGGTCGTCCTTCCCGAGCGCGACCGACCGTTCGTCTGGACTCCGGCGTGACCGGGGTCGAGGAGGCGCGAGGAGAGCTCGTCGCGGCTCTCGGCGAGGAGAACGTCCTGTCCGACCCGCTGGCGCTCCGGCTGTACGCGCGGGACGCGTCGATGGTGGAGGGGGGTTGCGCGCTCGTCGCGCTGCCGCGCAACCTGAACGAAGTGACCGCCTGCGTGCGTATCGCGGCCGATCGCGGCCTGCCGGTCGTCCCGCGCGGCGCCGGCACCGGCCTCGCCGGCGGCGCTACGCCGATCGGCGACGCGCTCGTCGTCGTCACCTCCAAGATGACCAAGATCCTCGAGGTTCGCCCCGAGGACCGGCTGGCCTGGGTCGAGCCCGGAGTCGCGAACCTCGATCTCGCGAACCACCTCCGGCCGTACGGCTTCACGTTCGCGCCCGACCCATCCTCGCAGCAGACCTCTTCGATCGGCGGCAACGTGAACACGAACGCGGGAGGCCCCCACTGCCTGGCGTACGGCGTCACCGCGAACCACGTTCTCGCGCTCGACGTGGTCATGCCCGACGGCACGGTCGAGCGCCTGGGGTCGGAAGGCCCCGAGGCGCCGGGGTACGACCTCCGCGGCGTCGTCGTCGGCTCGGAGGGAACGCTCGGAGTGGTCGCCGCGGTCTGCGTCCGGCTCACGCCCATCGCGCCGGAGGTCCGAACGATGCTCATGGACTTCGAGACGATCGAGGACTGCGCGCATACCGTCTCCGACATCATCGCGAGCGGCGTGGTTCCGGCGGCCGTCGAGATGATGGACCGCGGCATCGTGGTCGCGGCAGAGAACTTCGCGCACGCCGGCTACCCGACCGACGCTGCGGCGATCCTGATAGTCGAGGTCGACGGGCTCCCGGCCGCGGTCGAGGAGCAGGGTCGGGCGGTCGAGGAGGCCGGCCGGCGGAACAACGTCCGAACTATCCGCGTCGCCGCCGACGAGGACGAGCGAGCCCTGATCTGGAAGGGACGCAAGAACGCGTTCGGCGCCGTCGCCCAGATCGCGCCGCACTACCACCTGCACGACTGCGTCGTTCCCCGGACCAAGCTCGTCCAGGTCCTCGCCGGCGTGTACGAGATAGCGCGTCGCCACGACCTCGTCGTGACCAACGTCTTCCACGCTGGCGACGGGAACCTGCACCCGCTCTTCTCGTTCGACAGGCGGGTCCCGGGGACGCTGGCGCGGGTGCTCGAGGCGGCCGACGAGGTCGTGCGCCTCTGCGTCGACGCCGGAGGGATCCTCTCCGGCGAGCACGGCATCGGTCTGGAGAAGCGCGACTTCATGCCGCTCGTCTTCACCGCAGACGACCTCGCGGCGCAGGCGTGCGTGCGCGGCGCGTTCGACCCGGAGCGACGCATGAACCCGCAGAAGGTGCTCCCCGACGGCGCGCGGTGCGGCGATTTTGCGATGGCCCGCGGGACGAGCATGGAGGAGTCGCTCGAGCAGATGCCCGACGGAGCGTGGATATGACGATCGAGGTGCTCCACCCGTACGAGAAGGGCGAGGTCGTGCAGCTCCTTCGGGCGGCGAGCCGCGACGGTCGCAGGATCCTCGCCGTCGGCGGCCGGCAGCACATGGACAGGGGAGAGACGTGCGAGATGGACGCCGAGCTCTGGACCCGGCAGCTGGACGGGCTCGTGTCTTACGAGCCCGCGGAGATGGTGGCGGTCGTCGGCGCCGGCATGCGCGTCGGAGAGCTGCAGCGGATCCTCGCCGGGGGCGGACAGGAATGGCCCGTCGACGCGCCTGCAGAGGCCACCGTCGGAGGCGTGATCGCAGCGGGAGCGAGCTCGCCGCGCCGCATGCGGGTGGGGACCGTTCGCGACACGGTGCTGGAGGTGGAGCTCGCGACCGGCGACGGCCGGCTCGTGAAGGGCGGAGCGCGCACAGTCAAGCAGTCCACCGGCTACAGCCTGCCTCGCCTGGCGACCGGCTCGCTCGGTACGCTTGGGGTGATCGTCCAGGCGGCGCTCAAGGTTCGCCCGCTGCCGAAGTCGCACCGAACGCTCATCGCCCAGGGCGACGGGCTGTCGCTCAGCGGCCGGATGCTAGACGTCGTGCCGCTTCCGGCGGCGGTCCTCGCGACGCCGTCGGCGGCCGAGGTCCGACTGGAGGGATGGACCGGAGAGGTCGAGGAACAAACCGAGATCGCCCGCTCGGTCGCACCCGACCTAGAGGTCGAGGACGACGTTCCGTTCCCGTCGATCGCGCCGTGGGACGCCATGCCCATCGTCACCGAGGCCGCCGTGCCACCCTCCCGGCTGCCCAGTCTGGTAGCGGCGTCGGGCGACGCGTGGGGCGCGCTGCTGGGAGTGGGAGTCGCCTGGATCGGACTACCGGAGGAGGGAGACGCTCTCGAAGTCTTGCGTCGCAAGGCGAGCGAGCTCGGCGGGATCGCCCCCGTCATCCGCGGCGAGGGCGGCCTCGGCTACCCCGTCCCGGCTCCCGAGGTCCACCGCCGCCTCAAGCAGGCCTTCGACCCGGCCGGGATCCTGGCACCCGGCCGACTCGGGAGCGGCTCATGACCCTCGGGGCGGAGATGCCCGAGGGCGTGCGGTTCGTTGGGCCCGAGGCCGACGTCGTGCCGAAATGGTCCGGCCCCGACTTCCCCACCGACGCCGATCTGGACAGCTGCGTAGCGTGCGGGTTGTGTCTCCCCCACTGCCCGACTTACCGCCTGACGGGTGAGGAGTCGGCCTCCCCTCGCGGCCGCATCGCCGCGATGCGCACGGTCGCCGAGGGCCGCGCCGACGTCGACCCCACGTTCGTCTCGTTCATGGACCTCTGCCTGTCATGCCGCGCCTGCGAGGACGTCTGCCCGTCCCACGTGCCGTTCGGACGGATGATGGAACGCGCCCGAGTGCAGGCCGAGCCTTTGCGCTCGCGTCGCGCGCGGTTCCTGCGCTGGCTCGGGCTCGAGGTCGTGCTGCCCCACGCGTGGCTCCTCTCGCTGGCAACCGCACTGGCGCCGGTCGCGCGACTCTTCATGCCCGCCCGCCTCCGCGCCCTGACCCCTCGCATGCCCGCGATCCACTGGAGGCTCCCCACCGTCACCGAGCCCGACGGCAAGGATCGCGGCACCGTGACTCTCCTCACCGGCTGCGTGCAGGATCGTTGGTTCCGGGAGGTTAACCTCGGGACGATCCGGGTGCTGGCCCGGAACGGGTGGCGGGTCGTGGTTCCGCGGACCCAGACCTGCTGCGGCGCGCTCTCCGCGCACCACGGGCGGCTGGACGCCGCGCGCCGGATGGCGCGGCGGAACCTCGCCGCGTTCGCGGGCACGAGCGTCGTCGTCGTGAACGCGGCGGGATGCTCGGCGCACGTGAAGGAGTACGGCGAACTCGTCGAGGGCGCCGCGCTTCCGGCGAAGGAGCTGACGGAGTTCCTGCACGAGACCGGTATCGAGGAGCCGCCCGCGAACCCGGGGTTCGGCTGCGTCGCCTACCACGACCCCTGCCATGCGCTCCGGGCCCAGCACATCCGCGCGCAGCCCCGCGAGCTCCTTTCGCAGGTCCCCGGCCTCGAAGTGGTCGAGGTTCCCGACGGCGACCGCTGCTGCGGTGCGGCCGGCCTCTACAACGTCCTCGAACCCGAGCTCTCCGGAGAGCTGATGCGGCAGAAGGCGGAGGCGATCTCCTCGACCGGAGCCGAGGTCGTGGCTTCGGCCAACCCCGGATGCTCCATGCAGATCGCCGCCGGCCTGCGCTCGCTCGGTCGCAAGGTGCCGGTGCTCCACCCGGTCGAGATCCTCGACCGGGCCTACCGCGGCGGGTAAAAGTAGGAGCCGGCCCGCAGGCCGGCTCCCATCAACGCGGAGGCGGAAGGCTGGCCTACATGCCGAGCGCTGCGCGCGCCTTCGCGTTGTCGCTCGAGACGAGGACACCCCTTGTGCGGGTCGCGAGGTATGCCACCTGGACGTTCACGCCGGCGTTCGCGATCTTACGCGCCATCATGCCGAGCGCGCCCGGCCGATCCTCGGCGCCGACGTCCATCACCAGCGCCTCGGACTCGCCCTCGACCTTGATGCCGGCTCCCTCCAGGGCCTTGCGGGCGGCTGTGGCGTCCTCGACGAGGACGTGGATGATCCCACGGCCCTCGACCCCCAAGCCGCAGAAGCCCTCGATGTTGACCCCTGCGTTCCCGAGGGCCTCGCCGATGTCGGCGAGGGTCCCGGGGCGGTCCTCGACGGATACCGTGAGGTCCTTCATCTACCCCCCTTTCCTCGCTTCACTACCGTCCTACTCCTCCTCGCGCGCGGCAGTCAACTCCGCCGACAGCAGTGGGGTGACGGGCGTAGGCCGACTAGCCCGCCAGGACCCGGCCGAGCTCCTCCAAGCTCTCGAGGTTGTGGCCGGGTAGGAACACGTCTATCGAGGGAAGGGCCGCCGCCATCCCGCGGGCCAGCGGCTCGTAGCGAGGCGAGCCCTTGAGCGGATTCACCCAGACGACCTTGTGAGCGAGCCGCCGGAGCTTGGCCATCTGCTCGCGGAGCAAGTCGGGATCCCCGCGCTCGAGCCCGTCGGAACAGACCACGACGACCGAGCCGCGAAGCGCCGCCCGCTGGCTCCATGCGTCGAGCAGCGCCTTCAGCGACTCGCCGATCCGCGTGCCGCCCTCCCAGTCGGCCACGCGCTTGCCGATCTCGTGCATCGCGCGATCGGGGTCCTTGGTACCAAGGGTTCGGGTCACCCGCGTGAGGCGCGTTCCGAAGACGAAGGCCTCGACCTTCCTCCCGGCCGCCATCGCGGCGAACGCGAACTGCATCAGCGCTCGAGAGTAGGGAGCCATCGAGCCGCTGATGTCGAGGATCACCACAAGAGGCCGGGTTCGGCTCCCGCGGGCCCGCCATGCCCGGTGGAAGGGCTCGCCCTCGGTTCGAAGCGACCGCCGAAGGGTCCGGCGCATGTCGAACCGCGTGCCGTCCTCGGCGGGTCGGAACCTCCGGGTTCGCCGGAGCGGCACGGCGACCGCCAGCTGCCTGATCAGCCGCGACACGCGCGCCCGCTCCTCGTCGGAGAGGTCGGCGAAGGACTTCTTGCGCAGGACCTCCACGCCGCTGGCGATCAGCCGGACCGCCGCCTCGCCCTCGGCTTCGTCTCCCTCCTCCACCCGGTGCCACTCCGCTGCGGTCTCCGAGACCTCGACCTCCAGATCCTCCGGGAGCTCGACGGGAGCACCTACTGCCTCCCGGGGCAGGCGGAGGTCCATGACCGACTCGGCGACGCCTATCCCGCGGAAGTACTCCTCGAAGGCGGAGTCGAACGCCTCGAAGTCTTCTTTCCTGCCGACCAGCGACGCCCGCCCGGCCCAGTAGAGTCGCTCTCGATCGAGCGGAGAAAGAGCCACGGTCGCGCGGCAGAAAGTGAGGATGCGGCCGGTCCCGACCGGAAGCCCGCGGCGGCGGAGCTCTCGACCAAACCCGACGAGACGCCCAAGGGCGTCGGGCTCAGCCATCCTCCTCGCCCAAGACCTCGGCCAGGCGCGCGCGGGCGAGCTGCTGGTCCTCGTGGTCCTTCAGCACCGAGCCGAGCGTCGCGTCGGCGACCTCGGTGTCCAAGCCGCCGACGCCGAGGAACGACAGCGCGTTCGCCCAGTCGATCGTCTCGGCGACGCCGGGGCGCTTGGCGATCTCCATGCCTCGGAGCCGTGCGACAGCAGAGGCGACGTCGCGAGCGAGCGCCTCCGTCACCTTCGGCGCGCGCGTACGGATGATCTCGATCTCGCGATCCAGCCCGGGGTGATCGATCCAGTGGTAGAGGCACCGCCGCTTCAACGCATCGTGGAGCTCCCGCGTGCGGTTCGACGTCACCACGACGACAGGCGGCTCCTCGGCAGCGACGCGACCGATCTCGGGGATCGTCACTGCGAACTCGGAGAGGATCTCGAGCAGGAACGCCTCGAACTCGTCGTCGGCGCGATCGAGCTCGTCGACCAGCAGCACCGCCTTGGACCCGGCGCGTATCGCGGCGAGCAGCGGCCGCTCCACGAGGAACTCGGGACCGAACAGGTCCTGGACGTGCGCCTCGGCGACGTCCTGCTGCATGGCTCGAACGGCGATCAGCTGCCGGGAGTAGTTCCACTCGTACAGCGCCTGCGACGCGTCGATCCCCTCGTAGCACTGGAGGCGGATCAGCTCGCGCCCGAGCACGTCGGCCAGGACCTTGGCAACTTCGGTCTTGCCGACCCCGGCCTCGCCCTCGAGAAGCAGAGGCTTGTCGAGCGAAACGGCGAGGTAGATAGCGGTCGCAAGCCCCCGGTCGGCGAGGTAGGACTCACCGGCTAGGGCCCCCTGGAGCTCCCCGACCGAGGCGAAAGGCAAGGATCGATCGGTCACGGGCAGATGATACGTGGGACCCAGCGGCCCGAAGCCGGTCACAGACGAAGCAGGTCACCCGCACGATGATCAGCAGAGATGCCCGGCAGACGAGGACCTCTTCCCCAAGCCCATGACCTGGCCCATAAGGCCGCGAATGAGTGACGCAGGCATCTCGAAGGGTGCCACCGACGGGGTCCCAGCGGCAACAGGTCCTCTGGACCTAGGCGAGGACGGCGCTGGCCTTCAAGGATGGATTCGTGGCAGGTTGGCGAGCTAGCTCGCTCCTCCTCTTCCTCAGCCTGATAGCCACGGCGTGCGTTCAAGCGGCCGGAGGCGAGGGCGGAGGCAGCGCATCCGGAGGCCAGATTGTCCTTGAAGCGGGACCTCCGGCGCCGCCCGCCCCATTCCTAACCGACTCAGCGATCGTGGGATTGCCACAAGGGTCAGTTCACCTGTCGGGACGCCCGTCGGGTGGGCTAATCGGGTGGCTCTCACCCGTCGGTGTGCCGTCTGCCGACGGTCGGATGGTCGCCTACAACGCGTGGGAGGAGCTCACTCCGATTGACCCCCACGAGTCCCTCTCGCAGCAAGGAGTGCAACCTGGAGATGCGGTCGGCACGCCGTCGATTCGACTGATCGACCTCCAGACCAGCGAGGACACTCTGTTCGAGCAGGGAGCCTTCTCGATCGCATGGCGCGCGGACGGAGCCGTCGCATACCTGGAGGGGTCCGAACAGGACTTTCACGTCAACCGGCCAGGTCGTGTCCCGTCAAGTGGTTGAAATCCGTCACCGCCATCCTCGCTCCTCACGCGATCTGAGCGAGCAGCTCCTTGGGATCCTCACCTCCTTCGAACGCGTCCACTTTCGCCATCGATCCCACGCTGAAGTAGCGACGGTCCGCCACCTGCCACTCGTCGTCCTGCTCGGCCAGGAGCGTGCCGACGATCCGCATCAGGGAGTCGCGGTTGGGGAAGATGCCGACCACACGGGTGCGGCGCTTGATCTCCTTGTGCAGGCGCTCGAGCGGGTTGGTGGAGTGGAGCCTCCGACGGTGCTCCAGCGGGAAGTGAAGGTGGGCCAGGATGTCCTCGGCCGCCTCCTCCAGGAGCTCGGCCGCCTGCGGGAAGCGGGGCTCGAGCATCCGGGCCGCCTCGTGCAGCTGGGCCATGGCCGAGGCGTGATCGGGGCAAGAGAAGACCGTGCGCACGATCGCCTTGACGGCATCCTGAGCGCCCTTGGGGACCAGGGAGAGCAGGTTACGCATGAAGTGCACGCGGCACCGCTGCCAGGCGGCCTCGTGCAGGACCTTCGCGATCGCCTGACGCAGTCCCTCGTGGGCATCGGAGATCACCAGGCGCACGCCTCTTAGCCCTCGCTTCACGAGTGAGCGAAGGAACGAGGTCCAGAACTGGTGGTCCTCGGAAGGCCCGGTGGCGGCTCCGAGCACGGTGCGCTCGCCCGTCGAGGCGACCCCGATCGCCACCACGGTTGCGACCGAGGTGACCCGGCCGGCCTCGCGGACCTTGTGGAACGTCGCATCCAGCCAGAGGTAGGGACACTCGGCGTGGATCGGACGGGAAAGGAAGGTCCGGACCTCCTCGTCGAGCACCTTGCAGATCCTGGAGACCTCGCTCCTTGAGATCCCATCGATCCCGAGGGCCCGGACGAGGTCGTCGACCTTGCGCGTGGAGACCCCCTTGACGTAGGCCTCCACCACGACCGCGTGAAGCGCCTTCTCGGCCCGCCGGCGAGGCTCCAGGAGCGAGGGGAAGTAGCTGCCGGCGCTCACCTTCGGGATCTTGAGCTCGATCGTGCCCGAGCGAGTGTCCCACCGCCTGGTGCGGTAGCCGTTTCGGTAGGCGGTGCGCTCGGGGCTCCGCTCGTAAGCAGCCGCGCCGATCTGGGTCGAGACCTCGGTCTCCATCACGGCTTGGGCGAGCACCCGTACACCTTCATGAAGCAGATCGACATCGTCCTCCTAGAGCAGCTTGCCGACGAACGACGTCATGTCCATCCTGGGGGTGGCCATCGTCCCTCCTCATCTGGTTGTCCGACCTTTGATGAGGATGGCGGTGGCCTTCTACGTCACGGGGATTTCCACCCCAGAAGTCCACCTCGAAAGTCCACCACTTCTCGGGACGCTAACCCGATCAGGGTGCTTCGCCGCCGCAATAGACTCCCTCTCGATGGCTGAGCTTGGCGCGATCCTGGATCCGGTTCTCCCCTGGCTGCTGGAAGACGACGACCCGGCAGTGAGACACCAGGCGCTGCGCTCGCTCCTGGATCGGCCGGAAGACGCGCCGGAAGTGCGAAGGGCCCGTCGGGCGGCGATGAGAGCGGATCCGATCCGAACGATCCTCGAGGCGCAGCATCCCGACGGCTACTGGGTGAAGCCTGGGCCCGGATACGCGCCGAAGTACACGGGCACCGTCTGGCAGCTCATCTTCCTCGATCAGCTGGGCGCCGATCCGAGCGACCAAAGGATCCGCAGGGCATGCGGATACGTTCTCTCGCACACGCAGGCAGAGTCGGGCGGGTTCGGAGCGTCGGGCCGGGTCGACGCCCTGCGGCCGCCCTCCTCCGAAGTCGTTCACTGCCTGAACGGGAACCTGCTTCGCGCGCTGATCGGCTTCGGGTTCCTCGAAGACGAGCGGGTCGGGCGGGCGATCGACTGGGAAGCGCGCGCGATAACCGGGCAAGGCGACGTCCCCTTCTATCAATCGGGTACCAGCGGCCCTGGGTTCCGATGTGGGATCAACGAAGGGCTTCCGTGTGGATGGGGAGCATCCAAGGCCCTCCTCGGCCTCGCCCGGATCCCTCCCAAGCGCCGCCGACCGATCGTTCGACCAGCCCTTGAAGAGGGGATCGAGTTCCTCCTGAGCGTCGACCCGGCCACCGCCCTGTACCCCATGGGTTGGGGGAACACGGAACCCAGCAAGCTCTGGTTCAAGCTCGGGTTCCCGGCCGGATACCAAGCGGACTTCCTGGAGATCCTCGAGGTGGCGACCGAGCTCGGTCGGGCACGCGACCCGCGCCTCGGCACCTCGATCGAGCTCCTTCTTTCCAAGCGCGGGCGCGACGGCCGCTGGTGCAACGAGCACGCGTTCAACCGCAAGACGTGGATCGACTTCGAGAGGCAGGGGAAGCCGAGCAAGTGGGTCACGCTCCGAGCCTGCCGCGTGCTGCGTCGCGCGCTCAGCTGAAGCGGGAAGCCGCCGAGTTGCCTAGCCGGCCGGCGACGTACCGGGTCCGGCAACGGACGGGATCGGGCGCTTTATCCCCTGCTGATCGAGCCGTTTCGCGATGAGCTCGCGGAGCTGGCGCTCCACCTCGGGGCGCTTCGAAGGCCGCGTGTCGGCGGTGATGCGCACCTCGAGCGCGTAGTCGGCCATCCGCTCGACGCCGAGCACGCTCGGGCCGTCCATGATCCAGTCCTTGAAGCCGGCATCCATACGGATCTCCTCGAAGAGATCATCGAGGATCTGTCGCACCCGCTCGACGTCCTCTCCGTAGCCGATACGCACGTCGACGATCGCGCGCGCCCACCCGCGGGAGCGATTCGACACGACTTGGATGTTCCCGTTAGGCACTACGTGTAGCGTCCCGTCGAACGCTCGCAGTGTTGTAACGCGCAGCGTAAGACCCTCCACCTTGCCCGACATAGGGCCCCCGGTCGTGTGGAGCTCGAGGACGTCGCCGACACCGAATTGGCTCTCGAGGAGGATGAAGAACCCAGACAGCGTGTCCTTCACGACGCTCTGCGCGCCGAAGCCGAGCGCGACGCCGGCGACGCCGGCACCCGCGATCAAGGGCGCGAGGTTCACGCCCACCTGGTCCAGCAACAGGAGCGCGGCGAGCGCCCAGATCACGACGACCACCGCGGTCGAGAGAGCGTGCGTCACGGTCGCGGCCCGTTGGAGGCTGTGCTCCTGCGTCATCGAGACCGTCCCCTCGAGCCTGCGCCGGAAACGCGAGACGGCCAGGCGCGCGACGAGGGTGACCACGATCGCTACTCCGAGCACGACGAGCACGGGCAGACCGTGCTCCTCGAACCAGGCACCGAAGTCGGGGCTCTTCGCCAACACGCCTTCCACGCTAGGCGCGGGGGCGGCGGAGCGTCAAAGGCCGCCTCAGAGCTGCGCGATCACCTCGAGCTCGTCCACCGACTGGACCGTCCCTCCCATCGCGGTCACGGTCTCCTCGCGGATGCTCTTGACCGCTTCGCGGCTGGCGATCAGATCGGCTTCCGACTCGAAGATCGTCACAGCCACCGTCTTCCCCGACGCGTCGTCGGAGAGGAAGTAGGCGTTCCTCAGGCCCGAGATCCCACCGAGCCGCGGAAGCACCAACTCGTTGATCCGCTGGGCGACGTCCTTTATCTGGCCCGGCGAACCGGTTACCACCGTCAAGCGCGCGTGCATGCGCGTCCCCCTTCCTGCGGGCTATGTAAGGGCCGGTCGTCCCGGGTGGGACGACCTAGCCCATCGAGCGCTCGAGCGCCCTTCGCACGAGCACCTTCGCCAGCTCCTGCCTGTACTCCGCGCTCCCGAACGGGTCGCTCGGCGGGCTCGTTCCCTCTGCGGCGCGCACCGCAGCCGACGTCGGATCGGCGCCGCCGGCGAGAGCCTCCTCCACGCCGCTCGCGCGGATCGGCCTGTCGCCCATGTTGGTGAGCGCCACCCGTGCGCTTTCGCCGTCGAGCGCCGCGACGCCGACAATCGCCCAGTCCTGGGCCCTCCGGTGGAACTTCTGGTAGTCCCACCCTCGACCGGCCGTGTTCGGGACCCGGATCTCGGTCAGGACCTCGTTTGGAGCCAGGTCCGGCGTGAACAGGCCCTTGAAGAAGTCGCCGGCCATGACGGTGCGCGAGCCCGAGGGTCCCTCGATCACGAGATCGGCCTCGAGCGCAACGAGCACCGTCGGCATGTCCGAGGCCGGGTCCGCGTGAGCGACAGAGCCACCGATCGTGCCCATGTGGCGAACCTGCGGGTCGCCGATCTCCCCCGCGGTGTGGGCCACGATCGGACAGAGCTCCCGGAGCGCCTCGCTGGTGTTCACGGCATCGTGAGTGGTGAGCGCCCCGATCGCCACCTTGTCTCCGTCCTCGCGGACGTAGGACAGGTCGCCGATCCGACCGATGTCCACGAGGAGCGACGGCCGGGCCAGGCGGAACCGCATGAGCGGCAGCAACGAGTGGCCGCCGGCCAAGACCTTCGCATCATCCCGCGAGCCAAGCAGCCGGATCGCGTGCTCGACGGAGTCCGCTCGCTCGTAGTCGAATGACGCCGGGATCATGCCGCACCCCCCTTCGCCCGCCGGATCGCTTTCCAGACGTTCTCGGGGGTTGCAGGGCGCTCGATCTCTGTCACGCCCAGCGGTGAAAGCGCGTCGACGACGGCGTTCAGCACCGCCGGCGGCGAGGCGATCGTGCCGGTCTCCCCGACGCCCTTGATCCCGAGGTCGTTCGTGGTCGACGGCGTGACGTGGCTGCCAGTCGCGATCGACGGAACCTCCGGCGCTGCGGGGATCGCGTAGTTCGACATGTTCGACGTGACGAGCTGGCCGTTCTCGTCGTAGACGGCCTCCTCGTAGAGCGCCTCGGCGATGCCCTGGACGACCCCGCCGACCACCTGACCCTCCACGAGCTGGGGGTTGATGATCGTCCCGACGTCGTCGACGGCCACGTACTTGACCACCTCCACCTCGCCGGTCTCGGTGTCCACCTCGACCGCGCAGATGTGCGCGCCGTACGGAAACACGAGGTTCCCCGGGTCGAAGAAAGCGGACTCCTCGAGCCCGGGCTCGACCTCGTCGGGGAGGTTGTGAGCCGTCCACGCGGAGAACGCGATCTCCGGAACCGTCTTGGCCCTATCGGGGGCGCCCTTGACGGTGAACCGCCCGCTCTCGTAGGTCAGGTCCTCCTCGGACACCTCCAGCTCGTGCGCGGCTATCTTCCGCGCCTTCGCCACCACCTTCCTCGCCGCCATGGCCACGGCCGGGGATCCGACGGCGGCGCCCCGGCTCCCGTATGTGTCCCACCCGTTGGGCGAGACGTCGGTGTCGCCGAAGAGGACCTCGACGTCGTCGATCGGAACCCCGAGCTCGTCGGCCGCGATCTGGGCGAAGGCGGTCTCGCTGCCCTGCCCGTGCGGAGTGGCCCCGGTGATGACGACGACCTTGCCCGTCGGGTGGCACCGGATCGTCGCCGCCTCCCAGCCGCCGCCCGCGTACTGGAGCACCCCGCCGATGATGCGGGAGGGCCCCCACCCGCAGTTCTCAAGGTACGTGGAGAAGCCGATCCCCAGCTGCTTCACGTCCCCGCTTGCCCTGCGGGCTTGCTGCTCCTTGCGGAGCTGCTCATAGTCGGCCAGCTCAAGGGCCTTGTCCAGGGTGGCGGGGTAGTTGCCCGAGTCGATCATGAGCCCGCCGATGGACTGCGTGGCCTCGGTGAAGGGAGGCATGAAGTTCATCCGCCTTATCTCGACCGGGTCCTTGCCGACCCGACGAGCCAGGGCGTCAATCGCCCGCTCGATCGCGTTGGTGGCCTCCGGGCGGCCGGCCCCCCGGTACGCGTCCACAGGCGTCGTGTTCGTGAACACCCCGGTCAGCTCGATCTGGTAGGCCTCGCCCGTGTACGCACCGCAGTAGAGGAAGGCACCGAGGACCGGGGTGCCCGGGGCGATGATCCGCAGGTACGCGCCCATGTTGGCCAAGACCTTTGCCCGGAATCCGCGGATCCTCCCGTCCTCGTCGGCGGCAAGCTCCATCTCCTGGATCTGATCCCGCCCGTGGTGGGTAGCCAGGTAGCCCTCGGATCGGGTCTCGGTCCACTTGATCGGCCGCCCCAGCCGCCTCGACAGCTCGAGGGCGAGGGCCTCCTCGGGGTAGACCTGGAGCTTGGAGCCGAACCCGCCCCCGACCCGAGGAGCGACGATGCGCAGCTTCGATTCGGGGATCCCGGTCGCAAGGGCCATCGCGGTTCGAAGGACGTGGGGGATCTGGGTGGACGACCACATCGTGAACTGGCCAGTGGCGTTGTTGGGCTCCACGAGGATCGCGCGCGGCTCGATCGCGTTCGGAACCTGCCGTTGCACGCGGTAGCGCTCCTTCACGATCACCGGCGCCTCGGCGAAGACCTTGTCGACGTCGCCGTTCGTGTTCGTCCAAACGTAGCAGCGGTTGGTTCCGAACTCGTCGTGGACGATCGGTGCCCCCTCGGCGAGAGCCGCCTCCATGTCGACGACGGCCGGCAGCGGCTCGTAGTCGACGTGGACCGACTCGGCGGCGTCGACCGCGGCCGCTCGAGACTCCGCCACCACGACGGCCACGCCGTCTCCCGCGTACCGCGCCTTGTCCTTCGCCAACGGGAAGTGGGGTGGGTTGTTGATGTCCGAGGTCACCGGCCACGCCATGAGCAGGGGTCCGGCCCAATCGAAATCCCCACCCGCGAAGGCCGCGACGACTCCATCCATCCCCAGGGCCTTCGAGACATCGACGCTCTTGACCCGGGCGTGCCCGAAGGGGCTTCGGACGACCGCCATCCAGAGCATCCCGGGAATGGCCATGTCGTCGGTGTATCTGCCTCTCCCGGTGACGAGCTCCGCGTCCTCCTTCCGCGGAACCGAGCTTCCCACGTACCGTTCGGTCGTAGCCATATCGACCCCCCTCAAGCCTTCGCGCCGCTCATCTGCTGGGAGGCGGCCAGGATCGACTTCACGATGTTCTGGTAGCCGGTGCAGCGGCAGAGGTTCCCCTCGAGAGCCATCCGCACCTCCTCCTCCGTCGGACTGGGGTTCTCCTCGAGGAAGCTGGCCGCGGCCATGATCATGCCCGGCGTGCAGTACCCGCATTGGAGGCCGTGGTTCTCGTGGAAGGCCTGCTGGATCGGATGGAGCTGCCCGTCGGTCGCCATGGCCTCGATCGTCGTGATCTCGCGACCGTCCGCCTGCACCGCGAGGAGGTTGCACGATTTCACCGACTCGCCGTCGAGCAGCACGGTGCACGCGCCGCAGCTCGTCGTGTCGCAACCGACGTTGGTGCCGGTCAGCCCTAGGGTCTCCCGGAGGAAGTAGACGAGGAGCTGGCGCGGCTCGACCTCCGCCTCACGCCGAACCCCGTTGACCGTGACCTCGATGCGCTTCAAGGTGGGGCCCCCTTTCTGCGGGCGAAAGGTCTGCAACGCCGGAGTGTAGTCCGAGGCCGTGCAAACAGGGAAATCGGCGCGCGGTCGTGGCCATGCTCGGGTGATGGTGCGTCCCGTCAGCGCGGTCATCGCGCTCCTCCTCGTAGGGTGTTCCGGCTACCAGGGTGAGGTATCGACCTTCGAACAGAAGGGGGCGTCCTTCGACTTCCCCGCCGAGTGGAGGCTCGAGGTGACGAGGAGGTCACTTCGGACGTGCACGATCGCTCGGAGGAGGAGATGGAGGATCTCTTCGGCATCGTCGCCGACGGAGAGACAGACGCGGGGCCCGAGGACGGGTTCGGATTCGTCGGACCGGCGCACATCCGTCAGTACTTCGGCGTCGCCCCGGGCGGCGGCAACGCCCCGAAGGACTTCTACTCGGTCGGCTGCATCTGGCCGGTGGGAGATCCGGCCGGCGTCGAGGATGCCTGCGCGCTGATCGCCGAATCCTTCCGGCTCCCGTGATCCGGCCTCGCGCCGGCCCGACCTAGTCCCTTACCATTCGCTTCATGAGCGAGATCTCCGATGTCCTTGCGGCCATCGAGTCGCTGTCCGAGCGCGGGGAGCGGATGGCCCTGGCCACGATCGTGGCCGTGAAGGGCTCCACCTACCGGCGCCCGGGAGCCCGCTTGCTGGTCCCCGAGGAGGGTGACCTGATCGGCAACATAAGCGGCGGCTGCCTGGAGGGCGACGTGGCCGACGTCGCACGGATCGTGATGCGCGAGGGCGTCGCCCGGATGGTCTCGTTCGACCTGACGGCCGACGACGACGCCGTCTGGGGGTGGGGGCTCGGATGCAACGGGGCGATCGAGATCTTCGTCGAGCCGGCCGAGAAGGCGGCCGAGGTCGCCGGTGCACTCCGAATTGCGCTCGACGAGGAACGGCCGATCTCGGTCGTGACCGTGATCGAGTCGAACCTGTCGAGCGTCAAGCAAGGTGCCAGGCTCGTCGTGCCGCCGGGCCGCGAGGCCGAGGGCTCGCTCGGCGACGGGGCGGTCGACGCCTCCGCGCGCGACGCCGCGGAGGAGCTGCTCGCCGCCGAGCGCTCGGAGATCCGCGAGCTCGCCGGTGGCGTGCGCGCTTTCGTCGAGGTGCTCGAGCCGCCGCTCCGTCTCCTCGTTTGCGGAGCCGGTCACGACGCCACGCCCGTCGTCGAGGCCGCGGCGCTCCTGGGCTGGAACCCCGTCGTGGTCGACGATCGCCCCGCGTTCCTCACTAAGGAGCGTTTCCCCGAGGCTACGGGTTTCGTCCAAGTCGAGCGCCCGGAGCAGGCTGCTGACCTGGCGCCGGTCGACGACCGCACCCACGTGGTCGTGATGACCCATCGATTCATGAACGACAAGCACTACCTGCGATCGTTCCTTCGGTCGCCGGCAGCGTACATCGCGATGCTCGGCCCGGCCGCGCGCACGCAGCGGATCCTGATGGAGCTCCGCGAGGAGGGTGTCGGGATCACGGAGGGCGACATGGCGCGGATCCACGGGCCTGCGGGCCTGGATCTGGGCGCGGAGGGGCCCGAGGAGATCGCGCACGCGATCGTCGCCGAGATCGTCGCCAAGAAGCGCGGTCGCGGCGCCGGGTTCCTCCGCGACCGCAGGGGCCCGATACACGACCGACCCCAGCCCGTTCGCAGGGAGGCGTGAGCTTTGCTGATCGAGAACGGCTTCGAGATCCCCGCGCCGATCGAGCACGTGTGGAGCTACCTGCTCGACGTCGAGAAGGTGGCGCCGTGCATGCCCGGTGCGGAGCTCACCGAGGTCGTGGACGGCCGCACGTGGAAGGGGAAGGTGAGCGTGAAGCTCGGACCCGTCGGGCTGTCGTTCGCGGGGACCGTCACGATGCAGGAGCGGGACGACGCCTCGCACAGAATCGTGCTGAAGGCCCAGGGGATGGAGCAGAGGGGCAAGGGAGCGGCGTCGGCGACCGTCACGTCCTGGCTCGAGGGATCCGACGATGAAACGACCGTGAAGGTGCGGGCCGACATCTCCCTCTCGGGGATGATCGCGCAGATCAGCCGCGGACTCCTCCCCGACGTCTCGGCCAGGCTCACCGAGGAGTTCGCCGAGTGCCTGCGCGGCTCGATGCTCGCCGCGGAGTCGACCGCGGGGGAGGCCGGCGCAGCTCTCGCCGGCCAGCTGAGCCCCCCTGCCGACCCCGACCCCAAGCCCAAGCCCGTCGCAGGGATCCGGCTCGGCCTGTGGGCGCTATGGACATGGGTCACGCGGCCGTTCCGCCGGAAACCGCCGGCGTGATCTCCGCGATCGTCCTCGCCGCGGGGACGTCTACTCGGTTCGGCGCTACGAAGCAACTGCTCGAGTTGAACGGGAAGCCGCTCGTGCAGCACGTCGTCGATACCGCTGTCGTGGCCGGCGTCGACGAGGTCGTGGTCGTCCTGGGCTACGACGCCGACGCCGTACGAGCCGCGCTCGTGGTTCCACCGATCGGGCGGGTCGTCGGGAACCCGCGCTACGAGGAGGGCCAGTCGACCTCGATCGAAGCCGGCCTGGCCGCGTGCGATCCCGAGAGCGAGGGCGCCGTCGTGCTCATGGCCGACCAGCCGGGCGTAGCGCCGGAGCATCTGGCCGAGCTCATCGAGCGGTTCAGCGAGGAGCGCCGACCGATCACGAGGCTTCGCTACCGAGACGGGCCGGGGCCGGCGCTCCTCGCACAGGAGATCTGGAGCGAGATCTCAGGGCTCACCGGCGACGTCGGCGCGCGGGAGCTGATCGCGGGCCGACCCGAGCGGGTCCACGAGGTCCCCGTGGACGCCGACTCTCCCCCCGACGTTGACGTCCCAGGAGACGAGGCGCGCCTATAGCCGGCCGATCCGACGCGCGGGATCGCCTCGATCTCGAGCTCGAGCCACCTCCCCGTGTGCGAGAACCACGCACGGTATCCTCAAGCCCGGCCCCTAGTTAGGACGACCCGTGGACATCTCGGTCGATCGGGCCGCGCTCCCCATCCTTCCGCACAGGGCCTACCGGAGGCCCCGGGCGATCACGGCCCGCTCGGTGGCCGCCTCGCTCGCGCTCGCGGCCGCCGTCGAGGCGCTCGTCGTCGCGTTCCTCGGCGACCTGGCCGCCGTGTTCACGCGGGTCTCGGCGGAGCTCCTTCCGGGCGGGGCGAGGTCGGCCGCACGCCCGTTCCTCGGGATCGACCTCCGGCCGCTCGAGATCGAGCTGCAACCTCTCGACTACCGGGCGCTCCTCGTTTGGTTCCTGGCGTCCGCGGCGGCGGCGGCCGTACTCGCCGAGGTGAAGCGGATCGGCGCGCCGGCCAGATACATGGCTATCTATAACCTCGTCATGTTCGCGGTCTCGGCCACGTACATGCTCTTCACCGGCGAGCTCGGCTACGGCGCCGAGTCCTTCTCGGACCTCTACATCCGCTCCGCCGTCGTGATCTGGCTCGTGATCCCGGTGTTCGTCGGCGCGATCTCGCTGTTCCTCCCGTTCACGATCCTCGAACGCGGGCTGCTCGTCGGCGCGTCGCTCGCCTACAACCTCGTGTTCTCTGCGGTGCGGTACGCGCTGTTCGCGTGGATCCTGTCGTGGAGCGGCGCGGTCACGATGGCGAGCCTCTACCTGTTCTTCGGGCCGCTCCTCGACTTCGTCTACGTGGTCGGGGTCTTCTCCGTGTTCCTCGTGCCGATGTCGAAGCGCCTCGGCCGCGAGGGACCGCAGGACGTGTGGACGTGGCTGTAGCTCTCACCGTCTGGATGATCGCGATCGTCGTCGTGATGATCATCTACGCAGGGCGCCACTGGGTGCTCACGCTCAATCGCCTGCTCGGGCATCAACGACCCTACATGCAGGACATCATCGACGAGGACCTGCCCGGAGTGACGGTCCTCGTCCCCATGCACAACGAGGAGCAGGTGGCCGACGGAGTCCTCACCGCTCTCCTGGCGCAGGACTACCCCGCCGACCGTCTGGAGATCATCCCGATCGACGACCACTCGACGGACCGGACGCAGAAGATCCTGGAGAGCTACGCCGTGCGGAATCCCCGGATCCGCCCGATCTACCGCCGCGGTGAGGGCGCCCGTGGCAAGCCGGCAGGCCTGAACGAGGCGCTCGGGATCGCCGGCAACGAGGTGATCCTCGTCTTCGACGCCGACTACCAGCCGCCGCCCGACATCGTTCGGGAGCTCGCCCTCGCGTTCCTCGATCCGGAGGTGGGCGCCGTCATGGGGCGAGTGGTCCCCAGCAACACTGCGAGCGGGTTCCTCGCGCGCCTGCTGGACCTCGAGAGGTCCGGCGGCTACCAGGTCGACCAGCAGGCTCGGTACTCGATGAACCTAGTCCCCCAGTACGGCGGCACCGTCGGCGGATTCCGGCGCTCGGTGGTGCTCTCCTGGGGAGGCTTCGACCCTTACGTCCTTGCCGAGGACACCGACCTCACGTTCCGGCTGCTGGTGCGCGGTTGGCGGGTCGCGTACGCGAACAAGGTCGAGTGCTACGAGGAGGCGCCCCAGACCTGGGACGCGCGCTTCCGGCAGCTCCGGCGGTGGGCTCGCGGTCACACCCAGACGATGTTCCGGCACTGGCGCCGCGTGCTGACCTCGCCGAACATGACGCCGGCGCAGCGCGTCGATGGGATGCTGCTGCTCGGCATCTACATGATCCCGCCGCTCATCCTTACCGGCCTCGGCCTATCGCTCGCGCTGTTCATCACCGGAACGATCCCGCTCGCGGCCACGCTTCTGCTGTCGTTCTTCGCGGTGGGCTACAACGCGTTCGGCAACTTCGCGCCCTTCTACCAGGTGGGCACCGCCGGGGTGCTAGACGGCATGAGGGAGCGCCTGTTCCTGCTCCCCTACCTGTTCTTCATGTTCCTGTTCAACTCCTGGGCCGTCACGCTCGGAGCGTTCGACGCGGTCGTCGACGTCTTGGGCGGGCGAGTTCCGACCTGGGAGAAGACCGCGAGGTTCCGGCAGTGAAGGTCGCGATCCTCGTGGGGCTCGGAGCCCTCCTGCTGGCGCTTCCTTTCCTTCCCGGCCTCCGCGAGCTCAGGCAACCGAAGGACGCCGAGCCGATCCGGATAGACGAGTCGTTCACCCGAGATCCTAGGTTCTTCGGCAACTCGCTGCGGGAGAAGCTGGCGCCGTTCCTCGAGGGGCTCCCGGAGCTGCCGGCGCGCCTGGCGATCGAGCTCCGCCGCCCCGAGACGCTCGCGGTGTACGCCGACCTGCGCGTGCCCGAGGGAGCCCACGAGGACGCGCTCGTCGTTGCCCTCGGCGTGGCTGTGCTCGAGCGAGGGGCTCGGCTGGACGAGACGTGGATCCGAGGCGACGCCGACGTCGGCCCGGGCGCGCATGTTCGCGCGCTCGCGTGCGACGGCCAGGCTACTCTCCGGGAAGGGGCCCGGATCCTGCGCTGGATCGACGTCGAGGGGCACCTCCTCGCGGAGGCAGGCTCGGACCTCGGTCTCTCCGCGAGTGCAGCCGGAGCCGTTCGCCTCTCGCCCGGCTGCGCCTTCCGCCGCATCTGGGGACGACCGGTCTTCGTGCGCGGCGAGGCGGTCCGGCCGGCGCCCGACGAGCGCCTCACGATCGAGGACGAGGTCGTGTGGGGACGCACGCGGCTCTCGCTTCCCCCGGGGTTCCACCTGGAAAAGGACGTCGTCGCGCTCACCGAGGTGCGGATCGGACGGGGTGCCGTCCTCTCGGGGACGATCAAGGCCCACGGCCCGATCGTCCTCGGCGAAGGGGTGCGCGTGCGCGGCCACCTCATCTCCCGCAAGCGAATCGAGATCGGGAGTGGCGCCCGGATCTTCGGGAACGTCTTCGCCGAGGGCGACGTCGACATCGGCTCGGGCGCACACGTGGGCCGCAAGGGCGGTACGAAGACGGTCTACTCCGGAGGGCGGGTCCGCATCGGCCCCGGCGCCGCCGTGCTCGGCTGGCTCATCGCCGAGCGAGGGGGCCACGTGGAGTGACGCGGAAGCGGACCTGGTGGGCCTTGCTGGCGCTCGTCGTCCTCGTCCCCGTTTCGCGCGCCGCGCAGCTGTTCCTTGCCGGCTCCGGCTCTGCGATCCTCGTCGGTCTCGTCTACGAGCCCTCGGCCCTGCCCGACCTCGCCTTCATCCGCGACGCGTACACGTCGGTGCTGGAGGAGGAGGGCATCCCTCACGGGTGGGTATCCACGCGAGAGCTGTCGCTCTTGTCGGGGAGCGACGCCGCCGGGCGCTACCAAGCGCTCGTGTTCCCCGACGGTCTCAACCAGTCGATGCCGGTGGAGCTCCGCGACCGGGTCAGCGAGTACCTAGAGGCGGGCGGCAACGTGGCCGCCGTGTACGACCCCGGCGTGCGCGATCCGACCGGAGCCTTCCGCACAGGTGGGCTCCTCGCGGGATCCGTCGGCGTCGAGTACCTGCGCTACCGGCAGGACCCCGAAGCAGCCTACGTCGAGGGCAACGTCCACTTCGTCGCGGCCGACACGGCCCGCCTGTGGGGGGTTCCTTCGGGGAAGCTTTACCGCGGGTCGGTCGTCGGCGGGTACGCCTACGGGAGCCTCACCTATCCGATGGCGAACGCCCGAGCGATCGCCGAGGACCTCGAGCTTCTCGCGGTCTCCGAAGAGGTGCCGGTCCTCTCGCTTCGGAAGGTCGGAGCGGGCACGGCGCTCTGGGTGAACCTCCCGCTCGGGTACTTGAAGGCCTACAGCGACGACATGCCGCTCCGCGCGACGCTTCGTACGTTCCTCTTCGACATCACCGGGATCCCCCACCTCGTGGCGGCGCCGGAAGGCATCGGTGGGCTCGTGATCGACTGGCACATCGACTCCGCCGTCGAGTGGGAGGGCGTGCCGGCGCTGATCCGCAACCGGTTCGTCAGGGAGGGGTTGCGGATGCAGTTCGACGTGACCGCCGGTCCCGACCGCGACGAGGAGGGCGACGGGCTCGGATTCGACGCTTGCGGGCGGGGCGAGGACGTCCTGCGGCGGCTGACGCCGTTCGGGGACATCGGCTCGCACGGCGGATGGGCCCACAACCTCTTCTCGCAGACGCTCGCCGACGGTGCCCTCGGGTTCGAGGGAGCACTCCAGCTCGTCGAGCGCAACGACGACTGCATCGCTTCGCTCACGGGACGGCCCGTGCGCGGGTACTCGGCCCCCAACGGCGCCCATCCGCAGCCGCTCATGACGCGCGTGCTCGAGCGCGAGGGCGTCGTCGGCTACTACTACACCGGCGACACCGGCTCGCCGCCCAACCGCACGTTCTTCGACGCGCGGATGGTCTCGCCGGCCGTCTGGGCCTTCCCGGTCATGCCTAACGGAGTCCTGGCCTCGATCGGCGAGATGGTGAGGGAGGGCCTCGGTCCGCGCGAGATCGAACGCTGGCTCGACGACACCCTGGACTACGTGGTCCGCGAGCGGACGATCCGCCTCCTGTATAGCCACCCCTACGACCTCATGACGAGACCCTCAGGCCGCCCGCTCTCGGCTCCCTACCGCGCGGCCTTCGCACGCTTCCTCGACCGGGTGGAGGACCTCCAGGCGGCGGGTGAGCTGACCATCGCTCCGATGGAGGAGTACGTGGGGTTCCTGGATCGGCTGGTCGCAACCGACGTCACGTTCGAGACCGAGGGCGACGAGCTGGTCGTCACCCTCGAGAACCCCTCGGGGCTCAAGGACCTGACCGTGGCGCTTCCCCCGGGCCTCGTGGCGGACGGCGCGCCGGCGCCGGAGGGAACTAACGAGGCGCTCGGGACCGCGGGCGGCGAGCGACTCCTCACGATCACCTCGGACGAGACCCTGGTTGAGCTCCGCGTGCCTCTTGCCTGATCACGGCTCAAGGCGCGCACCCGGGGTGCCGACGCAGTAGGTGACCCGAAGGGTGTAGGCCGGGGCCGGGCGACCGTGCCCGCAGGAAGGAAGGACGTTGGGCGAGCAGGCGATGAAGGTCCTGTCCGTGTTCGGGACCAGGCCGGAGGCCATCAAGATGGCGCCGGTCGTGAAGGCTATGGAGCGCCATCCGGCCGGCATAGCCGGCAAGTTGTGCGTCACCGCTCAGCACCGCGGGATGCTCGACCAGGTCCTGTCCCTGTTCGGCATCGAGCCCGACTACGACCTGAACGTGATGCGACCCGGCCAGTCGCCGCTCGAGGTGGCGATCGCCGTGATGGCCGGCCTCGAGCCCATCGTCGCCAAGGAGAAGCCCGACTGGGTGCTGGTGCAGGGCGACACGACGACCGTGATGGCCACAGCCGTCACAGGCTTCTACGCCCGTGCGAAGGTCGGGCATCTGGAGGCCGGGCTACGGACCTTCTCACGACACTCGCCCTTCCCCGAGGAGATCAACCGGCGCCTCACGTCCGTCGCCGCGGACCTCCACTTCGCGCCGACGCTCCGCGCCCGCCAGAACCTGCTTCTCGAGGGCGTGGCCGACGAGCGCATCCTCGTCACGGGAAACACGGTGATCGACGCGCTCCACCAGGTCGCCGCGCTCGAATACGACCCGTCGTCCGGCCCGCTCGCCGACGTGCGCTTCGGGCGGAAGATCATGCTCGCCACCTCGCACCGCCGCGAGAACTTCGGCAAGCCGCTCGAGAACATCTGCGAGGCGATCGCCTACATCGCCGACGAGCACGCCGACGAGCTCGAGATAGTGTTCTCGGTTCACCCGAACCCTGAGGTGCAGGGGATGGTCTACCGACGACTCGGCGACCACCCGAACGTCCGGCTGTTTCCGCCCCTCGACTACATGCCGTTCGTATACCTGCTGAAGCGCGCGCATCTGGTCCTGACCGACTCCGGAGGAGTGCAGGAGGAGGCGCCCGGACTTGGCAAGCCGGTGCTCGTGCTGCGCGAGGTGACCGAGCGTCCGGAAGCCGTCGAGGCCGGGACGGTGCGGCTGGTCGGCACCAACCGCCTGCGGATCGTCGAGGCGGTCGAGCGGCTGCTCTCCGACGAGCGTGAGTACGCGCGGATGTCGCGAGCGGTCAATCCCTACGGCGACGGCCACGCGGCGCTCCGCGTTGTCGACGCGATGCTCGAGGCGCGCGGCGGCCTCCCTGCCGTCATGGAGTACGCGTTCCTGTCGCCGTTCTCGACCCCGATCGCCCGGCGGGAGCTCACGGTCGAGCCCTTCCACCCGACCACCGCCGAGGGCTCAGCACTGCAGCCCGAGGCGGCGATGTCCTAGCGCAGGCAGGCGCTCCCGCACCCGTCGGACCTGCTCCAGGTCCAGATCGGCGAATGTTACCCCGACGCCTTCCTCGGCTCGCGCCAGCACTCGTCCCCAGGGATCGGCGACGAGGCTGTTGCCGAAGCAGCGACGACTGTCCGCGGCGGGCCCCCAGGGACCCCACTGCGCCGGTGCGACCAGGAAAGCCTGCGACTCGATCGCCCGGGCGCGGAGCAGGATCTCCCAGTGGTCCCTCCCTGTCTCGAAGGTAAAGGCCGACGGGACGAACACGAGCTGCGCGCCCTTCGCGACGAGCGCGCGGTAGAGCTCGGGGAACCGGAGGTCGTAGCAGATCGACATCCCCGCGCGTCCGAACTCCGTCTCCGCGGTCACGACCTCCTCGCCCGGCGTCCAGATCGCTGACTCGCGGAGAGGCGGCTGACCCGGGATGTCGGCGTCGAAGAGGTGGATCTTGCGGTAGCGGGCCACGAGCGAGCCCTCTCGGTCGAAGAGCGCGCTCGAATTGAAGACCCGGTCACCGTCGCGCTCGTGGAGAGAGCCGCCCAGGACCCACATGCGGTGGCTGCGCGCGCGGCCCGCGAGGCGCTCCGTCGTCGGTCCGGGTATCGGCTCGGCCGCCCCGCGGCTGCTGCGCGCGCCGCCGTGGTACGAAAAGACCTCCGGGAGCGCCGCGAGGTCGGCCCCGCCGTCCGCCGCCCCGTCGAGCAGCTCCTCGGCGACGCGCACGTTCTCCTCCACGTCCTCGCCGGACTGCATCTGGCAAAGCGCGACCCGCACGTGGCTCATACTAGGCGCGACGATGCCGACCGGCCGCTACGTCGTGATGGACGGCGATGGGAACCCCGCCGGCATCGAGGACTTCCGCTGCGCCCCGGGTCCGGCGGGGTGGCGATACGTCTCCGACATCCGGACGAAGGACCCCGAGCCCCATAGCGAGGTCGTTGACCTCGTCGTCGATGCTTCGTGGCGACCGGTCCGGACCCGTATCGCGACCGGCGAGCACGAGCTCGTCCTTACCGGCGACGGTGGCGTACTGGCCGGCGTCCGCGACGGTTCGTCTCTGGAGCTGCCGTGGGGGCCCGACACGCACCTGGATTACCTCTCCCCGGCCTTCAACGCCGCGACCGCCAACCGTCTTTCGGCAACCGCCGAGCTGGACGTCGTGTTCATCGCGGCCGTTACCTGCGAGCCGCGCCTGGTACGTCAGCGCTACGAGCTCCTCGGCGACGAGGTGGTCTCGACGCCGGTCGGTCGCTTCGAGGCGCGGGGCTGGCGGCACACCTCGCTGGACTCCGGGTGGGCGGCGGAACTCTGGGTGGCCGCCGACGTCGTCGTCGCCTTCGAGGGCCTGTTCGAGCTCGAGAGCTACGAGCCCGGCGCCTCGGGTCCCTCCCCGGTCGGCTGATCCGAGCCCGGCGGCGCCGGCGTGGGCGTCTGGGTGCCGAACGACGCGGATCCGAAACCGCCGCCCATGTCAACCGGTGGCATGGGCATGCCCGGTACCGCTGGGGCTGCGGCGGCGCGCGCACCGCCGAGCGACAAGAGACCCCCGAGCAGCGCGGCGATCGCCCCCACCACGGAAACGATGAGCCCGATACCGATCGAGATCTCGACCTCCACGAAGTCGCGGATCAGGTCGA
>Ga0209751_10001289_pt1 | contig 25922 bp, 29 predicted proteins | sample RifCSP13_1_FD_184019 | JGI IMG/M metagenome (GOLD analysis project Ga0209751, IMG submission 184019) | Soil microbial communities from Rifle, Colorado - Rifle CSP2_sed 13_1 (SPAdes) (version 2) | ecosystem: Environmental > Terrestrial > Deep subsurface > Rock core/Sediment | place: Rifle...
CCCGGCACGCCCCCGACGCTGGAACCAGGCGGCCTCCGCCGGATCCGCGCTCGGCCACATCGTGGACAAGTCGAAGTTCTCGCCCCACGTCTCCTCGAGCTCGTGCGCCACGCGGATGCGCTCCTCCCACGTCGGCGCCCAGGGATAGTCCTCGTCTGGATGCGAGCGCTTCGCGTAGGTCCCGTACAGCACGAGCTCGCGCACGCGGTGCGGGTAGGTCGCGGCGAAGACGATGCACATCGGCCCGCCCTCGGAGTAGCCGAACAGGGCCGCCGACTCACTTCCGACTGCGTCCATGACGGCGCGGACATCGTCCATCCGCGTCTCGAAGTCGGGTAGGCCGACGCCCCGATCCGAGAGTCCGGTCCCGCGCTTGTCGAAGCGGATCAGACGGGCGAACGAGCCGAGCCGCTCCAGGAAGTGCGCATACCCAGGATGTTCCCAGTCGATCTCGAGGTGGGAGAAGAAGCCGGCAACGAGGACGAGGTCGAGCGGGCCGCCGCCCGTCACCTGATACGCGATGTTCACCTCGCCGCTGCGGGCGTACCGGATCGGCGCAGTCACCGCGCGAGCTCACCGAAGCGGAAGCAGTCGACCGTGTGGTCGTTGACGAGGCCGACGGCCTGCATGAACGCGTAGCAGACGGTCGGGCCGACGAAGCGGAAGCCGCGGTTCTTGAGATCGCGGGAGAGCGCGCGCGAGAGCTCGGTCTCGGCCGGCAGTTCGGAGAGAGCGCGCCAACGGCCCACGATGGGTGTTCCGTCCACGAACGCCCAGAGGTAGGCGTCGAAGCTCCCAACCTCGTGCTGCACGTCGAGGACGCGAGCCGCGTTCGCGACCGTGGACTCGACCTTCAGCCGGTTGCGGACGATCCCGGGGTCTCGGAGCAGACGCTCGACGTCCCTCGGCGTGTAGCGCGCAACTGCATCCGGATCGAATCCCGCGAAGGCTCGCCGGTAGCCGTCGCGCTTGCGCAGGATCGTCGACCACGACAGTCCGGCCTGGGCGCCCTCGAGCGTCAAGAGCTCGAAGAGGTGCCGGTCGTCGTGGGACGGGCGACCCCACTCCTCGTCGTGGTAGGCGAGCATGAGCGGGTCTCCGCCAGCCGTCCAGTCACAACGCTCAAGCGTCACGGGCGCGGATAGGATCGCACGCGATGCGCGGTGAAAACGTGGAACAGCCTGCGCCGCGACAGCCCGAGGCACTGACTCCACCGATCGAGGCTCTCGACGACGGAACGACATACGCGCTGACCTTCGACACGAGTTGCGGGAGGTTCGTCGTCGATCTCGACACCGGGCTCGCACCGAACACGGCCGCGTCCCTCGTCGCGCTGGCGGGCCGAGGCTATTTCGACGGCACCGTGTTCCACCGGATCGTTCCGGGCTTCGTGATCCAAGGCGGCGACCCGACGCAGACCGGTTCGGGCGGCCCCGGCTACAAGACGGTCGACGCGCCACCGCAGGACTCCTGCTATCTGAAAGGGACGTTCGCCATGGCCAAGACGCAGGCCGAGCCGGCCGGGACTGCCGGAAGCCAGTTCTTCGTCGTCACCGGCGAGGACGTCGGCCTGCCTCCCGACTACGCAATCGTCGGCGAGGTGACGGACGGTCTCGACGTCGTCGAGCGGATCGGCGAGCTCGGCGGCGCGGACGAGCGGCCCACGCAGCCCGTCGTCATCCGACGGGTCGTAGTCAACGAGAGCTGATGGCCCGAATCGCGGCGGTTGTCCTCGCCGGCGGTGAGTCGTCGCGGTTCGGCAGCCCCAAGCAGCGGATCCTCCTGCCCGCAGTGCTCGAACGCGTCCGGAACGCGCCGGTCGACGAGATCGTCGTCGTCTCCGGCGCCTACGACCTCGGGCCTTGTGGCTCTGAGCCACAAGGCCCTCCGTGCCGCGTCGTCGCGTGCCCGGAGTGGGAGCGCGGCCCGGGAGCGTCTCTTCGCTGCGGGCTTGCGGTGCTCGACGACGACGTCGAGGCCGCCGTCGTCGTGCTCGCCGACGGGCCACGTCTCTCACCCACGGCGGTCGAGCGCGTGGTCGATGAGTGGAGGCAGAGCGGAGAGATCGTCGCCGCTTCGTATCACGGCGCGAGAGGTCACCCTCTGGTCGTCGGGCGCCCGCACTGGGAAGACGTTCCCGACGAGGGCCTTCACACTCGGCCGGCGCGGCTGGTGCCCTGCGACGACCTGGGAGCGCCCGGCGACGTCGACACGCCCGCCGACCTGAAAACCCAGAGCTAGGCGGTCGCGTCGAGGCCGCGAAGCTCTTCGAGCTTCGCGAGGAGCCCGGGTGGCATGCGCTCCACCGAGCTCAGCTTGACGTATCGGCGGAGCGTCTCCTCGAAGCGATAGCGGCGCCGGCAGTACTCACAATCCGAGAGATGCCGCTCCGCCTCCGCCCACTCGGCGTCCGAGAGCGTGCGGTCGAGGAAATCCTGCAGGAGCTCCTCGCACTTCACGCAGGGATCGCCGCTCATAGGCCTGCCTCTGGCCTATGAGCGCGTGGAAGGGGTGTGGGGGAACCGGGAGGTTCCCCCACGCTGTGAAAGAAGAAGGGGGTACGTGGGGGAAACATTGTTTCCCCCACGACCGGGAGCCGAAGGCGAGCGGTGCTCATGCGACCGCGTCCTCCGCGAGTATCTGCTTGAGAGCGCGGCGCCCTCGATGCAGGCGCGACATCACGGTGCCGATCGGGACGTCGAGGATCTGGGCCGCGTCGGCGTACGTGAAGTCGCCGATGTCGACGAGCACGACGACGTCCCTGAACTGGGGAGGAATCTCCGAGAGCGCCTTCACGACAGAATCCTGAGACAGGCGCTCGACGACGAGGTCCTGCTCGAGGACCTCCTCGCCGGCAGCCGAGGCGAGCTTGTTCGCGAGGTAGTAGTCGCTCTCCTCGAGTGGCTGTGTGTCCGGGGCACGCTGGATGCGACGCCCGCGGTCGACGTTGAGGTTCGTAAGGATGCGGAAGAGCCAAGCCCGCATGTTCGTGCCGGGAGTGAAGGAGCGCCAGCTCCGAAACGCCCTCGCATACGTCTCCTGTACCAGATCCTCTGCCTCCTCGCGCGACCCGACGAGCCGTCGGGCTACCCGGTAGACCTGGTCGGCGAGGGCCAGAGCCTCCTCCTCGAAGCGTGCGCGGTCGCGGGCCTCGGCTGCGATCCGTCGCGCTTCGGTGGCCGGCTCGGCGTCGCCCACCGGGCTACCGTACCAATCGGTTACACGGAGCCTGCAACGAGACGTCCGGACGCCCTATTCCCGGACGAGTGGGGTTCCCGAAGCGTCTCGGAACCCCGCCCGTGCGAGTGCTGCGAGCAGCGCCTCCCTCGACGTGCGCTCCTCGTCCCACGCGAGCGTCACGTCTCCGATCAGATTCGCGGTCGCCGACTCGAGGCCCTCGTGACCGCGAAGAGCAACCGCGAGCCTGCTCACGCAGCGCTCGCAGCGGATCCCGGTCACCCGAATCGTCTCCTGCTGGACCGCCACGGAAGCATGCTAGCCGCGTCATCCTCACTTCCCGCGGACGCCGTGCACGGGACGCCCCGCGGCCTCCCACGCGTAGTAGGAGGCGCTCGGACCGAAGGCCTTCTCGTACGAGACGATCCGGGGGTTCCGGCCCACTTCCTTCGCCCGCTGTGCGTGCCAGAGGAGGTTGGGATCGTCGCGCTCCTGCCAGACGAGAACGAGATGCGCAGCGGTCATGAAGTCGGCGACGAAAGCGCAACCCGAAGCGGGGCACGGAAAGGGATCCGTCCGGACGCAGAACCACCCGCTGTGGTCGCCGCCCTCGTCCTCACGCCAGAGCTTCTCGTCGGTCTCGGCCGCGACGTCGGGGACGATCACCGCCCCGCGTCGTAGCTCCGATTCCATGCGGGCACAATAGCCCCATGCCGGGAACTGCCATACGGGACGTTGCCGTCGTCCTCTCGGGCGGGGGGATCAACGGCGTCCTGCTCGAGCTCGGCTTCCTCGAGCGGCTCCGCGAGAGTCCGATCTGGCCTCGCGTCGGCTGGATCTACGGCACCTCAGCCGGGGCGCTGGCCGGGGCGATGGCGGCACTGGACCGCCTCGACGAGCTGGAGACGTTCCTCCTCTCTCTCCGGGCGGAGGACGTCTTTCAGCCCCGCCGCCTCTGGCAGCTCCCGCTCGGAGGACTGCACGACTACGCGCTTCCAAAGACCATGGCCGAGCGGATCGGCGACGCCGCGGAGCTCGGCTCTGCGCTCGCCGCGTCGGAGATCGAGCTCGTCGTGTTCGCGACCGACGTCAGCGAGCACACGGAGGGACACGGTTCGCGCCACTTCGAGCTCGTCTACCAGTCGCACACGACCCCGCCGGAGACGATGGGGCCGGCGATTCTCGCCTCGGCTGCCGTGAGTGCGCTCGTGCTCCCCGTCCGCGTCGACGACGTCATCGCGACGGATGGGAGCTGGGTGCGGAACTTCCCACTCGAGCACGCGTACCGGAACCCGAACGTGCAGGCCATCGTGGGATTCCGGTATATAGCGAGCTACCGCCCGAGCGACGTCGCGTTCGTGCAACGGATGCGTGAGCGCCTCGATCGCTTCCGCGCCGTTCCGCCGGTCCGGGCGCTGCTCGCCGAGTTGCGGCTCGCCGAGGAGCGCGCCGGCCGAGGAGAGCCCGCGCACTACCCCGAGCTGATCGTGCGCCTCATGCGGGTCGCGATCGCCAGGAACACGGTCGTCGAGGAGCGCCTGGCGGACGAGCGCGAGACTTCGGTCCTCGAGCTCCAGCGACTCCGTGAGGAGATCGTGACTGCCGCGCTCGACGCAGCCCCTCGGCGGCGTCGCCCGCAACTACGCGCCGAGCTCGACGAGCTCTTCGCGTCTGCCCGGTTCCCCTTCCGCCACGATCGCCACGTGCCCTGTCTGATCGTGCGCGGGACCCCGGGCGAGGTTGGGCTCGATCCGTCCTTCCGCGCGGAGCCGCCATGGCCCGAGGAGCGCAAGCGCGCGCTGATCGAGCGCGGCTACCGCCTCGCCGACGAGGAGTTCGCCCGAAGCGGCGCGCTTCTCGCACCGGAACGGAAAGGTCGGCAGGGGCCCGGGCAGGCGGTCGGGCCCCGTGCCGGAGGTAGATCAGGCCCCGGTGAAGCCGGGGCCTGATTGCGGCTAGCCCTGGGGGGACGCGGGCTGCCGCCCGAGCGTGACGGTCACGCTCGTCTTCTTCGCGCCGCGGTAGATCTCGAGCGAGATCTTGTCGCCGGGCTTGTGCGCGGCGATCGCGTCGCGGAGCTTTTCGATGGAACCGATCTGCGTGCCGTCGACGGCGACGATGATGTCACCCCCGAGCACGTACGTCTGGCCGGCGACGACGACCTCCGTCTCACCGCCTTGGAGCCCCGCCTTGTCGGCACCGGTACCGGACGTCACGGACTCGACGAGGACCCCGGCGTCGGCCGCGAGGTTGTACGTCTCGGCGACATCCGCGTTGACGGCCTGCCCGCTGATTCCGAGGTACGCGTGGTCGACCCTGCCGGTGCCGAGGATCTGCGCAACGACGTCCTTGACGGTGTTGGACGGAACCGCGAAACCGATGCCGACGTTTCCGGTGTCGGCGCCGCCGGTCTCGATCTGGGTGTTGACGCCGATCACCTGGCCCCGGGTGTTCAGGAGCGGCCCGCCCGAGTTCCCGTGGTTGATCGGCGCGTCGGTCTGGATGACGTGGTCGATCGTGAACTGGTTAGGTGCCCTGATGAACCGCTGGAGGGCGCTGACGATGCCCGCGGTAGCCGTGCGGTCGAGACCGAAGGGATTCCCGATCGCGACGACCTGGTCGCCGACCTCGACCTTGGCGGAGTCGCCCAGCGGCAGCGGCGTGAGCGCGCTGGCGCTCTCATCCACCTGAAGCACGGCGAGGTCGGTCGAGGGATCCGTGCCGACGAGCTCCGCCTCGACCGTGTCGCGATTAGAGAAGCTGACCCGGATCTGGTCGGCTCCTTGGACGACGTGGTAGTTCGTGACGATGTGGCCGGCCTTGTCGACGACGAAACCCGAGCCGAGAGCCGGTGGGAGTTGTGGCACCGGGTCGCTCGACGGGGTGCCGCTCGTCTGGCCGTTCGATGTGGACGTGATCTGGACGACACCGGGCGCGGCGCGCTCGTAGATCTCGTTGACGCTCATCGCGCTCTCTCTGGGCACGGACACCGTGCTCTGCGACTGGACGGTCTCGGTCACGACCGTCGTGTCGCCGTCGAGGCCTCCGAGCAGCGCGACCCCGGCCACCGCAACCGCGCCGCCGAGGACGGCGGTCGCGAGAAGAGCGGCGTATGTTCGCACGGATCGGAGGGAAAACATCCGGTGTCCGTTATAGACGGCGGCCCGTGAACCGCGGGTTAGCCCGCGTTAAGCAGCAGTTGAGCCACCGGAAGTCCTTCGCTTTCGCGCGGACTTCCAGTGGAGTAGGTTCGAGGATCGACGAACGGAGCGTGGGGACTTACCCCGCCAGGATGCCGGTCACGTACATGGCGGCGATCCCGGCGAGGAAGCCCCCGATCGCGTAGCCGGAGGTCAGGCCTCCAGGGGCTCGACGGGCGACGTAGCGACCGACCTCGACCACGACCTGGAACGCGGCACCAGCCGCGATCGCGAAGAAGAGGGCGCCGAGCACGTCGTTGGACGTGTAGCCGCCGATCCAGGCGCCGAGGATCGTCGGCGCACCCGCGACCAGCGCAAGCCCGGCGAGCACGAGCAGCGTCACCCGCGTCTTCGCCACCGGCGTCGCGATGCCCAGGCCCTCGGTGACGTTGTGGATCATGAAGCCCACGATCAGGAAGGTCCCGAGCTGAAGCTCGCCGACGGCGAACGAGGCCCCGATCGCGAGCCCCTCCCCGAGGTTGTGGACGCCGATCCCGATCGCGACGAGGAGCGCCAGCGCGACCCCGGTCGCGGTGCCGCCGTTGCTCAGCCGCCCCGCAAGCGCGGTCATCCCGAGGAAGCTGAGCGCGACCCCGAGAAGGACCAGTCCGCTTCCGCCCAGGCCCAACGGGAGGAGCGCCTGCAGCTCGAAGGATTCGCTCAGCGCCTCGACGCCGAGGAACGCGAGCAGCCCGGCCGTGAAGGCCATGAAGGCCGAGAGCCAGGCAGCGCCCGCCTGGCGAAGCGCGGGGAGCCACAGGAGGCCCAGCGAGATCGGGAGGATCCCGACGAGCGTGCCGATCAGCGCGTACCCGAGGAATCCCTTGACGGAAGCACTCGGCGTCTCGACCGCCGCAGGGATCTCTTTTACCGTCTCGATCCCGGTCGAGCTCGTCACCCCGACCGTAATCGGGTCGTCCTCGACCCAATCGAACGGGACGACGATCGTGCTCGAGCGAAGCCGCCCGAGCGTCGCCGGGCCGTCGACGGTGAACGGGACGATCGCGTCGTCCACGTTCACGTTCGCGATCGTCAGGTCGTGCGGCTGCGGGTTGCGGACCGTGATCCGGATCTCCCCCGGCTTGAACCCCACCCGGCGGATGTCGAACTCGTCGGCGGGCGGCGGGTTCGTGCCGACCAGGTCGACGAGCGACGAGCCGCTCGTGACGACCGCGCCGACGGCAAGGGCGAGGAGAAGCACCGGCACGAGCGCCCACAGGCGCCAGCCGACGCGCCCGCGCACCGACGCCGAGCCGGCCTCCATCAGTCGACAACCTCGAAGAAGCCCATCCAGCCCAGCTCCGCGAACTCGGACTGGTGGGCGTGGAACATGTGCAGGCCGGTGTCCGCGAACTCGATCTCGATCACGCCGCGCTGGCCCTGGCACTGCATCACCGTGTCGGTGTACTCCCAGTGGTCGCCCGTGCCCGTCGGCTGGTAGCGGAAGAAGTCGGCGTGGAGATGGAGCGAGTTGACGAGGTCGAACTCGGTCAGGTTCGCGAGGTAGATGCGCACGAGCTGCGAGCGCTTTACGCGGATCGGGTAGCGGGCGTAGTAGAACGAGCGCCCGTTGACCGTGTAGAAGTTGTTCTCCCCGTCGCCGTCGGTGTCGAACCCGTTCATCACCATGACGAGCTCCTGCGCCGGCGGCCGCGGCTCCTGCGGGTCGATGATGAAGGCGCCATAGAGCCCCTTGTGGATGTGCTTCTTCAGGGGCGTCGCGTGGCAGTGGTAGAGGTGGAAGCCGGCGGGCTTCGCCTCGAACTCGTACGTGAACTGGCCGCCCGACGGCACGACCTCGAAGACCCCGTCCATCCTCGCCGGGTGGATTCCGTGGAAGTGGATCGTGTGCGGGTGCGAGCCCTCGTTGCGGAAGCGGACGCGCAGGACGTCGCCCTCAGTTGCCCGCACGACTGGGCCGGGGGCGGTGCCGTTGTATGTCCACGCGGGAAAGAAGACGCCCGGCGCGACCTCGAGGTCGGTGTCGATCGCGGTGAGCGTGTACTGCCGCACGCGGCCCTGCCTGTAAGGGAGCGCGGGCGGCGGGTAAAGAAGGGCGTCGAGGTCGTTCGGGCCGCCGACCGCGGGCGCCTCGTCGCCGACCATGGCCGCATGACCCGTCGTGCCTTGGACGTGACTCGCGGGCTCGCGGGCGCCACTGTGCGCCGAATGGTCGTGCCCTCCGGCCTCGGCCTGCCCGTCGAGCGCGAGCTTCCCGACAATCGGCGCAGCCGCCAGCGGAGCGGCGGCTGCGAGGAGCCTTCGACGGGTCAGACGTGTTTTAGGCATGACTAACTCCGAATCGGAGTGTAACCTAAGACCTTCGAGATGGGAACCGCAGCCTCGGATCTGACCGTCGCCGTCCAGGACTACCTGAAGGCGATCTACGCACTCGAGACCGCCGGGGAGCGCGTGACGACGTCGGCGCTCGCCGCCCGGATGGGCGTGAGCGCCCCCTCGGCAACGGCGATGACGAAGCGCCTCGCCGAGCTCGGCCTTGTCGAGCGCGCGCCCTACAAGGGCGTGGCGCTCACCGAGGACGGCCGCAGGAGCGCGCTCGAAATGCTCCGGCACCACCGCCTGCTCGAGCGCTACCTCGCGGATCGCCTCGGGCTCACGCTGGACGAGGTGCACGCGGAGGCGGACCGCCTCGAGCACGCGCTCTCCGAGGAGCTCGAGGCGAAGATCGACGCAGAGCTCGGGTATCCGACGCGTGACCCGCACGGCGACCCGATCCCCGACCGCGAGCTCCGGCTCAAGGCTGGACGCGACCGAACCCTCGCCGACCTGGAGCCGGGGGAGCGTGCGTCGGTCTCCCGCGTTCCGAATGACGACCCGGAGCTGCTCCGCTACCTCGGAGAGCTCGGCCTCGTGCCCGGATCAGACGTCGAAGTCGTGACGCTCGCGCCCTTCGCGGGGCCGGTCACCGTGCGGACGGACCGCGGCGACCACGCGATCTCGCGCGAGCTCGCCGACCAGATCGCCGTTAACTAGGGAGCGCTAGGACTCGAGCTCGAGCGCGACGACTTTGACGTCCTGCGGACGGTCGGTGCCCAGTGCCTCGTCGAGCTTCCGCTGAAGCTCGCCTGACTCGAGCAGCTCCTCGGTGATATCCGCGCCGCCGATCAGCTCGCCCTTGACGAAGACTTGCGGGATCGTCGGCCAGCCGGACAGCGCCGAGAGCTCTTGGCGGATGCGCGGGTCGGGGAGAATGTCGACGGTCGTGATCGGCGCGCCGGCGGCATGCAGCGCGTTGAGCGCACGCATCGAGTTGCCGCACATGACCATCTGCGGCGTGCCCTTCATGAAGAGCGCGACCGGCTCCTTCTCGATTACCCCGGAGATCTGCTCCTGCAGCGTCTTCATCCTGATCCTTTCGTCTTGATTCGCAGCTCGTGGATCGAGCCGTCTCCGAGCGGGGCGGCGAGGGCCGCGTTCACCCGGTGGTGCTGGTCGAGCAGCGACAGCCCGTCGAACGCTGGGCTGGCCACGACGACTTGGAAGTGATCACCTGTACCGGTCCGGTCCTCGACGTGGAGCTCGACGGCGTCGGGAAACGCCTGCTCGAGCAGCGCCCGGATCGTCTCGGCCTCCATCCGCGGCCATGCTAGCGGCGGTAGGCTCGCTGACGATGCGCGTCTTCCGAGCGCTGGGACTCACGACCCTCGGTGCATTCGCCGGATTCACCGGTGCGGCCGCGCTCTTCAAGCGTGCGGTGCCGTCTCGAGGAGGCGCGGAGAGCGATGACGTCGCGCTCGTCGCGATCTTCGACGGGGTGCAGCTCAAGAGCCGCGCGACCGCGTTCCGGGGAGGCTCGATGCTCGCCTGGTTCGGCGGCGTCGCCGTCGACCTGAGGGAGGCGCAGCTCGCACCGGACGCGCACCTCGCGCTCAACGCCTTCTGCGGAGGAATCGCGATCAAGGTGCCGGAGGGCTGGCGCGTCCGGTCGAGCCTGAAGGCACTCGCCGGGGGTGTCGACATCCGGGTTCCCGAGCCCGAGGACGCTGCCGCTCCCACACTCACTCTCGAGGGCTTCGCTCTGTTCGGCGGCGTCGCCGCCGGTGCGCGTGCTGCCGAAGCCGCGCCCGAGCCGTAGACGTGCTCGCTCCAGTCCGTTTCCTCCTCTCGCTTCCGGAGCGAGCGCTCCGCGCGCTCGCGGCCGCCACGGGCGGAGTGGTTCACGAGACTGCCCAGCTCGTCCTCCCGCGGCTCGTGCGACGGTCGCGCCTCTACGAGGCGACGGCGAAGAACCTCCTGCGGATCACGGTCGAGCTCGTCGGCGGCGTCGAGCGGCCCGACGAGGCTGTCGAGGGGGAGGTCGAGCCGTCGCCGAAGAAGCTCGCCGTCCGCAAGGCCACCGGCAACGTGGTCGAGCTGGGCTCGATCTTCGCCTTCGGTTTTTCTCCCCTCTGGTTGCTGGCAGCCGCCGCCGACGTAACACGCGGGACTCGGGTGTACCTCGATGCCCTGGTCGGCGAGCTCAAAGGTGCCGACGTGTTGGCGAAGGACCTCGAGCTCGCCTCCGTCGACGACCTGCTCGCAGCCCTCGAGGGAGCCAGCGGAACGACCGCGCGGCTCATCGACCTCCCGCCGCTCGAGCTGGAGGCGCTCACGCAGTCGCTCGCCGACCTGCGCGAGGACGCCAAGGGGCTTCCGACCCCGCCTGAGCTCGCGGCCGTCTACCAGGGGCTCTTGGCCGAGGCCGACCGCGAAAAGGGCAGCCTGCTCGAGGTCTCGGTAGGAATCGGGCTCGCGTTCTTCAACTCCGCGCGGAAGGTCGGCCGGCAGCACGTCCTCGACGCGTACACGGAGGATCTGCGCCCGGTTCGCGACGAGGGGTTTGCCGCGTACGCAGCACGGGTAGGCCGCCCGTACGCGCAGGCGGTCGCACGCCACCTCGACCCGGGCCGGCAGACGCTGACGGAGCGGGGGCTCGCGCGCGTGGGCCGGGTGGGAGCTGATTCAATCGGGACGATGGCTCATCCGGACAGCTTCGGAGCGCGGTCGCGGCTCACCGCCGGCGAGCTCGACGTCGAGGTCTTCCGGCTCGAGGCTCTCCAGGAGCGCTTCGACGTCCTCCGCCTCCCGTACACGCTCCGGATCCTGCTCGAGAACGTCCTCCGGCACGAGGACGGGACGACGGTGACGGCCGAGGACATCGAGGCCGTCGCCGGCTGGGTCGCGTCGGCCGAGCCCTCGCAGGAGATCTCGTTCACCCCCGGTCGTGTGCTGCTCCAGGACTTCACGGGCGTGCCTGCCGTGGTCGACCTCGCCGCCATGCGGAACGCGATGCGGGACCTCGGCGGCGATCCTGCCAGGATAAACCCGCAGCTCCCCGTCGAGCTCGTCATCGACCACTCCGTCCAGGTGGACGAATACGCGACGCGGCTCGCCATCGTCCGCAACGCCGAGCTGGAGTTCGAGCGCAACCGCGAGCGCTACGCCTTCCTCCGCTGGGGGCAGGGAGCGTTCGACAACTTCAAGGTCGTCCCGCCGAGCACCGGGATCGTCCACCAGGTCAACCTCGAGTTCCTCGCGCGCGTCGTGGAGGAGCGCGGCGGCGTGGCGTTCCCGGACACGCTCGTCGGGACGGACTCGCACACGACGATGGTCAACGGCCTCGGCGTGCTCGGCTGGGGCGTCGGCGGGATCGAGGCGGAGGCGGCGATGCTCGGCGAGGCGATCTCGATGCTCGTCCCGCAGGTCGTCGGGTTCGAGCTCACGGGGAGGCTCCCCGAGGGCGCGACCGCGACCGACCTCGTCCTGACGGTCACGCAGATCCTTCGCCAGACGGGTGTCGTGGGGAAGTTCGTGGAGTACTTCGGCGATGGCCTCGAGGGACTCCCGCTCGCCGACCGCGCGACGATCGGGAACATGTCCCCCGAGTACGGGGCGACGTGCGGGTTCTTCCCCGTGGACGGCGAGACGCTCCGCTACTTGCGGCTGACCGGACGCACTGAGGAGCGGATCGCGCTGGTCGAGGCGTACTGCAAGGAGAACGCGCTGTGGCACGAGCCCGACGAGCCGCCGGCGTACACGCAGGTCGTCGAGCTCGACCTCTCGACGGTCGAACCCTCGCTCGCCGGGCCGCGGCGCCCTCAGGATCGGGTGCCGCTGCGCGAGGCCAAGCAGGCGTTCCTCGACGCCCTCCCGACCTTCGGCGTCGACTACGGGAACGCACACGACGAGGCCGTGTCGGAGAGCTTCCCTGCGAGCGATCCGGCCGCCTCGAGCTCCCCCGGCCACGGACCGGCCGGCGGCGACGCGGTCGTCTCGGTCGGCCCACGGCTCGCACTCGCGGAGCGGCGTGCCGCCCAGGTGACGCTCCACGGAGAGACGTTCGAGCTCGACCACGGGTCGGTCGTGATCGCCGCGATCACGTCCTGCACGAACACGTCGAACCCGGCGGTCATGGTCGGCGCCGGGCTCCTCGCCAAGAACGCCGTGGAGCGCGGTCTCCGGCGCAAGCCCTGGGTGAAGTCGAGCCTTGCGCCCGGCTCGAAGGTCGTCACCCGCTACTACGAGCGAGCGGGACTGACACCGTACCTCGAGGAGCTCGGCTTCCACACGGTCGGCTACGGCTGTACGACCTGCATCGGGAACTCGGGCCCGCTTCCCGAGCCCGTCTCCGATGCCATCGCCCAAGAAGATCTCGTCGCCTGCGCCGTCCTCTCGGGCAACCGCAACTTCGAGGCCCGCATCCACGGAGAGGTGAAGGCGAACTACCTCGCCTCGCCGCCGCTCGTCGTGGCCTACGCGCTCGCCGGGCGCATGGACCTCGACCTCACCACCGAGCCGATCGGGGTGGGCTCGGACGGCGAGGACGTGTACCTCGCGGACCTCTGGCCTTCACCCGAGGAGATCCAGCGCACGATCGAGGAGTCGATCGGCGAGGACATGTTTCGGGCCACGTATGACGACGTCTACACCGGCGACGAGACCTGGCGCGGGCTTCCCGTGCCCGAGGGCGAGCTCTTCGCGTGGGATCCCACCTCGACCTACGTGCGGCTCCCGCCCTACTTCGACGGGATGCCGACCGAGCCGGGCGTGGTCGAGGACGTCCTCGGGGCGCGGTGCCTGGTCTCGATCGGGGACTCGGTGACGACCGACCACATCTCGCCCGCCGGGTCGATCCGCCCGGACGCGCCCGCCGGCCGATATCTGATCGAGCACGGCGTCGAGCGGCGCGAGTTCAACTCGTACGGCTCCCGGCGCGGGAATCACGAGGTGATGGTGCGCGGTACCTTCGCCAACGTCCGCCTGCGGAACCTGCTCGTGCCCGGGTCGGAGGGGACGTGGACCGTCCATCTGTCGTCGGGCGAGGAGATGACGGTGTTCGAGGCGGCAGAGCGCTACCGCGGAGACGGTGTCCCGCTGATCGTCCTCGCCGGGAAGGAGTACGGGTCGGGCTCGTCCCGCGACTGGGCGGCGAAGGGGCCGAAGCTCCTGGGCGTCCGCGCTGTCATCGCCGAGAGCTACGAGCGGATCCACCGCTCGAACCTGCTCATGATGGGCGCTCTCCCGCTCCAGTTCCGGCCCGGCGAGACCCGCGAGTCGCTCGGGCTGACAGGGCATGAGGAGTTCTCGATCCTCGGAGTCGAGAACGCCGAGGCGAGTGAGGTCATGGTGCGGGCGGACGGCAGGGAGTTCCGAGCGATCGTGCGGCTCGACACCCCGCGCGAGCGCGAGTACCTCCGCCACGGAGGCATCCTCCCCTACGTCCTGCGCCGGCTGCTCGCGTCCTGACTACGCCGTCGCGGCCTCGGGATCCTCGCCGCGCTCCCGGGCGGCGATGCGCGCCTCGTAGTAGGCGATGCGCTCCGCCAACATCCGCTTCACGCGTTCCTGCTCCTCCCACCACTCAGGTGGGTGGACCCGGTCCGCCTCCGTTCTCGCTCTCGTCTTCCTCTTCTTCTTCATCGTCACCCTCGAGTCGGAGCCGAATCGCCCACACATCCTGCGATGTCGGCCAGATTCGCGTGTATGTAGAAGACCCCGCTCAGGATACTGTTCACGTCCCGATCGTCGAACGGCGGCTCCACGACGAGATAGTCACCAGAGCGAGCGCCCTCCGCTAGTCGCTCTTGGAGACGCGGCCGCTATGGGCGCTTCCAGCCGACGAAGATCGCCCAGCCCATCAGCTCCCGCCCGTAGCGGAGGTACGCGCGCTTCGATCGCTCGTGCATCGCTCGCACGCCGACGGCATTCGTGTCGTCGGGATTCTCGGCGAGCCACTCCTCGACGGCGCGCCAGTGGAGCGTCTCGTACCGGTCCCAGTCGTCGCCTGACGAAGCGATGACCGACACGACCGGCAGCCCGGCGGTCTCGAACACCAACACGGTGCCGTCGAGCGTCGTGAACGGGTCGTCGCGGTCCTCGTAGTCCTCCGGCAGCGGGAGGCGGCGCCAGTAGGGCTCGCCGACGGCGACGTAGCCGCCCGGCCGCACCGCAGGAACCAGAGCCTCGACCGTGTCCGCGAGACCTCCAAAGACGAAGCTCGCTCCGAGGCAGAGCGCCGCGTCGTAGGACTCCTGTGCGAACTCTTCCCGCGAGGCGTCGCCGAGCCGGAACGAGACGAGGTGGGCGAGTCCACGCGCGGCAGCTCTCTGGATCGCCGCGGCCTGGAATGAGGGTTCGATCTCGACGCCTTCGACGGTGCACTCGAACGCCCGGGCGAGCGCGAGTGCCGGGCCTCCTCGACCCGACGCGATGTCCAGCACGCGCGAGCTCGGGCCGAGCCCGAGGCGCTCGCCGAGGAGGAGCAGCTTCTGCTCAGACGTCGGGTTCTGGATCTCGTGGTCTCGCTCCGCCACGACGTAGTAGCGCGGGATCACGCCGGCATTCTCGACGAGCCGGGGTAGGCTCGCGCTCGATGGAGCCGCACAGGCGCGTCGAGAGCAACTGGGGGATCGACCCCGTTCCCGAGCGGCTGCGCGTGCTCGGAATGCTGGACACCGGACTGCTCTGGGGCAACCTGGGGGTCTCGCTCCTCGTCATCGTCGCGGGAGCGGCGCTCGTGCCAGCGCTGGCCCTGCCGGACGCGCTCGTCGCGATCCTGCTCGGGTGCGTCATCGGAAGCGTGATGCTGGCCGTGGCGGGCGCCATTGGAGCGGACGCCCGCGTCCCCGGGATGGTCCTCATGCGGGCGCCGCTCGGCCGGCGCGGCTCCTACCTCGCGACCGGGATCAACGTGCTCCAGGGGCTCGGCTGGACGGTGTTCGAGCTCCTGGTCATCGCCACCGCAGCCGCCGCGCTCTCGCACCAGCTCTTTGGGTTTCGCGCGCAGTGGCTTTGGACGGTCGTCTTCGGCGTCGCGGCGCTGGCGCTGGCGCTCCTCGGCCCGATCGGCTTCGTCCGCCGCTTCGTCCGGAGGTTCGCCGTCTGGACGGTCCCCGTCGCCCTGGTCTATCTGACCTGGTGGGCGCTCGACGGCGCCGACCTCGGTGCGATCTGGGACGCGACCGGCGAAGGCGGGCTCTCCGTCTGGCAGGGAGCGGACGTCGTCGTGGGTATCACCGTCTCCTGGATCCCGTATGCAGCGGACTACACGCGCTTCTCGCGCACCCGGCGCGACGCTCTCGTCGGCACGGGTGTGGGCTACTTCGTCCCGGACGCGTGGCTGCTCGCGCTCGGCGCCGTGCTCGTCCTCTCGCAAGGCCTGAGCGACCCGGCCGCGCTCCCGGCAGCGGTAGTGGGAGCCGGCCTTGCCGCCGCGCTGGCGCTCTTCGCCCTCCTCGTCACGGAGACCGACGAGGCGTTCGCGAACAGCTACTCCGCCGCGGTCTCGCTCCAGAACATCGTGCCCCGCGCTCCGCAGCCGGCCCTGATCGTGCTCGTGACCGGCACGGCGACCGTGGGGGCGCTCGTGATCGACCTCGTCGCTTACCAGAGCTTCTTGCTGCTCCTCGGGTCGGTCTTCGTCCCCCTCTTCGCCGTGCTGCTCGCGGACTGGCTCGTGGCGGGGCGGCACTACTCCACCGACGACGTCTTCGGCGCCCCGGCCTGGCGTCCCGGGCTTGTCACGGCTTGGATCGGCGGGTTCGCGCTCTACCAGTGGCTCTACCCGAGCGGGCCTTCGTGGTGGGTCGACCTCGTCGGAAACCTGAGCCCGCCCGACTGGAGCATCGGCGCGACCGTGCCGAGCTTCTTCGTCGCCTTCGCGATCGCGAGCATCGTCGCGATGGTCTCTCGCCGCTCGGCAGAAGGGCCGGCCCCGGCGTGACGGTCATCGCCACGATCGGCCACCTCAGTCGCGACGTCGTCGGGGGGGCGGCCCCACGTCCAGGCGGACCCGTCTACTACTCGGCGAGAGCGCTCGCACACCTCGGGGCCGACGCCCACGCTGCAGCCTCGTGCGCCGCCGCCGATCGTGGCCTGCTACTCCCTCGACTCGAGGCATTCGGTTTGCCCGTGACCTGGTACGAGTCGGACACGACCACTGCCTACGGCTTCCACTACGAGGGCGACCGCCGAATCATGCGACAGGAATCCGTGGGAGAACCGTGGACGCCCGAACGCGCGCTCGAGGCAGTCGGAGACGCGGGGTGGATACATGTCGGCGCGTTGGTCAGGACGGACTTCCCTGAAGGAACGCTCACCGCGCTCGCCGAGGGAGGTCGGCGACTCCTGGTGGACGGTCAGGGGCTTGTCCGCCTGCCGACACTCGGGCCGCTTCGGACCGACGGCGAGATCGGCGGCGTCCTCCGGCGCGTCACGATCCTCAAGCTCAACGACGAGGAGGCGGAGACGCTCGTCGGGAGTGCCGAGCCGGAGAGGCTTCGCGTCCTCGGCGTGCCTGAGGTGATTCTCACGCTGGGATCGAAGGGGTCGTTCGTCGTGACGGAGCACGCTGTCGAGCACGTGCGGGCGAAGGAGATCGGCGGCCCGATCGACCCCACGGGCGCAGGCGACACGCTCGCGGCGGGCTACCTGACGGCCCGTTCCGGCGGCGCGGAGCCCGTCGACGCGGGGCGCTTCGCGGCTGAGGAGGTCGCGGCCTTCCTCGCCGGTCCGTGAAGAGGGCCCCGGTAAGGGGCCCTCTTCGGTTCGAGCTGATTCGGCTACTTGGGCGGCGGCGGGACGAGGCATGAAATCGGTCCCGCCTCGTTCCCCGAGTCGTCCACCGCGAAGAGCAGCGCGTCGCCCTTCAGCGTGATCTTCCAGTCGATGTCGCCCGTTCCCGGCTTCACGTTAGGCGTACTCCCGGGCGCCTGGGTCAGCTTGATCTTCGTCCCGTTCGGGAACGGCCCGAAGACGGCCGAGCTCGCCGAGTCGTGGATGAAGATCTCGGGGTCCGGGTCGACTGCGTCCGAGGCGGTCAGGATGTAGAAGCCATCTGGGTTCTGTCCACTCGAGGGGTTGTTCCCCGCGGGCGGGACGTTGTTCCCCGACGGATTCGTCGTCGGGCTGCAGGCGGCCTCGGGCGGAGCGGTGTCACGCCACTCCTTGGTCGCGGTGTCGCAGACCGTGTCGTCCTGCTCGTCGGTGAAGCAGGCCTCGATGACGTCCACACCGAGCCCGGCAGGCCCCTGCGCGGCGACGTACGTGAACGTCGCCTCGCCGCTTCCGTCCGTCACGTCGGAGCCGGAGGCCCCGGCATTCGGGCCGGAGGTGATCTCGAACTCCACGGTGACGCCCGGGACGCCGCCGTCGGCGCCCGCGGCGACCGTCGCGGTCACCGTGTGCGTCTGGCCCGGCGTTCCGAGCTCGTTGACCGCAGCGGCGGGAGCGAGGTTGATCGTGGCGACGGTGACCTCGATGCACTCCGTGACAGAGCCTGCACCGCCACCGTCGCTCCCGTTCGCCCGCACGCACAGCTCGTGGATCCCCGGTGCGAGACCGGGAATCAGATGGCTGTAGCTCACGCTGACCGGACCCGGCGCCGGGAGCGGCACGCTCGAGTCCGCCGAGATGTCGACGAACGGCCCCCCGTCGATGCTCAGCTCAAGGCTCACGAGCTGCGACTGGATGATCGCGGGCACGATCTCGTCCGGGAGATTCGTCGGGTCGTCGACCTCGAAACACGAGCCGCCCGTCAGATTTGCTATCTCCTGGAGGCTCCCGAGCCCGTTCGGATCGGCGGCACACGAGGCTGATGCTCCGACCGCGAACGTCTGGAAGACCAGACCGCCGCACGGGAGCACCGTGGTCACGTCCGCGCCGACGTTCGCCGCACCGTCCGACAGGAAGATGACCCGCTTGGTCGGCGTGGTCAGCGACCCGGCGAGCGCGCACGCCGTGGCCGCGGCGTCCGCGAAGTCCGTGCCGACGATGTCCGGCGTGGCCTTCACGGCGAACTGCCAGAACCCGCTGTCCTCGCCGCCGAATTCGGCGATGCGGATCGAGTGGAGCACCTCGTCGACATCGGGTGTGCCGTTCGGTTGCGTGTCGGCGCCCGGCGCGATGATGGGATCGTCGCCACCGGCCGGCGTCGCGTCGGCGGTAACCGATGCGCCCGCGAAGAGCGTCATCCCGACCTGACCGACGGTGCCCAGGCCGGTCACCTCGTTATTGAGGGTGATCACCGCCGCAATCTCGCAGTCGATGATCTCGTCCTGGGCGGCCTCCGGGTCGCCGGGATTCTGGTCGGGTCCACAATCGCCTCCGGCGGAGCCGGTCGTGCTTCCCGAGCCATCGATGACGTAGAGGAAGCCGGTGTTCGGCACGGGGACTCCTTCGCCGACCGCGGCTGTTCCCTCGAGCTCGATGTTTCCAGGTGGGAAGACCTTGACGGCTCCGTCCGAGGGTGCCGTGATATCCACGGAGATGGATGTTCCGCCGGGCAGATTGCCGTTCGTCTGAGCGGGCAGACTGCCCGCGAGTGCGAGGAGCAGCGTGCAGGCGAACACGGCTCCGAACAGCTCTCGGCTGCGTCTTACGCGTCTGTGCGTCATGTACCTCTCCCCCTTGATCGCTGACGGCTAACGAACTGACCGTAGGACGGCTTCCGAATGAGCACCAGAGGGAGTCCGCCCGATGCCCATGGGTCACCCTCCCTAGGGACGCGGACGGACGGATCCTGCGATAGAAAGGAGGTGCCGACAGAGGAGGGACGACGTGGGGGAGTGGAGCTGGAGCGACCGAGCGATCCTGATCGTGGACGGAGATCGCGAGTCTCGGCATGCCACGGCCGGGGCGCTCTACCGAGCTGGGTTCGAGATCCGAGAGGCGGCGTCCGGACATGAGGCGCTCGAGGTGGCAGAGCGGGAAGAGCTCGCGCTCGTGATCATCGAGGTGCGCCTTCCGGACATCAGCGGCTACGAGGTCTGCCGGCGGCTCCGCGAGGAAGACGGCGGCGCGCTTCCGATCCTCTTCGTCTCCGGCGATCGAGTTGAGTCCTTCGACCGGGTCGCGGGGTTCATCGCCGGGGCTGACGACTACCTCGTGAAGCCCGTGGCGCAGGACGAGCTCATTGCTCGTGTGCGCCGCCAGCTCGAACGCGCACAGGCGACCGCGGATGCGCACGCCGGGCTGACGCCGCGAGAGCAGGAGGTGCTCGAACTGCTCGCCGACGGGCTCGGACCGCTCGAGATCGGCAGCCGGCTCTCGATCAGCCCGAAGACCGTTGCGACGCACGTCGAGCACATCTACGCGAAGCTGGGTGTCCATACACGCGCGCAGGCTGTGGCGAGCGCGTTTCGCCTCGCGCTCGTCGACTAAGGATCCACCTAAAGGCGGAACTCGCCGCGCGCGACGACGACCGCCCTGCCGCCGACCTCCACCCGCTCGATCGACCCGTTTTCGCCCTCGGCTCGCGCGTACAACGTCGAAGGGCGCCCGAGCTCGACGCCCTGCGAGATCACGATCTCCGTTCCCCACTCGACGAGGCCGTGGCGGCAGAGGTGGCAGGCGAGTGGGCCTGCCGCGGAGCCCGTCGCCGGATCCTCCGCGACGCCGCTCGAGGGAGCGAACATGCGCGTCTTCCACCGCGTTCCTTCGCCTGCGAAGCAGTTTGCTTTCACGTCGAGCTCGGTCAGGGTGACGAAGTCCGGCCGAAGCGCAGCGACGTCCTCTCCCGACCCAAGGGCGACGAACGTGTGGTGGACGCCGTTGTCGTAGCTCTCGACCGGGAGGAGCGATCTCTCGACGCCGACCGCCCCGAAGAGCGCGTCGGGGTCGGGATACGGCTCGACGGTCGGGACAGGCTGGGTCATGCGTCCGAAGACGATTGCCCCCGACTCGTCGCGCTCGAGCTTGACCCGAACAATGCCGCTGCCGGTCTCGAGCTCGATGACGCCCCGCTGCAGCGGCGCGGCGAGCACCCAGGCCGTCCCGAGCACCGGGTGGCCTGCGAAGGGAAGCTCGGTCACGGGCGTGAAGATGCGCATGCGAACCGTGCCGCCCCGTTCCGGCGGCAGCACGAACGTCGTCTCCGAGAAGCCGAACTCGCGCGCGAGCGCTTGCATGGTCGCCGAGTCGAGTCCCTGCGCATCCGTGAAGACGGCGAGCTGGTTGCCGGCGAGCGCCCGGTCGGTGAAGACGTCCGCGATCACGTAGCGTAGGGTCGGCACGCCCGCACCCTACCCCTGCGAGTTGCGAGCCGAAGCCGGGCTATTCTCGGCCCGATGCTCGTCTTCCTCGTCCGGCATGCGCACTCCGACCCGGGGGAGCCGGACGAGTTGCGTTCTCTTTCCGCACGCGGTCGTGGCGAGGCGCAGGCGCTGGCGGAGAGGCTCGCGGCGCATTCGACACCTCCGCGACTGGTGCTCACGAGCCCGCTCCTCCGCGCCCGCGAGACGGCGGAGGCGATCGCCGACGCGACGGCGGCAGAGCTCCGGGTCGACGAGCGGCTCGCACCCGGCGCGGATGCGGACTCGCTTCAGGAGTCTCTCGAGGGTGAGAGCGGGCCGGTGGCTGCGGTCTGCCACCAACCGGACTGCTCCGAGATCGCGCTTGCGCTGACCGACCACGATCCCGGCTTCCTGCCCGGTGGAGTCGCGGAGATCGGGCTCAGCTCGTGAGCCGGCTCTCGAGATCGGCCCACCAGGCCGCGTTCCAGTCCATCAGCTCGATCCCGTAGCGGAGCACCTCACCGCTCGGTCCCTCGACCTCGCCGAGCTGGGCCGCGATCTCGCGAAAGTAGACGCCCCCTTCCTCGAACCAGCCTCGTCGCCGGCGGACGAGCGTGAGCAACTCCTCCTGCTCGACGAGCTCCCCGAAGAACAGCCGGAGCAGCCCCTCGTCGCGGACCTCGTACAGGTCGGTCTCTCCCAGAAGCCAGGCCGAGAGCGCGCGCTCGCCCTTCGGCGTCAGCTCGTACACGCGGCGAGGGCGCCGCCCGCGAGGTTCCTCGCTGGCGCGCACGAGCCCCGATCCCTCGAGTCCGCGGAGCTCGGGGTAGATCTGCCCGTAGCTCGCGCGCCAGAAGAACCGCGTCGAGAAGTCGGTGACGCGCTTGACGTCGTACCCGGTCCGGGGGCTGAACTTGAGCAAGCCGAGGATCACACGAGCCGTGGCGCTGAGGCTTGACATATCGTGCCGATATATTAATGTATCGGGCTGATATGTCCAGTGCGATCGTCGTCCGCGACCTGCGCAAGTCGTACGACGGCGTCGAGGCGCTCCGGGGGATCAGCTTCGAGGTGGGCGAGGGCGAGGTCTTCGGTCTCCTCGGGCCCAACGGCGCCGGGAAGACCACGACCGTGGAGATCCTGGAGGGCTATCGCTCGCGGGACGGAGGCGAGACGTCGGTGCTCGGGCACGACCCGGGCAACGCTCCCAGAGAGCTGAGGGAGCGCATCGGCGTCGTCCTCCAACACTCCGAGAACGCCTCCGTCCTCACGGTGCGCGAGGTGCACCGCCTCTTCGCCGGCTACTACGCTCACCCGCGGGACGTCGACGAGGTGATCGAGCTCGTCGGTCTCGAGGAGAAGCGAGGCGCCCGTGTCAAGACGCTCTCGGGAGGACAGAAACGGCGGCTCGATCTCGGCATAGCGCTGGTGGGCGATCCCGACCTCGTCTTCCTCGACGAGCCGACGACCGGGTTCGATCCCGCGGCGCGACGCTCGGCCTGGGAAATGATCCGCTCGCTCCGCTCGCTCGGCAAGACGATCCTCCTCACCACCCACTACCTCGACGAGGCACAGCAGCTCGCCGACCGCGTCGCCGTGATCCGCGCTGGGAGGATCGTCAGCCTCGGGACTCCCGCGGAGCTGATCGGAGACACAGGCCGAGCGGAGATCCGCTTCCACCGCGACGGAGAACAGGTGGTGATCGAGACCGACGACCCGACCCGCGTCCTGTACGAGCTGACCGAGAACGCGCTTGCGGCCGGGGAGGAGCTCGAGCACCTCGAGGTCCGGCGGCCGACGCTCGAGGACGTCTACCTCGAGCTCGTCGGCGGCGACGACGGGGAGGACGAGTGAGCCTCCTCGCGCATCAGCTCGCGTACGAGCAGCGCGTCTTCTGGCGCAGCCGGGAGGCCGCCATCTTCATCTTCATCTTTCCGCTCCTGCTCTACGCCCTTCTCGCATCCGTGTACTCGGACGACATCGACGGCGTCCCCTCCGCCGACGTTCTCCTAGCAGGCCTGTTCGGCTACGGCGCAGCGAGCACGGCCTTCGGCGGGCTCACGATCATCCTCGTAGGTCGCCGCGAGACCGGAGTCCTCAAGCGGCTCCGGTCGACGCCGCTTCCCCCCGCGACGTACATTGCAGCCGTTCTCCTCTCGACGCTCGTGGTCTTCGCGCTCCAAGCGGCCGCCCTGCTCGCCCTCGGGAGCATGCTCTTCGGGGCGAGCGCCCCCGCCAACCCGCTCGGCTTCGCAGGGGCGGTCGTCCTCGGCGTCGCGTGCTTCGCCGGCATGGGCGTCGGAGCCGCAGCGCTCATTCGGTCGGCCGAGGGCGTCTCGGCGGTCGTCAACGTCATCGTGTTGCCGATGGCGTTCCTCTCCGGCTCTTTCGGCCCGACCCAGAACCTTCCGCCGTTCCTCGACGCCGTCGCCGACGTGCTCCCGCTCACCTACTTCCTCGACATCGTGAACGGCGTCTACCTGGACGGAGACTCGCTCTTCGCCGACCCGACGGCGCTCGTCGTCGTAGCCGCCTGGGGCGTCGCCGGACTCGTGGTCGCGCTGCGCCGCTTCGGCTGGATGCCGCGCGAGCGGTAGTCGCGGCTACCGGTTGCTGAGCAGCGACAGGTAGTAGAGGAGCATCGCCACCGCCGCGAGCGCACCGGCGACGTATGTCCAGGCCGCCGCCTTGAGAACGCTCTGGACGCCGGTTGCCTCGGTTGTGGCGACGAACCCGAGGTCGCTCAGCTGCCGCTTCGCGCGACGCGACGCGTCGAACTCGACGGGGAGCGTGACGATCTGGAACAGAACGGCGATCGAGTAGAGAAGGACCGCCACAAAGATGAAGCCGACGATATTGAGGATGAAGCCGCCGAACAGGAAGAGCAGCCAGATGTTCGAGGCGAACTGCACGGCCGGGAACATCGCGCTCCGGAAGCGGAAGAAGGCGTAGGCCTGCGCGTGCTGGATCGCGTGGCCGACCTCGTGCGCGCCGACCGCGGTCGAGGCGATCGATCGCTCACGGTAGACCTCGGGCGAGAGGTGTACGGAGCGGGTGCGCGGATCGTAGTGGTCGGACAGCGAGCCCTGCGTCTCCTCGACGGGAACCTCGTGGAGGCCGTTGGCGTCGAGGATCCGGCGTGCGACCTCGGCTCCGCTCAGCCCGTTCGCGACGGGTACCTGGAGGTTGCGGGCAAACGTGCTCTTGACCCGGTGCTGGGCGACGAGGCCGATGATCATCGCGGGGACGAAGAAGAAGAGGAAGCTCAAGCTCATGCGCGGATCGTAGCGCCCGGGTTCGCGGTCACGACAGGAGCAGTCCGCGGCTCAGCGAGTTCTTAACGCTCGGATTTCAGCGCCTGGCAGGACTCGGCGTCGGCGAACGCCTGCTGGAGCTCGGCCTTCGCGTCCTCGGCCACGTTCGCGTTCTCGAGATCGGCGACCGTCCCCCGGACCTGGTCGAGCAGCTTCTGGAACTCGGGCGCGAGCGCCGCGAGCCCTTGCAGGAATGCCGCCGGGCTGTCAGCGTCCAACGCGTCCTGCGCGCCGGACGTGAGCGACTCGTAGCTCGACTCGAGGCCGTCGGCCGCGGCGTCCAGCTGCTCTTTCAGCGCGTCGCCGGCCTCCAGATCGGGTGGGCCGAGGTCTTTCAGCTCGGTGATGAGCTGCTGCGTCGCCGTCTGCGCCGTGTCGAGCTTCTCCTGGAGCGACTCCTTCGTGAGCTCGCCTCCCGAGACGTCGGCGAGCGCCGTGATCGAGGACTGCCAGTCGGACAGGCTCGTGCACACCGAGCTCGCCCACGCCGACGTGTCGGGCGAGCCGGAGTCGTCCTCCGTGACCCGTGCAACGACGGCCGCGACGACGATCGCGGCGATCCCGATGACGATCGCAGCGACGAGCCAGCTCCTGCGCACGAAGACCGAGTCTAACCGGGTTGCCGAGGACTTCGGCGCCTGAGCACTGCCTTTCGCGCCTCCTCGGCGAAGAAGACGACGGGTGCCCAGACGACGAGGACGAGCCACCACCACCACGGGATCGGGGCCTGGTGGAACACCGTGTTGAGGCCAGGGACGTACACGAGCGCAACGGCGAGCGCGAGCTCGAACGCGATCCCGGCGATGAGGAAGCGGTTCGACAGAAGCCCGATCGAGAACACCGAGCGCCGGTCGGTGCGCATCGCCTGGCCCGCGCCGACCTGGCCCATGACGATCGCGGTCTGCGTCATCGTCGTCGCCTGGTAGTAGGCCCTCCCCGCGTCTGGCAGCGCCGAGCCGGGCCGCCACCCTCCGAACAGGAAGCCGAGGAAGAAGCTCGTCATCGCGCCAATCCCCTCGAGCAGGCCGACGAACCCGTACACGCGCGCAAGCACGCGTCGCGAGAGGAGACGCTCGCCGCGTGGACGCGGCGGACGCGTCATCGTGCCCGGCTCGGCACGCTCGGTGCCGAGCGCGATCGCGGGCAGCATGTCCGTCCCCAGGTCGATCGCGAGCACCTGCATCACGGTCAACGGGAGAGGTATCGCGCCGCCAGCGACTCCCCAGGCGAGGAACGGGACGAGCTCGCCGACGTTCGAGCAGAAGTGGTACGCCGCGAAACGGCGGATGTTGTCGTAGACGGCGCGGCCTTCCTCGACCGCGGCGACGATGGAGGCAAAGTTGTCGTCGAGGAGCACCATGTCCGCGGTCTCGCGCGCGACGTCGGTGCCGCTTCGTCCCATCGCCACGCCAATGTCCGCCTCTTTGAGGGCCGGGGCGTCGTTGACTCCGTCTCCCGTCATGGCCACGATCTCGCCTCCGTCGCGGAGCACGCGCGCGAGACGGAGCTTCTGCTCCGGCGAAATGCGGGCGAAGATGACGTCCCGCTCTGCGAGACGGCGGCGGAGCTCGTCGTCGTCCACCTCGTCGAGCTCACCCGGTCCGATGACGTGCGCGCGGTCGTGGACGAGGCCGATGCGGCGGGCGACCGCCTCCGCTGTGTACCCGCTGTCGCCGGTGACCATGATCACGCGGATTCCCGCGATCCGACAGCTCGAAATC
>Ga0209751_10001290_pt1 | contig 25916 bp, 48 predicted proteins | sample RifCSP13_1_FD_184019 | JGI IMG/M metagenome (GOLD analysis project Ga0209751, IMG submission 184019) | Soil microbial communities from Rifle, Colorado - Rifle CSP2_sed 13_1 (SPAdes) (version 2) | ecosystem: Environmental > Terrestrial > Deep subsurface > Rock core/Sediment | place: Rifle...
TATATCTGTAGTGATAATAGCCTGTGTTACTATGTATCTGCCACTGATTCATTACAGTGTTACTTTCATGATAAGGTAAGGCGTGGTCTTATTACAGGGTATTACGGTAGGTCTGAATCTAATAGTACTGAACTTGCAGAGTGGGTGAACCTAAGATGACAGAGATTACGATTGAACTCTATCATGCTAGGTATGGAGAAGCTAAATGTGATCTGTCTATTGATGATATGGTATATGAGAACCTTGACATCATCACTATGATAGCGTATCTTACTGATTACCTAGCATCACCAGATGAGGATGGTGGTTTCTAATGACATGTAGTACACAAGGACATGAGACTATGACTGCATTATGGGTTGTAACTGAAGACAACGTAGCATTAATTACATGTTCTCAATGTGCACAGGTGGGTATGAAGCTAGGTGCCCACGTCACGAGGCTGAAAGGAGAGAGCTAATGACCCTGCCTAACTGGCATCCAGATTATGAACCGACTATGACAGAACGACGAGCACGACTTGAGTTGCACGAGATCGCTGGGGAACATTGGGATGTCAACGTTCCGAACGGTGGGAGTGGTCCGGTGGTTGCACCCAACGGTGACCCCGGTGCCGAAGGTCTTCGCTGCCGTATCTGTGGCCGTGAAGAGTGGTTTCGTGGACCAGGATACTAAGGAGGATACTGATGGATAAGCGCGTAGAGACGATACGAGAGGCACTGAAGCTAACGCTATGGATGGAGGACGAGGCTCCGTACACCGCCCTCAACTCCCTCGTTGAGGACAACGACGAGCTACACCGCATCGCCGAGCAGGCGACGGAGCGGGGGGAGCGGCTTCTGGCCGAGAATGCTCAGCTAGCTGAGGAAATCTTCGCCAACGAAGACGACATGCACCACCTGGAAGCCGAGAATGCCCGGCTACGGGAGGCGCTGGAGGAGATTGCACAAGAGGCGGGCTGGACGGCGGCGTTGGACGCGGTGGACATTGCCCGCGCCGCCCTCTCTCCCCAGGAGGAAGCATGAGCGCCGAGTGTTATGTGTGTGGGTCGGACCTGCCCTACGAAGGTGACTGTGTGCTGTGCGAATTGCGCGCCGAGAACGTCAGGCTCAAGGGCGAAAAGGGTCGGATGATAGACAGGGCAGAGAGTCTAGAGCGCTGGGGCAACGCAATGCGCGACGCGGCTGAAGGAATGTACGACGCTATGCGCGATGCTTCCGGTGAAGGAATCAGCACGGAGGACACTGACATCACCCGTGCCCATGCTCGCGGCCTCGCTGCCCTCGTTGCCGAGAACGCCCGGCTGCGGCAGGACGTAAACGAGTTAGTGCACGAGAAGGTCCTGCTGCGGGACGAGTGTGACGCGGTAGAGGTCGAGAACACGAGATTGAAGCATCTGCTTGTACAAGACACCATTCCCCCGAGCTACCTTGACCTAGGAAAGCGCGTCGAACAGCTCGAAGCCGAGAACGCCCAGCTACGGAAGGCGCTGCGCTTCCTATCTGGTCAGGGGCCCCAGGAGGACACCGATGGATGACCGAGTAGAGACCGTGCGAGAGGCGTTAGAAGAACACATCGACATGGACACGCTCACCATGACCTGCCGCAACTGCGTGACACCGTGGAAGTGCAACGGCCCGCACCTCGACGCATTGGGGGCCCTCGACTCCCTCGCCGAGGAGCTAGGCAGCCTGCGCCTTGAACTGCTGGCCTCGGAGCATGCGCATCAGAGCGACAACGAATATCTCACCGCCGAGAACACCCGGCTACGGGAGGCGCTACGGTACTACGCCGACGAGGAAAGCTGGAACGACACTATCATGGACGACGCAGGGGACCGCGCCCTCGCCGCCCTCTCTTCCCAGGAGGAGGACCAATGAACCTGACGAACGGTAACGTAGCCGACTTCACTCGGAGCCTAGAGATGGTGGCGGAGGCAATCGCTCACGCACAACGCTACTTCGAGAAGAACAGCGAGGCGATGGCAGCGATGCACGCCTCCGACAAAGTGATGTACTCACCGCTGGTTTCCCTACTTGACCAAGCGCGGTTCAAGGTGGAGTCGATGCAGGCCATCCTCTCTCCCCAGGAGGACAACCATGAATGACCTCGCTCCACCTGTAGAGGGAGAAGACGAGCCTAGCCTCATCGGCATGGACGCATACCGCGCCCTCGAACGAGAGAGTGCCCGGCTACGGGAGGCGCTGATGCTGGCGGACGGCTCGCTGACGTGGTGCCGTGCTCGGCATCAGAACAGCGGCCATAACGGGGATGTGCTCAATGAGGCTATCGCCGCTGTCTTGGTGTTCACTCGCGCCCGCATTGACTCCCTCTCTCCCCAGGAGGACACCGATGAGGCCTGAAGACACGATACGGAGTTACCTCGACGACTACGGAGCCATCGACCCTACGTACAAGGAGACCCTCGCCGCCCTCAACTCCCTCGTTGAGGAATATAAAGCACTTTTGAACGAGCGAGAGGATCGTGGAGTCAAGCTTGAGAAGCTGCACGCCGAGAATGCTCGGCTGCGAGATGCGATGAGAGACATGCTCGATGTCGCTACGGGATGGTACGGCCTCTCTGACCAAGACACCGTAAGTGAGAAGCTCGACCGCATCATCCGCATCGGCAACCGCGCACTCTCCAAGGAGGAGGAATGAATAATGGGTTGCTATGAAGCTAGATATATTGTTAGAATGAACTTTGCTGTTGATGCTAGCAGTCAAGAGCGGGCCATCGAGATGGTGGAGGATGCCATCCCCGGTGATCTAGACGCACAGTTCGACGACGTGGTTCTCGTTAGGGTGATCACTCAATGATTGAGTGGCTGCACAACACCATGCACCCCTTCGACCTTGACGGCCTGCTTACCGTGGGGTATGTTATCTTAGTACCACTCACCTACCTATGGAGACGCTATGCCAAGGGCCGCAGGAAGTAGTTCACACTACGAGTTCGTGCTTCGCCGGGCCACCGGGTCCTACGACAAGGACACCATAATCAAGCTGCCCTCGGTGACGCACATCATCGGCAACGTGGTGGCCAAGCCTCTTGATGGATGGGTCTATAAGGTAACGAGAGACAATATCAGCGGCATGGTAAATGTGCTAGACGATCATCGAGACGAGCTGCTCGATACGATGGCAGACCCCGACATGTTGGCTGAGTACATGAAGGAGAACCGACTACGCCCCGAGGATGTGGCGGGTGATGCAAGCACCCGTGGTACACGTGAACACGAGATGCTCGAAGCTCTGTGCAAGGCGTACCTTGAGAGCGACGAGACGGCAGCAGAACAGCTAGCCAACCGCACACTGAAGCGGGACACTGCCTCTCCGTGGGCCAAGGCCATCGCTTCGTGGTGGCTGGATCGCTACCCCCACATCATCGCCTCGGAGAGTGTACTGTATTCCCTCACGCTGGGGGTTGCCGGTACGGTGGACATGGTGTATGGTATGCAAGGTGAAGTCATCGTCACTGACCTCAAGACCCGAGGTGAGGGGAAGCCTGCTTACCGCAGCGACTTCATTCAGACAGACGGATACGCCGACATGTGGGAGGAGATGACGGGGGAGATAGTGGACCGACGCACCGTGCTCATCGCACGGGAGGACGGTACCGTTGACGAGTACGAGAATGATCTGCCACGGGGTACGTTCCGTCAGACCAAGGAGTTGTATGACCTGCTGAAGGGGGTGCGATAATGACCTGGACAACCTCCGCAGACCCGATGGTCCTGACGGAGTATGAAGCCGAGCTTGCCCTTGAGATTGAGCTTGGTAACTTTGCCGCTGCGTTTACAGAGCAGCGGCCTGAGACACGGAGGTATTAAGTGGACAGCGTACGAACGTTAATCCTCGCCTTGGCAGTGTGCATATTTGTTGGCTTTGCGTTCATTGTAGCGGCGAACGCACATCACGGAGGCGGAAATGGACAGGGTGGACCTGATACCATTGTGGGCACTGCGGGCGACGACAAGCTCGTTGGCGGCCACGGTCCTGATGTCCTCGTTGGCTTGGCAGGGAATGACCGCCTGTGGGGTGGCCGTGGTCCAGACGTATTCGACTGTGGGCCAGGGTTCGACATTGTGAATAGCCATGCACCTGGCCATAACACTGACACAATTGCTGCATCATGTGAGGAGGTGAGATAATGGGATTCGCTGACACATACGAGGCACCGACTGCCGACTTCCTCTCGGCTGAGGAGAAGGACGAGCTGATCGCTTCGGGCACCACGTTCCTGGTCACTGAGGCACGGTCGGTTACCACTAAGTTCGGTCCGACCTACTTCCTGACTATCGTCCTCGATGGCGAGGAGCGCACGCTGACCTTCAAGAAGGCCGATGACGACGGCGGTGTGCCGACTCGTGACCACTTGATCGAGGCGTATGCTGAGTACCTCAAGGGTGGGGGCGGCGCTGAGTTCTTCGGCCTGAAGATGGGCGGAAGGGCTAAGCTCCTCGTCACTGCTTCTGAGATGTAATAACCTGCGGGCAACGGCAGGGCTGTGGGCCCTGCACCGGGCCCGCATGGGCCGATTGGATTCGACCGAAGTACGGCTAATACGCCGAGGGCAGTCCTCCTCGGCCCCGGGTTCAACTCCCGGCATTGCGGTAACCAATCCGTTCTGAGAAGGCTGATAGGCCAATCAAAGGCGCACGCTTCGGGACGTGGGTTCGATTCCCACGCGGTCCACGGAAGTATGCTGGAAGGAGAGATATGGCAGGATACGAAACCGTACTCGAAGCGTTGACCGCACGTGACTTGGTGAAGTCAACGTGGGGTGGGCGCATCAATGCATCCTGCCCTGCGCATGACGATGATCGGCCCTCGCTATCCCTTAGTGAGGGAGAGGATGGTCGTGCATTACTATACTGCCACGCCGGGTGCTCTACTACGGCAGTAGTCGAAGCACTGGGCTTGACGTTAGGTGATCTCTTCATCGCTGGTCCTAGCGGTAGCTTCATCGCTGACCGCTACGTCTACACTGACGAGGAGGGTGCGCCACTCATCCGAGTGTCACGCACTGAGCCTAAGGGGTTCTACCAAGAGCGCTGGGAAAGCGACGAGTGGAAGCCTGGTCTACGTGAAACCCGTCGAGTCCTGTTCAACCTCCCCATGGTACTGGCTGCTGCCTCCCGTGGGGAAATGGTCTATGTCGTTGAAGGCGAGAAGGATGTCATCAACATGGATCGCCTCGCCTCTGTCGTTGCGACCACTGCACTCGGAGGGGCAGGCAAGTGGAGGCCCGAGTATACTGAGGCCCTGAAGGGTGCCGACGTGGTGGTCGTGGCCGACGCTGATGACGTGGGGTTGAAGCACGCAATGCAGGTGGCGACCGAAACTAATGGACGAGTCGTGACTCCCCGAGGTAAGGACGCTTCCGAGCACCTGCTTGCGGGCTTCGACCCCAACGACTTCGAGGAATACAACCTCGATGACACGTTCGAGGAGTGGGACCCGTGGGATTACCAAGCCCCCGAAGACGAATGGCTGCTTGAACCATACGTGCCACGTGCCAGCCGGGTACTGTTGCACGGTGCAAGCGGAAGTCTCAAGACACTATGGGCCATGTGGTTGGCATGGCACCTGGCGGACGAGGGGTGCAAGGTAGCATTCATCTCGACTGAGATGAATAAAGGTCAGGCGGCTAAGCGTTTCCAGCGATTTCCCAAGCGCCCCGGTCTGCGGGTGTACGGGCGGTTTATGCTTGGGCAGAACCTGGGTACGGCCATCAAGAATTGGGAAGGCTACGACCTGATCATCATCGATTCATGGTCCAGCACACAGGGCGGCATGGAGTCCAACTCTAACGACGCCGTGTCTACGCTGGACGTGGAGTTCTTCCAGCCCCTCGTGCAGGCAACGGGTGCCACGGTGCTTGTCATCGATAATACCGGGCACGATGCCATCACCAAGGAGGGTAAGGTCAAGCGTGATAGCGCCCGAGGTGCATCACGTAAGCGAGACATCCAGGAGGTAGAGCTGTTCTTCTCCCGGCCTGATCGACAGAACAACTTTCGTACCTCTATCGAGGTGACTAAGATGCGCCTAGACCGTGCTATCCCAGGAAAGGAAGTGGTTGAAACTCCGCGTGATCGTATTGAGTTCTACCTTGTAACTAGTGGGCTGATGACGACAACCCCGTTATGGCCTAGGATGAAGGTAGACGCAGAAGAACAAGAAGCAATCGACATGATCCAGCGCATGCTGGGAGGAGGTATCAACGATGGAATTAAAGGGACTGCCGGTGGAACTGATCCCGGCGATGAAGCGGAAGCTGCTGGCTGAGGCCAAGAAAGAGGAGTTCGAGGCACGGCGTGCTGAGTTTAATGCACGTGGCGTGGAGATCGATCTGCACAAGAAGGATGTCGAGTATCAGCGCATGCTGGCGGGAGACTTCTTCTTCAAGAAGTTCTACTTCGATACTGATGTGAACTCCAAGTCGGTCGGGTTCTGTATGGACCAGCTCGACCAGTGGGATCGTATGTCCACTGGCTCCGAAGAGATTGAGATCATCATCACCTCGCCGGGTGGCAGCGTGACTGACGGTCTGGCCCTGTTCGATCACATCAAGTATCTTCAGCGCAAGGGTCATACCATCAACACCACGGCGCTAGGCCTGGCTGCTAGCATGGGTGGTATCCTGTTACAAGCTGGCAATATCCGTGCTATGAGCCGAGAGTCTTGGCTTCTCATCCACCAAGTTTCGGCTGCAGCGATGGGTTCGTATGGTGAGATGGAGGATCGGCTCAAGTGGCTGGACATGGTGCAACAGCGTATCCTGAGCATCTTTGCTGATCGCGCAGCGGGAAGCAATGCTGAGAAGCCCATCACTCTCAAGCAGCTTGAGAGGAACTGGGAGCGTACAGACTGGTGGCTGTCTTCTGACGAGGCCCTGACCCTTGGATTGGTTGATGAAATTCACTGAGCATGGCGATAGCTGCACTGGGTATCATGGCACCGCCAATCCGGTGCCATTAGACAGAATTCGCTGCCCATATACTGTCGCTAGAAAACGAGAGTTATGGCAACGACAGAGACAAACGCCTGGAACATATAGATACAATGAGGCGCATGGAATTGGAGTACCTGGTATCAAGCAACGCTATGGTAATCGCCGCCGTAAGCGCAGCGCTGCGAATATTAAGGATATCGCTATGATCAAGGAGCTGACCAATGGCACGACAGTATGACGACTACCAAATTGCGGAGAAGGATGCAACGGATATCCTTCGTACCGTTGTCCGACTGAAGTACCGTATCGCCCAGCGTCACGAGTTGAATGAACGGGAGAAACCGTTCGTCGATGCACTCGTAGATGCGGCAACGGAGGGACGCAGCTTCGACATCGACGTGCCCGCCTTGATCGGGGAGGTTCTTGATGAGGCTCCTGCCTGAGCTGCGTATCCTGGACTTCGACATCGAGTGTCGTCCGTTGTCATGGTATGGCGGGGACTTCGTGACCAAGGAAGTCACGGCTATCGCATGGTCATGGGTGGGCACGAACAAGGTGCGAGCAATCTGCCTCGCTGAATCCAGGGCTATCACCCCTGAGTATATGTTGACCGCCTTTGTTGAGACCTTCGATGAGGCGAACATGGTGACAGGCCACTTCATCCGTGGCTTTGACCTGCCCGTCATCAATGGTGCGCTTGCCGAGTTCGGGTTGCCGTTACTCTCAGACAAACTGACACACGACACGAAGCTCGATCTCGTGAAGCGCAGCGGTTTAAGCAACAGCCAAGAGAACCTTGGCTCTACCCTGGGGCTTGAAGCTCCAAAGGTTAGCATGAACCAGGCTATGTGGCGTAGTGCCAACCGTCTTGAATCAGAGGGCATCGCGTTGGCCAAGGAAAGGGTTATCGGTGACGTTGTTCAGCATAAGCAGATGCGTGAGGAGATGATCAAACGTGGCTGGTTGGGTCCTCCGAAGGTTTGGTCTTCCAAGCCTACAGCGAGCACGAGGTACCATGCCTGATGAGGTTCAAGATCAATCGAACACCCGTGCTGTGCCAGCTGGGAATGCACCGCCCCTCGCAGCAATGGTCGCTAACCAGCGGTCAGATGGAGGATCGGTGCCGCAGGTGCAGGATGAGAACCGATGTCCTGAATGCGGCAAACCGAAGGCCACGAACGAGACGGCCTTTTGCTGGAAGGAGTTCCTAGAATGGTACGACAAGGGATGCAAGCCGCTCTATTCTACGGAGGACCAGCATGGATAGCTCTAAGGATGGTGATATCACGTGGGAAGTAGCAGTGTCGAAGGGGCTGCGAGCACGGCGTTCGGTTGCTGTGGGGAAGGCTGGGTCTGCGGACCTACTGGTCGCTGCCCAGGGAGTGTTAGCTGGAGGCTATGGTCTGCTGATAACACGGACGGACCAGACAGCGGAAGCTCTGAGGAAACGGTGGGAGAGTGAGTTCTATGACATCGACAAGGCGGGGCGAAGGCGACGCCGGTTTCGGAAGACGAGCATCGAGCGTGAATGGGAGAAATTCTTCGCTGACGCTCGAAAAGATGCTCGCAGCAATCGCAGCAATCGAAAGCAGGGACACATCGAATGTCCTGAGTGCGGCCGTAAATGGTCCAGACGTGCTCCTCCCAGTTACATTCATGTATGTCCGCCAGTCACAGTGGTTCGAGAAGATGAAGGAGATGGTTGAGGAATGGACATTATCGGAGTAGCAGTTGGAGTATTCGTTGGTACGATTACGGCTGACATTCTTGTCGCTACCATTGTGACGCTTCGTGCCAAGCGTGAATATGCACGTCGTATTCAGCTTATAAGGGAGGCCGTAGATGCCACTGCCAATGAAGCTGAGACCGTTGACCAGAGTCGAGGTTACCGCTAATGGAACCTGATGCAGCGTTACGTATCGGATGTATGGTTATTGGATTCTCAGCGCAGTGCGCGTGCTGGAAGAAGGATACTAGCCTTGCCTTCGTAGCCGCTGCGTTCCTGTTCTCTACGGGGATGCAGTTTGTTGGCTGGGCATTGAGCGAGTTGGTATGACTACGCCGTCCGACTGCGAGGTCCTTCGGACCGGCGAGGGTCCTGGCCCCGGCTAATGAGCAAGCGCCGTGCTCCTGTGCAGGATGAGGCATACTGGAAGCAGCGTGCCTACCGTCTTGAACGGGGGTACGGCATTACCCTTGAGGAGTACGATGCAATCAAACAGATGCAAGATGGCACATGCGCCCTCTGTAGACGTGCGAAGGGTATCAGCGCTCCCCTCCAAGTGGATCACGATCACGCTGGGGAGGGTCGTGAGTTCGTCCGTGGCTTGCTCTGCGGTCGTTGCAACAATCGTCTTGGGTGGTTTGAAGCTAAGCGTGATCGTGTACTTGCATACCTAGACAATCCTCCTGCCAAGGGGGTGCTGAAGTAATGCTGGTTGAGTGCCCGAAGTGTGAAGCCCTTAACGTATGGGAACCGGGTGCCGTATGCGAGGATTGTGGTGCACCCTTATATCCCGTGGAGGTGGAGGATGAGTGACGGATTCTGCATCGGCATCGTACGTGATGAGCTGATGCACGGTAAGATGGTCGAGTGCCTGTGGCGCACACGGCACGAGTTCTACGACTTGGAAGCCACTATCTTCGTCGAGGGTAGCGTGGGGTCCTTCGATGTTGGGCGCAATAAGGTAGTGGACTTCTTCTTGCGTGAATGCAAGAGCGACTGGCTATTAACGCTTGACACTGATATGTTCTGGACTAAGGCACAGCTTAAGATGTTGCTCGGTGACCGCCTGTTAGGGGCTGAGATCATCTCGGGTACCTATTGTGTCAACGATAATCCTCCTCGTGTCTGTGCGGTGAAGCGTAGCGAGAATGGCCATCTCGTTACCATCCCCCCTGAGTGGAAAGAGGGAGAGCTGATCAAAGTAGATGGTGTTGGTGGTGGCTGCATGCTTATCAGTCGTCGTGTTCTTGAGGATATCGACGAGGCGTTCGACAGCGACCGCAACAACCGGAGCGGACCGTGGTACCGACAGTCGGCTGTCGGTGCATCGGGCAATGTCCTTGAGCCAGACCATGCCTTCTGTCAACGAGCCCAGCAATTAGGATACGATGTATATATGGATACGTCCTCGTTCTGGGGACATATTAAACCAAGGATATTAGGATGGGATCAATGAGGGTAAGAACAGCCTATAACTTCGATGACGTTCATTTAGTTCCTGCATACTCAGAGCTTAAAGGGAGAATGGATGTTAGCTTGGAAACTCGTATCTCATGGGCAACTCTCTCTCTCCCGCTTATCTCTGCTGCGATGGACACGATCACTAGTTACAAGATGGCCAATTTCATGCGCTCGAATGGAGCACTCGGGGTACTACATAGATACATGACCATCGACGAGCAGGTTGAAGAAGCTAAGCAGGCAGTCGGCCCTCGTCCTGATTTGTATGGTGCCGAGCTGACAGCCGTCTCTGTCGGCGTAAATGGTGATGCAATGCAGCGTGCTCTCGCCTGCGTGGAAGTGGGCGTTGGTATCGTTATGCTGGACGTTGCGCACGGCGACACACTCGCAGCCCTTCGCTTCGTAGAGGAACTGAGGGCCAAGCATTCAGATATCATCATCTGCTCTGCTAACATCGTGACAGTGGAGGCTGCTCGTAGATACCGGGAGGCGGGGGCCGACGTGCTGAGGGTTGGTCTCGGCAGCGGCTCGGTCTGCGACACCACCAACCTCACCGCTGTGGGATACCCCCAGTTGTCTGCGGTGTCAGAGATGCACAACACATATCCTAACGTGCCGATCCTTAGTGACGGAGGAGTGCGTGGTCCCGCTGATGTAGTCAAGGTCTTGGCCGCTGGCGCATCTGCTGTGATCTCAGGCCGTTTGTTCGCTGGATATCCATGGACTCCAATGCCCGGTGTATACAGGGGAATGGCCTCACCCGAAGCACTCAAGGGGTACAAGAAGGATACCAAGCATGCAGCTGAAGGACATTCAGTTTCAGTAAAAGAACTGAACCATCCCCAGGCTTATGCTAACTTCAAGGAGCTTGTCAATCATATCAAGATCGGATTGTCCTACGTGGGAGCACGTAATATCCAGGAACTACAGGAGAAGGCCCGATGGGTAGAGGCAAAGTGAGGTCGAGCTGGGATGAGTACTTTAGTAATATCGCCTACATGGTCAGTACTCGTGCAACATGCCCACGTGCAGCTGTTGGTGCGGTCATTGTGTATGACAAGCGAATCGTCAGTACCGGTTACAACGGTGCTCCGTCCGGGGAACCTCATTGTACCGACGAAGGATGTCTAATGTTGGACAACCATTGCATGCGCGCTCTTCATGCCGAAGCTAATGCTGTGTATCAAGCTGCTGGAACCGGGAGGCTCGTGGGGTCTACCCTATACCTATATAGCCTGAGCCGACCCGAACCGTGCGATAAGTGCATAGACGTTATGACCGATAGTGGTATTAAGGAGGTGTATAGTGCAACAGCCAAGACAAGTGTTCCCCTCTGGTATGATTCGAGACGAATCTGAGAGCAAGACTATGTGGCACCTTGTCATTGATGGTCCAATGCTCACCCGCTGGGCAGAGCGCATGACCATGGGTGCAAAGAAGTATGGTCACAAGAATTGGATGAAGGCTGATGGAGAAGAGGAGCGTTCTCGCTTCAAAGAGTCTGCCTTTCGTCACTTCATGCAGTGGTACAACGACGAGACTGACGAGGATCACGCAGCCGCCGTGTTCTTCAATATCAACGGAACGGAGTATGTGAATGAGCGACTTACCGCCGAGCCCACACGGGAAGTGGGAGAGGATGCAGGAACGGATGGCGACCGAGCAGGAGTTAATAGCAACGAAGGAGAAGAAGAAGAATATCCTGTTGCGAATCTTGGTGCCCGGAGTTGTGTTGTCTGCGCTACTGGCGGGCTTCATATTCTCGAAGAGCGAACCAACCGAGAAGACGGTTATCACCCCCGCGCCTACGACCCCGACCCCGATCTCTACGGAAGGCGATGGAACGAAACATCCCTCGATTGAGGTCTCTCCCTACCTGGAGAAGGAAGCAGAGAAACAACTCCTCCTCATTATGGAGGACAATATCAAGGGGGCAAACGAACGCCTTCGGACAATGAACTATCCGAAGGCTTGTAGACAAGAGGTGTTTCTGGCAGTTAGGGATACCCCACGCGAGCTAGGCTTTGTACTAGACATATCCATCCGAGAGGGTATCATGACCGCACCCTTCCCGAACATTGAATTCGGGTCAGCAGTGATCAAGGGTAAGGATGGGTACTATGGCAACGTGGTGCTCGTCGCCTGCCCCTCTCAGAAAGGAGGAAGCGGCTCCTGAGGAACTATCGGATGTGATTCGAGCGGAGTGTGCCGGAGCGGATGGTCCTTCCATCCCTCCGGCTCACTGTTACCCCGCATGGTAGGCATGAGGCCCAGTCGCACTCAAGCTGCTGGCACAGCGAGCCGAGGACATAATGAACAGCCCTCAGCTCTCTACACATAGGGCAGCGAGTAGACGGACTCAGCCTGAACAGGCTCACTCACGCGTCCAGTCCAGCAAAATATTCCAGACCACGGACAGCGCCGCAGCCCCGGCTGCGATACCCGCCGCCTTGAGAGCGGGCAGGTTTCCACCGATTACGATCTCAACCGGAGCCGAGACCAAGAACACCTGGACTGCAGTTTTGAGAGCCCTGATGAGCGCGTCTCGAACATCAACAGTATTCATCGCTTCCTCTTTTTAATGGTAAGTTTCTTCATAGATGTTTCTTTCTTGGGCTTGTACTTAGCTCCACCTTTACCGTAGCCGATTCCTTTTGGCATCTTATTTCCCCCCTTTCTACGTCTCTTGACGATCATCTCAGAAGGAACTGAATCATCGAGCTGATTATATCCAGTGCCAGGCATGATTACCTTCTTCCCTTAGGCTTAACCGTAGCCATGTGTGGCTTCTCCGCTTGCTTCTGGCGCTTTCTTTTCACAGTTGGGATGCCATGCTTAGTCCCGTTGTAGCGCTTATTAGGCACGTGATATCATTGCTCCTATGATAGTAGCCGTAGCCAGTAGCATCGAGATAGGTATGCTCAATTTCCATTTCTCAACACTGCGCATACGTTGCTCATGATCAGCAGCCTTAGCGTCGAGCGACCCCAGCCTAAAGAGCACGAGGTCGATCTTGCCCTCGATCACATCCAACCGGTTGCGCTCGTCGTTAGTCACTATGCACTCAGCCTAAACGAGAAGTGCCACGGCTCATCATCTGGGCGAGACTGATGCCAACCATGAGCTAGTAGTGCTTTACGCAGGCGGTCATCTAGGTACCCGGTATGCACGTCGATGGCCAGGCCATGTGTGTGTAGGCCAGAGTTGGGTGGGGCATAGCGCTTCGGATCACTAGCGTATAGAGCCCTCTGTTGATCACAGGTACGTAGGGTGCCGGTCACGCGCACCATGAATCGCTTCCAGGGCTTCGACAGCTCCTTCTCCACAGCACGGATAGACAGAAGCGCTGGCTCCTGCAGGGTCATCGTGGTATACGGAACGACCTTGCCGAAGCGCTTGCGGTTACGCGTGATGATGTTCTTCCAGTCGTCCTTGCATGTTGGACGATGGAAGATCGTGCCGTACTTCGTCTTATATCTTTCTACTGCCATCCTAGCCTCCTTGAACCCATGCCCAAACATTTCCAGTAGCACCGCCACCGCCCACAGTAGCAGTACCAAGTACGAAGTGCACAATAGTAAAGTTGGTTACAGAAGCAGTGCTCGATTCAAAATCATGATATACATCACCATTAACGGTAAAGTGTCGAAAGAAGCCTGTCTGTCTAGTAGTGCTACTTCCTCCTTCAACGGTAACCTTTGTCCAACCCGAGTTTGAAGTCCAGGATGTCAACGTAGAAGTTGCTGTTTCGACAAAGGTAAGACCTAAAATATCACCAGTGGAATCAGCAGAGAGCTTGTCTCTAAGAACACCCATCTCCTGAAAGTTAGTACCGGCGGCTTGATGCGGTGCCCAATGACTATGGAAGTTAGACGAAATGAATCCTGTGTTACTAAAGCCACTCAGCTCAACTTGTAAACCAGATCGCGTTACGGCTATTGTCCATGAAAAGGACCCGCTATCAGATGCGTTTCCATCAGCAATCTTGTAGAACAACCTTCTGTTTGATCCAGCTAGAAAATGCTGATTCCAGTTGGTTGGCATGGTCACTATATCGCCTACAACAATACCCTGTATATAAACGATGAGTAAGTTCCCAGCAGTAGCCGAGCCCCCGCTCCACGCAGGACTAAAGCTAGTAGAGGCAGCGGCCTGCGTGACTGCAACTGCATCTACTTCTGCCGCTGCTCCCGTGCCTGACGCAAGAGTATCTCCGCTCGTTGCACCACTAGGCTTAAAAATACCAATTACACCAGGACCAGTTGCCGCTGAACTACTAAATCCTAGTGTGATTTCATAGGCATTATCATCAAAGTTGTTCGTGATAAGCTCCCAGGTGCGCAACATGACACGAACAGTATCACCACTTCCGTTTCTTCCTGACGGATTCGACAGATTGACTTGAGAGTGAAACGGACCAGAAGTGGGATTGGTCCAGGCTGTGCCTGCAGCACCTTCTCTATGACCCAGAGCACCAATCTGAAGATTATCACATGTTGTAGGTGTGATAGGCTTACCGCTAGATAGGGTAGTGTTGGAACCTGTCGCCAAAGTAGAAGCAACAACTGGGCTGCTTGTATCTACTCCTGAATATTCTCCGATCCATACCGCCAGGTTGCAAGCCACATCTACCGTAATCGTCGCAGTCGTAGCTTCGCTGCCGCCAGCTATCTTATACCATAATGCAAGCTGTTCACCAGTACCCGGCGTTAGCCATTCTAAGTTGGTAAACCCACTCTCAGATAAAGTGGCCGTAGGGCTTCCCCCTGAACCCAGACTCATCATGATAACCAGAAGATTACCAGAGGTGGGGGTACTGCCCAAGGTTGCAACCCTGCTGCTAACACTTACAGTATGGTTACCACTACCGGCATGTTGTACTCTTACAATAGCCATCAGAACTCCGGTAAGTACTCGATTGTAAGAATCATTGGACCAGTAGCACTACTGATAGTATCAATATCAACCGTAAATACAGAATCTTCATTGAAGTAAGGGCGTCGGATAATTTTAAAGCGAGCAACTTTCTCTCCGCTTTGAAAGAGTAGGAACTCACCAGAGTCAAACACTGATACACCGTCGATGAAGATACTCACTTTTAAGTTGCCGCCGCTTGGTGCCCCTGCTACCCTTCCAGCAATGCGTGTGACCTGCCCACCACGAGGCATACGTAGCCCTGGCCCTGTATCTGTATCTAGAGTTGTGTTAGTTTGATAAATGATAGTAGCTGGACCATGTAGTTGGTCGTGTGCTTGTCGATTCACAGGACGGCGCTCACGATCAGCTCGCGCCATCATGTAGTCCTTCATCGAGGGCACACGGAGACGAGGTTCACGAGCCATTAGTTGTCATCCTGCAAGTCCACATCCCTGAGCTTGAGCACCATGGTACCTTCGCCGGGCTTTTCGATGATATCGGTGGCTTCCTTGATAATCACGTTATGTGTGCTATAGTGCGTACCATACAACGCCTGATCCTTGTAACGATAGCCATCACGGAAGGTGACCACGTTGCCCTGCTCGATAGTAGTTTCGAGGAAGTCTCGCAGCCTCCATCCTCGATTACGCCTATGGCTAGGCGATGCATTGCGAGAGGGCTCATCCTTCACGCGGATAGCGATCTCCCATTCCTTGCGCTTGCGAACGAGCTTTGCTTCGGCAGCAATCGCGTAGAGAATCGTTGGAGTAGCCGTACCCGTTGGCCCCGAGCTTAGCATCACCCTGAACTTCAAGGTGAGGAACTTGATCTGCGACGAGGTGGTTGACACAGGGATGAACACACGGCCCACATCTGCCCCAGCGGTAGCCGAAGTTATCTGGGTTAGAGATGTATAGCTTCCGTCCTCATTGTGGTCGTAGCTCACATCAATGAACTGGTTGGATGTCAGCGGTTTGAAGTTCAAGTGGAACCCGATGAGGCTCTTTTTATCGAGCGGATAATTGAAATCCCAGCGCGGCGTCTCGAAGTAACCAAGGTACGCTGTATAATCCGTAGTGTTCATGTCGATTTCCATCTCGTCCTGATGGTCATCGTCGTATACAGCTATTTGATAGCTACCTGCGCCTGAGCCGCCTGGCTGATAAATAGAGAAGTAGCGATGTTTACCGAACGTCACGGACCCAGCGATGCGATGGTCGTTGTCCGTAAAGGCGATACTGTCCGCACGCGTACCTCCGAGGTCATCGAGCATCGAGAGCCCATCAGTCTCCGCATCGTAGATGAAGATGCGGCCCGTACGCTGGGCGACACAGATGATCTGGTAGCCGTAGGATGCATGCATCTCCTGCATCTGCAGGTTACTGTTCTGGTTTCCGCGCGGCTTCTTAAGCGGGATTGGGTTGTAGGTATCGAGCGGCAGGGCATAGAGCACACCCATACCTGAGGTTGTTGATCCATCGTTCTCGTCTCCACCCCAGTGACCCGAGAAGTACATGATACCATTGGAGTAAGCGCTACCCTTGATGGTGAATCCATAAGGCGGTCGCCAGATCGGACGACCAACCCCCTTCTTATATTCATACACCTCAGAGACGCCATCGTTCGAGTACCACATGATGACACTGTTCTCAGTCGCCACGCAATCGGCCCACCATGATGCACTGAACACATTTGTAGAAGCTGGATCAGTCCGGGAGTCGAACACCTTACGCTTGGTATCCGACGCAGTGGTCACACCGCCTGACACAGAGGTGGTGATCAGCGAGGAATCAATATCCATCTCATGCAGCTTGCGCCCTGTCCAGGCATATAGCTTGCCATTCATAATTGCAAGCCCCGCGTATGGAGCTACCCCAGTTGCCTGCGCTTCAACGGTATCTGCTAGGGCGGCGTCAGAGCGGACTGCACGCAGCAGCGCCCGGCTCCCCGATGAACCAGAGTGCCAGGCGGTGTAGTAGATATAGTCGTTGTCGCCGACCATCGCAGTAATGCGGTAATTGGCAGACAGTGAGCGCAGACCAACCTTGTCTGAGGCCGCAGTGCCCGACTGAGCCTTCTCAGTCCAGGTGATAGGGCCGGTAGTGCTGTAGGCCAGGTCGTAACCCCCACCCAGCCACACCGCCCCCTGGCCGATGGCCATGACAGGACGATCTGTCACGTCCTTTGCGGAAACAGTAGCACGACGGCAATTCGGACGGCCCTGTAGCTGCCCTCGGTTGCGGGGATTTAGCTCGTAGCCCACATCGTACGTGTCAGGCTGGTCGGTCTGATAGTGCCGGTTCCCCTCACCCCCCGCCCAGTCCGTATAGGACCAGAACAGAGACTCAGGGTTACGCTTGACCTTACCCGGGTCCCCGGTGATGCGCGGGTCTTCCTCATCGTCTACGTCATACCACCGCTTGACGTAGTGACCATCAACCGAGCGGTCGATCAGAAATTCGTCGTCATCAAGCAGGACGTGTGCGCCGGATGCAGTAGGCATTATCTATTCCATTCTCCGTCGCCAGCCTTCTTGAATCTCCGAGGCAGCTTAATGCGCAGCTCCTCCTCCCAGCGGCGGCGGGCCTCGTAGCCCTGACGCTCAAGGGCAGATGCGAGCTGGGTGCGGACTAGTGGTCGCACCGACTCATCCGACATCATAATGTCTTCTTGTGTCACGCGTGAAATATCGGTCCAGGCCACGAGCTTGGCCATCGAAAGGTACATCACTGCGTCCACTTCGACACCCTCTGTAATATCAGAGTAGTTGCTACCAGATACCGAAGCTGTTAGCTTGGCGATAGCATTGACAAAGATGGAATTCGTGGGATGGCGGAGATAGGGGAGATAGAGTGCAGTAGCGCTACCGGCGATGGCGGTAGGTACATTGAACTCAAGATTGGCAGGGAAGGCTCCTGTGCGCCGAGCACCATAATACATGATACGCTCTTGGCCGGTGGCTCCATATACCTGAGTTACTGTGGAGAGTTCAATAATAGTGGCAACATCCCCACCATCATCTAGCTCATACCACTTCTGGCCGAGCACAGGAGTCAGCGTGTAATTGACTTCCTTATAGCAATGTGGCCAGAGGTCACGCAATACTTCGGCAATTGCATCCTCGATCTGCTTATAAGCGAAGACCGGGTTCTTGGCGGTGAGGACACCAGAAGAATGAGTAGTTGCCGTTGTTCCGTTGAATCCCCTAATGACCGTGAGTGTGTCCGTGTCTGCCAGGGCGGTGACGAGGCATTGCTCGCCATCATCCTGAAATTCCACGATATCGCCCACGTCGAACTTAGAGGTGGCAGCTACGTCGAGGTCTGTTTCTGAGGCGTCCATAGCCTCAGTACAGGCCGTTTGGAATGGATTGTCGTTCAGTCTAGTACGAATACGCTGGATCAGAGTTGCCTTTGCGAATGCCATTGCTGCCCCTTAGATGGGTTCGATGCTTGAATCTACAATTACAGGAGCAGGTTCGAGATCAAGAATTGAGGTCTCTCCTGCCCATTCACCAATGAAAGCACTGCGGTGTTCTTCATCTTGGAAATACAGATAGTACTCTTGTCCACTAATGGTTCTGATAAGTAATGAATATGCATTGATGGTGGTCTTGGGTAATATGACCATTGCTTCCACAAATTGTGGCTTGATAAGATGCCGACCTGATGCATCACCATGAGCAACCCACGTATCAGCCATTATGCAATCCTAAAGAGTCGAAGCAGAGAATATTGCTTCAGAGTAAGGTTAGAAGCTACGGCAGTATTCTGTGCCCACTGAAGCTGCAAGGTACCAGCAGTGCTGCTCACAAAGATATAGCCTCCCCATGAAGCACCAAATGAGCCATTTAGGCTGCCGATTGGATCAACGCTGGCTGCTCCAAGAGGCTGATTAGGAGTTGCCGACACACCTGCAGGTGATCCAATATAGGTTGACTGGTTGTTAGTAGTACCATAGACACCACCCCATTCCATCGTAGTGCCAGTAGGTACAGTCCACCCAACCTTAGCATCGTGTGTAGTAGCAGTACCAACCCATCTACAGAATAACTCAAAGAAGTAAACTGCGTTAGACTCCAAGCTCATTGCAAGATGGTCATCATTCTGAAGTGTGTTAGAGTTATTTACCGTTTCATCCGCTGTCTTGATGATACAACGAGATACATCAGGGAAAGGAACATTGACGGGAGCAACGCTTGGGTCAATACTCAATGCAGCATATGTAAGACTATTATCAGATGTAATCAGCAATGGTGAGATTGCATTTAATTCGCCTGAGGTACTACCAGCCAGAGTCCCGTTATTCTTAAACGTCAGCGAGGTCATGCCCGTAACTCTCCACCGAGAATCAGTCGAATCGTAGATAAGCTTGACTGAATCTTCTGGCGGTAGAACATAGTAAGTTTCTGCTCCTGGTAAAACGAAGCGATTGGCAGCACTCGATCCGCTGCCTTCATGTGAGAGCAAGATGTTATTAGTACCATGATTTGCAAGAGTGATAATACGACCGCCTGCTCCACCCGCAAGTCCAGTAATCGTACGTACATCATCTGTACTCAAGCGTAGTAATGTAGCTCGGCCTAGGTTAGTTGGATTATAGTTATTCTGATTAGAGGTAATTTCTGCAGGAGTTACAACCTGCACGGAATGTCCAACTGAAGTCCAAGCAGTTCCATTGTACTGATAGACAGTGCCATTAGCTTGGTCTTTGGCGATACCAAGAGAGCCAGCCTGGGTAGATGTAGCTTCTAATTCTGCAATCGTATCTGCAACAACGATCCCGACAACGCTATCGTCGGATTGTTCATACTGTCCATAAATAACTACAGCCATTAGATTTCCTCCGCCCTAAAGTAAGAATTGGTACGGAAGTTAGTTGCAGTAGCATGAGAAGCTCGCTGTGCACCTTGAATCTGTACATCACCAGCTGTACCCCCGTTGACTACTATTCCTCTAACCTTTGCTAAGATATACTGAGTGGTGCTAACAAGTCCAAACTCCATTGCTGTGCCACCAGTATTAGTAGTATTAATATATGATCTTGTTGCAGGCAGCGCATTATTACTAATTGCAACTGCATCTAAGCTGTAAATTACCGTAGCCCCTGCTGGCACAGTGACAGCTATCTTCGCATCTCCGCCCTTGTCTCCTGTGACAAAGATATCGAATTCAAATGTCCATGCTTCGGATGCAGCGATTGCAAAGACAAGCTCTGTAATGTTTGCAAGTGTGGTATTGCTAGTAAAGGTTTGATCTGATGTCTTGCGTCCAATAGCCGTTGAGGCACCAGCGCCACCACTAATCGTTACGGTAGCTTCTTCTCCAGAAACACTGGCAGAAACACCGGCACCAGCGAAGTTGATAGCATTAACTCCTGAACCTTGAGTCGAGCCTTCGTCCTCAATACGTAAGCGAAGTGCATGCTTATGATCTGAGCGGGCTACGGTTGTGGCCGAGCCATCTGCTTCTGCACTATCATCTACATTAACTGGATAACCTGCTGCGGGAGCAGGAAGTTGTGTGTCTCCAATATCGAGTATGCCCGAATGATCTGCTCCATCAATGGCATGCGCCTGAGCGTGGTGCGCATTGGGTAGATAGCCTGATCCATGTGCATGAATATGGTCACTGCGAGCTGGCGTGGTGGCTGTTCCATCAGCTTCAACTGCTGCCACGTCAAGTGGATACCCAGCAGTGGGCGCAGGGAACTGTGTATCACCGATATCTAGCGTTCCTGTATGATCTGCTCCATCTACTGCATGTGCTTTTGCATGATGATCGTCAGCCGATACATCGGTTAGTACATCATGTGAGACAACACCGCCCTGTAGACCAGACGAGGCATGACTGTGATTCTCTGATTCTAAGCGATACTGAGTATGATCATCGTCGGTCAGTCCGGTCAATGCACCATGATCTGTTGTATTAGTATCTGTATCTGGATTCGTTGAATGTACTCGCCTGCTCATTAGTACTTCTCTACAGAATAATCTGGTGTACCAGATGAGATGAGTTTAACTGACGCAACGTTACCATCGTAGATATCGATTGACTGACCGGCAGTAAGAACATAGGTATCATCGCCTGCGACAGTCGGAGTGGTTCCGTCAATGGTAAAATAAAAAGTATCACCACCACTACCATCACGATTAAGGATACGAATGGCATTACCAATCATAGACATATCAACGGTATCTACCGTAGTAGCGACTAAGGTAGCATGCTTGGCACGCTGAACGCTGTAGGTAGCCATTACTTAGAGAATTCAATAGACAGAGTGAGATCGTAGAACTCATCCGCATCAGCGATTGAGAGAGTCAGCACGGTCTGCATAAGACGTGGAAGTGGAGTATTGAGGTGATACTCGGTACCCGCATCGTCATCTGCGATACCTGTGATACCAGGTCCAATCGCCACGGTAATCAGGTCAATGGCTGAGAGCTGAGTAATCCCGTTCCAAGAGGCTAGAGGTGTGACCGTCTCATGGTTGACTGGATCAACGGCATTGATAGTCAAGTCAACCAGCCCGGTCGTTCCACCCTCTTCGGTCCAGTTCAAGTAGACCAAAGCGTTCTTAGCCCAGGAAGGGGTAAGGATGTTTCTAGTGAAGGGTGTCGCTGATCCAGCTTGATCTGAGAAGTTATGTACAATAACAAGGCCGGAGCCCTTGGAATCAATAGAGGTTGCAATAGCCATGTCTCTCTTCCTTCCCCCGATCTCTTTAAATCGGGTCTACTGGCTAGTCTTCGTGTCGTGTAATCTGCTTGTCGAGCTTAGCCTCGTGCTGAGCCTCAGACCGGGACAACAGCCCGCCTGCGACCTGCCGCACCACATCCGCTGTGATCTCTGAGCGCCCCTGCTTCCAGGCTTCACCGACAATCTCACGAACACCTTGCTCGATCTTCACCTGCTCTTCCACCTGCATACGGCGGTGGCGATCTGTCTCTTCAGTGGTGGGCGGTCGGGAAGTACCATCCCCAAGTGAAACCCTGGGTGCAACGCCCGACTGCAGAGGGGCGATACCCCCTGCCTCCCGCATTCCGTCCACTAAATTCAGCACCATGGAATCAAGGCGCTGCTGAGCCGTACGTTTCTCGATAAGGGGTGGCGGGGTGAACATACCAGTTCCCGTCACCGACCCATCTGTACCTTTCGCGATACGCATCTTCCCAGTCGTGGCATCCATCTGCAGGGTATCGTAGCCCCTATCGGCAAGAGCCTTTGATCGCTCGGCCGTCAAGAGCTTACGCATCTCCTGTTTGGTATACCAAACGATAGGTTGAATATCACGCGCCAAGTTGAACCTCCCGCATAAGGCGCTCGCGCTTCTTGATTGCCTTAGTGGTATCAAACCCGGAGAGGTGCGTCTCGATGACCGGCATAACCATCTCTTCCTGAACTACACCGACAAGGGACATGTGCTCCCTCCCGCAGTACTGGCCATACTTCCGGCTGATACCCTCAGGTGTTACCGGCTTTTGGCAGTTACGGAACTGACATACCTCAGCGTAGCCAACCTGACGAAGAAGCTTGAAGCCCTTCTTTTCGATAGCTTCACGAGGACCACGACCATTGTTAATATTGATCGCAGCACCCACCTGTGCTGTATTCAGACGACGATCTGTATGCGGGTAGAGCTGCTCACCTGTCTTGACCAGGCGACCATTCTCATCTGTTTCGATGATGTCTTCGGTGGTGTACCATGAATGCGTAGTGTAATACGGATCATGTCCACGAGCCTCACATGACTCCCACCAGCGCGGATCATCCTCGTTGAGCTGACAGTTAGGCTCCCCTGGTGCCTTAACGGGGACCGGACGACCATTGCTGTCCAGTTCAACCGTGATCTTAGAATGCGGGCAGATAGGCCGAGCCATAGTGATCAACCGGGCTGAGGCCGTAGCCTTAACCCCCTGGCTGAATCCAGGCAGGACCTTCAGTTCTTCTTGCTTGGCAGTTGCCATCTCATTTCCTTTCGGGGCAGAGCACCCATATCAGTTCGGCCAGCAATCTCCTGCATGACCCTCTTTCTTCACGCACTTGCGTGCCACCTGGCAGAGACCCGGGGTGGTTTGTAGGGAGACTGGGGCAATGCTGCCCCAGGTCATCCTTGGTCTTTCACTCTTAGGTGTCAACGGTTTGCCAATCTCCATAGCCTCATCGTGCTGCCTGGATAACCCTTCGCCACCTTTAAGGTAATTCATTATGCGGCCACACCGCCATACATGTAATCAATCTCCCACTCAACAGCCGTGGTCGTAGTAGACCGTGCAGAGAAGATGGGTTCAAGCACAGCAGCAGCCGTAATCGCAGCATTCTGGAAGTCACAGAAAGTCGGGACAACACTGCGCTGTCCTGCACCTGAAACGATACCGTAGAAGTAACATGAGCCATTCACGTCAACCTCGACGCGCAGCTTCGTGTAGTCGTCCACGACAGCAGGACCAACATTAGACGGACCTTCTGAAGAAGTAGTCACGTTAAGCGCAGTACCAACTGCAGTAGCCTTCACAGCACCAGTATACCAACCATCTGCATCTGTCGCAAGCGAAGACATGACGAAACCTGCAGCATCGCCAGTCGCACCAGAGACCAGAGTGATGCCGGAAGAAATAGACAGCATTCCGTCATCATCAGCACCACCTGTCTCAGCATCACCAAGGCCAACAAAGTAGCCACGAGCAGTGAGTGCAGTAGGGATAACAAAGCCGATTTCAGCAACTACAAGGCCAGTGCCGACCGCAGCCGGAACAAGCCAGGGCTTAGCACCCAGGGCCACTTCATCAATCTCATCATCCACGTTGTCAACGCTTCCAGCGATCCACCCGCCGTGGCCTGCAGTAGGCGCACCAGCCGTGGCCAGAATAGCCGCAGCGGTGGTGGGAGTACCGGATTGGTTCACGACCACGTTGCTGTCCTCAGCGATGTGGTCCGTAATAAAGTCCTCGAAGAGATAGATGCTACGTGTGGGATCAACCCCACCCGCTAGCGACAGCCTCCGGGGGACTTCGAGGCCGCGTGCTCCGCGATCCTCAATTGCTCTTGTATTTGCCATTATTATCTCCCTTGATGACAGGGCGTCTATCCCCAGCCGTGATGACGAGCTGGGGTGTGGGGGGCCATCAGACCCCCCACCCTTTCAGTATTACGCGGCGCTCTTGACGGTCTGGCCACGCGTATCCGACAGCTCCTTGAAGCCGTAGCACGCGGAACCAACGAACTCCATCGCACGGAACGACGCGTCGCGCTGAGTCTCAACGCGTGGGCCGTACAGCTCGTGGAATCCGAGGGCGTCCATGGCGTTGAAGACAGCGCCACCAACGAGACCAGCCGTGGTCACAACCAGCGTGGTCTGCCAGATAGGCAGGCCCATGTAACTGCCGAAGCGGCCTTCATTACCGAACGGTGCGACCTTCTCACCGTCACGGCCCATGTGATAAACCGCCGTGGTCGTAGCGATTTCAGCACGCAGTTCACCAGTCTGCTTCGGGTCGAAGTAGCCCACATAGGGGCCGGGGATGTCCCTCTGCTCCAACGCCGAGTAGGCGGCCAGAACGTCCAGACCCGTAAGGGTGGACGCAGCGGTCGTCACGTTGGAGAAGTCATCCATGAGGGCAGCGAGGTCCGTCTCCCACTTCTCAGCAAGAGCACGCCCGACCATGCCACCAGCCTCGGCGTAAACGTCCGAGGGGTGGATGATCTTAAGCACATCGGTGACATCGACCCTGAAGCCGATCTCAGCCGCCGTTGCGCTCTGCTCCGTGTCGGAGAGAGCGGTGCTTGCGATTTCCGAGAGGTCGTCGGCGACATCCGCAGCCGCGCCTGGGTCGCCCCACAAGGGAAACGACGCCACGCGCGAGTTGGTGCCACTCGACGGACGGAGGAACTCGCGGCTCGTCATGGCAGGACGCAGTTCCCGGATCATCCGGGATTCGACGAGTTCGGCCGCAACCGAGTCGTCAACAGCGGCATAGCCAGTACTAGCCATTTACGATTCCTTAGTTAGGTGCCTTAGATTCTCCAAGGCACGGTTTCTTTTTCGACTCTACCCTCGGCATATGCCTTGTTCACAGATGCGAAATCGCCAGCTTTCATCAGCTTCTCCACATCATCGGAAGTCAGCATCGCTAGGGGCGCTGCACTGCCTACGGTGACAGGCCGATAGCCCTCGGGCTTGACTTCTGGTGCTGCCGGAACTTCGTCTGAGCCAGCAAGGGGAAGCTGATATTCATCGGCGAATTTTGATACGGTATCGACGCTGATAGTTTCAACTTCGATATCCGGGTTAAGTGCCTTAAACAGCTTCGCATGTGCATCCGCAAGGCCCACCTCAGTGAAAGCCTTTGTGATTGCAGCCTCTCGCTTCTCTGACATGACGGACTGTTGGAACTGTCTCAGTTCCTCAAGTTCCTTCATGTTGTGTTTTGCCTCGCGTTCCATACGCTTAGCGAACTTCCGAAGCTCCGCCATACTGGAAGTTTCCGATGGCGTGCCGTCACCCTCGTTCTCTGTGCCTGATTCATCAGGATAATCGAACGGATTACTATCGCTCATCTCAGTCTCCTGTTCCAAAGGGAATGAGCATAGGGGTGCGCCACCTCTGTAAGAGAGGGAACCCCTGGGGATACTACGTGGAGAATACGGGCACACCGCCGTAGCACAATGTACCTAAACATCCGGGCTTTTACGAACGGGGGGCCGGGCGATCCCCGTAGCTATACTACCCTACGCTATTTACTGTTGACCGTCAAGTGTCAATTGTTGACAATATGCAATTAATACTCCGAACCGGACTGGAATCCGGCACCACGTTGGATGATCACGCGGCCTGCCTCGTGATCATCCAACG
>Ga0209751_10001291_pt1 | contig 25898 bp, 23 predicted proteins | sample RifCSP13_1_FD_184019 | JGI IMG/M metagenome (GOLD analysis project Ga0209751, IMG submission 184019) | Soil microbial communities from Rifle, Colorado - Rifle CSP2_sed 13_1 (SPAdes) (version 2) | ecosystem: Environmental > Terrestrial > Deep subsurface > Rock core/Sediment | place: Rifle...
GAGGTGTTTCATCACACGCAGTTGATCAACGAGCTCGCCGGGGCGGGCCGCCTCAAGTTCGGCGCGCAGAGAGCGCTCGAGCTGGCCTTCCACGACCCGTGCTATCTCGGCCGGCACAATAACGTCTTCGACGCCCCACGCCAGGCGTTACAGAGCGCAGGCGCGCAAATCACGGAACTGGGGCGCAGCCGCAGCCAGTCGTTCTGCTGCGGGGCCGGGGGCGCGCAGATGTGGAAGGAGGAGGAGCACGGCGCGGAGCGCGTGAGCGCCAACCGCTTCGCCGAGGCGCAGGCGACGGGCAAAGGCACGCTGGCCGTGGGCTGCCCGTTCTGCCTGATCATGCTCAGCGACGCGGCGAACACCGCCCGGAGCGAGATGCAAGTGCGCGATGTGGCCGAGATCGTGGCGGAAAGCCTTTTGTCAACGGATGCCTTCGGCGGATTGAGCGGATGAATGGTGAGCATCCTGAGCGGATGAATGGTAAGCATCCTGAGCGGAACGAAGTGAAGTCGAAGGAGGCTGCATTGGATGGAACACGTCTATGGCTCGCCCTGCTTTTCATCACCCTGCTCGCTCCTGCCTGCCTCAGCCTGACTGCGCACGGCGCGCAGCGGGTTGACCTGTTTCATGCGGTGGTCTTCAATAGCTGCGCCTTCCGCGCGTACCAACTTCACTGGCAGGATCACCGCCGCTATCCCGACGAGATCCAATACGATTTCATCGGCAGCCCGGTGTCTTTCACCCTCGTGGAAATCTGGGTCGAGGACGGACCGACCCTGCGTTTCAGCCAGGTCATCCCGCTTACTTGCCCTGTATATGACGCCACTCGTTTGCCTTCAGGCGGCCAAACAATGAAGTAGGCACTGGCAAGCAGTTGTGAGTTTTCTCGTAGAGAAGGGTATTCAGCGATGTCTAAACGGTATCGCGCCTCACGTGACACCTCCCTAGCCGAAGGGATAGCGGCTCTCGTGCTAATGATGGCGTTTGGAATTCAATGGTTTATGAGCCGGTTGACCCTGGAGTGGAAAACCTTTCTGGCTTACTCGATTCCATTCACCGGCTTTATGTTCCTCATGTTTCTAGGGTTATTTGCCTGGCACCGACGTCAGGAAGCCAAAGCGAGGGCGCTTCAGGAACAGAAAGAGGCGCAAACAAGGGCACATCAACTCCAACTAGAAGCGGTGCAGGAAGCACAACAGCGGCAGAAAGAACAAGATTTGCAGTTCCTCCGCACATCTGAGGTTTCTGCTATCAAGCAGATGAGCGCAATGGAACTGGAAGAATATGTTGCCGAACTTTTCAGGCGCATGGGCTATCAGGCGTCTCTTACCCCGACTATAGGCGATCATGGCGTGGATGTGCGATTAGTAAGTCCGCAAGGGGAAAAAGAGCTTGTTCAATGTAAACAGTGGTCCAGACACAATAATAGCTTAGTAGGCGAACCTGAGGTCAGGGATCTCTATGGAACGATGACGGCTGAGAACGCCGTGCGCGGTTATGTGGTCGCCCCTTATGGATTTACTCAGCAAGCCATGAAATGGGCGGCAGGTAAACCCGTTATTTTGGTTGACGCAAATTGGCTTTACCTGAAGGCGAGCGAAGTCAATTTTGGAGCAGGCGAAGTTTTGGTTAGCCAGGTTAAACAAGCCAGCGCCGATCCCCAACCCAATAATCCCCCTATTTGCCCACGATGCGGCATTCCAATGGTTCTGCGAGTAGCGAGTAGAGGAGCTCACATTGGCGAGTCTTTTTATGGTTGCTCAAATTACCCCCGATGTGATGAGAAAGTATTTTTTGAGCAGAGAAGCGGATAAATTTGACGTTGCACCCCATGTGGTAGGAGCAAGAACTCAATGATGCTGGATCAAGTGGTGAAAATCGCCGGCCTCTCGCTGAGCGCCGAGGAAATCCTGCGCGACTATCGCATCGCCTACCAGAGCCGGCAGGCCAGCGTGATCGGGAGGCGCGAGGTGCTGAGCGGCAAGGCCAAGTTCGGCATCTTCGGCGACGGCAAGGAACTGCCGCAGATCGCCATGGCCAAGGTCTTCCGCAAGGGCGACTGGCGCTCCGGCTATTACCGCGACCAGACGCTCATGTTCGCCCTGGGCGCGTTCACGCTCCGGGAATTTTTCGCGCAGTTGTACGCCCACGCCGACGTCGAGGCCGACCCCGCGACAGCCGGGCGCTCGATGAACGCGCATTTCGCCAGCCGCAGTTTGAACCCGGACGGGAGCTGGCGGAACCTCTCGGAGATATACAACACCTCGGCCGACCTTTCGCCCACCGGCTCGCAAATGCCGCGCCTGGTCGGCCTGGCTTACGCCTCGAAATTGTATCGTGGGATTGACGAGTTGAAGCACTTGACGCAGTTCTCGCGTAACGGCGAGGAGATTGCTTTCGGAACCGTCGGCAACGCCTCGTGCGCCGAGGGCATGTTCTGGGAGGCGGTCAACGCCATCGGGGTCCTGCAAGTCCCGGCGGTCCTCTCCATCTGGGACGACGGCTACGGCATCTCGGTCGGCAACGAATACCAGATGGTCAAGGAGAATATTTCGGAACTGCTCAAGGGATTCCAGCGGACCCCCGGCGGGCGCGATGGCTTCGACATTTACCGCGTCCCCGGCTGGGATTACCCCTCCCTGGTGGAGGCTTATACCCGCGCGGCGGAGGCGGCCCGGCGCGACCACGTCCCGGCCATTCTGCACGTGATTGACGTCACCCAGCCGCAGGGTCACTCGACCTCGGGCAGCCACGAGCGCTACAAATCCAAAGAGCGGCTCGCCTGGGAGCAGGAATTCGACTGCGTCCGCAGGTTCCGCGAGTGGATCGTCGCCGGGGGCATCGCCGCCGACGAAGAGCTGGACGCCCTGGAGCGCGACGACAAGCAACTCGTCGAGAACGAACGCAAGCAGGCGTGGGAGGCCTACACCCGGCCCATCCGCGAGGAGATGCACGAAGTCGCCGACATCCTCGACGAGATCGCGCCCCTCTCCGCGCACGCCGCCGAGCTCTCCGAGATCAAAGAACGGCTGCTCATGCATAGCATGCAAACGCCGCTCCGCCGGGAGATCATGGTCGGCATCCGGGACGCGCTGCTGGCGCTGAAGGACGAGCACCTCCCGGCCAGGCAGATTTTGATTGACTGGAAGAGAAGGCTCGAACCGCTCCAGGAGGACCGCTACAGCTCTCACCTGTACAGCCAGTCGTCCGAGTCGGCTTTGAACGCGCCGGAGGCCAAGCCGGTTTACTCGGCCAATTCGCCGCTGGTGTACGGCTTCGAGTTGATGAACGCCTGCTTCGACGTGATGCTGGCGCGCGATCCGCGCGTGGTCGCCTTCGGCGAGGACGTGGGCCGCCTCGGCGACGTGAACCAGGGCTTCGCAGGCTTGCAGGCCAAATACGGCGAAGCGCGCGTCTCCGACACGGGCATCCGCGAGACGACGATCATGGGGCAGGCGATTGGCCTGGCGCTGCGCGGCCTGCGGCCCATCGCCGAGATTCAGTATCTCGACTACCTGCTCTACGCGCTGCAAATCCTGTCGGACGATCTGGCGACGCTGCGCTGGCGCACCAAAGGCGGGCAGAAAGCGCCGGTCATCCTCCGCACGCGCGGCCACCGGCTGGAGGGCATCTGGCACTCCGGCTCGCCGATGGCGGGGGTCATCCACCTCCTGCGCGGCCTCCACGTGCTCGTCCCGCGCAACATGACGCAGGCCGCCGGGTTCTACAACACCCTGCTCAAGAGCGACGACCCCGGCCTGGTCGTCGAGGTGCTCAACGGCTACCGGGTCAAAGAGCGCCTGCCGGACAACATGGGCGAGTTCACTGTCCCGGTCGGCGTGCCCGAAGTGCTGCGCGAGGGCGGCGACCTCACACTCGTCACTTACGGCGCGACCTGCCGCATCGTGATGGAGGCCGCCGAGCTGCTCAGCCGCGTCGGCGTCGAAGCCGAGGTAATTGACGTGCAGTCGCTTCTGCCCTTTGACATTCACGGGCGCATCCTCGAATCGCTCAAGAAGACCAGCCGGATCGTCTTCGTTGACGAGGACGTGCCCGGCGGAACGACGGCCTATATGCTGCAAGAGGTGCTCGAAAAGCAGGGCGGCTACTTCTGGCTCGACTCCCCGCCGCGCACCCTCCCCGGCAAGCCCCACCGCCCGGCCTACGGCTCCGACGGCGATTACTGGTCGAAGCCGAACGTGGAGAGCGTGTTCGAGGCGGCGTACGAGATCATGCATGAGGTGGACCCGGCGAGGTATCCGGTGTTTTATCGCTGAGTCTCTGGGGACACGGATTACACGGATGGACACGGGTTTGGCTGTGAAGTCAGCATAATCCACGTTGGCACTGGTTGTTGCATCAGCGTGGTAAGCTTCCAACGTATAGATCGCGAGCAGCACCAGTGCGGGTACGGTCTTGCTTTTGGGGCGCGGTGGGGCAATAATACTCGCACTCACGGCGACGGTATGCGCGGGCGGCTCGTTGGTTTCTCTCTTGAGGAATGCCACGTGTGGCAGGGGAGGTTGCACCCGACGCGCGGCGGCGCCGCTTTTTCTTAGCGGCGGCCAAAGCGCTCAACCGCTCGGGTTGGCGAGGGACCGGGCTTCACGCCGCCGCGCGCCGGTGATGCGCAGGCCGTTAGACGGCGCCGGGAGTGAGGATGACCAAAATAACCCACCGAACCGCAGCGACCATACCAGGGGATTCCGATAAGGTCGTCGACTTGTTTAGCGGCGCGGGGGGCTTAAGCCTCGGGGCCGCGCGAGCAGGCTTCTCGGTCTGCTGCGCGGTTGAAATCGATCCCCATGCCGCGGCGGCGCATCGTCGCAACTTCCCTGAAGCCCTACACATTGAAGAGGACGTGTCCCGGCTCACTGGAAGAAGGCTGAATGCCACGCTTGGTCTGAGAAACGGCGATCTTGCCGGGATTGTGGGCGGGTCGCCGTGCCAGGGATTCAGCCGCATTGGCAAGAACGACATATCTGACCCTCGCAACAGGCTTTTCGTGGATTTCTTTCGCATAGTGGCCGAGACCCAGCCTAGGTTCTTCTTGGCGGAAAACGTCCCCGGCATCCTCGACGACAGCAACGCTCGAATCAGAAAAAGGGCCTTTTCCTACGTCGATGACGATTACATCGTGCTTCCGCCGATGACCATTTGCGCTAAGGATTTCGGCGCTCCGACAACGCGAACGCGGGTGTTCTTCTTCGGCTATCGACAGGACGAAGTGCAGCGCCTTTTACCCGAGGATTTCACTCCTCCTGCCGACATCGAGAGTGTGACGGTTGGGGATGCGTTAAAGGGATTGCCAGCGAGAATCGATCCAAGGTGGCAGACTGAAGAGGAAGGTTGGAGGGTTGTCCGGGTTCATGGAAAGGGCTTTTTTGCCCTCCGGCTGCACGGACACGTCCCGCCCGGAGTCGGAGATCCTCGGGCCCTGGAGCGCCTGAGAATCGAAAGACGGGCCTCCGGATGTTTGGGCACAATCCACTCGAAGGGGGTCGCTCGCAGATACTCTAGGATCGAACCAGGAAAGCGCGATCCTGTTTCCAAATCGCACCGCTTGGATCTGAACGGGTTCTGCCCGACCATTCGAGCTGGAACCGGACATGATCGTGGCCGATTCCAGGCGGTGAGACCGCTGCATCCGACGGAGACTCGCGTCATCACTCCGCGTGAGGCGGCGAGGCTCCAGGGGTTCCCAGACTGGTTTCAATTTTCGCCGACGAAGTGGCATAGCTTCCGTGAAATCGGAAGTAGCGTCAGTCCGATCCTCGCCGAGCGCGTTCTCGCGATCATTCGAAACGCCCTTGCCGATGGGCGATAGGAGGATACCGCATGGGCAAAGACAAACCGATCCAATACGAGCCCGTCGACGCGTCTCCCGTAAAGTCGTTCTTCGTAACGATGCTCACGCGAGACATCAAATTGGAAGAAGCCATCCTCGACCTGCTGGATAACTGCGTAGACGGAATATTGCGCAGCAAGAGACGAAGTAGCGCGAACAAGCCTTACAAAGGGTACAGGGCGGAGATTGAGTTCAAGAAGGGCTTGTTCACGATCTCGGACAACTGCGGAGGGATTCCTTGGAGCCTGCACGACTACGCTTTCAGGATGGGCCGCGCCAGTGGCCGCCCTGCGGACAAGCCGGGAACTGTCGGCGTGTACGGCATTGGAATGAAGCGCGCCATATTCAAGATGGGCAAGGATTGCCTCATCTCCACTCAAAACGGAGAGCACCGATACGACGTCGAGATAAAGCCAGAATGGATAGACGACGAGAAAACGTGGGAAATCCCCGTCAAAGGAGCCAAAAAGTCCACAGAGGAAGACGGCACCACCATAGTAATCGGAGACCTCTATCCGGGCATAGAAGCGCGTTTCAGCGAGGATGCCAAAGACTTCGAGAGCGAACTGAGGCGCATGGTGGCGACTCATTACGCTTTCATCATCGACAAGGGTTTCGAAGTCATCATCAATAAGAAAGCGGTTACGCCGCGGCCCGTAAGGCTCGTTTTCGCCACGGGAGACGGAAAGTCCAAAAGGATACGGCCGTTTATCTTCAAGACTCGAACCGACGACGGCGTCGATGTGTTCTTGGCGGTGGGCTTCACGCGGCCCATACCCACCGAGGAAGAAATAGCGACTGAGCAAGAAGAAACGCGATACTCGTCGGTAGACGCCGGCTGGACGGTTCTCTGCAACGATAGGGCTGTGCTGTATTGTGACCGCAGCGAGTTGACCGGGTGGGGAGAAGCGGGCGTTCCGCGTTATCACACCCAGTTCATAGCTATTTCGGGCATCGTGGAGTTCAAGTGCAACGACGCATCGAAGCTCCCCACTACGACGACCAAGCGCGGCATCGATGCAGCTTCGCCTCTTTATCTGCAGATTAAGAACAAGATGCGCGAGGGCATGCGGATATTCGTCGATTACACGAACCAATGGAAGGGTCGCGTGGAGGAGGCCAAGAAGCATATTGAGGGGGAAGAGGCCATCCCGTTCGACGAGGTCAAGACCGAGGCAGCAAGGCTGCCGTTCCACTCGACGACGAAAACGGTTCCCAAAGGCGATCAGTACAAGCCCGAGCTTCCTTTGCCGAAGAAGCTGGAGGCGAGGAAGAGGCGCATCTCTTTCGTGAAGGATGTGGAAGAAGTCGAATCCGTGGCGGTGCACCTGTTCGACGACAAGGATGCAGACCCGTCTTCGGTCGGCGAGAGGTGCTTCGACCTTATTCTTAGGGAGTCCCGGAGATGAAACATCCTCCGTATCATCTGCGCCCGAACAAGGCCGTGGATCGCCTCTTTCTCGTCGAGGCGATCAGGCGTTTGGACAGACTTGCAAGCCTTGCGGAGTATACCTATTACGGCCTCGGTGGGCCTTATCTGGAGGAATTCCGCCTTCTCTATGAGCTGTGCCCCGAGATCAAGATGGTGTCCATCGAGGAGGACGAGGATACGTACAGACGTCAGGAGTTCCACCTGCCCTGCGGAACCCTTCGTTTGGAGAAGTCGCAATTCAAGTCCTTCTTGGTGCGCTACGAGTCGAATGACGAACAGAGCATTTTTTGGCTCGACTATACGGGCCTCAATTACGGCAATTTCGAGGACTTCATGGCGTTGCTCGGCAAAGTGTCCGAGAACAGCATGATTAAGATAACCCTACGCGCCGAGCCGAACGACTTTCTTGACAAGCAGAACGAAAAGTTGGGCAGCGGTGCGGAAAGGTTCAGAGGACAGTTTGGGGCGGTCATGCCCGACTCGGCGGCCGATCCGCCGCGCAGCTTCTTTGACTTCGCATGTCTGCTTCAGAACATGGTGCAGATAGCCGCCCAAAAAGTGCTCCCGAGCACGGCGCCATTGGTGTTTCAGCCGATTTCCTCCTTCTACTACGCCGACGGGGTAGGGATGTTCACGCTAACCGGGGTTGTCTGTCGGAGAGATGCGGCGGCGGCGACTAGGAAGGCGTTTCAAGATATGGATTTCTCTAATCTAACATGGGCGAAGCCGAAGCGCATAGACCTTCCTATCCTGAGCACCAAAGAGCGGCTGCATCTGCAGAAGCTTCTTCCTTGTCGTTCCGGTGCAGGCGGGATTCTTTATGCAGCCTTGGGGTATCTCGTTGACGACGACAAGCCGCGAACGAAGGCCAAGTTGAAACAATACGCGGACTTCCACCGGTATTATCCCTACTTCATGAAGGCCGTGCCGTAAGCGCCGGGAAGACGGAGGCGGAGCTCGGCGCATGGCCACGCTGAACTGGATCGGCAAGGAGGTGGTGATTGGCCGCCGCAAGAGGGCGCCGTGCCAGCTCCTGAAGTACGCCGCGAAGGTGTTCGTTGCGAAGGACTGGCCTTCGATTGATGTCGCCTTTCGGCCCTGACCTGAAAAAGGTGAAAACGAGCGGAGGAGAAACCGTTGACCGATACGGTAGACAAAGCAACAAGGTCGCGCTACATGGCCGCAGTGAGGTCGCGCGGGAATCTATCGACGGAAGCGAGAGTGGTCCGTCTCTTACGCGAGAACAGCCTTTCGGGATGGCGGCGGCATGTCTCTTTGCCGGGCACTCCGGATTTCTGCTGGCCAAAGAAGAAGGCGGCCCTGTTTGTGGATGGGTGCTTCTGGCACGGCTGTCCGCATTGCTACCAGACTCCCAAAAGCAACGTGCGTTATTGGAAGGAGAAGGTTGCAGGCAACAAGAGGCGAGATCGTCGCGTGAATTCCGCTCTACGCACAAAGGGATGGACTGTCATACGGATTTGGGAATGCCAGCTTATTAAGAATCCGGGCCGATGCGTCGCCAGGATCAAGAAGGTAGTCAAGGGAGGCCAACGGACGGATTGGAAGTCCGTAAGGGGTCGAGAGGTGTTAGCGTCCAGATTACTTGGCAGTGATTCGTAGTACTCTGCTGAAGGATCAAATATGACTCTCTAAGAATTTGAAGGCAAACGCCCCACCGTCGACAAGCCATCGGTTGAAAACCGACGGCTACGACCAAACCGGAAACCCGCTCCGTGGGTTCGTCACTCGACCAGCCGTCGTATTCAATCGCGAAGCACCCTTTAGGGTTCGATGGCGCTTGAAGGAGGCAAAAGATGGAAATTGGGATTGTGCTTCCCCTGGCTGAAAACCGGAGTCTTGGCCGGCCGCCCCGTTACACAGAGATGCGTGAGATGGCCCTGCAGACGGAAGCGGCTGGTTTCGATTCCATATGGCTGTATGACCATTTGCTCTATCGTTCCGACGAGGGGGAAACGACCGGCATCTGGGAATGCTGGACCATCTTATCGGCGTTAGCCGAGGCCACGCAGCGGGTAACGTTGGGCAGCATGGTTTTATGCAACTCCTTTCGCAATCCGGCGATCACGGCCAAAATGGCGGCTACCCTGGACGAGGTCAGCAACGGCCGTTTTGTATTAGGCATAGGCGCGGGTTGGAACAAACCGGAGTTTGACGCCTTCGGGATTCCCTTTGACCGGCGCGCGAGCCGGTTTGAAGAGGCGCTCCAGATCATCAGGCCCTTGCTGAAGGAAGGCTATGTTGACTTCAAGGGAAATTTCTATCAGGCCATCCATTGCGAGCTGACCCCGCGCGGCCCACGCGCCGAAGGCCCGCCCTTGCTCGTAGGCGGCTTTGGGCCGCGGATGTTACGCCTGGCGGCAAAATATGCCGACATGTGGAACACCGGGTATCTCCACCAGCCTTCTGCATTGGTCGAGCCCCTTGCTAAAATGGAGGCAGCGTGTGCTGAAGTGGGGCGTGACCTGGCAACGCTGGCTGTGACTAGCGAGATCTCCTTGGGTTACCCTGACCTCGGCGAGCTGCCCCAGTTCATGGAAAACTATTTATCGGGTTCGGCGGCGGACGTTGCGGAGGCAGTAAGCGGATTTGAGCAGATGGGAGCACAACACCTGATGTTCCGCATAGAACCCTATACGGCTGAAGCCGTCAACCGGCTGGCTATGTCGGTCAGGGAATACCGTCAACGAACCGCCGCCTAGTAAAAGAAAAGAACGTCATCCTTGGGCAGTTCGGGACGGGCAGGTCGCTCGGCGCACTGCTGGCGGATTTGTTCAGCGCGTATGGTTTTGATTCAGATTCGGCCTGGCAGCATTACATCGGCGTGCTGCATGGGAAGCCCGTATCCTGCTCGTCGGTATTTTACGCCGCAGGGGTTGCGGGAATTTATATGGTCGCCACACGGCCCGAAGCGCGCCGGCAGGGGATCGGCGCGGCGACAACCTTGCAGGCGCTGCTGGAGGCGCGCGAAAGAGGCTGCCGTGTCGGTATGCTGCAATCAACGGAAATGGGTTACAGTGTGTACCGCGGGCTCGGTTTTGAGACGTGTTTCAAAATTAAGACCTACGCGCCCGCTGGGTCATAAACCTGAAACTGTGTTATCCGTGTACAAGGAACCCTATGGCCCTCTACGAATTTGAAGGCAAACGCCCCACTATCGGCAAGACTTCCTTCGTCCCGGAAAGCGCCGACATCATCGGCGACGTAGTGATTGGGGAGGGGTGCTTCATCGGCGTGGGGGCGCGGATTCGCGGCGATTACGGCAAAATCCGCATCGGCGACCGGACTTCGGTGCAAGAGAACGTCGTCATCCACGCCCGCGAAGGCGACCAGACGGTGGTTGGCTCGAATGTGCAGCTGGGGCACGGGTGCATCCTGCACAACTGCACAGTCAAGGATAATGCGGTGATCGGCGTCGGCGCGATCCTGACCGATTTCAGCGTCGTCGGCGATTGGGCCATCGTCGGCGAGGGCGCGGTCGTGCGCGGCGAAGTGCCGGATGGTAAAATCGCCGTTGGCGTCCCGGCCAAAATCATCGGCGACGTGACCGAGACGCACAAGCAGGAGTGGCAGTACTATAAGGATAAATACGCCGAACTGGCGAGCGTGCGGTATCCGCAGGGGTTGAGGAAGATTGGGTAAGACTGGAGGTCAAAATGACTGAGATGGAACAAATCTTACAACGGCTGACGAGTTTGGAGCGGTCAGTCAAAACCTTGCAAGATATGGTCAGTGCAACTCAGGACAAGGTCTGGGAAGTACAACACGCCTTGCGTGAAAAGAAGGTGGAATTTGCCGACCCGACGACTACCGAATCTGGCAAGCCAATTATTGCCACCGATCACCCGTTGATTATCAAAATTGAAGGCGTGCGCGGCGGAGCGCCAATTACGCGCTATGCAGGCGTCAGCGTGCACATCATCATCGGTTGTATCCGCCTTGGCGAAAAGCCTGAGCAGATTCGGGAAGGCTATCCTCACCTCTCTACGGAAGAACTCTGCGAGGCGTTGAGCTACTACTTGCATCACACCGCTGAAATTGACGGCATCATCGCCAAGAACGAAGCCGCTTTTGCGCGCGCGCCGGAAGTTAGCCGTCTCGCGGCAGAACGCAAAAAGGCGGAGGCGCGATCATGAGCGAGCCGCGACTTTAAAGGGTGAGTCTTTATAAGGAAAAAATCGCGATGAGCGCTAATCAGCCATTACACGCCGAATTACAAAGCCTGCGCGCCGAAGTTCAGGCTCTCAAAGAGCAGGTTGCGCATTATGCGGTTCACCCGCCGATGGCGACCGACCATCCGCACATCGTCCGCATCGAGGGGGTGCAGGGGGGCGAGCCGATCATTCGCGGCGCGTATGTGACGGTGCGTGGTATTGTTGAACTGACAAAACAGGGTCAGACGCCGAAGCAAATTGTTAAAGAGCACGAGCCGTTACTGTCTTTGGCGCAGGTGTACGATGCGTTGAGTTACTACTACGATCATTCGGCAGAAATCGAAACCTATATCCGGGAACATGAAGAAGCTCTGGCACGGGCGGCGAAGTTGACACGCACATTCTTGAGACGGCGTAAACGAGCAAAAACGGCGCTGCGGCGCAAAAAGGCCAACGCCCATGCCAGAAAATGAAGAGCGCCTTTTTATCGCGCTGTATACCGACGCCGATATATACGGCAAACTGGCGGGTAAGCTTCGTGAGAAGGGGTTGGACGCCGTTTCGGCACACGAGGAGAAAAACGCCGGTCTGAATGACGAGCAACAGCTCGAGTACGCCGCGTCAAAAGGACGTGCGATCTTGACACATAATTCGAAGCACTTCGAGCCGCTTTATCAAAAGTGGTGGGAGGCCGGAAAGCACCATTCTGGCATCATCATCTCGAAGAAAATTGGCTTGGGTGAATTACTGCGGCGCGTCCTGCGCTTGCTCAATCGAATTACAGCTGATGAGATGGAAGATAATTTTGTAAATCTGAGCGAGTTTGCCGAGCGTCGGTCAAGGCAATGAAGCACAAGGATGCTATGTCTGGCTACTGACTACTGACATCTGACTACTGGAGTGAATCATGCTCACCAACGTCATCATGCCCCAACTGGGCGAGTCGGTCGTCGAAGGCACGCTCAGCAAGTGGCTCAAAAAGGAAGGCGACCCCGTCAACGAGTTCGAGCCGTTGATGGAAGTGAACACCGACAAGGTGGACACCGAGATCCCCGCCCCGGCCAGCGGCGTCGTGCTCAAACTGCTGATCCCCGAGGGGACGACGGTCAAAGCCGGGACGCTGCTGGCCGTGATCGGCCAGCCCGGCGAGACGGTCTCCCCCGGCGGCGCCGCCGTGCCCGTGGCTGCTCCTGCGATTACACCGGCCCTAGCCCCGGCCGGTAAGCGCGACCTCGGCTTCATCTCGCCCGTCGTCGCGCGGATGGCGGACGAATACAAGATTGACTTGCAACTCGTCGCAGGCACGGGTCAGAACGGGCGTATCACCAAGAAGGACGTGCTGGACTACATTGAGAAGATGAAGAGCGCGCCGGGCGAGCGCGCGCCGGGCGAGCGCGAGACTCGCCCCTACACCCCTGCGCCGATAGCCGCTCCCCAATTACCAGTTACATCTGCTCTCGAGCCGATCTCCAATTTCCAATCTCCAATCTCTCCTTCTCCTGGCGACGAATTTATCCCCGTCGTCGGGATGCGCAAGTCCATCGCGGAGCACATGGTGCGGAGCGAGCACACCGCGCCGCACGTCACCAGCGTGTTCGAGGTGGATATGTCCAGAGTCCTGGCGCACCGGGCGGCGAACAAAGCCTCCTTCGCCCGCGACGGCGTGGACCTGACCCTGACGCCCTATTTCGTCGCCGCGGTCGTGGCCGGGCTGAAGGCCGTGCCTATCGTCAACAGCCAGTGGGCCGAGGACAAGATCATCCTCAAGCGCGAGGTGAACGTCGGCATCGCCGTGGCGCTCGACGAGGGGCTGATCGTGCCGGTGATCAAGAACGCGGACGAGAAATCGCTGCTGCGCCTGGCGCGCGAGGTGAACGACCTCGCCCAGCGCGCGCGCGGCAAGGCGCTCAAGCCGGACGAAGTCGTAGGCGGCACGTTCACCATCACCAACCACGGCGTGAGCGGCTCGCTCTTCGCCACCCCCATCATCAGCCAGCCGCAGACGGGCATCCTCGGCGTCGGCGTGATCCAGAAGCGCGTCGTCGTGACCTCCGGCGACGCCATTGCCATCCGCCCGATGGTGTATATCTCGCTCACCTTCGACCACCGCGTGACCGACGGCGCGACGGCGGACCGCTTCTTGGCGAAAGTGAAGGAGACGCTGGAGGGGTGGGGGTAAAATCCCAAATCCCCTTTCTAAAGGAGAATAACTTTATGACCTACGACGTCATCGTCATCGGCGCGGGACCGGCGGGCTACGTGTGCGCTATCCGCGCCGCGCAACTCGGACTCAAGACCGCGATTGTGGACAAGCAGTGGCTGGGCGGCGTGTGCCTGAACGTGGGCTGCATCCCGTCCAAGTCCCTGCTCAAGAATGCCGAGGTCGCCGAACTGCTCCGGCATCGCGGAAAAGAATTTGGCTTTTCGTTCGACAACCTGCAGCTGGATTATGCGGCGGCGGTGAAGCGCTCGCGGCAGGTCTCCGACCGGCTGACGAAGGGCGTCGGGTTCCTGATGAAGAAGAATAAGGTTGACGTCCACATGGGCGCGGCGACGCTCAAAAGCAGGTCGGCGGTCGAGGTCGCGGACCAGGACGGGAAGAGGCAAACGCTCGAAGCAAAGAATATCGTCATGGCTACGGGCGCGCGGGCGAGCCTGATCCCCGGGGTCACGCCCGACGGCCAGAAGGTGGTGACCTATCTCGAAGCGATCCTGCAAGAGACGCTGCCCAAATCGGCCATCGTCATCGGCAGCGGGGCTATCGGCGTAGAGTTTGCTACGGTGTGGAACGGCTACGGGGCCAAAGTCACGATTGTGGAAATGCTGCCCACATTGGTGCCGCTTGAAGACGAGGAGATCGGCAAAGAACTGGGCAAGCAGTTCGAGAAGGCCGGGATCAAGGTCAAGGTCGGCGCGAAGGTCGAGGGGATTGACGCCAGCGGGGACACGGTCAAAGTGAAGGTGAGCAGCCCGGCGGGGGCAGAGACGATCGAGGCCGAACAGGCGCTGGTCGCCATCGGCACGCGGCCCAATTCGGAGAATCTTGGCCTGGAGGCGCTCGGCGTGAAAATCGAGCGCGGCTTCATTCAGGTGGACGACAAGCTCCAGACGAGCGCGCCGGGCATTTATGCCATCGGCGATGTGACGGGCAAGTTGATGCTCGCGCACGTCGGCTCGGCGCAAGGCATCGTGTGCGCGGAGAACATCGCCGGGCACAAGACGGTGGCGCTGGACTACAACGCCATGCCGCGCGCCACCTATTGCCATCCGCAGGTCGCGTCGTTTGGACTGACCGAGAAGCAGGCAAAGGAGCAGGGGTACGAGGTGAAGGTCTCCAAGTTCCCCTTCCAGGCCAACGGCAAGGCGCTGGGGCTGGGCGATTACGCGGGCTTCGTTAAATACGTCACCGACGCGAAATACGGCGAAATCCTCGGCGCGCACCTGATCGGCCCCGAGGTCACTGAGCTGCTGCCGGAACTGACGCTGGCGGCCAACATGGAACTCACCGCCGAAGAGATCGCGCGCAACGTCCACGCGCATCCCTCGCTCTCCGAGGTGCTCATGGAAGCAGCGCATGGCTTGGTCGGCGGATATATCAATCTCTAATTCAAACGGAGGAGATCACACGATGGACATCTATGCCGTCATTCTCAGGCTGCTCCACATTGTCGGCGGCGTTTTCTGGGTGGGGGTAGCCTGGATGATCGCGGGCTTCCTGTACCCCACCGCGAATGCCTCGGCCCCGGAAGGGCCAAAGTTTTTGCAGCGGCTCTTTCAAGGCCGGCTGCCTGCCATCACCAGCGCCGCCGCCGGGATAAATATCCTCGCCGGACTGTTGCTCTATTGGAAGGACACGGGCTTGCGCCTCGAAGTGATCACCCAGAGGCCGTTTTTGGTCTTTGGGATTGGCGGGGTGGCGGCCATTGCGGCTTTTGTAATCGGTATTGCCGTGACTAAGCCAGCGGCAGATCGGCTGGGGGCGTTGAGCAAAGAGATCCAGGCGGCAGGCAAGCCGCCCACGCCGGAGCAGGTTGCCGAACTACAACAACTAGGGAAGCGAACTTTCGACGCGGCGAAATGGGTGGCGGCACTGCTTGCAATTTCCCTCGTCGCTATGGCAGTTGCGCGTTATCTCTAATGGGTTCAGGTCGGGCTGAGCGTGGTGGTGCTGCTGCTTGTAGGCTTGCTCACGGCGGGATAAACCCTTTCCCCGCGAACTCAGGAGATGGCGTTCAAGTTCCTGAAGGTTTTCCCCGTTCCCTGGTTTCCTCTAAAGCCTGCTCATGCTGTCTCCTCGCAAACATTGGTCTGCGCTCCTCTATCTGTTCCTTGTCGCCCTGGCTGCCGTTCTGCGCTTTGGTTGGCTGACGCGGCAGCCTGAGGCGTTGTGGATAGATGAAGCCTGGTTTAGCCTCCAGGGGCGTGAGGTATGGCGTGGCGCCACTCTTCTGCCGCTGAGTGAACCAGACGAAGGAGTCGGCAATTCCCTGTTCCAAATCTATGCTTCAGCCTTAGCACAAGCCTTTGGGGCGCCCCTGGCCTACTCCTCACGCGTCGCCTCGGCTGTGCTCGGCTGGCTGACGGTTGTGGCGCTCTATCCGGCTTTGCGGCTTTTATGGGCTGACCTGTTGCCGGACGGACAAAGGCGTATCGCTGCCCTGGCGAGTACCTTTGTGTTCGCCACGCTGTTTGTCGGTATTCATTCCAGCCGGGGAGGGGTGCAAACCGCCGGATGCGCTCTGTGGACGGTCATCACGCTCACCGCGTCCTATTGCGCGTTCGCACGGCGCAGTTGGCGTTGGGCCGCGGCGAGTGGGCTGTCGCTTGCCATCGCGCTGACGACCTACGAAGCGGCCTACAGCCTGCCTCTCGTCGTTGTTGCGTATGCTGCGCTGCGAATGATCCGGCCGCATCGCCCTTCGCCCGTTTCAGTTTTCTGGCTGACCGCCGGTATCTTCGGCGTTGCCACCGTGGCGTTGGCGCCGCTCATCGCCTTTTACCTCCAGCGTCCCGGCGCGCTGCTGGCGCACCTCGCGGATACGCAGGGCCTCTCCGGCGCCAACTGGACCGAGGCGCTCGCGCGCCTGACACGTGGCCTGTGGAAGACTTGGCTTGGGGTTTCAGTGCGCGGCGATGCGCTCCCGGGGCGCGACCTCGTCTATCGTCCCATGTTCGATGCCATCTTGTCGGTGCTGCTATGGGGGGGAGTAATCTGGGCAATGACGGCGCGGCGCTATCGGCTCCCGGCGAGCCAACTCATGTTTCTCTGGATTGGCTTGACTTCCCTGCCATCGGCGGTCACTAAGGATACCCCGGCTTTCACCCGTATGCTCATCATGGCTCCCGGCCTCTGCGCCTTCGCGGGGCTGGGCGCGGCGGCGGTATGGCAGTGGTCCGCCGTGTATGCTCTCCCCGCCCGTTGCGCTGTAGCGGCGGCGCTCGTGCTCGGATTGCTCATGAGCGCCTCTGTTTCGGCGCATGCTTACTTCGTCCGGTGGTTGAACAACCCGCGCACTTTCGATGCGCTCTACGCTGGCGCGCGGCTGACAGCGGACAAAGCTCTGGCTTTCTCTCGCCTCGGCGACGTGCTGCTCACCTCTCGTGCTCAACCCCTCGTCCGCTATCCCTTCGAGACTTTGCTTGCTCACACGCCCGTCGCCATGTTCGACGCGACTCCCCATTGCCTGCCCTATCCCGACCGCCCGCCGCAGGCGGTGGTCTATGGGATCATCCCACTATTCGATGAATTTTCACTGGCGGCTCTCAAGGCCGCTTATCCTTCTGGGGCGGAGGTAGACTGGGTGACCCACCCGGATGGCTATGCCTATTCGATATTTTTCCGCGTCCCGCCCGATGCTCCCGCCCCGGCCCCCGCGCGCGCGGTGGAGGTGGAATTCGAGAAAGGCCTGCGTTTGTTGGGCTATGAGGCAGCGACTGAAGCTCACCCCGGCGAGGTGGTGACTGTGAAACTCTACTGGCAAACCGGCCAGCCTATTACCGAAGCCCTCACTGGCTTTGTGCATGTCGGAAAAGGCGAAAAGAGCGACCCGCTGGTTGCTCAGCAGGATGCCCCGCTGTGTCCGGGCTTCGACACGACGCGCTGGCGGCCCGGCTATACTTACATCGAGACGCGCACCCTGCCCGTCGCGCCTGATGCGCCGCCCGACCGCTACGATATGCGTGTTGGTGTTTATCTCGCGTCCGCCAATCGCCGCCTCACCCTTCTCTCAGCCGATGTGCCCACAGAGAATAATCGCGCCTTACTGGCTTCGTTTGACGTGCATTGAACTCGGCAGGTACCCCGCACGACACTTGCCTCCCTTCGAGGCGCATTAAACTGATGATCACTTTTCACTTTTCCACCGCCATCCCCGTCCGTTACTCCGATCTCGACGCGCAGGGGCACCTCAATCACGCCCGCTATTTCTCGTTCATGGAAGAGGCCCGCTTCAAGTACATCGTCGCCGTGGGGCTGTGGACGGAGACCAGCAACTTCAACGCCGTTGGGCAGATCGTGGCCGAGGCGGCGTGCAGTTACAAAAAGCCGGTCTTCATCAACCAGACGGTGGAGGTGGCCGTGCGCACCGCCCGGCTCGGCCACAAAAGCATGGATATGGAATACCGCTTGCGCGTGGGCGGGGAAGAAGTCGCCACAGGCCGCACGGTGCAGGTCTGCTACGATTATGCAGCGCACCGCGCCGTCACCATCCCGCCGGCCTGGCGCGAGAAGATCACTACTTTTGAGGGCAGTCAACTTTAAACGCCTCTCCCCGTTGTCAGCACTTCACTAAAGCGGTTTCCAGGTTGGTTTACGAGAGCACCCTGAGCGGCAGGGAGTTCCGCCGCGCAGTCGAAAGCGAAGCGTGCGGTTCGGTTCGGAAACCGTGTCCTTCGACTACGCGCCGCAAAAAACGCGGCCCTCCGCTCAGGACGCTGCACGTTTAGTCATGTACTGATTGTGTTCAAAATGAGGGCAAACCTGAGCAAATCTCACTCCCATCCCGCGCCTGGGCAGTGATATTATTTCTCGACCCATCCTTCAGAGACCTCCTGCGCCTATGGATTTCAACCTGACCCGCAAACGCCTGCAACTGGGCCTCCTGCACGTGGCCGTCGCGATGACGCTTGTGCCCATCCAGAGCACGCTCAACCGCGTGATGATCAAGGAGCTTTCTATCGCGGCCACGCTCGTGGCGCTGTTTGCTTCGCTGCCCTACCTGTTCTCGCCCATCCAGGTCGCCATCGGCTCTTTCTCGGACCGTCACCCTGTGCTGGGCTTTCGCCGCACGCCGTATATCGTCGCCGGCCTGCTGCTGTGCGTCGCCGGCGTCAGCCTGTCGCCGTATGCGGCCTTTGCGCTCGCGTCGGACCGGGGGCTGGGCCTCGCCCTGTGCGTGCTGGCCTTCGGCGCGTGGGGCACGGGCTACAATTTCGCCGCCGTTTCTTATTTCTCGCTTGCCTCCGAAATCTCCGGCGAGAAGGGGCGCTCACGCACCGTCGCCGTCATGTTCTTCATGATGATCCTCAGCATCATCTTCACGGCGATCAGTTTGAGCAGTTTGCTCGATCCCTATTCGCCGGAAGCCCTGACGCGCGCTTTCCACATCGTCGCGCTGGCGGCGCTGGGCCTCGGTCTGCTGGGTGTGATCCGGCTGGAAGACCGCTCACAGCCTGCCGCCGCCAAAACCGGGCGCGCTGCGTGGGGGAGAGTCGCCCGCGCTTTGATCGCCAACCCCCAGGCCCGCCTGTTCTTCGTCTACCTCGTCCTGCTGCTGGCCGCCATCCTCGGGCAGGATATCCTGCTCGAACCCTTCGCGGGCCAGGCCTTTGGCCTCAGCGTGGAGGAGACGACGCGCATCACGGCTGTTTGGGGGACGTGCACGCTGATCTGCCTGATCGTGGCCGGGGCGCTGGAAGGGCGCGTGGACAAGCGCACCATCGTCAAGATCGGCTCGTGGGGAGCCGCCGCCGCGTTCGCGCTCATCGTGGTCAGCGGCGCGACCGCTAGCCAGGGCATCTTTTACCTCGGCGTGACCGTGCTTGGCCTCGCCACCGGCCTGTCGGCCGTCTCCAACCTGTCGCTCATGCTGGATATGACCACAGCCCAGGGGATTGGTCTGTTCATCGGTACGTGGGGCATGGCCGACGCTTTTGCCCGCCTCACCGGCAACCTGCTCAGCGGCGTGGTGCGCGACCTTGTGACGCAAGCCACGCAAGACCCGCTGGCGGGCTACCTCGTCGTCTTCGGCCTGGAAGCCGCAATGCTGATTGCCTCGCTCGCCCTACTCCGGCGGATTGACGTCTCCACCTTCCGCCAGCAGACGGAACACCCCTCAGTCGTCGAGCGCATGGCGATGGCGAGCGAAGCATAACGCTGGTTTCACTGACCCCAGTTTCCATCCTATACCCCGGTGAGGCGGGCCAAGTCCGCCGCCATAAAACAAGAAGGAGATATTTCCATCAGCAACCCATATCCATGTGGAAAGTTCGGCGGTTAAGCAGATACACAGGCAGGCAGACTTAATCGCCTCCTGCCAGTGTTTGTTCCAGAAAGCACTACCTTGACTAAAGTACTGGCTAGACTTCCGTTCGTCCCACTATATACTCGCTTTGAGATTGCCTGTTCTGCCGAATGGTTGAAATCCTCCCTCGTTTTCTCACCAGGCACATATTCTCCGGCGAAAGGAGGAACCGCCCGCCGCTTTCGGATTATCTGGGTATCCGCCCTCCCTCATTTCCTCATCGCTTTAGCCACACCCACCCATAAGGAGACCACCTATGCTTAGAAAGTTCTGGCTCGTGTCCGTTTCGCTCCTGACCTTGTTCGCCCTTGTCGCTTTCCCGTACTCCGCTAGCGCAAATCACGCGTGGGGCAATTACCACTGGGCGCGCACCAGCAATCCGTTCACCCTGAAGGTGGGCGATAATGTGTCATCTACCTGGGACCCTTACCTCAACGAGGCCATATCAGACTGGAGTCAGTCCAGCGTGCTTGACCTGACGAAGGTCGCCGGCGGGACCAGGCCGAAGAACTGCCGGCCGACCGCTGGGCGCATCGAGGTCTGTGACGCCAATTACGGCAACAACGGCTGGCTCGGAGTGGCGCAGATCTGGGCCAGCGGCAGCCACATCACGCAGGCCACTGCCAAGATGAATGACACGTACTTCAATACCTCGACGTACAACACGCCCGCGTGGAGGCGACTCGTGATGTGCCAGGAGATCGCCCATGACTTTGGGCTTGACCACCAGGACGAGAACTTCAGCAATCCCAATCTCGGGTCGTGCATGGATTACACCAGCGACCCGGACGGCCCTCCTTCCAACGAGCATCCGAACCAGCACGACTATGACATGTTAGAGCAGATCTACGCCCACCTCGACAGCACGACCACGGTCGGCTCTATGCCAGCCGGGATGGCCAACGGCGACTTCCACAGCCAGTCTGAGTGGGGTCAGCTCATGCGGACCTCGTCCGATGGCCGGGCGGCGCTGTACATGCGCGACTTCGGCGGCGGTCACAAGGTGTTCACCTTCGTGTTCTGGGCGCAGTAAGGCCGCCGGTAATCGGCATCGGCTAGTTATCCACACCCTTCATCTTCAACTACCCAGCGGGCCGTCCATGTGACGGCCCGCTGTATTTATCTTCCCCTCCCCACTCTCCCGAAGAGCAGTTCCTTCGGGAGACGCGAAGCGGCCGGGGGTGAGGTTGCCCCAGGGTGATACAATGGAAGGCGTGGACCACCGCTACACCGTCTACGACCGCTTCGCTTCGTATTTGACCTGAATATGGAAGAGGGCTATAAGTCCCACTGGCGCGGCTCGTTTGGGATTGTCGAAAAGGGAGAAATCTGATGCCGACCATTGCCCCCTACGGCTCGTGGAAATCGCCGATCACCTCAGACCTCATCGTCGCCGAAACCGTCGGCTTAGGCGGAACAGCCTTTGACGGCGACGACCTCTACTGGACGGAATTGCGCCCTAAAGAAGGTGGGCGGATTGCCATCGTGCGCCGGACGCCGGATGGAAAGACCCGCGACGTCACGCCCATGCCGTTCAACGCGCGGACGCGCGTGCACGAATACGGGGGGCGCGCTTACGCTGCCGCCGAGGGCACGGTTTATTTCTCTAACTTTGCCGATCAACGCCTTTACCGCCAGGACCCCGGCGCCGAGCCACGTCCGATCACGCCCGAGGCCGATCTGCGCTACGCCGATTACATCGTTGACCGCCGCCGCAACCTCCTGTTCTGCGTGCGCGAGGACCACACCGCCCCGGGCGAGGCGGTGAATACGCTGGCAATCATCAAATGCGACGGCGACGAGCACGGCGGTGAAGTGATCGTCTCCGGTAACAACTTCTATTCCTCTCCGCGCCTCAGCCCGGATGGGAATAAACTGGCCTGGCTGACGTGGAATCATCCGAATATGCCATGGGACGGGACCGAGTTGTGGGTCGGTGAGGTGAACCCCGATGGCTCATTGGGCCGGACGGAGCGCGTGGCGGGCGGCCTCGCGGAGTCCATCTTTCAGCCGGAATGGTCGCCGGACGGCCTCCTGTATTTCGTCTCCGACCGCACGGGTTGGTGGAACCTCTACCGCTGGCGCGAAGGGCGCGTCGAGCCGCTATGTCCGCTGGAAGCCGAGTTCGGGCAGCCGCAGTGGGTCTTTAGCATGTCCACCTATGCGTTCGAGTCCGCCGGGCGCATCATTTGCGCCTACGCCCAGCGCGGGGGTGCGCACCTGGCGCGCCTCGACGCGGCGACGCTCGAACTGGAAGACATTGAAACGCCCTACACCGATATAGGCGGGGTGCGCGCCGCGCCGGGGCGCGTTCTCTTCACGGCTGGCTCTCCGACGGAAACGTGGTCTATCGTCCTTCTCGACCTCGCCGCACGAACAACGGATGTGCTGCGCCGGTCAAGCCAGGTCAAAGTTGACCCCGGCTATCTCTCCAGCCCACAGGAAATCCAGTTCCCCACCGAAGGCAGCCTGGCGGCCTATGCCTTCTACTATCTGCCGCGCAATCAGGACTTCGTCGCCCCGGCGGGAGAAAAGCCGCCGCTGATTGTGATGAGCCACGGCGGGCCGACGGGCGCGACCTCCTCGGTCTTCTCGCCGGGCATCCAATACTGGACGAGCCGAGGCTTCGCCGTGCTCGACGTGAACTACGGCGGCAGCACCGGCTACGGGCGCGCCTACCGCCAGCGGCTCAACGGCAACTGGGGCGTTGTGGACGTGGACGATTGCGTGAACGGCGCGCGCTATCTGGTCGAGCGCGGCGCGGTGGATGGGGAGCGGCTTGCCATCACGGGGGGGAGCGCGGGCGGCTACACCACGCTCTGCGCCATCACTTTCCGCAATGTCTTCAAGGCCGGCGCGAGTCACTTCGGGATCGGCGATCTCGAAGCGTTCGCGAAGGACACGCACAAGTTCGAGTCGCGCTACCTCGACAACCTCGTCGGCCCGTACCCGGCGCGGCGCGACCTGTATGTGGAGCGTTCGCCGATCCACTACACGCACAAACTCGCGTGCGCCCTGATCCTGTTCCAGGGGCTGGAAGATAAGATCGTCCCTCCGAACCAGGCCCAGATGATGTACGAAGCCGTGCGCGCGAAGGAGTTGCCGGTGGCCTATCTGGCCTTCGAGGGCGAGCAGCACGGCTTCCGCAAGGCCGAGAACATTAAGCGCACGCTCGACGCCGAACTGTACTTTTACTCCAGGGTCTTCAAGTTCCAACTGGCCGACCCGGTGGAGCCGGTGAAGATTGAAAATCTCTAATCACCAATCTCCCGTTGCCCCAGATGGACATCTACTTCTACAACACCCTCACCCGCCGCAAAGAGAAATTCGAGCCGCTCACCCCGGGCGAAGTGAAAATGTACTCCTGCGGCCCGACGGTGTACCGCTACGTCCACATCGGCAACCTGCGCACCTTTCTCATGGCCGATCTCGTCCGCCGCGTGCTCGAATATCACGGCTACCGGGTCACGCAGTTGATGAACATCACCGACGTGGGGCATATGGCCGAAGACGACTCGCTCACCATCACCCCCGGCGAGGACAAGGTGCTGGCGGCCGCCGCCGCCGAGAAAAAGACCCCCAGGGAAATTGCCGACTTCTATACGGCCGACTTCCTCGACTGCGTGCGGCAGATGAACATCCAGCCTGCGCACGTCTACCCCAAAGCCACCGAGCACATTCCGCAAATGCTCACGCTTATCGAGCAACTCGAAACCAAAGGCCTCGCCTACGAAAAGGGCGGCGCGGTGTTCTTCGACGTCTCGCGCTTCCCGGGCTATGGGCGCCTCTCCGGCCACGCGCTTGAGGACCTCCAGGCTGGGATCCACCGCGTTGGGGTGGACGAGACCAAAGACGACCCCAACGACTTCCTGCTCTGGCGCGTCGCGGGCGAGCACCGCACCGTCAAATGGGATTCCAAATGGGGCCCCGGCTTCCCGGGCTGGCACATCGAATGCTCGGCCATGTCTATGCACTACCTCGGCCCGCAACTCGACCTCCACACGGGCGGCGAGGACCTCGTCTTCCCGCACCACGAAGACGAGATCGCGCAGAGCGAAGGCGCGACGGGCCAGGCCTTCGTCCGCTACTGGATGCACGGCGCGCACCTCCTCGCCGAGGGGCGCAAGATGGCGCGCTCGGTCGGCAACGTCCTGCGCCTGAAAGACCTGCGCGAGGAGGGCTACGATCCGCTCGCCTTCCGCCTGCTCTGCCTCGGCATCTACTATCGCGGCCACATGAATGTCACCTGGGACTCGCTCAAGGCCGCGCAATCCAACCTCGACCGCCTGCGCCGCTACGTCGCCGAGTGGAGTCGACAGACGCCAGTCGCCAGCCCACAGTCGTCAGTCGCCAACCTCCAATCTCCAAGCGCTTTAGATTATCACACCCGCTTCGTCTCCGCCGTCTCCGACGACCTCGGCTTCCCGCAGGCTGTCCCCATCCTCTGGGAAATGGCGAAATCGGATTTAGCACCCGGCCAGAAGCTGAACCTCCTCCTCGACTGGGATCGACTCCTCGGCCTCGACCTCGTCTCCGCGCTATCCGCGCCCACGGCGGCGCTCGAACCTGAACTGCAGGCTGTGCTCGACCAGCGCGCCGCCGCCCGCGCCGCCAAAGACTGGGCCGCCTCCGACCGCCTCCGCGACGAACTCGCCGCCCGCGGCATCGTCGTGAAGGACGGCAAGGACGGGCAGACGTGGACGCGTAAATAGAAGATGGAGGTCGGAAGTCAGAAGTCGGACAGCACCTCTCTGACTTCCGACTTCTAACCTCCAACCTCTAACTTCTCTATGGTCCCCCACGACTACCACCTCCATACAAACTTCTCCTGCGACGGCACGGCCCCGATGGCCGACATGTGCCAGAGCGCGGTTGACCGGGGCATCCCGGAGATCGGCGTCACCGAGCACTATGACCTGCACCCCGGCGAGCAGTGCCGCGATTGGTTCCGCCTCGACGAATGGGCGGCGGAGATCGAGCGTTGCCGCGCCCGGTTTGCCGCCAAAGGGCTGGCCGTCCGCGCGGGCATTGAGATCGGCGAGCCGCACATTTACCGCGCCGAGACGAAGGCCCTCCTCGCGCGCTACCCCTTCGACTATGCCCTCGGCTCGCTGCACTGGGTGGGCGATGAGATCATCTTCGACGAGAGCTACTTTCGCTCACGCCCGCCCGCCGAGGCCTTCCGGTTGTTCTTCGAGGAACTGGAGCGCATGACGCGCGCTGGCGGCTTCGACATCCTCAGCCACTTTGACGTCCCCGTCCGCACGGCCTATGGTATCTACGGCGGCTACGACCCACACGACTACGAAGACTACATCCGCCCCGTCCTCCGCAACTGCGTCGAGCGCGGCATCGCGCTGGATATCAACACGGCCATGCTCCGGCGGCAGGTCAGGTCGAACCACGGTTCGCCCCTGCTGACCCCCGGCCTCCCTATCCTGCGCTGGTACGCCGAGATGGGCGGCGAGCGGGTCACCCTCGGCTCCGACGCCCACCGCCCCGAACACCTCGGCGCGAATCTGGACGTCGCCTTAGACGCCGCAAAAGAGGCGGGGCTAAAATACGTAACGCAGTTTGAGGGGAGGCAGGCGAAGCTGATTCGTATCCTATAAACAGGCTTGTTGGGTAGAGCACAAAGATGAAGAACCAGTACTGGGGATAACCGGATATGCACTCCAGCTTCCTCAAACCCCGCTACCCCTCCCACTGCTTCTCCGGCATCCCGGCCACCGTGCAGCACCTTCTCACCGGCGTGGGCAGGCCGGGCCTCGCCAAAGGGGTGTTGGATGGCCTCGCGGCGCGGTACGACGCCGTCATCCTCTTCTTCGTTGACGCTTTCGGCTGGCGGTTCTTTGAAGAATATGGCGACGACTACCCCTTCCTGAGGCGCTTCACTAAAGAAGGGGTGGTTTCGCAGTTGACCT
>Ga0209751_10001293_pt1 | contig 25863 bp, 21 predicted proteins | sample RifCSP13_1_FD_184019 | JGI IMG/M metagenome (GOLD analysis project Ga0209751, IMG submission 184019) | Soil microbial communities from Rifle, Colorado - Rifle CSP2_sed 13_1 (SPAdes) (version 2) | ecosystem: Environmental > Terrestrial > Deep subsurface > Rock core/Sediment | place: Rifle...
CCCCGGCATGTCCACGTGCGCATAGTGCCGCTTCGCCGTCTCGTACTCCACATGCGCTATGTTGATCGTGATCCCTCGCTCTTTCTCCTCCGGCGCATTGTCGATCGAAGCGAACGAGCGATATTCCGCCTGCCCCAGAAACTCACAGTACTTCGTGATCGCCGCCGTCAACGTCGTCTTCCCATGGTCGATGTGCCCCATCGTCCCCACGTTCATGTGCGGCTTCGTCCGCTCAAACTTCTGCTTGGCCATAAGATCCCTCTTCTCCTTAGCAAAAAACATTGATGTTGGCAATGAGAGCCCTCAATGGGATTTGAACCCATGACCCCGTTCTTACCAAGAACGTGCTCTACCGACTGAGCTATGAGGGCGGGCAATTGCCTTTCGCCTTACATGGCTACGCGCTGACCATTATCAGCTCACAACGGTCAGCGTCAAAACCAGGTGGGCGGTGAAGGATTCGAACCTCCGAAGGCGTCTGCCAGCTGATTTACAGTCAGCCCCCTTTGGCCACTTGGGTAACCGCCCAAATTAGTCCAGTAGTCACTTAGTCTCGTAGTCCGATCGTCGTCCAGCCTTGTCGATTATCATTTCCGACTATTTGACAATAGGACTACAAGACTATCTGACTAACCCGGAAGCCGACGATGGGAATCGAACCCATAACCTACCACTTACAAGGCGGTTGCTCTGCCGTTGAGCTACGTCGGCAAGACTTTTAAACACCTGTCCTGAGGCGAAAGGCATTATACCAGAGGCCTTGTTTTGGGGCAAGGGCCTTAGACACGGCAAAGCCCTGCCCGTGGCGAGCTTGCCCCAATTCATTATGTGCTTCCAGGCCGAGGCGTCGGAGTCTATTAGTTTTCAGAATGAAGAGTCAATACCTTCAGCTGGGGCTGATTGATTTTTCCGTGCCCCCCTGGCCAGGTAAAGGGCAATCGATCCCGCTACGGCTGCATTCAACGACTCCACCTTTCCCCGCATCGGCAGGCGGAGCAACAGATCGCAGGATTTAGCCACCAGCGAGCGTATACCCTGGCCTTCGCTGCCTACCACCAGCGCCAGCGGCCCATCCAAGCGCACCTGCTCGGGGAGGCTGGCTTCTGGACGATTGTCCAAACCAATCACCCACAGACCCGCTGCTTTCAGGGCGGTAATGGCCTGAGCCAGGTTAGCCTGGGCGATCAGCAGGTGTTCGCTGGCCCCGGAGGAGGCGTTGACTACCGCCGGTGTGACCGTCGCCGTATGCCTGTAAGGCAACAGCACGCCATGCACCCCGACCGCTTCAGCAGTGCGTAGCAAGGTGCCCAGGTTCTGGGGGTCCTGCAGTACGTCCAGGATGAGTACCCAAGGCGGTTCTCCACGCTGTTCGGCCAGATCAAGTATATCTGCCAAGGTGCAATAAGGGTAACCGCTGGCTTCCAGGGCGACACCCTGGTGACCTTGGTCGATCCCATCCAACCGGGTGCGGGGCACTCGCTCCACCGGCACTTTCCGGACGCTCCCCAGCCGTAGAATCTCTGTCAGGCGGCCCTTCTCCTGGACTCCTTGAGCAATTAACAATCGGAAGGGACGCCTCCGTCTAGCCCGGAGGACTTCATAAACGGGATTACGACCGTAGATCCATTCTTTCATGAAGAAACGAGATTCGAGATTGGTGGTTAGGTCATAAGGCAACTAGGCATTCAGGGAAAAGGCGATCAGGGAGAATTTTCCTGATCTCTAATTACCTGTTTCCCAATCTCGATAATCATTTCCAACGCCAAGAAGTGCCTTCCTTACCGTCCTCCAGGATCACCCCCAGTTCTGTCAGCCGATCGCGCACCAGGTCGGAGAGGGACCAAAGCTTCTGTTGGCGCAACTCACGGCGCACCTCTACCAGCAAATCAACGAAGGGATCGATCGCCTCGCTCCTGGCAGCAGGACGCTCAAGCTGCAATCCAAACACCCTCGCCAGCTCTCGCAGCAATTCCTGGGCCTGGCTTAAAGTTTCCGCAGCCACACCTGCGTCTCGGGCCTGGTTGATCGCCCGCACCAGGTCGAAGAGCTGCCCCAGCGCGCCAGCGGTGTTGAAGTCATCGTCCATCGCCTCAACGAAGCCCCGGCGGGTGGCCTGCATTTGCTCCACGAGTGTCTGAACCGCCTCAGCCAGGGTTACACCGGACGCGGGAACCGCCGGGCGCAAAGCCAGTCGCAAGCGTTCCAGCCCACGTTCTGCCTGGGAGACGACCTCTTCGCTGTAGGTCAATGGGCTGCGATAGCTGGAATTGAGCACCATCATCCTCAAGGCATCAGCTTCATGCGCACGCAAGAATTCTTCAACCGTCACCAGGTTACCCAGGGATTTGGACATTTTTTCGCCGGACAGTTGCAGCATACCATTGTGCACCCAATAGCGCGCAAAAGGCTTACGGGTCAGGCTTTCCGTTTGAGCAATCTCATTTTCGTGGTGAGGGAAGATCAAATCGTTCCCGCCGCCGTGGATATCGATCTGTTCGCCCAGGTGATGCAGGTTCATGGCAGAGCACTCAATGTGCCAACCAGGTCGCCCCTTACCCCACGGGCTCTCCCAGGCCGGTTCGCCGGGCTTGGAGGCCTTCCACAGGGCAAAGTCCATAGGGTGTTCTTTACGTTTGTCGATATCGATGCGGGCTCCAGCCTGCATATCTTCCAACCGCCGCCAGGAAAGCTTCCCATAGTCTTCCTTGCCGGAGACGCGGAAATACACATCACCGTTCACTGTGTAAGCGTGGCCGCGCTCGATCAACTCCTTGACCAACGAGATGATATGATCGATCTCTTGGGTGGCGCGTGGGTAAACTGTTGCCGGCTGAATATTTAGGTCATTAAGATGTCTCTGAAATTCCTGAATGTAGGACTCGGCTAACTTTAGAGGTTCCCCACCGGTCTGGTTGGCGCGCTGGATGATCTTATCGTCCACATCGGTGTAGTTCATCGCATGGCGGACTTCATACCCGCGATATTCCAGATAGCGGCGGATGATATCGAAGACAAGCACCGACATGGCGTGGCCGACGTGAGCCTTGTCATAGACTGTCGGGCCACACACATACATCGTAACCCAACCGGGTTGCAGGGTTTCGAAGGCTTCCTTTTGGCGGGTGAGGGTGTTATAAATGCGCAAACTCATTGGATCACTTCATTCGGTCTCTTTATTCGCTGAGGCGAGCAAAGATCATCCGTCCGGCGGCGGTTTGCAACACCTTCGTAACGGTCACCGTTACCTGATCATTCAAGCGGCTGCGTCCATCTTCGACAACGACCATAGTGCCATCGTCCAGATAACCTACCCCCTGCCCGGGTTCCTTGCCTTCTTGAATGATGTTCACTCGCAAGGGTTCGCCGGGTAAAAGCACAGACTTGACAGCGTTTGCCAGTTCGTTGACGTTGAGCACTGGAACACCTTGCAGCTCGGCGATCCGGTTGAGGTTGTAATCATTCGTTAAAATGGGCGCGCGCAACTGGCGGGCAAGGATCACCAGCTTGTCATCCACCTCCCGCACCCCCTCTACATCCATGTCGGAGATGCGTACGGGGACGGTGGCATCCTTCTGTAATTCGGAGAGCACTTCCATGCCCCGGCGTCCTCGCTGGCGGCGCAGGCTGTCTGCTGAATCGGCAATGTATTGCAGCTCGTTGAGTACAAAGCGGGTGATCAACAATGTCCCAAACAGAAAACCGGTGCGGGCAATGTCGACAATCCGCCCATCGATGATCACGCTAGTATCCAGGAGGATAGCGCGGCCAGCATCGGTGGGCTCCTCTGGAGTTTCGGTCGACCTTCCGGGTAAATTGAAGCGTAGAGCAGAGAAGATATCGTTTTGGCGCGTCACAAATACTGCGACCCCGAGGTAACTGAACAAGAGCACGCCGACGAACGGCAGCACATCACCAAACGGTGACGGCAGCAGTGAAATAGGGAAAGCGAGCAAAACCGCGACAATTAATCCTGCCAACAAACCAACCAGCCCAGAGACCAATGTCTGGGCTGAGAAGCGCCCCAACAAGACACGTACAGCTCGCACCGGCCGAGTGGTAAGAAAGGGCGTTAACACCAAGCCTATCAACGCTCCAACCAACCCGAGAATGACTGCATACAGCTCCTCTTTCCCTTCAGTCAAACCCCCTAGGTTTATCCCCCAATACACTCCCAACGCAGCGAATACTACCATGCCCAGGATACGGGCGATAAAATCGGCGCTCATAATGAATAACTCCTCTAGATAAAAATAAATAGAATAATAACAACAGCATAGCACAAGCAGGAAGAAGAGCCGAGGATGAAGGATTCACAAGCACCTCCCCCTCCTGTACTATCTATTCTAATTATACTATAATGAATAGCCCAGCTTACCTGGCCTAACCATCCCTCACCCGATTTCCCGAACCGTGCCTCCTGATTAAGTTGTGAATAAGGCTCCACATACCTGCGCTGGATTTCTGGCCTTGAAATTCTGAGCAAGATAATTCTTTCTGAGGAGAAGAATATGACATCACAGGCGATAAGTGCATTCAACGGGATCAGTGAACAGGTATATAAACGCCGCATATGGGCCTGGACGATGTACGACTGGGCCAATTCAGCCTTTGCTACCACCATCCTAGCAGCAGTGCTGCCGATCTATTACAGTCAGGTTGCCGGGGCAACCCTGCCAAGCGCGACCAAGGCCACTGCCTATTGGAGCGCTGGCCTGAGCATCTCACTTCTGATCGCGGCGGCCATCTCTCCAATACTGGGGACGGTCTCCGACATCATGCGCGGGAAGAAGCGCTTTCTGGCGATATTCGTTGGTATAGGAGTCCTGGGCACCGCCCTGCTTGTCCTGGTTGAGACCGGTGATTGGATGCTGGCCTCGATCCTGGCGATCGTGGGACGGATTGGGTTCAATGGCGCCAATGTCTTTTACGATGCCTTGTTGCCCCACGTCGCCCGGGAAAATGACCGGGATAGGGTGTCTGCACGCGGGTATGCCATGGGCTACCTGGGCGGAGGAATTCTACTGGCAATCAATGTCGTCATGATCCAGTATTTACCTGGCACCTGGGGAGCGCGACTTTCCTTCTTGAGTGTCGCTATGTGGTGGGCTTTGTTTTCCATTCCCATCTTCCGGCACGTGCCTGAGCCCCCTGCAGCTACAGCCCGGATGAACCACGGCGAGAGCGTGTTTTCTGCCAGCTTCAAGCGGTTGTGGGAAACTTTGAAGGATCTACGCCAATATAGGGAACTATTTAAATATTTGATCGCTTTTTTGCTCTATGTGGACGGGATTGGGACGATCATTGGCGTGGCGGCGATCTACGGTGCTGAATTGGGATTTGGCAGCGTCGAACTGATCCTGGCGCTCTTGTTAGTGCAGTTCGTCGGCATCCCCTATAGCCTGATCTTTGGCCGCTTGCCCAGCCCGAATGAGAAACGCCGCCCATTTTTCCTGGCCTTTGTCTTGTTCAACCTGGTTGCCCTGCCCCTGGTCGGGATCGCCGGCACCCGCTTGCTTCCCACCGCGGTCACCGGCACGCCACCACCCCCCTTCGCCGCCACGGCGAGCGCTGTCGGTCAGGGTGTTTACCTGGCCTCCGACAGCAATATTGTCTATTCGGGAACGTGGCAACGTTTCGTAGTCTCTGCGGAAGAACTTGGGTCGAAGGCCGACGCTGAGTATGCCAATGTTGCGGAATCTGGTGCCGGTTATACCCTCGCTTTCAACGGTCAGAAAGTCCAGATTATTTATAGCATGGGGCCTGACCGTGGCATTTGGTCGGTAGAACTGGACGGCCAACCCCTGATCGATAAAGACAGTGGGGATCAAGTCGTGATCGATGGCTACAACTCCAATTTGCGTTATGAGGTTACCGAAACCTTCCAGGCTGACTCACCTGGTGAACACGTCTTGAGTTTGGTCAACTCGGGTGATAAGAATCCAGACAGTCAGGGTACCGTCATGACGCTGGCGAGAATTGAAGTCCTCCCACCCCTGCGCCAGAGCAACCTGGGGTTGATCTTGGGCCTGATCCTTGCCGTTGTGCTGCTTGGCCTGCTGCTGGCCTTGCTGCTTGGTCCTGTTTTTTTCTCAAGGCTGGCAAAGACCATCGATACCAAGCGCAGCATCCTGCTGGCACTGGTGGTCTACGCGGTGATCGCTGTCTGGGGATTTTTCCTGGACTCGGTTATCGAGTTCTGGTTCCTGGCCTGGATGGTGGCAGTGGTGCAGGGCGGCAGTCAGGCCTTGAGTCGCAGCCTGTTCGCCGCTATGTCCCCCTCGGTTAAGAGCGGTGAGTTCTTTGGCTTATTCGGGGTTATGGAGAAGTTTTCCGGGGTGATCGGCCCGCTCATCTTCGCGTTTGCTGCCACTTCATTTGGCAGCAGCCGCCCGGCGATATTGAGCATCATTGTTTTCTTTATCGTCGGCGGATACCTGCTTATGCGAGTGGATGTAGAAGAGGGACGGCGGGTGGCGCAAGCGGAGGACGCGGCCCTGCTCAAGGGCGAAGCCCAGCTCTGAGATGGCAAACCTGACCGGAGCCAGGCGAGCGCGGTATGTCCAGGGGATGTTTGCCCGCATCGCCCGTCGTTATGATCTAATGAACCGGCTGATGACCGTCGGGCAGGACCGCCGCTGGCGGCGGGAGGTCATCCGGCGCGCTGCACTGCCCGCTGGAGGCCGCTTGCTCGACATTGGGGCAGGCACCGGCGACCTTGCCCGGGAGGCCTTACGCCAATATCCAGATTGCCATCCGGTGGCAGCCGATTTCACCCTGGAGATGATGCGGGTAGGCAAGGACCGCGTGACGCTCTCTGGCCTGGGTTGGTCTGCCGCCGATGCGCTCTGCCTGCCTTTTCCCAGCGGGGGATTCGACGCGGTGGTCTCGGGTTTCTTGTTGCGCAATGTCAGCGATATCCAGGGGGCATTGCGTGAGCAGCACCGCGTGCTCGCGCCAGGCGGGAGCATCGTAGTCCTGGATACCACTCGCCCGTCGAATAACCTGCTTTCTCCGCTGATTAACTTTCACCTGCACACGGTGATCCCTGCTCTGGGCCAGGTGGTGACCGGCTCGAGAGAGGCTTACACCTACCTCCCAGAGACTACAGACGCTTTCCTGGAGGCTAAAAAACTCGCCGCGCTGATGGTCCAGGCAGGTTTTCGAGAAGTGGGTTTCCATCACCTGATGTTCGCCACCATTGCCATCCATTGGGGGCGGAAGTAGAGGACGGACGACGAAGGACGATGGACGAAGGTTTTGGGCTGCGCGTTCAGCCTAACGAGATGAGGGATGAAGGATGAAAACGGATACGAAACGCCGGTTGGTGGTTGGAATCACCGGTGCCTCGGGAGTGATCCTGGGAATTCGCCTGCTCGAAGCTCTCCGCACACTGGAGATCGAGGCACACCTGGTCGTCTCGCCCGCGGCGCGCGTGACCATTGCCCAGGAGACCGATTGGAAAGTGAGTGATGTGCTGGCTCTGGCGGAGGTAGTATATAAACATGCCGATCTCGGCGCTGCCATTGCTTCGGGTTCCTTCGCCACCCTGGGGATGGTCGTGATCCCCTGTTCGATCAAGACTCTTTCGGCGATCGCAAACTCCTACAGCGGAGACTTGATCGCCCGCGCCGCCGATGTGACCCTGAAAGAAAGCCGGCCATTGCTCCTGGTGCTGCGCGAGACACCTCTGCATCGCGGCCATATTCGTTTGATGAGTCTGGCAGCTGAGGCCGGGGCGATCATATTTCCACCTGTCCCGGCCTTCTACACCCGCCCGCAGACCATCGAGGATGTGGTGGATAACACAGTTGGCCGCGTCCTGGCCAGGTTGGGAATAGAGAACGATTGGTATAAGGAATGGACAGGCTTGAATCAATAGGCAACGGTAAAATGACTAAACGATGCGCGCGGGCGAACACTCGCTCAATAAATCATAGCAAACGCAGATTATATTCCAGCGATAATGAGGAAGGTAATGGACGGGGATTTTGCTGACTTGCTTCTTCTCTCAACCATGACCCTCGCCACGCAATGTGCCGATGGCGAGCCGCACGCTGCCGATGTGTATTTTACGAGCGATGAGGAAGTTAATTTGTATTTCTTCTCCGATCCAATTAGCCAGCATGGGTTGGATATTTCACACAACCCGCGCGCCGCGGTGACCATCCACCCCGAAAGCCTGGGCTGGGAGGACATCCGCGGCCTGCAAATGCGCGGTGAGGTTCAATGGGTCGAACCAGGTCTGGAATGGGATCTTGCTTGGGAAAGATACGCTGCCAAGTTCCCCTTCGTCGCCGGGCTCAAAGCAGTCGTCGAGCGTAACCAGCTATTTGTTTTCCTTCCCCGCTGGATTAGGCTGGTTGATAACCGCCGCGGTTTTGGTTATCAGGAGGAATGGATTCGAAGCGCTGAAGGGCAAATGGAGGTCTCGGACTCTGGGTGGCGGCGATTCCAACCGGAAAACGAACTCCCAGGAGAGACGCGTGGCTGAGCGCGATCTCGAAAAAGCGGCTTCATGTGGGGAACCATCCTACATCTGGCGAGCCGGCCAGGAACGCCGCTTGCAGATGATCCAGTCCGCTGCCGGGGAGCGCTTGAAAGGCAGTGTGCTCGAGAATGGCTGTGGTGTGGGTGTTTACCTGGAGCGTTTAACCCATTATGGCGGAACGGTAGTTGGGTTGGACTACGAATTTGAGCGCCTCCGCCAGGCCCACCAGCTGGCAGATCATGTGCTGGGGGCAGCTGGAGAGGCGTTGCCCTTCCAGAACAATTCTTTCGACGCGATCCTGAGCCATGAAGTCCTGGAGCACGTCCGAGACGACCACGCCTGTGTTCAAGAAATGGTGCGGGTGCTGCGAGCCGGAGGGCGAATAGCCATCTTTGTCCCGAACCGTGGTTATCCTTTTGAGACGCATGGCATTTACTGGCGCGACCGCTATCGTTTTGGCAATATCCCCCTGGTTAATTACCTGCCTCGTCGCTGGCGGGATCGCCTGGCCCCCCATGTTCGCATCTACACGCGCCGCGATCTTGAACGCCTGTTTGCTAGGTTACCGGTTAAGGTCCTGCAGCAAACAATCATCTTTGGCGCTTACGATAACATCATCGCCCGCTGGCCAAGGTTTGGGCAGGCGCTGCGCACCGTCTTGCAGTGGCTGGAGAAGACACCCGCCCGCCTCTTCGGGCTCTCCCATTTCTGGGTAGTGGAAAAAACGTGAGCGCGCAGTGTCACAGGCACCCTTACTTCAGGCGGAAATCGTATATCCCATCTTCGAGAGGCCATCTTCGAGCACAGGCAGGGCATTCTGCGCCTGCGGAGGTCTCTCGAAGCGGGAAATAGTCACAGGCGGGGCAGCGAAAAAATGTCCCTGGCTGGGCGGTAGGGGTCTTTCCGGCTGCTTTTGCCCGCAGAAAGACGCTGGGGGATAGCTGCCACCAATCGCCGGTCAGCTGGGCTAGCGAATCCATGGATACCAAGAGGTCCAAAGGCACCAGACGTTTGAGAGCCCCCAGACGAAAGTGAGAGACGGTTAACTGGCGCTCAACTGTAAAGCCAACTTCACGCAGCCAGGCAATTACAGTCTTAGGGTGGAAATCGAAGTTGAGCTCGGCGAACTCCACCGGTTCGGGGCTGAAGGGGTTCCAGGATTGCCGCCCCATGAGATAACGCAGGATGGCTTTTAAATTGCGCTTATTGGCATACTCCAGGATGATCGTCGCCTCCGGTTGAAGCACCTGGCGCACCTGCATCAATATCTGCCGAGGCTCAGCCATGTGGTGTAGAACACGGACCGTTGTGGCGGCGTCGAACAGCCCAGGCACAAACGGCATCCGGTAGGCGTCCGCCGCCACAAACAGGTAGCGATCGTTCTGCCCCAGCCGTTCCAGGGCATGCTGCAATTGGGTGCGCGAATAGTCCAGCAAGACAATGCGCTCAAAACCAAGGTAACGCGGAGTATTGCGCCCCGCGCCAGCTCCCACCTCGAGAAGCAATTTACCTGCTTGAGGGAGTAGGCGCTCCAAGGCAATTGCTTCGACGCGGTCTTCGTAAGCGCGGTTGCCCCTCTCCCAAAACGAAACCTGGTAATCTGAGCCTTCGTAATCGCAAATGGGGGGACGATTAGCAGCCATCTTTCCTTTCACAGCAAAAAGAACACGGATCGGAGATCAAACCGTTGTGTCCGTGTTCTTTTACTACAAAATTGCAGGAGTGTACAGGTTGAAGGGGCTTGTAGAACTATCCTCAGACGAGGGCAGGGGTTTTCTCGTGATTCGCCTTGCCATTCTGGAGATTGCCATTGTATCCCCGGCCAAAGCCACGATAAACGAATCCCAATCGCTGCATCGTCTCGGGATCATAAATATTGCGCCCATCAAAGAGCACTGGCTGTTTCATTAGCTCACGCACGCGATCAAGGTCGAGCTGCTTAAACTCATTCCAGTCCGTGATCACCATCAGAGCATCACAATCCTCGGCCAACGTGTAGGGGTCGGAGACCATCTCGACGCCAGGCATGAGCGGGGCAGCTACGTTCATCGCAACCGGATCGAATGCGCGCACCCGCGCGCCACGCGCCTGGAGGGATTTGGCGATATCGATAGAAGGGGCATCGCGCATGTCATCCGTGTTCGGTTTGAAGGACAGTCCCAACAATCCGACTGTCCGCCCGTCTAAATTCCCAAGCATCTCCTGCAAATGGTTAACCGACATCGGCCGGCGGTCGTCATTGATATCCATCACGGCGTTTAACAATTGCGGGTGACGTCCTTTTTCAGCGGCCATGTAGGCTAGGGCTTTTACATCCTTAGGAAAACAGGATCCACCATACCCCAGCCCAGCATCCAGGAAAAACGGCCCGATGCGTTTATCGTAGCCCATGCCAATCGCCACTTCCTTGACATCCGCGCCCAGCTCCTCGCAGATGTTGGCGATCTCGTTAATAAACGAGATTTTTGTGGCAAGGAAGGCATTGGAAGCATATTTAATCATTTCCGCGGTGCGCAAATCGGTGATCACGATCGGGGCGCGCAAGGACAGGTGCAGTTGAGCGACTTTTTCGGCGGCCTCCGCGTCCAAGGAGCCAAGCACAGTGCGGTATGGCTGCATGAAGTCAATGATCGCTGATCCCTCGCGCAGGAATTCCGGGCAGGAAACCACAGAGAAGGGAATCCGTTCCAATTGGTAGCGGGCGACGATTTCTGACACCCAGTCGCCAGTACCGACGGGTACCGTCGATTTGTTGATGATAATCACTGGATTGCGCATATTCTCGGCGATGCTGCGCGCTACAGCGGCCACGTGCCTCAGATCGGCCTCCCCATCCACCCCTGAAGGAGTCCCAACCGCAATAAAGGCGAATTCCGTTTCGCTCAGCGCTTCCGCATAAGACGTTGTGAAACATAAGCGCCCGGCGCGGACATTGCGGGTGACGAGCTCTTCCAAGCCAGGTTCGTAGATGGGCATTTCACCTCGCTTTAAACCTGCGATGCGTTCCTCATTGATATCTAAAGCGATCACCCGGTTACCCAGGTCAGCAAAGCAAGCCGCAGTGACCAATCCCACATAGCCAACACCGATTACACAGATTTGTTTCATGAACCAACCTCCGCTGATGTAAATCCTTCCGTTAGGGGGAAAGGCGAGCGTAACAATGAAGACTGCTGCTTATTTCCTCCCCGGCGTCCGTCAGGTTATTAATAAAGTGCTGTCCGACATTGATTAACGATCTTATCATGATTTTATTACACAAATCAGGCCTTTTTTACGTAAAAGGTCATCCCATAGCGATGACATCTGTAACTTGTAAATCGGCTCAAAATAGTCTAAAATATCGATGATAGAAATATAACCGTTAAGACCAAAAAGGAAGAAATTGACATGCAAATCACAAGACAAGCCGACTATGCCATGCGTGCAGTTCTGTACCTCTCCAAGCTGGGTTCTGACCGCCGGGCAGCGACCAGCCAGATCGCCGAGGAACAACATATCCCCCCTTCGTTTCTGGCGAAGATCGTTTCTCAGCTCTCTGTAGCAGGGTTGTTACAGACCTCCCGCGGCGCTCGCGGGGGTGTATCCCTGGCTCGCCCTCCGGAAGACATTTCCTTCCTCGAAGTGGTTGAGGCGATCGATGGCCCGATCTTTCTCAACGAGTGTGTGGCTGATGGAGGCGTATGCACTTTTGGCGAAAGTTGCCCCATGCGTCCAGTCTTTTGCGATGCTCAGGCTGAGTTAGTCTCCCGCCTGGAGAACACATCCTTTGGGAGTGTACTCAATACCAACGGCAAGAATGGGGGCAGTGGATAACGGCGGAATGCCGGCTTGAATCTTTTCTGTTTTTCGGTACTTTTTCTTATACTTCCAGGAGTCGAAGGGAATTAGACCATGGCAAGTAGCGTTCCCATCGACCGCCAATGGATTTTTATCCTCCAAGATGGGACACCTGTCTTGGATTTGGGAGAAGATCTTGTTCAAGATCTGCTCAGTGGCGACTTCGTCAGCCCTTTAAAAAATCAGTACAGCCACCCTATTCAAGATGATGAATTGGAAATGTTGCGCCGCGCCGGGCGGGTAGAAAAATTTAACACAAGGCAGGTTTTCGTTTATGCATTGCCAGAACCGCCGCGCCGGACGATAGAATAACATACCCAGGAGTCTGCCGTCATTTCCCCTTCCGGCGTATAATCAGCCCGGGAGGGGAATTCCTTTTATTTTAAGGAGGTGATCATGTCTGGTCCACGCACCGTGCGCGCCCCACGCGGCACACAACTTCACTGCAAGTCCTGGCTGGCGGAAGCTGCCTACCGAATGATCCAAAACAACCTGGACCCAGAGGTGGCCGAAAGACCCCAGGATTTGGTAGTTTATGGAGGCAGAGGACAGGCCGCCCGCAATTGGGAGGCCTTCGACGCCATCCTGGAGTCACTCCGCAACCTGGAAGACGACGAGACGTTGCTGGTGCAATCAGGAAAGCCAGTGGCAGTTTTCACCACGCACCCCGATGCGCCGCGCGTCTTGATCGCCAATTCGAACCTGGTGCCTCATTGGGCCACGCAGGAACATTTCGACAACCTGGTGGCGCGTGGGCTGATGATGTTCGGCCAGATGACAGCCGGATCGTGGATCTATATCGGCACCCAGGGCATCCTGCAGGGCACCTATGAAACCCTGGGATCTCTGGCTCGCCAGCGCGGCTGGCCCACCCTGAAGGGCAAGTTCGTACTCACCGCCGGCTTGGGAGGGATGGGCGGCGCGCAACCCCTGGCGATCACCATGAATGGAGGCGTAGGTTTGATCGTCGAGGTGGACCCGGCGCGTGCCAGACGTCGCCACGAAATTGGCTTCGTCGACCTGGTGGTCGATGACCTGGAAGAAGCCATGACCCAGGTGGAGGATGCAATCCAGAGCGAGACGCCGAGATCGATCGGCCTGATCGGCAACGCGGCTGAGATTTACCCGGAGCTGGTCTGGCGCGGCGTGGTTCCCGACGTGGTCACCGATCAGACCCCAGCGCACGATGTGACCATGTACATCCCGGCGGGATTGAGCGTGGTCGAAGCGGAAACGCTCCGGGCGAAGGACCCCGACGCATATACCCGCCGCTCGATGGAGTCGATGGCGCGTCACGTGGAGGCGATGCTTGCTTTCCAGCGCGCCGGAGCAGAAGTCTTCGACTACGGCAACAACCTGCGCCAGCGCGCCTACGACTACGGTGTCAAAGATGCGTTTGATTTTCCTGGATTCGTGCCTGCTTACATTCGCCCGCTCTTCTGTGAGGGCAAGGGACCTTTCCGTTGGGTAGCGCTCTCTGGCGACCCTGAGGATATCTATGCCACGGACGAAGCGGTGATGGAGCTCTTCCCAGAGGATGAGCACCTGCATCGCTGGCTCAGGCTGGCGCGCGCCAGGGTGCCTTTCCAGGGTTTGCCCGCCCGTATCTGTTGGTTGGGCTATGGGGAGCGCGCCGAAGCCGGCCTGGCCTTCAATAACCTGGTGGCAGAAGGCCTCGTCAAGGCTCCGATCGTGATCGGCCGCGACCACCTGGACGCTGGCTCGGTGGCCTCTCCCAACCGCGAGACCGAAGGGATGCGCGACGGCTCAGACGCGGTCAGCGACTGGGCGATCCTCAACGCCCTGATCAACGCCGTGGGCGGCGCTACCTGGGTGTCCTTCCATCACGGCGGCGGGGTGGGCATCGGCTTCAGCCAGCACGCCGGGCAAGTGATCGTCGCCGACGGTACGCCGGAAGCCGCCCGCCGCCTGGAGCGCGTCCTCACCACCGACCCCGGCCTGGGCATCGTGCGTCACGCTGACGCGGGTTATCCCGAAGCTATCACCGCTGCCAGACGCCACGCGATCAAAATGCCGATGCTTCAATAACGCATAGGTTAGGTGAAAGCACCGTAATTTGATTAGACGTATTAGTTTCTTACGACATATTCAATTCAGCCACTATAAAAAACTGGATTTTCGATCATTTCGCTAGAGGTGAGAAGATGGATGTGATTAACCAACCCTGGGATGGCCTAGGAATGCGGATGGGCGATTATATTATCCGTTTGCTTTCACAGGAAAAACCCCGCTTTGATAATTTTCGAGCATGTGTAGCGTTTGCTAAGGCTAGTGGATTGTTGCGTTTAGCGCCCGCCTTACAATCATTTATTGCCAGAGGCGGCCGAGTGGAGATTGTAATTGGCGTCGACGAGGGTATCACGACCAAACAAGCGCTTGAAATGGTGTTGAAATATTCAACGGTCGCATTCGTGTTCAATAACCCCCTAACAACTTTCCATCCCAAAGTATATTTGTTCGATATGGAAAGAAAAGCAATAGCATTTATCGGTTCGAGCAATCTCACTACTGGTGGGCTATTCACAAATTACGAAGCCAACATAGGGATAGAATTAAATCTGAATGTTTCAAAAGACCAGGAGGTATACGAGCGTATCCTAAGAATATTCTCAAATGTCAGCGATTTAACAACTGGAAATGCAAAGCGGCTTGACAAGTCATTAGTGGATGAATTATTGCGTATTCGCAAAATAGCAGATGAAACAAAGCGAACAATCAAGCGTTCGTCTACTAAGCAAAAGCGGATAGGCGAATTACAATTATTTCCGAGATCGCCTGTACCACCCGCGCCTCCTATTGCCTCCTATTTGGTTGGATTTATCCCAAAGATTGAACTAGTTGGTGATTATGAATCCAATCAAGAAGCGGTTAAAGCGATACAATCTTGGAAAACTTATATAATGATTTTAGGAATTAGAGATACGCGTCAACAAAAAGGGTATTCGAGAGATGTATATATTCCCATCGCAGCGCGAGATTTTAACCAGGATTTTTGGGGTTGGCCAGAAAAATTCAGCCCTGGCATTACCCCGACAGTCGGGAACTATCAGGAACGAAGAATTAGTATGCTGGTTCGACCAGTAACAGGCTTGACTCAGGTTATCGAAGACGTGAGGCTGTATTATTACAATATCAAGCATGAATTTCGCCTGAACTGCGGTCATTTGGTTGAAGGCGCTAAACCGGGCGATTTACTGGTAATCCAAAAGTCACCAATTGAAACACTGTTCCGGGGACTCGCTTATGAGTTCGAAGCAACAGTGATTCCGCCTACTTATCCAAGTTACCATACCTTTGAAAAAGAGTGCGCCCATCAGATAAACAGGTCAATTAAACGATGGGGATACTTGTAAATTAACCTGGTTTGCGGAAATATAGGATGGTTTCAGAGGTGACAGCATTGTTCTTGAAGATATCTCTCGAAATTAGCATCTCCATTGGAATGACTTGTTCAAGATGAAGACCGACGGATTCTCCAATCAAACCAAGCAATCTATCAGTTTCGATTTCGATGCGCTGCCCACCAGCTATTGTGTGGTTATTGCCGATTACTACATAAGCAGGTGCGTCAACCTGGAGGAGTGTAACAATACTCTGAAAAACTTGGCGCATATCGAAAAAGTAATGGGCAAGCAAGGATGCCAAGTTACGACGGCGGAATCCAACCTCACCTGACTCATTTAAGTAATATATTCGATCAATAACGGCATTTACTTCAGCAGGTAGAACGTGTCGATGTCGTTGATAATTCAAGAAATATTCACGTCGCCGAGTTTCAGTGATTTCACGGTTTCCAATCATCTCGTAATCCCGCTTGCGATGCTCGGGGCGGGATAATAGACCGAGGTAGGATAGGCTGAGACGATCGGTATCCAGGTAAGGTAGAGCAGTTGCATAAGGTGGAGAAGTTACAACTGCAGTAATTTTTTCCTTGAATTGTGCAAGTGATCCATCCTCATTTGCTATTATACGCGCATCACCCTCGATTATTTGCGAGACTCCGACTTCAAATGAACTCTCCTCGTAAAGAAATGCCAAGATGTATCGTACTGTCCTACTCAACTCGTTTATGAATTCGTTAACTGCATCTATATCGGCATCGAGACGAATTTCTTTGCGGACTCTTAAATCAGACTCCTTTTGCCAAGAAACTCGCCTCAGTATATTGCTCAAACATAGCCGAAACAAATCACGACAGGCTGGATGAGATGTCCCGTGAACGCGGATGGCAATCAAATCCAAGTCGGCGAGAACTTGTGCAGAAAACCATGATTTCAAGTAGGCTCGATCCCTTTCGGGAAGCTGTTCAAACCAAGGCAGAGGAACGTTTTTCCTTTCGGCATCGAGAATATCAGTCTTTAAGGATTCGTATTCGGAGGCAAGGAGATCTGGATTTATTCTAAGGATTGAGCATTTTGCTTGGCTCATTAAGACAGACAAAGGGTTTATATCTACGCCTATTGCCTGACAACCAAGCAAAGAGGCTTCGACAGGGGCGGTACCACTCCCACACATTGGGTCTAATACAATGTCTCCTCGATTAACCCCTCCAATGTTTAACAATGAGCGAACTAGTTGAGGAAAGAACTTGCCTCGATATTCATGTACGCCGTGAGGGCCATAGCGAAGAACTCTCCGAGTGGGGAGTGGAATATCTTTTCCATTAGTAAACCTTGATCGAAGCTGATCTGGTGTGACGCCATTGCGGACAAAGTTCGTCGTTGACTCGCGTCGAATCTGACGGGTATAACGTCCCTTGCTAACTTCAGTCGAATTAACTACTTCCCAATATGTTAAAGTATCGGCTAAGTGATCGAGCGTTTGAGAGGTTATAACACGGTAAACAAGCGGCTCTTCTAGAATAGAGGTTTCGGGCGTGGGTGTCATTCTTGTGACAGCCTCAAGTTCCATTAGAGCTAGTCGGCGCTCAAAAGGTTGAATGTACGGTTTTAATTTGCAGATCAGTTCTTTTTGAGACATTTACCCCCCGATTTTTCTGAGGATAACAATATGCTCATCTTTAATCTTGCCTATAGCTGGATTGAATGATTTCTTGCCATCTTTCAAACGTCGATTAAAGTTAGCTTCAAGTTGATAGCCAAGTGCCTCTGCGACTTCAATAAACAGTTCATCGTTGTGAATAACCTCACCCTTTAGTACAGAGTCGCCTATTACAAAACAGATATAACCTCCTACTCGAAGACTTCTGTTCAACCACATCATTATTTGGTGAAGTTCGGAACGAAAGGTTTCCGCATTAGCAGCATTTTCGCTTTTTTTGCTATACTTCCTGTGGCTTCCTATCTCGATACTTTTGAATGTGGGCTGATCCATATCCAACCAAAGCATTCGGGTACGGTGATAAAGGTGATAACTATAAGCATTAGGATAAGGCGGAGAACAGACCACGAGGTCAACCAGCTCGATATCAGGCTCATCTAAGACGTTTGCGTTAATCACCTCACAAGTAAAATGAGGATCGGTGAGTTCAGTCAAATCAGAGACTCGCTTAATTGCTAAACCCAATGCGCGAGCGAAACGTTGTAGTGTTTCACCAGATGGAATATTCTTATCACGTCGAACATATCGTGTATCAGAGTCTTGCCGTGACACCGAAACAATGATTGATGAAAAGATCATTAAAGCGACTTGCTTTGCCACATTGTTATTGATTGATAAGCACAATGTTTTGAGCAAAGCCAGCTCGTCAATCACATGCGGTTCAAACCAAAAATCAACACCATCAAAAGAGGGACGGTTGAATGTTAGAGATTCGAATTTCAGATCAGGGAAAAGAGGTAAGTTTTTATAGGATTGTTGTTGCGAAATATCAACAACCTTATTTTCTAGTTGACATAAATTCTCAATTTCACTTTCGCCTAGACGCGCGGTCTTTGCTCTTGTGATAAGACAGGCCAAAGGATTTGCATCGATACCAATACAATGTCTCTTGAGAAGCAGAGCTTCTATAAGTGTTGTACCACTACCACAAAATGGATCTAGCACAGTATCGCTAACTGAAGAAAGTTCTTGAATTAGCGCATTAGGTATCTGAGGAATAAACTTTGCAGGATAGGGGTGTAATGAATGTGTAAGGTATCCTGTGTTAGCATCCTCAAAATCCCAATTCAGATGTTGCAACTTTGATATTGGTGATAGGATGTATATAGAAGGCGATTCTCTAACTCGTTGTCTAGGAGCAGGTTGTTGTTCCTGTTTCGCATAATTAACGACGCCTTCGGCTTCCTCAGGTGTAAATACCCTCCATCCATTACGATCACGACTAGGTTCAGGGATACGACCCTCACGCAACCATCGTAATAATGTGTCGCGATGGACTTGAGCCATTTTTGCGACTTCATGTGTGGTCAGTGTTCTTTCCAATGAAGAAATCCTTTCATGTTCGTAGTATTACTCGAGATAAAGGATAAGGTCCTGATCTTTGTTGAAAAGATGAAAACCACAAATTGTCTGAAAATTGAATGAAATTAGTTACTTTGAACAACTATATGTACCTATATGTATTATTACGCACTTTTTCATTATTGTCAATACCTATTCTTCTGATTTTCTTGAAATTCAAGTAACCTGCAGTAAAATGGGGGGATGCGTGCCTCTCCCCTGCTCTGGTTTCTTATCTTCTTACTCTCAATTTCCCTGTTCACTGCCCTGGGTCCCGCAGAGAAGACTCTCGGCGTGAATGTGCGCGTGGTTTACCTGCACGGAGCCTGGGTGTGGACTGCGCTGGCGTGTTTCGTGACCGCGGCCGGCAGCGGCCTGGCTGGATTTCTCACCCGCCACCCTGGGCTACATTACTGGTCGCGCGCCTTGGGGCGGGCTGGCCTGTTCTTCTGGGTCACCTATTTGCCCATCTCGCTGTGGGCCATGCAGACCAACTGGAATGGCTTGTTCCTGGCAGAGCCGCGCTGGCGGTTGGGGCTGATCTTCGCCATCGGCGGCCTGCTGCTGCAAATTGGCCTCTCCCTCCTTGATAACCCAGTCTGGGCCTCTGCCTCCAACCTGGTTTATGCCAGTATCTTGCTCATCGCCCTGGGATCAACCGATCAGGTGATGCACCCTTCTTCACCGATCTTCACTTCTGATGCCTGGCGCATCCAGTTGTTCTTTATCGGGCTGCTCGCTCTCTCCTTGCTGGCGGCCTGGCAGCTCGCCCGTTGGGGGCGCCAGATGGATGAAGGATCAGTGAAGCAATGATTCGGCCCCGCAAAAACGGCTTATAATATAGATTCGCCACACCTGACTCAATAACACTCTTGCGCCGCCCCCTCCGCCTCCAGGTCCTCGCCTTCACCGCCACCCGTACGGTGCTCAACACGATGCACCGCATGGTCTACCCGTTTCTGCCTGCCTTAGGGCGCGGCCTGGGTGTTGACCTGGCAGCGCTTTCCTTTGCCCTGACCCTGCGTTCGCTGGCCGGGGCTGGTGGTCCCTTCCTGGCATCGGTTGCCGACAGCCGGGGGCGAAAAACCGGGATGCTGTTAGGCCTCTCGCTCTTCACCCTTGGAGTGGGGTTGGTCGCTCTTTGGCCGTCTTACCCGGCCTTTCTCGTGGCAATGATCCTCGCCATGCTGGGCAAATATGCCTTCGATCCCTCCATGCAGGCCTACCTCGGCGATCGCATAACTTACCAGCGACGCGGGCTGGTGCTGGCGGTTACTGAGCTCGGCTGGTCGCTCAGTTTTATCATCGGCGTGCCGGTGATTGGATTCTTAATCGCCCGGCGCGGATGGACAGCTCCCTTCCCGTTGTTGTCTCTCCTGGGGCTTTTTGCCATTGGTCTGCTGAGCTGGTTGATCCCACGTGACCCTTCCCCGGCTGAGGACCGGTTAAGCTTGTGGGAGAATCTGCGCAAAGTGTTAACTTATCCGCCCGCGCTGGCTGGACTGGCGATGGGTCTCACGCTGAGCACGGCGAATGAGGTGGTGAACCTGGTCTTTGGCGTGTGGATGGAGGATTCATTTGGATTAAAGGTCGCTGCTCTCGGAGCCGCCTCCGCCGTGATTGGGTTTTCTGAGTTAGGTGGAGAATCCCTGGCAGCCGGCCTGACTGACCGGCTGGGGAAAACCCGCGCGGTGGGATCTGGTTTGTTACTGAATAGTTTAGCCGCCCTGGCTCTACCTTTCCTGGGGAGGGGATTAGCCGGGGCAGTCGTTGGATTATTCCTGTTTTATATTACCTTCGAATTTGCACTGGTGAGCAGCATTCCCTTGATGACCGAGGTCTTGCCCTCCGCCCGAGCGACCCTCATGTCTACCAACGTCGCTGGTTTGTCCTTGGGTCGTGCTTTAGGCGCGTTGATCGCCTCTCCGCTCTATTTCCTTGGTTTACGGGTGCAAGGCGGGATCGACCTTCTACCGAATGCCCTGGCGGCAGTGGTTTTCAACCTCCTGGCGCTGGTCGCCCTCCACTACCTGCGGAAAAGGGGCAAGTCGTAGACGCAATTGGGAAGGACCGCAAAAATCAGCTATGATATAATCTCCGCTTGCCTTCGTAATGGGCGGTCGATCATTTATCTAACGATATAACCATGCAACGAGCCAGGCGAAAGTTTTTTTACGTTTTGGGAGGGGTCATCGTAGCCTTGATCGTCCTCGGCCTAGTCACCTACCCACAATTGAAACAACGTTGGACAACGCCCCTCGGCCCTGGGTTGGACTTGCCGACTCTGACAGCTACCTCGATTCGACCGGCAGACACCCTCGTCCCGGCGACTCCAGGGAACCAGGCCAGCAATGCCTCGAGCCAGGCAGAACTCTCAAACACACAACCGCTCACCAAGCCGGGAACTGCCATCCCACCCACGGCCACCCTCTCCCCCACTACTGCCGCCCAACCGTTCTGCGGCGGGCCTGAACTCATGACCGTGCTCGCCCTGGGCATTGATGGCAGCTTTGACTATCGCTATGGCCTTTCCGACGTGGTCCGCATCGTGCGGGTGGACTTTGTTACGCCGAAAGTGACTGTGCTCTCATTACCGCGCGACCTGTGGGTCGAGATTCCCGAAATTGAGAACTCCTATAATATCACTCACGGCAAGCTCAACCAGGCCTACTTTTACGGCACCCCTGGAATGGGTTATTATAAAGGTCCTGGGGCTGGCGCCGGCTTGCTGGCGCGCACACTTGACCTGAATTTCGGCCTGCGCGTCGATCACTACGGCGCAGTTAACATGCAGACCTTCGTCAAGGTTGTCGACGCGGTCGGGGGGATCGACATCTACCTGCCCACCGATGTCGACGGGACGCCTGTCGACGACAAAACGGAAGACATGGGCTATTTCACCGCCGGGCATCATCACTTTACTGGGGATCAAGCTCTGCGCTTTTCGCGCATCCGCAAAAGATACAGTGAGCTTACCCGCATGGACAACCAGAACATGGTGATCTGTGCCCTCAAAGAGAAAATCACCAACCCTGCGGTGCTGCCAAAGATCCCCCAGATCATCGCTGCATTTCAGGATTCGGTTTTGACCGATCTCAGCCCGGAACAGCTCTCCCAACTGGCTTGCCTGCTGCCTAAACTCGAGCGTGAAAACCTGTTGCTCACCGGGCTTCCCGAAGAGATCCTGTCTCAAGGTCGCATCTACAGCCCCCAACAAAAAGACACAACTTTCATCTGGAAGGCCGATTTCAATATCATTCGCGACTACATATCCCAGTTCATGGCTGGAACTTGGCCAAGTGAGGCTGGAGAACCTTCCTGCCCGTGAGGTAGATTATGATCGATCTAACCATCAACACCGACCTGGCCTGTAAGATCCTGACCGGTTTCATCCACACCGAGATCACCCGCGCCGGCTTCTCAAAAGCGGTGATCGGCCTTTCCGGCGGGCTCGATTCAAGCCTGTCTTGCTTTCTGGCAGCCGAGGCGCTCGGACCGGATAACATCCTGGCGGTGTGCATGCCGTACCAGACTTCCTCCCCCGACTCGCTGGAACACGCCCAACTGGTGATCGACACCCTGGGAGTGGAATCCCTGACGGTTCCCATCACCGATATGGTCAACCCGCTCTTCGAACGCTTCCCGGATGCCGACCAGGTGCGCCGAGGAAATGTCATGGCACGCGCCCGCATGATCGTGCTTTACGACCAGTCGGAAGCTTTTAAAGGCCTGGTCGTCGGAACCGGCAACAAGACTGAGATTCTACTGGGCTACACCACGCTGTATGGGGACTCGGCAAACGCCATAAACCCGCTGGGCGATCTGTATAAGACCCAGGTGCGGCAGCTGGCGCACGCCATGGACCTGCCGCAAGCGATCGTTCAAAAACCACCCTCCGCTGATCTTTGGATCGGTCAGACCGACGAGGGGGAGTTGGGCTTCACCTACGCCGAGGTTGACCGGTTGCTCTACCTGCTGGTCGACCAACGCTATAGCCCTACCGACTGCATAGAGGCTGGCTTCTCGGAAGCTTTTGTCAAGGCAGTTGAAAAACGGGTGCGAAAGAGTCATTTTAAACGCATCCTGCCGCCGATCGCCAAGGTGAGCAACCGCACCGTCGGTTACGATTTCCTCTATTTGCGTGATTGGGGGACATGACTGGGAAGGAAATCCCGAGCTTAAGCTAAACCATGGTTTCTCAATGAAGCTCACAATTTATAAATGGTTTCTAGCCCTGAGCACCCTTGAGGGGGTATTCGCCTTATTCTTCATGTTCCGTGTCCAATCGATGGACAGCTCTGCCTGGCTGTTCGGTTACTCAGCCAGGTGGTTAGCAGTCAGTTTATTGGCCACAATCCTGGTTTTGTTCTCCGCCGGATTGACCCTTATCGCTTTCCGGAATGAGCCTAAGCTGGAGAGAACCGTCCTCCGGCTGGAAAAGGGGTTGTCGGAAGATGATCGTTTGTTAGTACTGACCCTAATATTTTTCGCCATATTCCTGCTAGCGATTGCTTTGCTCTTCCTCTGGCAGATCCCGGCTATTCACAATTATTACTGGTATAAATCTATTTTTAAGCGCTCCATTCACCTCTACGAAACTCTGTTGGTAATTTTTGGCCGCCTGGTGCCTCTATTGGCATGGGCGACAGCAATCCTCCTCCAGAGCCTGTTGCTGCTTGCCATCCGATTTTCCAACAGGTACCGCTACCCAGGTTTCTGGAATCGGCAAGTCATTTCCAGGACGACGCTGGTGATCGCCATGCTCTCCCTGAGCTTAATCCATTGGCTGGTCTTGGCCTTGATCGAGATTCAAGCCTTCCTGCCTGGCTGGTTTTGGGAATATGACCGGCGTCCATTCAGCCTGCGCCACGCCTTCTTCCTGGTTATCTTTGCCATCTCGCTAGGAGTAGTCACTTTTATCATCCGGCATCCAAAGCGCGTAGCTTTGAGTTTAATCATCCTCATCGGATTGGGTTACCTGATCCAGGTCAGCTTTGGCTTTATCCAGGGTCAGGGCTATGAATCCCTCCGCCTGAAATATACCGGCACAAAGCATCGCGCTTACGCAGAAATTGCCGCCGCCGATTTCCGCGACCCTCTGGGAGCCGTCCGCCAGTACGAGCAGAGATATGGGGAAGAAATTTTTCCCAGCACCAAGCCGCCGGGGGTAGTGCTGTTCTATATACTGGTGGAGAATCTTGTCAACCTGATTCGTCCGGAACAGAACACGGAGGGGCGTTTTTTAGTATTAAGCCGTTTTATCGCCTATGTTTTTCCTCTTGTCTCCTTCCTGGTCTTGGGAGCGATCTACCTGTTCGTCAGGCCGCTGGTCAGGGATAAATCTGCCATAATTCCCAGTATCCTTTACATATTCATTCCAAACATTATTCTGATCCCATTATTCCTGGATCAGGTCATTTATCCTTTGTTGTTTATGCTAGGCATCTTGCTGATGGGGTGGGTGCTCAAAAAGAAGTCTTTCTTCTTAGCGGTGATTGCAGGAGTAGGCTTCTACGTGGCGATCTTCTTTTCGTTCTCGATGGCGCCATTGCTTCCGTTCTTTGTTATTCTCATCGCCCTGGAATTCATGCTCAACCGCCAAGAACGAAATTGGTTACAGCCAGTGCGCCTGTTCGTTGGACTGGGATTGGGCATTCTGGTGATGTTTATCTCCTTCCGTGTAGTTCTAAATTACGATATTTTCGAACGCTATGCCACGGTGAACCGGGTGGTGCGCAATTTTGATTTTATCCTGCGTACCGGCGGGAAGTTGACCGAGGAACTGGCAACAACTGCCATCAGCCCAAGCCCGAGGCAGGTCTTCCGGGCAGCCTTATTGAACAACCTGGATTTCGCCGCCGCGGTGGGTTTCCCCATCTTCCTCCTGTTTCTTTGGAGAGCTGGACGGACCCTCCTGGCGCTGATCCACCGGCGAGGGTCTGACCTGGAAGTTTACCTGGGGGCGCTTTTCCTGACCTACCTCGCCCTAAACCTTTACGGGCAGATCCAGGGTGAGGCTGCCCGGATTTGGGTTTTCTGGGTGCCAGTGGTGGTGATCTTTGCTGGGATTGAGCTCGCCAGCTCGTTCCAGCGGCGGAACCTGGCGCTCTACCTGGTAATCACCCTGCAACTGGCCACGATGCTGATGACTTTCCAATTCCAGGATTTCATTTGGCTTGCATGACTTTTCGCTCCATTTAAGGCACCGGCATGTATCTCCGCATCCCTCCTGCCCTGCGCCACCGGCGTTTTCGCCTGCTGTGGGCCGGATTGGCGATCTCGATCGCCGGCTCACAGATGCAGGTTTGGGCCTTACTCTGGCATATCCGGGAACTGACTGAACAACCGATCGCCCTGGGCGGGATCGGGCTGGCGCGCATCCTGCCCATCCTGGCCTTCTCACTCGTGGGAGGCGCACTGGCCGACGCGGTCAACCGGCGGCAGGTGCTGTTCATCACCCAGGGCGTGATGGCGCTGGTGGCTCTGGTCCTGGCCTGGCTCACCTTTCAAGGCCAGATCGCCCTGTGGCACATCTATGCGTTGACAGCCATCCAGGCAGTGGCGGTAGCCTTTGACCTGCCGGCGCGCCAGGCCCTGGTGCCCAACCTGGTGCCTGCCCAAGACCTGCCGAACGCCTTCAGCCTGCAATCGATCGCCTTCCAGGTTGGGTCGATCCTTGGCCCGGCGCTCAGCGGCCTGGTGATCGCTTATGGGGGGCAACCCTACGCCTATCTGATCAACGCCGTTTCTTTCGGAGCGGTGATCATCGCCCTGGTTTCCATTGGGCCAGTGGCTCAGCAGAAGCAGGCTCCCGGCAGGGCTGCGGTCAGCTTCTCAGCCATCCGTGAGGGTGTGCGTTTTATCCTGGCGCAACCCATCATCCTGTCCAGCATGCTTCTGGATTTCTTCGCCACCTTCTTCTCATCGGCCAATACCCTGATGCCGATCTTCGCCCGTGACGTCCTGCACGTAGGCGCGGTGGGGTATGGGTGGTTGTCGGCAGCCCAGGCGATCGGAGCGACCATCGCCGCAGCGATCATTTCGCAGATCGACGAAATCCGCCGCCAGGGGCCGGTCTTCCTGGTCTCGGTGGTTGCCTTCGGATTGGCGAC